>OBXN01000093.1_pt1 | contig 53604 bp, 51 predicted proteins | sample 1476601 | NCBI WGS metagenome assembly OBXN01 (sample SAMEA2580158, study PRJEB22360) | human gut metagenome | biome: human gut; feature: human-associated habitat; material: faeces | place: Denmark | collected 2008/2010
GAAGGCCGCCTGGGGCCGGCGGGGGTGGTCACCATGGGCAGGAGGGAGCCGTAAGCATCGGCGGCGGTGATGGCTGCCTTGTAGCCCATCACGGAGTTCTGGGAGGTCATCTCATCCATGGACTGGGCACTGGAAAGCTTACGGGGCAGCTTTTCGATGGCGATGCCCACCAGACCGGCCTTCTCGAGCGCGGCCACGTAATCGGCATCGGTGAAGGAGCCGAGCATGCCAATGACCCACTGGCCGGCCTTGAGCTTGGCCACGGTCTCGGCGGACGGTCGGTCCACAAAACCGAGCGCGTCGGCTTCGGCGAGCACCTCGTCACGGCTGGTCACCTTCGCACCGGCCTTTTCGTAATCCTCATCGGTGTAGTCGGCGGCGATGCCGGCACCTGCTTCAATCAGTGAGGAGACACCGCTCCTCTTCAGCCGGGTGACGATATCCGGCGTCAGCGCGACGCGGGATTCCGTTTCGGACGTTTCGTTCAAAACGCCGAACACCACGGTGGCTTCTGGGTTTTGCGCCATGAGAGCCCTTTCTTGTTCTACTTCGAATGGACATGGTTATCCGCAGTGTAATTGTAGTCGAAAGGTGAAAACCGTGGCACTCCATTCCGCCAGTCGGAACGGAGATGATTTCGAAATTGCCGGGAAACACAGCTCGGCGGCGTGCGCGGCGGTATGGGATCCTCCCGTTACTCGACAGTTTCGCGGCCTGTGCATTGTTTTGCCGGGGCCGGTGATCAGGGCCACCGGAAACCTACGGTTGCGTAGGCTTTTCCTACGGTTGCGTAAGGTGACGAGTTCGGTTTGGACGATTACAATTTGAGCTTTGAGAAGCGTTCGCCTCATGGCTGGACGACACTGAAAGGTTTACAGGAGCAAGACTTGTCGGTTATCAATTCCTTCACGCAGCACACTATCAATCTCACCCGTAAGGCGCTCAGGTTGGGATCCGACTTCGTCCACCCGGTCCACGACGACACTCCGGACGAGCCCGATTATCTGTCTAACGCCGACGTGCCGGTCGAGGCCAATATCGCTTTGCCTCACAGCGACGATTGGGACGACGGCCACCTGACCGTCACCGACATCGACCCGGCCAGCGGTCTGCTCACCACCTCCACCGCAGGCAACCCGCCGCTGGACGAGGACACGTCCATCTACGACCTGTACGCGAACCGCGCCGAGCGCATGGGCGACGAGCCGCTGTACACCTACAAGTCCGGCAACGATTGGGTGACCGTCACCGCCAACGAGTTCCTGGCTGACGTGCGTGCCGTGGCCAAGGGCCTGATCCATTACGGCCTGAGGAAGGGCGATGCCGTGGCATTCATGTGCCGCACTTCCTACGACTGGGATCTGACCGACGCGGCGATCATGGCCTGCGGCGGCGTGCTGGCCACCATCTACGACACTGACTCGGCCGAGCAGATTCGCAACATCGTCAACAACTCCGACGCCCGCCTACTGATTGTGCAGGATACGGACATGCGCGAGAAGGCGGACGGCGCCGTCGAGGAATGCCCGTCCCTGGAGCACATCATCACCATCGAGACCGGCGGTCTAGACGAGATCAAGGCCTATGGCGCCGGCATCTCGGACGAGGAACTGGACGTGCGCATCGATTCGGTCAAGAAGACCGACCTGTGCTCCATCGTGTACACCTCCGGTTCCACGGCCGCGCCGAAGGGCGTGGAGATGACCCATGAGCACTACTGCCAGACCGCGCTGAATCTGCCGTCCTACATGCCCGATCTGCTGCACGACAAGAAGAACACCATCCTGCTGTTCCTGCCTCAGGCCCATTCCTTCGCCCGCGCCATCAACTACATCGTCGTGTCCTCGAACGTCCACATCTATATCGCCACCGGCATCAAGACGCTGATCAGCGATCTGCAGGTGGCCAGGCCCACTCTCATGATCGTGGTGCCGCGTGTGCTGGAAAAGGTGTACAACGCTGCTTCCCAGAAGGCCGGCCACGGCCCCAAGGGCGTGGTGTTTGCCTCCGCCGTGGTGGCTGCGCAGAACTATATGAAGGAAGTCTCCACCAATGGCAAGGCAGGCGCGCTGACCCGCACCCGCCGCGCCGCCTTCGATCCGATTGTCTACTCCTCGCTGCGCGAAGTGCTTGGCGGTCGCGCCAAGTGGATTGTGACCGGCGGCGCCCCGCTTGACCCGGAACTGCTGGCCTTCTTCCGCGGCGCGGGCGTGCCGGTGTACGAGGGGTATGGCCTGACCGAGACCACCGCGCCGTGCGCGTTCAACCCGCTGGGTACGCCGTTCCACGCTGGTTCCGTGGGCATCGCATTCCCCGGATTCTCCCTGCGCATCGCCGAGGACGGCGAAATTCAGGTCAAGGGTCGTGCCGTGTTCCCGCGCTATCACAAGAACGACGAGGCCACTGAGCTGTCGTTCACCGAAGATGGCTGGTATGCCACCGGCGACTTGGGCCGTATCGACAACGACGGGTTCCTGTACATCACCGGGCGCAAGAAGGACCTGATCATCACTGCCGGCGGCAAGAACGTCTCCCCCGGCCCGATCGAGGAAGTCATCCAGCGTTGCGAGTTCGTCTCCCAGGCGTTGGTGCTGGGTGACAAACGCCCGTTCATCTCCGCCCTGGTGACGTTGGACGAGAAGTCGTTGCGCCCGTGGCTCGCCGCCAAGGGGCTTGACGAGAACATGTCCCTCGAGGACGCGGCAAGGAACGCCGCCGTGCGCGCCGAAGTGCAGCAGTGGGTCGATCGGGCCAACGAGGGCGTCTCCCGCGCCGAATCCGTACGCAAGTTCATCATCCTGCCCGAGGAGTTCACCCAGGAGAACGGTCTGATGACCGCCTCCATGAAGGTGATTCGCCCCAAGGTCATCAAGCGCTACTCCACCCTCCTCAACACCCAGATGTACACCAAGAAGAAGTAAGGAGGACTCGAGTACAGCAAAAGGGAGATTCCATTGGAATCTCCCTTTGTTATAACCGGCCGAAGGCCGATTCCTAGAAGCCGAGGCGTTCTAGTTGCTTGGGGTCGGACTGCCAGCCTTTGGCTACCTTGACGTGGAGGTCGAGCTTGGCTTTTTGGCCGACGATGCGGTTGACCGGGGTGCGTAGCTTCTTCTTGACGTAGGTGAGGTTCGAGGCGCCCTTGCCGATGATGATCGGCTTCTGGGAGTCACGCTCCACGTAAATGGACACGTTGACCTGCGCCTTGCCGTCATAGCCCTGACCGGTCTCGTTGTCTTCCGGATAGTCGATGGAATCGACCACCACGGCCAGCGAATGCGGCAGCTCGTCGTCCAGGGTCTCAAGGAACGCACCGCGCACGAGTTCGGCGATGGTGTCTTCCGGACGCTCCTCGCTGATCTGATCGTCCGGGTACATCTGCGGGCCCTCGGGCGTGTGTTCAATGAGCACGTTCTTCACCTCGGCCAGATTGTCGTGCTTCAGGGCGCTCACCGGCACGATGTCCGAGAAATCGGCGAAATCGTTGATTTCGATGAGCTTGTTGATGAGTTGCTGACGGTCAAGCTCATCGATCTTGGTGACGATGGCAATCAGCGGGATGCGCCATTTGAACGTACCGTCCTCACGCTTGGTGGCGAAGTCGGTACGCAGTCGGGAAAGAATACGCTTGTCGCCGGGGCCGATTTCCTGGTCGGCGGGCAGCAAGAAGGCCACCACGTCCACATCGGCCAAGGATTCGTCGACCACGTCGTTCAGACGCTGGCCAAGCAACGTACGCGGACGGTGAATACCGGGCGTGTCCACGAGCACGAGCTGCGCGTGGTCGGCGGTCAGGATGCCGCGAATCGCCTTACGGGTGGTTTCCGGTCGAGAGGATGCGATGGCGATCTGCTTGCCGATCAACGCGTTGATCAACGTGGATTTGCCGACGTTCGGGCGGCCCACCACGGCCACGAATCCGGAGCGATACGGAACGTCCTGCTTGGTCACGTTCTCCGTTTCACCGGTCGCGTCGACTTCGGCAACGCCGGCAACATCGGAAGCATCGGTGACGTCAATGTCATCGACGTCGTTCGTGCTGTTGTTCTGGTCGGTCATATCACTCCTTGCTGGCGGTATCATCGCCTTCGACGGGCTCGCCGTCAGTTTCCTTATGGGTCTTGTTATCTTCCTCGCCACCCTCGACGTGCGCCGGTTGTACGACGATGGTGGACACCTTCTTGCGGCGTCCGGCGGAGTCCACGGCGGTCAGTCGCAGACCGCGCGTCACGGCCGAGGCACCGACAATTGGCACGCGGCCCAGAATCTTGGTCAGCAGGCCGTAGACGGTATCGACGTCGTCCTCATCAATGTCGATCTCGAAGATCTCCTCCAGATCGGCAATCGGCGTACGGGCAGGCATCTTCCACTTGTTGTCTCCGATTTTCTCCGGCTCAGTACGCTGGGCGCGGTCGTGCTCGTCTTCCAGCTCTCCGACAATCTGTTCGATGGCATCCTCGATAGTCACCATGCCGGCGATGCCGCCATACTCATCGACCACCACGGCCACATGCTGGCGGGAACGCTGCATCTCATGGAACAGGTCGTCCACCGGCTTGGATTCGGGAACAAGCAGCGGCTGCCGGACGATGGATTCGACCGCGCGCTCCATGGCCGCCGGGTTGAAGGCGGTGGCACGCACGGCGTCCTTCAAATAGGCCACGCCGATCAGGTCATCCACATCCTCACCGATCACCGGCACGCGGGAGAAACCGGAGCGGGAGAACAGTTTCAGCGCGGAAGACAGTGTGGAGTCGCGCTCCATGCAGATCATATCGGTGCGCGGCACCATGATCTCGCGAGTCAACGTATCAGACAGGGTGAGCACGTTGCGCAACATTTCGGAGACTTCCGGATCGAAGTCGTTGGACTCCACCAGCCGGTCGATGGCGGCCTTGCCCTGCTCGAGCTGAATCTTCTCAAGCTCCTCGTCGTCGGACAGATCGGAGTCCTTGGAGCGGCGGCCCGACCCCTTGGAACCGGACTTGTCGCCACCGATGCGTGCGAACGGCGTGAGCTTGGTGGCCAACGACACGATGCGCGAGTTGGAAATCATGATGTCGACCGGCTTGGTCATGCCGGCGGTGCGCGGGCGGACCAGTACGGAGACCACGGCTACGATAATCGCGAACAGGAATCCGGAGAGCAGTTCAATCCACAGTTCCGCACCCCACAGGGATGCGATGGAAGACACCAGTACGCCGTCGAGCACATTGCAGGCGATGCGGAAGAACGCACAGCTGCCGGCGGTGGCGTAACGGTCGGCGATGAGCCGTTGCACGCGATGAATCTTGTCGATCTTCTTCATCTTGAGAAACTGGCTTGCTTCGGAGTCGGTCTGCACCTCGAGGATGAGATTGTTAAGGCTGGCTCGCGTTACGCGGGCCACGGCGCCTTCAGCGGCGGCCATGGTCAGCGAGAGCCAGACGAACAGGGCCGCCACGAGTACAAGAATGACGGTGATGGCGATCGGCGTGGTACTGGAATACTCCATAATGATTTTTCGGTGTCCTTGAATGTCCTTGAACGGTATCGAATAATCCGGATTTGGTGTGATTGATTTGGGAGCTTATTTGGAATCGAGGTCGCGGCCGGCACCGTGCGCGGCGTCGTACAGGGCCAGCGCGTCGGGTGTGCCGGCGGGCAGCGTGGCCTGCACGTTGGCATCGTGGCGTAGGGCGAAGAAGGTGAGCAGCAGCTGTCGCTGCAGGCCGAACATCTGGCGCTCCTGCTCGGGGGTCACGTGGTCGTAGCCGAGCAGGTGCAGGATGCCGTGGATGGTGAGCAATAGCATCTCCTGCATGGTGCTGTGCCCGGCTGCGGCAGCCTGTTGGGCAGCGACCCACGGGCAGATGACGATGTCGCCGAGCACTCCTTCCATCACGGTTTTGCCGTCGCCGGGGCGCAGCTCGTCCATCGGGAAGCTCATCACGTCGGTCGGGCCTTCGAGGTTCATCCAACGCATGTGCAGTTCGGCGATGGGATCGGGATCCACGAACATGATGGTCAGGTCGGACTGGGTGCTCACGCGCATCTGGTCGAGTACCCAAATACCCAAATCGGAGAAGACCTTGGGGTCGATGACCCACTGGGTTTCATTGGTGACGTCAACGCTCATCGTCTGTCTCGCTTTGGTTGGTTGAATCCGCTTGCTGGCGGGCATCGAAGTCGGTATGGTTGCGGCGGCCCTTGCGTTCGATGTCGCGGTGGTCGCCGGCGATGGCGGAGTGACGGTCGTAGGCGGCCACGATCTGTCCGACCAGCTGGTGACGTACCACGTCCTCGGTTTTGAGATGCACGAATGCGATGTCGTTGATGCCGCCCAGGATGCGTTCGATGGTGGCCAGTCCCGAGCGAGGCACGGTCAGGTCCACCTGCGAGATATCGCCGGTGATGACCATCGTGGTGTTGAAGCCCAGACGGGTCAGGAACATCTTCATCTGCTGTTCGGTGGTGTTCTGAGCCTCGTCGAGGATCACGAACGCGTCGTTCAGCGTACGGCCGCGCATGTAGGCGAGCGGCGCCACTTCGATGGAGCCGTCGTCCATGTACCGCTTGAGCTGGTCGGCGCCGAGCATGTCGCCAAGCGCGTCGTACAGCGGGCGCAGATACGGGTCAACCTTGTCATTCAGCGTGCCGGGCAGAAAGCCGAGGCTTTCGCCGGCCTCCACGGCCGGGCGCGTGAGGATGATGCGGCGAATCTGCTTGTCCTGGAAGGCACGCACAGCCTTGGCCACGGCCAGATACGTCTTGCCGGTGCCTGCGGGGCCAATGCCGAAGGTGATGGTGTGCGATTCGATGGCGTTCACGTAGGCCACTTGTCCGGCGGTTTTCGCACGGACCGGCACGCCGGCAGCAAAGGTGATGACGCCGGGAACCGTGGGCTTGCGGTACGTCGGGTCGTGGGAGCCGGCAGAACGTGCATGGGCGCGTTCGTTTGAGGTCGATTGCGCCAGTTTGTCACGCACCGGGCCGTGACCGGGATGTTCGAGGCGCACGTGGTTCTTGAGCACGTTCTGGTCGAGCATGCGACGCACGGTGTCGGCGTCCATAGGCGCGGTGTAGGCGGCTTGGATGATGGAGTTGACCAAATCCTCGGCCTGTGCGGCTTGAGCTTCGGTCTGCTTGGAGCGGGAGACAATCGCCACGCGGTTGCCGCGCACGATAATCGTCAGGTCCGGAAAGGCGCGCTCCACCGCGCGAATGACCTCGTCAACCGGGCCGAGCACGGCGACGGGGTCAAGTTGGGGCGGGATGGTGATGGTACGTGTAGTCGTTGCCACGAAGCGGATATTCCCCTACTACTCGTCGAGCTTTTCGCCGGTCATCACGTGCGCGTGCACGTGGAAGACGGTCTGGCCGGCGTCGAGACCGGTGTTGAACACCAGTCGGTAGGCGCCGTGAAATTCCTTGTCGGCGATGTTCTGCGCGATGGAGACGATGTGGGCCAGCTCGGTCGGGTCATCGGCGGCAAGTTCGGCGACGTTGGCGTAGTGCTTCTTGGGCACCACAAGCACGTGGACCTTGGCCTTGGGATTGATGTCGTTGAATGCGTAGGTCGTCTCGTCCTCGTAGACCTTGCTGCCGGGAATCTGCCCTGCGATGATCTTGCAGAACAGGCAATCGTCGGATTCGCTCATCATGCTCCTTGGTTTGATGTTGCTACGCACCAGCTTAGCGCGTGGGCGTTACTCGTAACGTCCCAACACCCGAGACAACAGCGACAACGCTACAGGACCGGCCGTCGCGGCTCTCAGAATATTGCGCCCCAGTACGCAGCTCACCGCTCCGGCCTTGACGAAATCAGCTACCTCCTGCTCACTGATGCCGCCCTCAGGCCCAACCACCACACTGACAGTCCGCGGCCGGCCGTCCTGGAGCGTGCGTTCCACCAACTGCGCAACCTTCTCCTCCACGCCGGACCACGTATCGGTAGCATCCTGATGCAGCACAATCACCACATCGCCATGCACGCAGGCCCTGCGGCAGATGGCCACGACCTCCTTGCCGGACGCGCACGCCTCCAATTGCGGCTTAAAGGCGCGCCGCGACTGCTCGGTGGCGGCATCCAGTACCGAATTCCACTTCTTGTCTGTACGGCCGACCTTCCACTTGGCAATGGATCGGTCCGCCTGCCATGGCACCACTTGGTCGACGCCGATCTGCGTAGCCATATCGATGGCCTGCTCATCATGGCCGGTTTTCGCCAATGCCTGGATCAGCGCCAAACGGGTGAACGGCTGGGGTTCGCGCCCCACTTCCACGACTTCAGCCAGTCCGGCTTCAGGATCGGCCATCACTGCCTGGATTCTCAAGCCGTTGCCGTCGGAAAGTTGCAGGCTGTCCCCTGCCTTGAGTCGCATGGCCTGCACGGCATGGCGCTTGATGTGAGCGGGCAGGGTTAGCTTCCAGCCGGCGTGGAGTTCGTCGCTGTTCACCGGGACGTCGTCGACCTGCGGGTCGAAAAGAAAAAGGGCATCAGTCATGACTTCAAGGCTACACGCGACACGCCGGACACACGCGCGAATTGCATCTCTGTAATTTCATGCTAAGCTATTTACTCGTTGTCCAAACGACACCTGCCCGGGTGGCGGAATGGTAGACGCGCTAGCTTGAGGTGCTAGTGCCTATTTTATACGGGCGTACGGGTTCAAGTCCCGTCTCGGGCACAGATAAACCCCTTGCATTGCAAGGGGTTTTTCGTTATCTGCACACACGAAAGGCCACCAATGCAGTTCATCACGCTGGACACCGTTGACGACCCGCGCGTCGAAGCGTATGTGAGCCTCACCGAAATGCAGTTGCGCAATCGCTTGGAACCAGCCAAGGGCGTGTTCATCGCCGAGTCCCCCAAAGTCATCGACCGCGCGCTGGCCGCTGACCGCGAACCGCTGTCACTGCTGGTCGAGGAACCTTGGCTGGAGGGCATGAAAGACACCTTCGACTTCATCGACGGGCGCTGGGGCGCGGATATTCCCGTCTACGTGGCCTCACCTGAGCAGCTCAAGCGTCTGACCGGCTACCGTTTGCATCGCGGCGCCCTATGCGCGATGCGACGCTGGCTGCTGCCCTCCGTAGCCGAGGTCTGCAGGAGCGCCCGCCGCGTGGCAGTAATGGAAAACATCGTGGACCACACCAATGTGGGCGCACTGATGCGTTCGGCGGCCGCGCTCGATGTGGATGCCGTGCTGGTCACGCCCTCCTGCGGTGATCCGCTGTACCGACGAGCCGCTCGTGTGTCGATGGGCACCGTATTCCAGATTCCGTGGACCCGTATCACCGGGTTCAACGACGACGGTACCGAAAACAAGCATTACTGGCCGTTCCAGGGCATCGACGAGTTGAAGTCGCTGGGCTTCACCACCGTGGCCATGGCATTGGAGGATCGTTCGATTTCGTTGGACGAACTGACACGCCGTCTGCACGCGCCTGACGAAGATCCGACGCATATCGACAAGCTCGCGCTGATCTTCGGCACCGAGGGCGACGGCCTGTCCCACCATACGATTGCCCGCGCCGATTTGACCGTGAAGATTCCGATGGGCCACGGCGTGGATAGTCTGAACGTGGCGGCATCCAGCGCAGTGGCGTTCTACGCGACACGCTAAGGAATCGCACGCGCTCCTAAAAGGCCGAATCCTTAACAAATCTACGAAACTGTTCATCGCAAGTTCACGGCACGCGGGTGGCAAAAGCCTTGCATGTTCGATTTTTTCTGCAATTATTAACTATGTAAACCGAATGCAAGGAAGCATCCGGCCCAGTAGTGCGGTGTCGAAAGACGCTCAGTAACAGAGAGGACAGTTACGATGGCCAAGAATCCCAAGATTCTGTCGATTGTGCTTGCAGGTGGTGAGGGGACCCGCCTGATGCCGTTAACCCGCGATCGCGCGAAGCCCGCCGTTCCCTTCGGTGGTGTGTATCGTCTGATCGATTTCCCGTTGAGCAATCTGGTGAACTCCGGGTACCGTCAGGTCGTGGTGCTCACCCAGTACAAGTCTCACTCGCTTGACCGCCACATCTCCCAGGTCTGGCGTTTCTCCCCGCTGCTTGGTTCGTACGTCTCCCCTGTGCCCGCGCAGCAGCGTCTCGGCAAGCATTGGTATCTCGGCTCCGCCGACGCCATCTACCAGACCATCAACATCATCGAGGATGTCCAGCCGGACATCGTGGTGATCGTGGGTGCCGACCACGTCTACCGCATGGACTTCGAACAGATGGTTCAGCAGCACATCGAGTCCGGTGCTGAGTTCACCGTGGCCGGTATCCGCCAGCCCATCGAGGAATCGAACCAGTTCGGTGTGATTGAGGTCGATCACGATCACCCGAACATGATCAAGAACTTCCAAGAGAAGCCGGCCACCACCACCGGTCTGCCGGACAATCCGAACCAGATTCTGGCTTCCATGGGTAACTACGTTGCCAACACCAAGGCCCTGTTCGAGGCTCTGTCTCTCGATGAGAAGGCTGCCGACACCAAGCACGACATGGGCGGCGACATCGCCCCGTACTTCGCTTCTCGCAACGAGGCCGGCGTCTACGACTTCAACTCGAACGAGATTCCAGGCTCCACGGCCACTGATCACGCTTACTGGCGCGACGTCGGTACGATTAAGCAGTTCTACGATGCACACATGGATCTGATCGCCTATGTGCCCGAGTTCAACCTATACAACCAGGATTGGCCGATTTACACGATGTCCGGCAACCTGCCGCCAGCCAAGTTCGTGCACGCGGGCCGCGACCGTCTGGGCCACGCCACCGATTCAATCGTCTCCCCCGGTGTGATCGTCTCCGGCGGTGAAGTGCACCACTCCGTGCTCTCCCCCAATGTGCGTATCCACTCGTGGGCACAGATTGTCGATTCCGTGCTGTTCGACGGTGTGATCATCAACCGCCGTGCCCGCGTGTACAAGGCAATTCTTGACAAGAATGTAGTGCTCACCGAAAACTCCACTGTCGGCATCGATACCGAGCACGATCTGGCCCGCGGCTTCACCGTCACGCCAGACGGCATCACGGTTGTCCCGAAAAACACCATCGTCGATGACTGATTGACCAGTCCAGACATGGAAAAGCCCCGTATCATGCGGGGCTTTTCTCGTATAGAGCTCCCTCATCAGAGGGAGCTTACTAAGCGCTATCAGTACTTTGGCATGTTGTCGAAGTTGAAGCCTAGGGCGGCGAGCTGGTCGCGGCCTTCGGGCGTGATGCGCTCCATGGTCCAGCGCGGGTCCCACGTCCAGTCGATGCGGAACTCCTCGACCAGACCGGCCAGTGTGGAGGCGCATTCGTCCTCGATAAGGTCGGTCAGCGGGCAGGCCGGCGTGGTCAGCGTCATCGTAATAATGGCGCGGCCTAGCTCATCGATCTCAATGCCGTAGACCAGACCCAAATCGATCACGTCGATGCCAAGCTCCGGATCAATCACCTGATGCAGTGCCTCGCGCACGTCTTCGGCAGTGGCGCGGCCGATATCGTCAATCGCCTTGATCGGAATCTCGCTGCCATCGGACTGTTCGTCATCCCGGCAACCGCATCTGCCGTGGTGACCGCCACACGCACAGGTGTCATCGCCGGACGCAGCAGAGTACTCGATCGGGCGTCCGTTCGGGAAGCCCTTGGCCAAGGCCGGGTTGGCCATCACGCGGCGAGCGGCCTCCTCGTCCTGCAGGACGCCGTTGACGGCATCGAAAACGGACGGCTGTGGTTCGGGAACCAAATTATCGTTGGACATATTTCCTCAGTTCTTTGCAGCGAGGGCTTTGGCGATGGAGTCCTTCAGCCCTTCCCAGCCTAGCAGAGCGCATTTGATGCGCATAGGGTATTTCGACACGCCTTGGAATACCACGGCGTCGCCGAGCTTTTCTTCCAGGTTCTCGTCGTCCAGACCGGCACCGCGCGATTCCATCAGCTTGTGGAATGTCTGTTCCAGACCCATGGCCTCGTCCACGGTTTTGCCGTCCACCAGATCGACCATCACCGACAGGCTGGCCTGCGAAATGGAGCAGCCGTGGCCGTCCCACACCAATCGCTTGATGGTGTGCGGTTCGTCATCGGAGACTTCGACATGGATGGTCGCCTCGTCGCCGCAGGTCGGGTTGAACTGGTGCGATTCACCGGGCGTGCAGTATTCGTGGCTGGCTTGCACGGTGACATTGGCCGCCGCGTCCGCGGACTGTTCGACCGCCGCGTTGGGCGCAAAGGATTCCTTGCCATGCGGATATTTTGACGCCTCGAGGATGACCTCTTGGTACATCTGTTCGAGGTCATCCCCGCTCATACCGAATTCGTTCATGGTGTTCTGTTTTACTCCACTCCAAAGAACTTACGGATGCCCTTGGCCGCTTCGACCAATGCTTGGGCATCTTCGACCGAATTGTAGACACCGGAGGAGGCACGGTTGGATGCGTATAGGCCGAAGTGGCGGTGTACCGGCTGGGCGCAGTGGTGCCCCACGCGAATCGCGATGCCCTGGGCGTCGATGAACTGGCCCACATCGTGCGGGTGCACGCCGGCCACGTCGAACGCCACGGTGCCGATGCGGTCCACGTTTTCGCGCGGTCCGAGGATACGAATGCCATCGATGTCGCCGAGCTTCAGCAGTTCGGCGGCGATGGTCTTCTCATGGGCTTCGATGTTCTCAAGACCGATATTCATCATCCATTCGGCGGCAACGCCTGCGGCCACCACTTGGGCGACCGGCTGGGTGCCGGCCTCGAAACGGGCCGGAGGGGCCATGTATTGGGCCTCGTGGTCCATGTAGGCGAGCTCGACCATGGAGCCGCCGAAGTTGGCCGGCGGCAGGGCTTCGAGCAGTTCGCGCTTACCGTACAGGAAGCCGACGCCGGTAGGACCGTACATCTTGTGCGCGCTCCAGGCGGCGAAGTCCACATCAAGCGCGTGGAAATCGACCTTGAGGTGCGGTACGGACTGGCACGCGTCCAAGATAAAGATCGAACCTACTTCATGCGCACGCTTGATGATAGGGGCGATGTTGGTGATGGCACCCGTGGTGTTGCCCACGTGGGTGACGGCCACGACCTTGGTGCGTTCGGTGATGACTTCGTCGAGGTTGTCCGTACGCACACGGCCGTCCTCGGTCAGGTCGATCCACTTGAAGGTGGCACCGGTACGGTAGGCCAGCTCCTGGAATGGCAGCAGCACTGAATGATGTTCCGCACGCGAGACGACGATCTCATCGCCCGGCTTCAGGGCAAAACGCTTGGCGGCTTCTCCCCCACGACCCAGCGATGCATTGCCGAATGCGGTGGCGAGCAGGTTCAGTCCGGCCGTGGCACCACCGGTGACGACGATCTCTTCTTCGCCTTCCGCTGCATTCGCGCCGACCAGCTTGGCGACCTTGGCACGGGCCTCTTCGAAAGCCATGGTACTACGGGCCGCCAGCTCGTGGGCACCGCGGTGCACGCCGGCGTTGATCGTACGGTAGAAGTTCGCCTCGGCGTCGATCACCGCATTCGGCTTTTGCGAGGTGGCCGCAGAATCCAGGTACACGAGCGGGTGCCCGTGAATCTCCTGATTCAGAATCGGGAACTCGCCCCGAATCTCCTTAAAATCAACCATTATGTTCCCCTACTTACGTAACAATTGTACGAAACGAGTGGGAGTCGGACATGGCCTGTTCGCGACCGTAAAGACTTGGCCTGAGTGGCCCGGAGCGTGTCGAGAATAGGGCATGTCAGACTCCCACGGTCACGGACTCAGGCCAGCGCGGACTCGGAATCAGCACCCTCGGGCAGGTACTGGTCGTAGCCGTTCTCTTCGAGTTCGTCGGCCAGCTCAGGGCCGCCGGTCTTGACGAAGTGGCCGTCGGCGAACACGTGCACGATGTCCGGCTTGATGTACTTCAAGATACGGGTGTAGTGCGTGACCATGAGGATGCCGAACTGGTTGGCGTCCTTGGCACGGTTCACGCCTTCGGACACGATGCGCAGGGCGTCCACGTCCAAGCCGGAGTCGGTTTCGTCAAGGATGGCAAACTTCGGCTTCAGCAGTTCGAGCTGCAGCACTTCGGCGCGCTTCTTTTCACCGCCGGAGAAGCCTTCGTTCACGGAACGGGAGGCGAACTTCGGGTCCATCTTGAGGCGCTTCATGGCTGCGGACAGGTCCTTGGCCCACTGGCGAATACCGGGAGCCTCGCCGTCGATTTCGGTCTTGGCGGTGCGCAAGAAGTTGGTCATGGACACGCCCGGTACTTCGACCGGGTATTGCATGGCCAGGAACAGGCCGGCCTTGGCGCGCTCGTCCGGAGTCATCTTGAGGATGTCCTTGCCGTCGAGGAGGGCCTCGCCGGAGTCGACCACGTACTTGGGGTGGCCGGCCAACGTGTAGGCGAGAGTGGACTTGCCGGAACCGTTGGGGCCCATGATGGCGTGGGTTTCGCCGGAGTGGACGGTCAGGGTGGCACCCTTCAGGATCGGCTTGATGCCTTCCTTGGTTTCGACGTGGACGTGCAGGTCCTTGATTTCGAGTGTTGACATTGTTGTGCTCCTAAAAATGCTGTTCTTACTTGTCTTCGAGGACCTGTGCCATGGCGTCGTTTTCGCCACGGGCCAGTCGGCGGTCAATCACGGTCATCAGATGTTCGGAGATGGCGGGAATGCCGATCTCCTCGACGAGTTCGCCGAAGAAGCCGCGCACCACGAGCTTGCGGGCGTCGGTTTCGGGGATGCCGCGGGATTCGAGGTAGAACAGTTCCTCGTCGTCGAAGCGGCCCACCGAAGAGGCGTGACCGGCACCGATGATGTTGCCGTTTTCGATTTCGAGGTTCGGCTCGGAATCGGCGATGGCACCCGGGGTCAGGACCAGGTTGCGGTTGAGCTCGTAGGAGTCGGTGCCGGGGGCGGTGGGCTGGATGAGCGCGTTGCCCACCCAAGTGGAGTGCGCGCCCTTGCCGTCAAGCGCGCCCTTGTAGACCACGCGGGACTTGCAGTCGGGGTGGTTGTGTACCACCATCGTGCGGTGTTCGATGTGCTCGCCGGGGTCCACGAAGTAGATGCCGAGCATGTTGAGGTCGCCCTGTTCGCCGCCGAAGTCCTGATCCATGCGGATGCGGACGATGTCGCCGCCCAAGGTCACGACGGAGTGGCGCAGGGATGCGCCTTCGCCGACGTGGATGCGGTGGTTGGCCACATGCTTGGCGGTTTTGGCCCATTCCTGAACGAACGTGGTGGAGACGTGCGAGTCCTTGCCGGTGGTGATTTCCACGCCTTCGGCCAGTCGTGCGTCACCGTCGTGTTCCACGACGACGTCCGCATGAGCCTTGTCGGCGGCGGCGATCACCAGATGGAAAGCGTCGAGGTCCTCCCCCGCGCCGTGCACCTTGACGAGCACGGGCTGGGCGATCTCACCGGACAGTTCCAGAATGGTTGCGGTGTGGCCGGATTCCCATTCGACTGCGGAGACGCGGTCGTTGGGCTTGGACACAGTGCCGGACAGGCCCTCACCGAGCTTGATCTGGCTGAGCTTCACGCCTTCGGCCAACGGCGAGCCGTCAATCATGGAGACTTCGATCTGCGTTTCGCCGGAAGGCTTGAATACGGTGAAGAACTCGTTGATGCGCTCGATAGGCGTGTAGCGCCATTCGTCCTGCTTGCGGCTGGGCTCCGGGTAGTCGCCTGCGTTGAACGAACGCACGGCATGGTCCACGGAGGACGGCATGGCGGCCGGAATCGCGTACGGGTCGTTGGGGTCGGCGACCGGAATCTTGATTTCCTTGACGGGTGTTGTGTTGTCGGTCATCGGAATCAGCCCACCGATCCTTCCATCTGAAGTTCCACAAGTCTGTTGAGTTCAAGCGCGTATTCCATCGGCAGCTCGCGGCTGATCGGTTCGACGAAGCCGCGCACGATCATGCCTCGCGCCTCTTCCTCCGTGAGTCCTCGGCTCATCAGATAGAAAAGCTGGTCTTCGGAGATCTTGGAGACGGTGGCCTCATGGGCCATCGAAACGTCATCCTCGCGAACATCGACGTGCGGGTAGGTATCGGAGCGGGAGAAGTCGTCGACCAGCAGGGCATCGCACACGGTCGAGTTGGACGAACCGTACGCGCCCTTGACGATTTTGACCAGACCGCGGTAGGCGGAGCGGCCGCCGCCGCGCGAGATGGACTTGGCGACGATGGTGGAGCTGGTGTGCGGTGCCAAGTGAATCATCTTCGCGCCCGTGTCCTGGTACTGGCCCTTGCCGGCGAAGCCGAGGGACATGGTGGATGCCTTGGCGTACGGTTCGGCGAGGATGCAGGCCGGGTACTTCATGGTGGCCTTGGAACCGATGTTGCCGTCCACCCACTCCATCGTGCCGCCCTCACGCACGTAGGCACGCTGGGTGACGAGGTTGTAGACGTTGTTCGACCAGTTCTGCACGGTGGTGTAGCGCACGCGGGCGTGCTTCTCGACGATGATCTCGACGATGGCGGCGTGCAGCGAGTCCTCGGACCAGATCGGGGCGGTGCAGCCTTCCACGTAGTGCACGTAGGAGCCTTCGTCCGCGATGATCAGCGTACGTTCGAACTGACCCATGGCCGGGGTGTTGATGCGGAAGTATGCCTGCAACGGGATGTCCACGTGCACGCCCTTCGGCACATATACGAACGAGCCGCCGGACCACGCCGCGGTGTTGAGGGCGCCGAACTTGTTGTCCTCCGGGGGCACGACGGTGCCGAAGTACTTCTTGACGAGTTCAGGGTATTCGCGCACAGCGGTGTCCGTGTCGACGAAGATCACACCCTGCTTCTTCAGGTCCTCACGAATGGAGTTGTAGATTACCTCGGACTCGTACTGGGCAGCCACGCCGGAGACGAGGCGGTTCTTCTCCGCCTCCGGGATGCCAAGGCGATCGTAGGTGTTGCGGATGTCGTCCGGCAGCTCCTCCCACGACTTCGCCTGCTTCTCGATCGGCTTGACGTAGTACTTGAAGTCGTCGGCGTTGAAGCCGGAGAGATCCACACCCCAATCGGGCATGGGCTTTTCGAGGAACGCCTTGAATCCACGCAGACGCATGTCGAGCATCCACTGCGGCTCGCCTTTGTCGGCGCTGATCGCGCGTACGACGTTCTCATCAATGCCTCGTTTTGCGGCTTCGCCGGCGGCATCAGAATCATGCCAACCATAGTTGTAGTCGCCGAACTGGCTGATGATCTCGTCATCCTTCTTGATCTTGTCCTCGTTGACGCGGGTACGATCAGCCACATACTGGCTCATCTCCACGTCAGCGGCGGCGTTTGGCGCTGTGTTTTCGGTCACCATCCTGCCTTCCTTGTATCACACTTAACCCTATGAAAACCTAGCAGAACCCAAGTGCAAACACTAGCTGCCCTGACGCATATTGGCTGTGGGCTTGATTACATGCGGGCGCCATCGGGCCATGCGGCATCACGGATGGCGCCAAACGGCGAAGGCGTGGCGGCGAAGCATCCTGAGATGCCGTGCCGTCACGCCTTCATCGTGCGCGGACCGACCGCGCGGGATCCACGGTCAGCGGGCCGCCTGATGGCCGAGCGCCGCCTTGACCAGGCCGGCGAACAGCGGGTGCGGCTTGGTCGGGCGGGACTTGAACTCCGGGTGAGCCTGGGTGGCCACATAGAACGGGTGCACGTCCTGCGGCAGTTCCACGAACTCGGTGAGCTCGCCATCCGGGCTCTGGCCAGAGATGCGCAGGCCGCCTTCGCGCAGACGATCCTTGTACGCCACGTTGACTTCGTAACGGTGGCGGTGACGCTCGGTGACATGCGTGGTGCCGTACAGTTCGGCGACCAGCGAGCCTTCCTCCAGCTCAGCCGGGTAGGATCCAAGACGCATGGTGTGGCCCATGTCGCCCTTGCCGGCCACGATGTCCTTCTGCTCTTCCATGGTGGCGATCACCGGGTTGGCGCAATCGGGCTCGAACTCGGAAGAGTTCGCGTCTTCAATGCCCAGCACGTGGCGGGAGTATTCGATGACCATGGACTGCAGGCCCAGGCACAGGCCAAGGGCGGGCAGCTTGGTTTCACGGGCGAACTTCAGGGCGCCGATCTTGCCATCGATGCCGCGGATGCCAAAGCCGCCGGGGATCACGATGCCGTCGACGTTGTCGAGAGCGGCGGCCGCACCTTCGGTGGTTTCGCAACGGTCGGCCGCAACCCACTTGACGTTGACCTTGGCCCAGTTGGCAAAGCCTCCGGCCTTGATGGCCTCGGTGACAGACAGGTAGGCGTCCGGCAGATCGATGTACTTGCCGACGATGGCGATGTTGACTTCATGCTTGGGGTGGTGGACGCGCTCAAGCAGGTCTGCCCATTCATCCCAATCGACATCGTGGAACGGCAGGCCGAGCTCACGCACCACGTAAGCATCAAGGCCCTCTTCAAACAGAATCTTCGGCACATCGTAGATGCTCGGCGCATCCACGCAGTTGACCACGCCTTCGGCATCGACGTCGCACATCAGGGAGATCTTGTCTTTGATGGATTGGTTGAGCGGGCGGTCGGAACGCAGCACGAGGGCGTCCGGGGAGATGCCGAGCTGACGCAGCATCATCACGGAGTGCTGGGTGGGCTTGGTCTTGAGCTCGTGGGCGGCGGAAATGTACGGGACCAGGGAAACGTGCACGAACATGCAGTTGTCCGGGCCGAGATCGCGGCGCACTTCGCGGGCGGCCTCAAGGAAGGGCTGGGACTCGATGTCGCCGACAGTACCACCGATTTCGGTGATGATCACATCCACGTCATCGGAAGCCTGGGCGCGCATACGAGACTTGATTTCGTTGGTGATGTGCGGGATGACCTGCACGCACTGGCCGAGGTATTCGCCGGCGCGCTCCTTGCGCAGCACTTCCTGATAGATCTGACCGGTGGTGACGTTGGCCTTCTGGCTCAGGAAGACGTCGAGGAAACGCTCGTAGTGGCCGATGTCGAGATCGGTTTCGGCACCGTCTTCGGTCACGTAGACCTCACCATGCTGGAACGGGTTCATGGTGCCCGGGTCGACGTTGATGTACGGATCGAGCTTTTGCTGCAGAACATGGATGCCGCGGCTGCGCAGCAAACGACCGAGCGAAGATGCGGTCAGGCCCTTGCCGAGAGAGGAAACAACGCCGCCAGTGACGAAAATATGCTTGGTGACGTGCTCTTGAGAATTACCATGTGTTCTTCTAACCATGGAATTCCACTCTATCATCCGTGTATGACCCGGCGTGTTCATGACGTGGCCGGTGTAGTCGCGCGTAGGCGGCCCGTCTCGTCCTGCCTTGGCCAGCATATGGTCGAATACACGGCGCACTTCAGGTCCATAGGGCGCATCAGGACGAGGATTCTGGTCCGATTCGTCGGAACAGGAATCCCGGGCTCAACGTCGACTGATACCCGGGATTGGCTGGAGGGCTTGGTTCTATTCGCTCAGCAAGTGCGCCACAGCATCGAGCGCGAGCTTGTAGCCGTAGAAACCCATGCCGGTGATGGTGCCGGTGGCCACAGGGCTGATTACGGAACGCTTGCGGAACTCGTCGCGGGCGGACGGGTTGGAAATATGGACTTCCATAAGTGGCAGGTTCTCATCAATGACCATGTGCGCGGCGTCGGCGAGAGCATACGAATAGTGCGTGAAGGCGGCGGGGTTCATGACCACCGGGGTTTTCTCGTCGGCGGCTTGGTGCATCCAGCGCACCATTTCGGCTTCGTCGTCGGTCTGACGCACCTCGACTTCGAGGCCGAGGTCCTTGCCCCATTCGGCGCAGAGCTTGCGCAGGGTGTCGAGGTCTTGACGACCGTAGACGTCGGGCTGGCGGACGCCGAGACGTCCGAGGTTAGGGCCATTGACAACGATGACTTTGGTCATCGGGACTCCTTTTGTTTGTGCTTCTCTCCCTCCGCCCCTTCGGGGCACCTCCCTCATCAGAGGGAGGAAGAAGGTAGATCCGACTCCGGGGCACCTCCATTAGAGGGGAGCCAAGTACTTTTTTCTGAGGGGATGGCGAACGGCACGGCCTGTGGCCGTTCAATTATTGCTGGATACGATGGAAGGCTTCTTCTACGGCGTCGGCGGGCGGGTTGTCGAGGTGTACGACGTGACCAATCTCGTCAAGGACCACGAAACGCAGTTCGTTGCCACGGGCTTTCTTGTCGCGATGCATCAATGCGAGCACGTCGTCGAACGAGCCGCCATGCCACGACGTCGGCAGACCCAGCGAAGCGAGCAACGAGCGGTGATAGTCAACCAGATCCTGATCGATGTAACCGATCAGATGGGCCAGCTCGGCGGCATACACCATACCGACGGCCACCGCATTGCCATGCCTCCAGCGGAAGTGCTCGAGCTTTTCGATGGCATGGCCCATCGTGTGCCCGTAGTTGAGGAATTCACGAAGACCCTTCTCCTTCAAATCGGAGGAGACGTGGTAGACCTTGACCTTTACCGTGCGCTCAATGAGCTCGGCAACCACGTCTTCGAGCGGCGAGCCGAGGAATGTAGAGCCGTCGAAAGCGCGCAGTTCAGCTGCGTGGTCTTCGAGGATATGCAGGATTTCGGGATCGCGGATGAAACCGGATTTGGCGACTTCGCCGAGACCCTCGATGAAGATGTCATTGGGTAGCGTAGCCAGCGTCTTGGTGTCGGCCAGCACACCGGCAGGCGTGTAGAACGAGCCGACGAGGTTCTTGCCCTGCGGGGTGTTGATGCCGGTTTTGCCACCGGTGGAGGCATCGACCATGGCCAGCAGCGAGGTCGGGCAGTTTACATAGCGCACGCCGCGCATCCACGTGGCAGCCACGAAACCGGCCAAATCGGTTGCGGCACCGCCGCCAAGCCCCACCACGGCATCGGATCGGGTGAAACCTTCGTTGCCAAGGCGTTCCCAAATGCCGTTGGCCACGGTAATGGTCTTGCCGGGTTCGGCATCCGGAATCACGATGTCGGAAACCTCATAGCCGCCCTGACGCAACAGAGCGCGGGCACGATCGGAGTGTCGCTGCACCGACTGAGTGTGGATAAGCGCGATTTTGGCGGGTTTGGGTCCCAGCACATCGGCCAGATGGTTCATGGCACCTTCGCCAATGACCACATCATACGGCTCAATTGCCGCTCCGGTAACATGCACTGCTCGCTCAGATACCATATCAATCACTTTCTTCGCTGCGCCCTGAGGCGTAAGCCCCCGGGTATGGACATGAACGTTGGCGACCTCGCGGAATACTGGGTCACGCTGCTTGAACAGTTTTTTCCAACGGGAGTTGGCGTTGCCATTGAGCATGGGCCGGCCTCCCCCACGGTTCGCGCGTTCCATGGCTTCCGCCGGATCGGCATCAAGGTAGACCACACGACCGCCATGGTCGATGTAGGAGGCGAGGGCATGCTGGGTGGAGGACGTCATGGGAGCGCCACCGCCCAGCGAAAAGATACCGTCGAAATCCTCAAGCATATCGGCGATGAGATCGGCCTCGACCTCGCGGAATGCCGGCTCACCGTATTCCTCGAAGTAGGAGGGAATCTTCATGCCCACTTCACGTTCGATCTCCACATCGGCATCGGCGAACGGCAGACGCAACATATGCGCCACTTCCTTACCGACACGTGTTTTGCCGGCTCCCATCATGCCGATGATGACGGCGCGGGGGCGTGCGGTCATAATCTACGAATCCTCTCGACGATTGGTGGGTACAGTTGCTGATGGTTCCGCGGCAGTCGTCACGAAACCATACGCCCTTCGTTCAGCGCATGTGCTCCGGCCACGAAGCGAGATACGACTCAAGGTTGCGCCGTGTTTCGGCAACACTGTCTCCACCGAACTTATCCAGCGCGTACTTCGCCAAAGTCAGACGCACCATGGCCTCGGCCACCACGGATGCCGCAGGCACGGCGGTGCTGTCGGAACGCTGGTTGATGGCTTGTGCGGATTCGCCGGTCAGCACGTCGACCGTACGCAGGGCCTTGGGGATGGACGGAATCGGCTTCATGGCACCGCGTACGCGAATCACCTGGCCATTGGACATACCGCCTTCAATGCCGCCTGCGCGGTTGGACAGACGGTCGATGCGGCCGTCGGCGTTGACCACGATCTCATCGTGCGCCTGCGAACCGGGGCGGGAGGCTTCCAGGAAGCCGTCGCCGATCTCCACACCCTTGAACGCCTGAATGCCCATAATCGCGGAGGCCAGAGCCGCGTCCAGTCGGCGGTCGGACTCCACATACGTGCCGATGCCGGCAGGCACACCGTAAGCCAGCACTTCAATCACGCCGCCCAACGTATCGGCGGCCTTCTTAGCTTCATTGATGCGTTCGATGATACGGACCTCGGCCTCTTTATCCAACGTACGCACGGGAGAGGCATCCAACGCTTCCAGATCGTCAGGTGTGGGCAACGGCAAATCAGGGTTGGTCTGCACGCCACCGAGCGCCACCACGTGGGCTACGGTGCGGATGCCGAACGCCTGATCCAGGAACTGCTTGGCCACCTCGCCCAAGGCCACACGGGAGGCGGTCTCACGGGCGCTGGAGCGCTCCAGTACCGGGCGGGCGTCGTCAAAACCATACTTGCGCATGCCGGTCAGATCGGCGTGGCCCGGGCGCGGGCGGCTCAGCGGCGCATTGCGGCCTTCGCGCGGCAGGTCATGGTCGAGTGCATCGGCGCTCATGACCTCGGTCCACTTCGGCCATTCGGTGTTGGCGATTTCGATGGCCACCGGCGAGCCGAGGGTCAGGCCGTGGCGTACACCGGTCAGCAGACGGACCTTGTCTTGCTCGAACTTCATGCGGGCACCGCGACCATATCCAAGTCGACGGCGTGCCAGTGCGGAAACGATATCGTCCGTGCTAATACGCACGCCGGCCGGCAACCCTTCAATCATGGCCACCAATGCTTCTCCGTGCGACTCCCCTGCCGTCTGCCAACGCAGCATAACTTCCCTCGTTTCATGTGTGTACGTCTATGAGTACGTCTAACTAGGGGTTAATGTTAAGCTATGCCATACCTGTTCACGCTACCCGGTCTGCTATGTGGGCTTACACTGTCCATTGAGGATGTTCGTCATCGGCGGGTGCCGATCGCATGGGTGGCCGTGGGCGCGTTAATCCAGTTGGCCGCCGATTTCGCGTATGGAGTGGTGGCGAACGACCTGTTCGTGCTGTTGCAGGCACTGTTGTTCACCGTGCTATGTTGCCTGATCCAGTTCGCGTTGGCGCTGCTGGTGCCGCGGTCATTGGGATTCGGCGATGTGACCGCCTTGATACCTATGGGATTGTCTGTCGGACTGTTTGGCCTGTTGCCTGTGGTGGTCTGGTGGCTGGCGATGGGCGTTGCCGGCATCACATGGATTGCCTTATGGACGCGATTCGACCCACAACGCACATCACCGGCACATGCGGGCAAGGTGCCGTATGTGCCGGTGATATTGGCGGGCGCGATTGTGGCGGTGGTGGTCGGGGTGTTGTCCTAGATTTCTCCTCCATCCGCTTTGCGGGAGCCCCGGGCTTAAGTCGAGCGTTACATTCCCCGCAGTGCTCCCCTCAGTCCGCTTTGCGGACAGCTCCCCTCGGCGAGGAAGCCAATGAAGAGACTAACGTCCGATCAGCTTCCCCAAGCGAAGGGAGCTAACGGGATGACTACTGGTTTTCGGCTTGCCACTTGCGTAGTTCGGCCACGTTCTGGTCATGTTCATCGGCGGTTGCGGCGAACTTGGTTTCGCCGGTGTCCAGATTGACCGTGCAGAAGTACAGCCAATTGCCGCTTTCGGGGTGCAGTGCCGCTTGAATGGCGCTATCGCCGGGATTGCTGATCGGCGTAGGCGGCAGGCCGGAGATCTTGTACGTGTTGTACGGGTTGGACTCGTCCTGGGTCATCTCGGTGGTCACCTGCGCGGGCTTGACGTTATTGCCATAGGCCACGGTGGAATCCATGCCCAACGACATGCCCTGCTCCAAACGGTTCTCGATGACTCGCGTCACTTTGCCGTAGTAATCGGCTTTGTTGACCTCGGCCTCGGCGATAGAGGCGATGATCATCACCCGTTCGCGGTCACTGCCGGTCGGCACGCCCAATTCATCCAACTTGGCGATACGCTTATCGACCATGGCCTTGAGGATTTCCGAAGCGCTCTTCATGCTCTTGACGTTGTAGGTTCCCGGCTCCAGCCATCCCTCAAAGCTACCGCCCGCTTCATTGGGCAGAATATCCTTACCCTTGTTCTTGATAATCGTGTCGAATTCGCTTTGGGAAATGCCGGAAAGCTTCGCGGCGTCGGCGAACACATCGGTGGCACGTTCACCGGGATGAACCTCAAGGAAGCCCGCCGCCTGGTTGGTGTCGGAAAGAACGGCGATCACATCGGATGCGGCCATATGCTTCTTCAATGTGAACGTTCCAGGATAGAGTGTCGAGCTATTGGCGTTGACCACGCTGGTGAACGCGGCAGTGGACTTGATGACTTCGGCCTTGAGCAGATTATCGGCGATCTCCGCAGCGCCTTGGCCCTCGCTCACGGTGAATTCGACCTCGCCATAGCCCGGTCCCGGATAGTCCGCGATGGCCGTCGACTGGTTGCTCCGGCTGTCGCGCCATGCGATGAGCTTGGTTACGCCGAAATAGCCGCCGCCGATAAGCAGGGCGACGATGGCGATAGCGATGATAATGCCACTGATACGCTTGCGCTTGCGATGTGCACGTCGCTTGCGCATCTCCTTGCGGGATTTCGGCGGTTCTGGCGGCTTGGCCCCGCGCATTGGTTCTGACCCCTGTTCGACCCAATGCGTGTTGTCATCAAAGAACTCGTTAAAATCATCGGTCATAACCGATACCTCACTACTCCCGGGTACGGTCGAGTGCCGTCTGCAAAATCACCACTGCCGACTGCTGGTCAACCACCGGCCTGTGCTTGTTCGAAGCTTTATGGGCCTCGAACAGTTGACGATGCGCACTGACTGTTGTTAATCTCTCATCTGTCAATGACACCTGCGGAATCTGATACTCCGTAGAATCACTGTCTTCACTCTCTGCTTGCAGCCTCTTCTCCAGATTGGCCGCCCACCTGCGCGCTTTTTTGGCGCTTTTGCCTTCTGTACCGTCCATCTGCAGGGGCAATCCGACGATTACATGGTCCACATGTTCGTCTTCGATGACGTTCAGGACCTCGTCAATAGCAAAGAAATAGTCGCCGGCAACATGAATGTTGCCAGCAGGGTGTGCAAAGGTAAGCTCCGGGTCGGACAGTGCCAGTCCGACCCGGGCATTACCCAAATCAACGCCTAACCACACCACTGGCGGAATCAGGCTTTCTGCGCCTCGTGCTTGAGCGCTTCGAGGGCCTCGCCGATCTTGGAGGCATCGACACCGCCACCCTGGGCGAAGTCCGGCTTGCCGCCGCCACCGCCGCCGAGGACCTTGGCTGCGCCACGCACCAGATCACCGGCCTTGATGCCGGCCTTGCGGGCGGCCTCGTTGGTGGCCACGGCGACCATCGGCTTGTCATCCTCGTTCACGCCGGCGAGGGCCACCACCACGGGGGCGTCTTCACCGAGTTGTGCGCGCACGTCGAGCACGGTCTTGCGCAGGGCGTCGACCGCGCCGAAGTGGCCCACGTTCTTGACAGCCACCTTGACCGGGGCCGCGGAGTTCTTGGTGTCAGCAACCAGCGCCGGAACCGAGGCGGCCAGCTGGGACTCGTACATGGAGGCCAAGCGACGATCGGATTCCTTGAGCTTGGCGAGCAGGGCGTTCACACGCTCGGCGAGCTCGTCCGGGCGAGCGTTGAGCTTGTCGGACAGCTGGGAGACCAGCGCGTGCTCACGAGCGTTGAAGTCATAGGCACCCTGGCCCACGACGGCGTCGACACGACGCACGCCGGAGCCGATGGAGGCTTCGGACAGGATGTTGACCATGCCGATCTTGCCAACGTGGTCCACGTGGGTACCACCACACAGCTCGCGGCTCCAGCCGTCTTCGCCGATGGAGACCACGCGTACGATGTCGCCGTACTTCTCGCCGAACAGGTGCATGGCACCGAGGGCGATGGCGTCGTCGAACTTCATCTCCTTGGTGGTCACGGCGAGGTTGTCGCGCAGCTTGTCGTTGACGCGTTCCTCAACAGCGGAAATCACGGACTTGGCCGGAGCCTTGGACCACTGGAAGTCGAAGCGCAGACGGTTCGGGGCGTCCTCGGAACCACGCTGGGTGGCCTGCGGGCCGAGCTCCTCACGCAGCGCCTTGTGCACCATGTGCGTGGCGGTGTGAGAGCGGGCGATGGCGCCACGGCGGGCCAGGTCGATGTTGGCGTTGACTTCGGCGCCGACGACCAGCGTGCCTTCGGTCAGACGGCACTGGTGGACGATGAGGTCCTTGATGGGCTTCTGCACATCGTCGACTTCGAGCACGGCGCCGTCGTCGGACAGGATCTCGCCCTGATCGGCAAGCTGACCACCGGCCTCCGCGTAGAACGGGGTGCGGTCGAGAATGACCTCGACGTTGGCCGGGCCGGTCACGGCGGGCACGGAGCCCTTGCCTTCCTGCATGATGCCGATCACCTTGGCACGGGCGGACATGTCCGTGTAGCCGAGGAAGTCGATCGGCTTGGCGAGCGTCTTCTTGAAGTCGTCATAGACCGACAGGTCCACGTTGTGGCGCTTCTTCAGGGCGTCGGCGCGGGCGCGGGACTTCTGCTCGGCCATGAGTTCGCGGAACTTGGCCTCGTCCACCTTCACGCCCTGATCGGCGGCCATTTCGAGGGTCAGCTCAATCGGGAAGCCGTAAGTGTCGTGCAGAGTGAACGCATCAGAGCCGGAGACCACCGGGTCGGCGGTCTTCTTGGCCTTCTTGACGGCCACGTCGAGAATCTCGATGCCGTTCTCCAGCGTACGACGGAACGCATCTTCCTCGCCGTAGGCCGCTTCGGAGACATCGTGGAAGGTGTCGTTAAGCTCCGGGTAGCTGGCGACCATAGCCTCCTTGGAGACGGGCAGCAGCTCGGGAATCACCGGATCGGTCACGCCAAGCACGCGCATGGCCTGCACAGTACGACGCAGCAGACGACGCAGCACGTAGCCGCGGCCAACGTTGGACGGGCGCACGCCATCGGACATAATCATCAGCGCGGAACGCACGTGATCGGCCACGACACGGAACTTGACATCCGCGGCCTCGTCCTCGCCGTACTTGCGGCCGGACAGGCGCTCGGCGGCCTCGATGACCGGGAAGACCTCGTCGGTCTCATAGATGTTCTGTTTGCCCTGCATCAGGTAGGCCAGACGTTCCAGACCGGCGCCGGTATCGATGTTCTTCTGGGCCAGCTCGCCGACGATGTGCAGGTCGGTCTTGGACTTGACATTGTCGACCTCGTAGTTCTCGAACACGAGGTCCCAGATCTCGATGAAGCGCGTCTCGTCGGCCGCAGGGCCGCCATCACGGCCGTATTCGGGGCCGCGATCCACGTAGATCTCGGAGCAGGGGCCGCCGGGGCCAGGGCCGCCGGTGGTCCAGAAGTTGTCTTCCATGCCGAAAATCTGCATGTGCTCGGGATCAAAGCCCTCGTTCTTCCAGATGGAACGGGCTTCCTCGTCGTCGGTAAAGGTGGTGACCCACAGCTTTTCCGGGTCAAAGCCGTAACCGCCCTCGCTCTGCGGGGTGGTCAGCAGCTCCCAGGCGTAGTGGATGGCCTCTTCCTTGAAGTAGTCGCCGATGGAGAAATTGCCAAGCATCTGGAAGAAGGTGCCATGGCGGGTGGTCTTGCCGACCTCATCGATATCCAGCGTACGCACGCACTTCTGGTTCGATGTCATGCGGCGCTTCGGCGGGGTCTGCTCACCAAGCAGGTAGGGAATGAACGGCACCATGCCGGCGATGGTGAACAGCGTGGTGGGGTTCGGGGAAATCAGGGATGCCGAAGGCATGACGAGATGATCATGTTTGGCAAAGTAATCGAGGTATCGCTTTGCGATGTCCGCAGTGCGCATGAGCGGATGAACTCCTTGTTTGGGTAATGGGCGCAGTTGCGCCTGGTATTGGTGGAAAAAGACTGGATTATGAGGACTAGTTTGTTCTAGCTGGTTCAGTGACTAGATGGCAAGGCGGCATGCGCGTGTCAGTTGGCGCGCTCGATGTACTGACGGTTGAGCTCAGCCTCGCGGGCTCGACGGGTGGCATTGAACTCGTTGACCAACCCTTCGAGTGTTTTCATCGGCACATTGTCCTGATCGGGGCCAAGCAGGAACTGGCGTGCCGCATCAGGCGTATTGGCCTTGACATAGGCCTGTGCCTTGGTGACGGCAACGATTCCGATGGCCACGCCGACGCCGACCCAGAAGATGCGTTTGAACATCACTCCCCCTTCTCGGCGGTGTCGTTGACGGTGGTTTTCGCGGCGTTCTTCGCAAGGAAGGACTGCCCCGTGGTTTTCAGCGCGTAGAAGGTGGAAGCAATCTTGATGATGGGCTTACCGAGGAAGGAGCCATACAAATCGGTCAACGCACCAACGTTGTTGGCGGTGGTGGAAGCCGCGGCGGAAATCTTGTTCACGTCTTCAAGCGACTTGTTGACCTGCTTGACGGTGGTCACGCCTTCGTCCAGCGCGGGGATGGCGTGTTCACCGGACTCCTTGACGGTCTGCGAAATCTGGTCGAACATCTTGCCCAACCGAATTAGCGGATAGATCATGAATCCGGCCAACACTGCGAACGCGATGGCCGCGATCAGGCCTGCGATCTCTCCGACTTCCATTGTTGCCTCCTTGAGGTCACACTTACTCGGATAAGGGTAGCACTCCTCCCCTATTTACCCGTGCATCTGACGATGAAATACGCTATTTGCCGTATGAGACGATGGTCACGGCCTGCGAAAACGGTTTGGTCGTGTCGAAGTCGAGTACGGTTACCGAGCCGTTGGCCGGTCGTTCGCTAAGGTCAAGATCGGGGCCTCCGAAACGGTGGCCGAGGCTGAGCAGCGTGTTACCGTGCGAAATCTGAAGCACATCATCGCCATCCTTGAGATTGGGGTTGCTGGCGATGAGCTGGAATGCTCCTTCGACGCGCGTCCAGTATTCTTCATCGGATTCCGCGTCATGGAAGGGGTCGGCCTCTTTCAGGAAATCACGGGAGGCGGCCAGACCAAATTTGGCTACGATGTCGTTGTAGTCCTTCGCGCCGTGAGGTCCACCCGCAGCGGTCCAAGCCAGCGACATGTCCTGACCCTCGAAGTATCCGTAGCATTGTTCGCGGAAATGCATATCGGCCGTGAGTTCTGGCCGTGCATGTCCGGCAGCCTCATTGATATCGAGAATTCGCTTCGCTGTGATTTCGGCGCGAGAAGTATCGGAACAATATGCCGCCGCAAAATCATAGCCCTCAAGTTTGTGCCCGGCCCTGTCGGCATCGGCAAGTCCGGATGCGGTGAGCGGCGCATTGCACCATCCCTGAAGACGGTTGTATTTATTGAACGTGGTTTGCCCATGACGAACCAGATGCAAATGCAGAATCATGGTTCCCATGCTACCGCAGTCCGCTAAAACGCAGGATCCCCCCGAGTTCTAAATAGAAGTGCAACACCTTGTCTAGGGTTGGAAGTGTTCGAAGTTTCCAGCTCAAGAAGGTGTTGCACTCACGGGCCGACAGTATTCGCACCTGTCGTCCGAGGAGAGGATCCTGATCGAGAAGCTGCATTGCGAGCAGCATCCGGGCATCCGGCGGACCGCGGAGAGGATCGGCCGGGACAAGTCCATGAGCCGCGAGCCGAGGCGTGTGATGTCTTGGGGCATAGTTGACGGGTCTCCTGAGGCATGCTTTACATCTGTCGCGGGGCATCGTTGACATCGTTCGCCGGCTTGCGGTATTGGTATTCGCGGGTGGCGTCGAGCGTCTGGTCGGCGAGGATCTCGCCGGTCTCCAGGTCGGTGGCGACGGCCCGGCCGTGGTCGATGAGCAGTTCGGCCATGCGTCCTGCGTTGTGCTTGCCGAGGTTGAAGATCCGGCGTTTGCCGGCGATGTTGTTCTGCGTGACGCAGCCGCGCCTGTCGATCCTGTGGATTCCGGGCCCTATGGTGACGTCCGCTCGCGCCGGTTCGGCTCGTTCGTCCTTGGGGATGGGCTTCCTGCGCGTCGTCCCGGGGCTGCAGGCCGTCGTCTCGCGGTGCCGCTGCTCGTCGAGTTTTGTCTGCGTCCCGGCCGCGAGTTCGGGGTCGGGCAGGGCCTTGCCCTTGGCGCGGTACGCTTCTCCGGGGGTTCGCCGGCCGAGCGCGCGGTGCGGCCGCTCCTCGTTGTAGACGTGCTGGAATTCGGCGAGCTGTTCGTTGAGCTCGTCGATCGAGGACGTCAGGGGACGGGCGGAGAGCCATTGCTTCAGGGCGCGGTGGTAGCGTTCGATCTTGCCCTGCGTCTGGGGGTGGCAGGGCCGTCCGTTGCTCTGGCGCACGCCCATCAGCGCGAGCGTGCGTTCGAAACGCCCCGGGGTGGCGCTGATCGGTCTGGTGGTGTACACGGTGCCGTTGTCGGTGAGCGTCCTGGCGGGGATGCCGTGTTCGGCGCACGCCTGAAGGGACGTTGGATTGGCAACGGTGTGTTGGACAGGTTCTTAGAGGACGGGTCCCTGTTCGGTGAATTCCTTCGGACTCCGGTATCCGAGGGTGGAGTGGAGTCTTTGGTCGTCGGACCACCACACATAGTCGTTGAGGTCGGAGCGTAGTTGTTCCAGGCTGGTGTAATGGTTCCGGTATATGAGCTCCTTCTTCAGGAGCCTGTTGGTGGATTCGACCACGGCGTTGTCGTACGGGTCGCCCTTGCGCGACGGCGATCCTCCGATGTCGAACACGTCGAGCAGCCCGACGATTTTCGCGTTGTCAAACCCGCCGCCCCGGTCCGTGTGGAACACCTCCACCTCGGTCAGGGGAAGCCGAGCGTGGCGAACGCGCCCATGACCAGGTCGGCGGTGCGGCCCGTGTCGGCGCTGTGGCCGGCGATGCTCCTGTTCGCCAGGCCGGACAGCAGGCACGCGTACGCCCACTTGCCGCCGACGCGCACGTACGTCAGGTCACTGGCCAGGCGGGTGCGCGGCTCGTAGCCGTCGAACTCGCGGTCGATGATGTTCGCGAGCCTGGCCTCGTTAACCCGCGTCCTGTGTGGTTTGAACGTTCTGCGCGCGTACGCGCTCGTCATGCCCCGCCGTTTCATGATGTCGACGATGCGCCTTCTGGAGGCGATGACGCCCCTCCGCTCCAGGCGTGGCCTTGATCTTCCTGGCGCCGTAACGCTCATGGCTGTCGCACCGGACCGCGTGCACGTCGCCGGCGATCGGATCCACCCGCTCGGCTTCGGGATGTTCGGTCATCCAGTAGTAGGTGGAGCGGGGAACGCTCAGCATCCCGCATCGCGCCGATACCGGGCAGCGGGCGGCGTTGGCCCGTATCACTGCTACTTTCGTGCGAATACCGGCGCCGCTTGTTCTGAAACGTCCACCTCCATCTCCAACTGTCTGTTGCGCTTGCGCAGCTCGACCGGCTCGTTCCGCTCAGGCGTGCGGTTGTCCGCGGCCCGGGTGGAGCCGCCGTTGCGGATGACCTGGACCCAACGGTGCAGCGTGGAATGCGAGATGTCGTACTCGTCCTTGATCTCGCGCGCCGGCTTGCCGTTCTCGTAAAGCTGCACGATCTGCCGTTTGAACGACTCCTCGTAGTGGCGGGGATGTTTCGGGTCGGCCATCGTCGGCCTCCAACCTCATGTCATTCGTCCCTCATCGGACTGTCTAATACATTGTAGCCAATCCAGGTCGAGCCATCGCTGGTCGTGGTATCGCTCGTACAGGCCGATGAAGAACTGCAGTTGGCTTGGCATGCCCGCAGCAGTAGTACACGCCCCATAGGCCCGCCGACTTATGCTCGGGCGCACCTAGGGATTCGCATCCGTCGATGCTGTCCTTGATCAGGTCGAGGTACGAGTCGTCCCCGGTGTCCTGGGCAAGCGAATAGTAGAGGCGTCCGGTGCCGAACGGGCCGCAGCATTGGCCCAGATAGCAGATCGGTTCGGTGTAGTCGCCCGGCAGCTCGCCGTGGTCTGGATCATTGTCGCCCAACGGGGAGTGGACGTCCGCGTTGCCTTTGAAATAGGTTCCGTCATGCTCGATGCGGACCGGAAGGAGATGCCCCTTCTCCTGGGGCACGAGCAGGGTCTTCAGATACGTGACGGCCTTCTCGGCAGCCTCGAGATACTTCTTGTCGCCGGTCAGACGGTAGACGTGCTCGAGCACGAAGGCCACTCCTGCGGTTCCGGTCTCGAGGTTCGGGCCGAAATCGCCGGCCGGGGGTTCGGGCTTGTCGAAGGACAGTCCAGCGCCAACCTCGCGCCCAGAGCGCAGGATATGCTCACCGGCGTCTACTGCCAGTTTTTCGCGTCCGCATCGTCAAATATTTCGAGGAAACGTGCCAGGAAGAGCACCGCGCCGCCGTCTGAGATGGGCGAGCCGTTGTCGTTCCAGTACGCTCCGCCTTCATCGTCGCGCTTCGCGTTTTCGGCAAGGAACGCGACGATGTCCCGGAGCGCTCGCTCGATTTCCGGTTCCTTGAAGGCCTTGTAGGCCAGTGCGAGGATGCTGCCCGCTCCCGGAACGCCGAGCTACAGGCCGAAGCGGATGTCACCCGGGAACAGGATCACGGGTTTATCGGCCGCATTCCGCCAGAAGCGGCTGATGCGCAGCACGGCGGAGCGCGCGATGTCCGCGAACCGCTGCTCGCCCGTCGCCTTATGGAGTTCCAGGTAGAAGAACGCGATGCCCGAGGCCCCCTTGAACAGTGAGATGTCATACGCGAATTGGCCGTCCTCCTGCCAGTAGACGCCGTCGGCGTCCTCCAGCTGCCTTGACGCGATGTAGCGTTCTGCAGCAAGGGCGGTTTCCAGATAATCGGATGGCGTTGCCGCCTGCTCGTAGGGGAACGGTTGGCCCGGGTAGAAGCTTGCGTAAGCGTATTGCTTGGTCATTCTTAGAAATTCCTTACTCGTTTTCGTTGAAGGCGGCCTTGAAGCCATGTTCGAGGTCGGCGATGAGGTCCTCGGCGCGTTCGAGGCCGGTGGAGATGCGCACGAGGTTGCGCGGGATGGACGCCTTCTCCAGGTGCTTCGGGTCGAGCTCGACGTGGCTGGTGTCGGGGACGTCAGTAATCAGGGAGCACACGTCGCCGATGTTGGTGTGGTAGGAGAACACGTTCAGGCTGGCCACCAATGCAGCGAACTGGTCGGCGTCGCCCTTGAACTCGAAGGACAGCAGGCCGCCCTCGCCTAGGGGCAGGAGACGTGCAGCGACGTCATGGAACGGGCTGTCCGCGTCGGTCGCGTAATTGACCTTGCCCACGTGCCCGCTGCCCTTGAGATATGCGACGAGCTTGCGCGCGTTGGCGGTCTCCTTGTCGAGCCTCTCGGTGATGGTGTCCAAACCGTTCTGGATCAGGTACGCGTCGAACGGGGACAACTGCCCATCCAGCCCCGCCAGGAATGAGGCGCGAATGGCCACCCCGAGGGGCGCGTAGGAGAACAGGTCCACGGGAGAGCGGCCCTGGTCGTTCTCGTCGCGGAAAATGTACTGCTTCCTGTGCAGAAACGGGAACTTGCGCTCGTCATAGCTGAACCCGCCCTTCTCGACGATGAAACCGCCGATGACGTTGCCGTGGCCGGAAATAGCCTTCGTGGCGGAATACACGTTAATGTCCGCGCCATGCTCGAATGGGCGAAGCAGGTAGGGGTGGCTATGGTGTTGTCCACTACCAGCGGGACGCCGTGCCGGTGCGCGGCCTCAGCGATCGCGTCGATGTCGTAGATCTCGACGTTCGGGTTGCTGATGGACTCGATATACACGGCCTTGGTCTCGTCGTCGATCAGCTCCTCATAGGCTTCTGGGTTGCTCCTGTCCCTGACGAACCTGGTTTCGATGCCGTAATCCGGAAGGAACCCGTTGAGTAGCTCCTCGGTCGCGCCGTAAATCGAGTAGGGTGCGATGATATTGCCTTTCGAACCCTTCGCCAATGCGAGCAGGGTATAGGCGATCGCGGTCATGCCCGAAGAGACGCCGACCGCTGCGACACCACCGTCCAACGCGGCCAGACGCTGCTCCACGACAGCCACCGTCGGGTTGCCGACGCGACTGTAGTAAAAGCCACGCTCTTGGCCCGTCCTCAAACGAATCACCCTTGCGGGGTCACCCAGGTCGAAGGCGGCGGTCTGATAGATGGGCGTTGATACGGCAAGATGATTTGCGTCGGAATCGTACCCTGCATGAATCCTCTACGTGCATAACAGGGATTCCCCTGCCATCCGATTATCCGCAAGCTTCCACGGGACAAAGGCATCGTTGAAGTTTGGCTCTTGTGTTGTTTTCGTGGGTGGTGGTTCGTCGGTGAGCCGTTGAATCCCAATGTGTGAGGGGCGTTTCCTGTAGGTTTGTTTTTCGACTAGGAAATACAACCGTGGAAAGCGCCTTGGTTGAAGAGCTGATTCAAACGATTGCTGAACGTCAAGGGCATGGTCGTCGAGGACGTGTCGGTGGACGATTCCCCGCTGCGCCCGGCTCCCGTCCTGGTGGTCCGGGTGCGGCGCAGGAAGGGCGCGTTGCATTGCTCGCGTTGCGGGCGCAAGTGCCCCAAATACGACGACGGGGGCGGCGAACGGCGATGGCGCCACCAGGACTTCGGCCGCTATGGGGTCGGGCTCATGGGCTTGGCGCCGCGCGTGGCGTGCGCGGAGCATGGCGTGGTGGTCGCCCAAGTGCCGTGGGCGGAGCCGGGCAGCCGGTTCACCAGGGATTTCGAGATGGAGCGCGCGTGGCTGACGGCGGTCGCCAGCCGGAAGACCGTGGGCGGATTCCTACGCATCGCGTGGAGGACCGCCGGTGACATCGCGCGCAGGGTCGCCGCCCGCTTGGAATCCTCCGCCGTGCATGTTCGACGGTCTCACCGCGATAGGCGTGGACGAGACCAGCTACAGGAAGGGGCGCACGTACATCACCGTGGTCGTCGACCACAAGCGCAAACGGGTCGTCTGGGCGCACGACGGGTACGGCAAGGAGGTCCTCGACCTGTTCTTCCGACAACTGACCGACGAGCAGCGCGCCTCCATCAAGGCGGTCACCGGCGACGGCGCCAAATGGATCGGCGCCAGCGTGAAGGAGCACCTGCCGAACGCCGAGCGCGTGCTCGACTCGTTCCACATCGTCTCCTGGATGACCGACACGCTCGACCAGGTCAGGAAACGATTGTGGAACCAAGCCAGACGCGGCAACGACAAGACAGCCACGGAGACGATGAAAGGCCTGAAATACGCCGTGCCCCAAGAACCCCGGTGACCTGACCGAACGGCAATCCGGAGCGTTGGAGACGCTCGGGGACACGGATCCCAAGGGCAAGCTCTACCGGTCATGGCAGTTGAAGGAACTCCTCAGGACGCTCCCGCGCCAACCCGTCGGACAAGCCGAAGCCGAATTGAAACGATGGATCTTCCGGGCTTCCCACAGCCGCATCCCCGAGGTCGTGGAACTGTGCAGGAAGATCCGCAGACGCAGGGACGACATCCTCAGAACCATCGGACCCGGCTACTCCAACGCGCGTCTGGAAGAGTTCAACAACAAGATCAAGGCCACCATCCGCATGGCCTACGGCTTCCGACACGTCGACAACCTCATCGCCATGATCAAACTCCGATGCAGCGGCCTACCCACCCACCTACCAACACCCACCCTCTAACCCACGAAAACAACAGAAGGCTCATACAATGCTCGCCGGATATCGATTGGTCTCCTTCCCGAATCAAGCGGGGAGGAGACCAATATCTTCGAGTGAGCGAATCAGCTCTACCGGCTGCGTGTTCAGATGAGGCTCACGCGTGCCGCGGCGCCGAGGTCACGGCTGTTGGGGGCGATCCACACATCGAATTCACCGGGATCGCTTGCCTCGGTGAGATCCGGATGGACGTATCGCACGTCGGCCTCGTCCAACGTGAACCTTACCGTCACGGTCTCGCCGGCGGCAATCCTCACGCGCTTGAAGTCCTTGAGCTGTCGGATCGGCCGGGACACGCGTGCCGCGATGTCGCGGACATAGAGCTGCACCGTCTCCAAACCATCGACGTCGGAAACGTTCGCGACCTCCACGCTGGCCTCCAGAGGCTTGCCTGCGGCGAACTCGTTCGAGGACACCGCGACCGGGCCATAGGAGAATTCGCTGTACGACAGGCCGTATCCGAACGGGTACGCGGGATCGTTGGACACGTCGAGATACTTGGACTGGTATTTTTCGTCCGGGGTCTCCGGATTGAAGGGGCGTCCGGTGTTCTCGCAGTTGTAGAAGACCGGGATCTGCCCCACGTTGACAGGGAAGGACATCGACAGGCGCGCGGATGGGTTCACGCCGCCAAGGAGGATGTCGGCGACCGCGTGGCCGCCCTCGGTGCCGGGGAACCAGGCTTCGACGATGGCGTCCACGTCGGCGATGTCGGAGAGGACCAGGGGACGGGAGTTGAATAGGACCACGACGACGCGGCAATGGTCTCCGGCCGCGTCGCGGACGGCATGGTAGAGATCGATCTGCGTCTTGGGAAGGCTGATGTTGGAGCGGCTCGCCGCCTCTCCGCCCCACTCCTGCGGTTCTCCCAGGGCGAGGACGATCACGTCTGAGCGCTTGGCGAGTTCCACCGCCTCGGCGACAGCGGCCTCGTCCACGTCGAGCGGGTTGCCGGTATGCTGCGCGACGCTGAGCCATCCCTCGGAGCCATCGGCCTCTCGCAGCGCGTCGCGAAGCGTGACCGATTCCTCGCAGACGCCCTTCCACGACCAAGCTCCTAGGATGTCGTGGGACGCGGCGAACGGGCCCGCCAATGCGACGTGGCCACCTTCGTCCAACGGCAGGGTCTTTCGTTCGTTTCGCAGCAGAACGATGCTTTCGCCTGCGATTTCACGCGCCGACTGGCGGTGAGCGTCGCAAAGCGTGACCTTGGATTCCGTTTCCTCGTCGACCCCACGGTACGGGTTCTCGAACAGTCCCAGGTCGTTCTTGAGTTTGAGGATCCTCATCACGGCCTCGTCGATCAAAGCTTCGTCGACGCTGCCGTTTTCGACGATCTCACGTAGATGCCGCATGTAGCAGATGGTCATCATCTCGATGTCGGTGCCCGCTTCGATGGACAGTTTCGCGGCTTCGGTTTCGTCCGCCGCGACGCCGTGCGCGATGAGTTCCTTGACCGCGCCGAAGTCGGAAATCAGCACGCCGTCGAATCCCATTTCCTCGCGCAGGATGTCGCGCATGAGGTGCTTGTTGCCGGTGGATGGGATGCCGTCGACGGTGTTGAACGAGGTCATGACCATCGCCGCGCCCGCGTCGAGGGCGGCCTTGTAGCCGGGCAGGTACATGTCGTGCAGCACTCGTTCCGACATGTCGACGGTGTTGTAGTCGCGTCCGCCCATTGCGGCGCCGTATGCGGCGAAGTGCTTGACGCATGCGGCGACGTGGTCGGTTCGTTCTCCCAGTCCCTCCGCGTCGTCTCCGCCCTGGTAGCCCTTGACCATTGCGGCGGCGAGGCGTCCGTTGAGCAGCGGATCCTCTCCCGTGGATTCGAGCACACGTCCCCAACGCGGATCCCTCACCAGGTCGACCATCGGGGAGAACGTCACGTCGATGCCTGCTGCGGAGGCCTCGCGCGCGGACACTTCGGCCATCTTGTGCGCCGCGTCCTCGTTCCAGGAGCTGCCGAGCGCCAGTGGAATCGGGAAAATCGTGCGGCATCCGTGAATCACGTCGCCCATGAACAGGGTGGGGATGTGCAGTCGGTTGCGCTTCATGTATTCGGTTTGGATTCGTCGGCATTCGGCCGCGCCGGTGACGCCGAGGACGGTTCCGACGTTCGAGAGTTCTTCGTCGCCAAGTCCGAGCTGACTCATGGGGCCGGTGCGTTCCTCCGCTTTGTCCGAGAAGAAGTCGCCGGTGACCTGGGTCAGTTGGCCGATCTTCTCGTCCAACGTCATTTGGGAAAGTAGTTGTTCAAGCTGGTTCTGCTGCATGATATACCTCGTCGTTATCTGTTGGCCGGTTGATGCATGGTGTTGGCGGCCATGCGCCATCGGGATGGCAGCCAACACCGGTGTGCGGCGCGTCAGCCGCGGTTCGGGACGGTCACGTCGAGCACGTGCGCGCCGCCCAACGCCTCGCGGGAGATGCTGAGGCCGCCTGCACGGTAGGGCAGTTCGATACGCTGTCCGTCAACGCTTCCATGTTCGCCGCTCACGGTCACTTCCGCAACGTCCGCGACATGGTAGCGGATCGTTCGTTTGGTTCCGAACAGGCTGATCGTGACCTCCAGACCGTCGTTATCCGTTGTGAGCACGGGGTCGAACGTCACGCGATCCGCATGGATCTGGATTCCGAGCAGGTGCTGGACGACCTGGCGCAGGTAGATGCCGGGGCCGGACGAGTAGACTCGCCAGCCGCCGCGAACGCCGACCGGGTTCGCCGCATCGTCCTTGAGTCGATCCCATTGCGCCGAAGCGGTGTAGCGGTCGGGGAAATCGGCGTCGGAGGATGCGAAGTAGCAGTTGCGCTGTCGCGGTTCGCTTGTGGGAAGACGTTTGAACTGGTTGACGGGGCTGATGCGAAGCAGCTCGTCGCCGACCCTTCCGCGTCCCAGCAAGCTGAGGGCTTCGGTGTAGCGGATGTGGGCGTGCGTGTACATGAGGCCGATTTCACGGCCCACGTTCGCCGCCTGTTCGCCGCGTTTGAACACGGTGGTCTCGCCGTCGTGGAATGCGGCGGGACGGTTCATCAGGCGCACGCCGTCGGGATAATGCAGGTTGTCCTCGATCAGGCCTTCGTGAAGTCGTTCCTCCTGCGGGGAGAAGAGTCCTGCGATGATCGAACGGGTCATCGGGATCAAACGGTATTTGATTCCGGTTCGGGTGTCCCTCGGATGGATGATCGGTTCGGGTTCGCCGTTCTCGTAATGGACATAACCGGCGAGGACGTCGTCGAAGACGAACACCCGGTCGTAGACCGAACGGATGCTTTCCGACTCGGCCTTGAAATCCTTGGCCAGTTCATCGGCTCCGGCTGGCGGAAGTAGTCTTGCCAGTGCGCTCGTGGCTTGGTAGAGCAGTGCGATGGTCCAGGTCGAGGCCATGCTCTTCTTCATCTCCGCCTGGGCGGGCTGGAGCGTGTCGTCCCAGTCTCCTTCGCCGTAGCTGAACAGTTCGGTTCCCGGAACGCGGTGCGACCGGATGTAGTCGAGGGTTCGGCGCAGGTGGTCCGCGACGGTGGATTCCCCGTCGCATGGCTTGTCGTTGACGTTGTCCCAGAACGGCGCGATGTCATCGAGCAGGGTCGCATCGCCGGTGGCGTCGAGGTATTCGCCCACGACCATCAGCGGCCATACGGGGATGTCGCCGTGGGAATCATGCTGGTAGATGGACGCGTACTGGTCGAACATGAACCATTGCGGCAGTGAGCCGTCCTCGTTCTGATGCGAGAACACTTTGCGGATGATGGTTCGCGCGGCGTCGAAATGTCCGAACGCGAGGGCCATCTCGAACGGTCCCTGGCATACGTCTCGCGTTCCCCATGCGGCTCCGGAATACTGCTCCAGACCGTGGGGAGACAGGAAATGCACCAAGGCGTTCTGAACGAACCACGGCAGGCTGAGGTTGAATTCCTCGAGCTTGTCGTCGTTGGCGATGTCGAGATCGGCGACGTACTCGGAGATGATTCGAGCGTGACGTTCCAACTCCGCGTCAGCGTCGACCGCATGGAACGCGTGCGCGGCGGCCCGCGTAGATGCGGTCGAAGCTCCGCCTTCCTCGCTGGCGGCGAAGGCGACGTGCATGCCGTGCGTGCGAGTGGCGACAAACGAGGGCATCGTCTCGGTTTCGACGTAGTTCGAATCTCCGTCGGATGTGAACGCGTATCCCAATTGCGTACAGCGTTCGGCGGCCAGCGTTCCCTGCGCGGGAATCATCGTGACGCAGTTGTCCGACGATTCGAGAGCCCATTGCTCGGGATTCTCGATGTCGATGGTCATGAGCGCATCGATCTCGCACGTCGAGGTGAGCGCGATATCCATCGCCGACTCCACGGAGGAAGCCACGGTTTCGACGACGATCCGTTCGTCGCCGATCTGATACACCCAACGCGAGCCGCCGAGATCCATCACGTATGCCGACGGGACCGACAGCATACGCCATGTCTCATCGTCGCGTCCGGAGAGTCGAACGAGGATCCTGACGCCCTGGGAGCGCAGGAGGTTCAGGCTCGTGCGATGCACGGACACCAGTCGGTTCATGTTTGTGTTACCCAACACGATGTGCGAGGCGAACACGCCGGGCGCATAGGTCGTCGCAGCGAACGCCGGGACGGAGGGATCGGTGACGCCGCCGGCGAGCAGGATCTGCCCGTGCGAACGGTCGACGTTCATTTCCTTTTCACCGGAGACGACATGTCGCGCATGATCCGAGAAGTACGACAGGGTCTTGCCCTCGCCGTTCCGCTCCGGGGACGTTGCCTTTCCTCCTCCGATTGCTAGGAGCGCCTGTTCGTCCAGTTCGTCGCCATTCAACGCGGGAGCCTTGGCCAGGATGGACGCGTTGTCGGGAAGCTTGATCTCGGTGGAGTCGGCGAAGTCGACGAGGTCGAGGTCAAGCCTGTCGAGGATGTTCTCGACTTTCTCGACCGTGGTGGTGCAGATGTCGCTCATTTCATTGCGGTCGTCGGCGTCGAAATGGTTGAGGATCGTCCATTGCAGGCCTTCGCCAAGAGATCGTGGCTTGGAAAGCAGGCATGCCATGCCGAATTCGAACTGGTTCGTGCGTCCGCCTCCCCAGTCAGGATCGGTGAGAGCCACGGGCTGTTCGCCAGCCCTGGCCGTGCGACCGTAGAAGTCGAATCCGTCTGTGAGCCATGCGGACGCGCCCTCGGCAATCATCATCGTGAACGAAGGGAGCTTCGGGGCCGCCGACATGGTCTGGCGCGCGGCGAGAACCTTGCCGTACTTGTCGTCGTTCTCGACGTGGTATGCGATGTACTGGGAGATGTAGGGTTCGCTGGTCAGCGCCTGTTCGATCGGAGCCAAAGCAAGGTCCTGTGCGACGACGAGATCCCATTCATAGTCCCCCGCGTCACCGTTCGCAGACGGGTTTGCGGTCACGTTCCATGCCCACTCGTTGGAGTCGATAATGACGAGTTTGGCCGTCCAATCCACGCCGAGTCCGTTTCCGCTCCATGTCGCCGTGCCGCCGCCAAAGGAGCATCGGCTGGCGGATTCGAAGCCGGTCAGGGGAATGGACTCGATGTTCTCCCCGTCGCGGCGGCGGAGCCACACTCCGGCGATGCCGGCGTCATGGATTCCGGGGACGTACTGGGACACCTGCATGTCCCCGGACTTGATCCTCGCGACACTGCCGTTCGCGTTAATCGTGATGTCCAGATCGCCTGAGGTGATGTGATGTCGTGTGATTTCAGTCATTGCTTTTATCCTTCGTCACTGAAGTCCAGAAGTCGTTGAGCAAGGCCGCCGTGGGTTTGGGGTTCTCGCCGTTGGGACAATGGAAGGCGTTCGGGATGATCTCGTACCGGGAGTCAAGGAGTTCGGCCATACGCCGCTGCCACTCCTGGGGCCACGCCCAGTTGTCGTTCTCCCCATGGAACACCAGAACGGGAACGCCGGTTGCCTTGACTTCGAACGTTGTGTCGTGCGTGTTGGCCAGCTGGTCGATCGCGCCGATCAGCTGGTCGTGACTCGTCCGTTCGGAGCGGATACGTAGGAAACGGTCGTTGACGTTGAGGTCCTCGTCGGGGATGCTGGCCCTGTCGGGGTTGTCCAGCCTCCATAGGTCGACTCCCGGATGGTCGAGCAGTCGCGCGCGCAGGTCGGCCTTGCGTCCGGGCCATCCGTGCGGGCCGGAGCACATGAGCGTCAGGCTGTCGAAGATGATGGTTTTTTCGATGAGTGCCGCCTGCGCGACGGTGCCTCCGAAGCTGTGTCCGAGCAGGTGGACTCGGTCCACGCCCTGGGCCTGGGCGATGATCTGCGCGATTTCAACCACGTCGCCGGCCGTTTTTTCGCGCGTGTACTCCGCACGGCCTTCGGGGGCGATGGAATCGCCCTGTCCTCGCTGGGAGATGGCCCAGACATCCCATCCGTATTCGCCCAGCAGCGGGAAGAGGTCATAGAAGTCCTCTTTGGATCCCGTGAATCCCGGGACGAACAGAATGGTGCCCTTGGATTCCCCGGTCATGGATGGTTGGTGGATGGCCGTGATCAGGCCGACGGCCGCGTGGATGACCACTGGTTCGATGGTTTCTGGCTTGGGAAGCGGGCCGAAGGCCTTGCCTTTGCCGATCAGACTTGTCGTCATTGGTTCTGCTCCGTTCCTAGTCGGGGAATCGCGTCAAGCAGACGGATCGTGTAATCGTCGGTGGGGTGCTGCAGCACCTGCGCGGTGTCGCCTCGTTCGACCACATGGCCCTTGTTGAGGACCATGATCTTGTCGGTGATGAGTCGCGCGGACAGAAGGTCGTGCGTGATGTAGAGCATGCTCACGTTTAGTCGGACGCGCAGGTCGTCCAGCAGCGCGAGGATGCCGGCTCGCAATGTCATGTCCAGCATGGAGACAGGTTCGTCGGCCACGAGCACCTTGGGATTGGGTGCCAAGGCGCGGGCGATGACGACCCTCTGTCGCTGGCCGCCGGACAGCTGGTGCGGGAGCTTGGCCGCGAACGTCTCCACGGGGGTCAGGCCGACGGTTTCCAACAGTTCGAGCATGCGCTTGCGAGCCGCGGCTCCGCGCAGGTTCGTGTAGTTGAGGATGGGGCGCGTCAGGGTGTATCCGACGGTGTGCAGCGGATTGAGCGCGGCGTAGGGGTCTTGGAACACCATTTGGACGTCGGCGTGCAGGGCGCGCAAGGCGCGCTTGCTTTTCATCTGGTCGATGCGCTTGTCCCCCAACGTGATCTGTCCCGTCGTAGGTCGTTCGACACCCGTGATCATCTTCGCGATGGTGGACTTGCCGGAACCCGAGGCGCCGACCAATGCCAGTGATTCGCCGGGGACGAGCGTAAAGGACACGTCGTCGACGGCCTGCACTGGTTTTTCGCCGCGCTTGCGTGCCGGATAGATCTTGGAGATGCCAGAGACGGTGATCGTCATGTCAGTGGTGTCGGCGTCGGAGCCGCAGGCGCGTGTGGATTCGCGGCGTTCCAGGCCGGGGACGGAGACCTTCTCCGCGCGGGGATCGCCGTAGTGGCCCAGCAGCATCTTGGTGTAGTCATCCTGTGGATTGCGCAGGATCTGTTCGCTGGGGGCGTCCTCCACAATCACACCGTCGTGCATCACCATGACTCGCGTGGTGGATTCGAGCACGATGCCCAGATCATGGCTGATGAGGATGGCGGTGAAGCCTTCTTGCTTCTGCAGCTCGCGGATCGTGTTCATCACCTCGTGCTGCACCAGCACGTCGAGCGCGGTGGTCGGCTCGTCGAACACCATCAGCTTGGGTTCGAGGGACAGTGCGAGTGCGATCGCCACGCGCTGTCGCATGCCGCCGGAGAGTTCGCCCGGATATCGGTCGAGCGTGCGTTCCGGAAGTCCGACCTTGCCGATGAGCTCGAGGGAGCACTTCTCCCACTGGTCTTTCTTGACATGGCCGTGGGCCTTGTAGATGTCGATGAAGTGCTTGCGAATCGTGCGCACGGGGTTAAGGGCGTTCATGCCGGACTGCAGCACCATGGCGAAACCGCCCTGACGCTGGACTCGCAGCTGTTCGGCGGACAGCGTTGTGATGTCCTTGCCGTCGAACAGGACCCTTCCTCCTGCGATGACCGCCGGCGGCTGGGAAAGGCGGGTGATGGCGAAGCCTAGGGTGGATTTTCCTGATCCGGACTCGCCCACCAGACCGACGAATTCCCCCTGTTCAATGGTGAAGTTCGCGTCCTTGACGGCGTGGACCGGGGTTTCGCCAGGCGTGGTGTAATCGATGGACAGATGGTCGATGGTCAGCAGACTCATCACTTGCTCCCTTCACGCAAACGGGGATTGCTCAGACGGTCGACGCCGAAGTTGATAAACGTCATGGACACGGCGAGCAGGGCAATCATCAGGCCGGGGGCCAGCAGCAGGGCCCATTGTCCGGTGAGCAGAACGTTGTTGTTCTGCGCCCAGTAGATCATCGTGCCCCAGCTGACGGTGGTCGAGTCGCCCAAACCGAGGAATTCAAGGCCTGCCTCGGCGAGTGCGGCTGCGGTCGCTGCGCCGAAGAAGTTGTTGATGATCAGGGACAGCATGTTCGGGAAGATCTCGTGGAAGATGACCCTTGCGGAGCTGTCGCCGCTGAACGTAGCCGCGGTTACAAAATCGCGGGATCGCAGCGCCTGCGTCTGAGAACGCAGCACTCGGGATCCCCATGCCCAGCCGGTGAGCACGATGACCAGAATGATGACGCTCATGCCGCCGTTCTGCAGATATGTGGCGACGACGATCATCAGGGGCAGCGATGGGATGACGAGGAACAGGTTGACGATGAAGCCGACGAATTCGCCGCCGAAGGACTTGATGTATCCCCAGCTCAGGCCGACGACCACGGCGACGATGGTTGCGAGCATGCCGCCCACCAGCGCCACGAACACGGAGACCCGGCCGCCGTACATGAGCTGCGAGAACACGTCCTGCCCGTTGGCGGTGGTTCCGAGTAGGTGCTGCGCAGAGGGGCCGAGACTGCCTTCGAAGTCGTTCGCCTTGGGATCGTAGGGTGCGAGCAATGGTGCGAACACGGCGGTCAGTATGATGAGCGCCAGCAGAACGATGCCGAAACGGGCCTTGGGCACGGACCAGACCGTGGCGAAGCTGCGTCCGGCGACCCTCAGTCCGCGCATCAGCGCGTTGTCGCCGTCGCCTTCCGTCTTCTTGTTGGTTGAAGCATTCATGGATGTTTCCTTGCGTTCAGTCGTCATGTCGTTCACCGCCTCGTCCTCGGGTCGAGCACGCCGTACAGCATGTCGACGATGAAGTTGGCGACGAGCACGCTGATGGTGATCATCAGGAACAGCGCCTGCATCAGCGGGTAGTCCTGGTTGGTGACTGCGAGGAACAGCAGCTGGCCAACTCCGGGATAGTTGAACACCTGTTCGACGAGCAGGGAGCCGCCCACGACGCCGCCGAGGACCATGCCGAACGAGGTCAGGTTCGGCAGCAGGGCGTTGCGCGCCGCGTACTTGAGCATGACGGTGCGGTTGCGAAGGCCGTTCGCCTGGGCGAAGGTCACGTAGTCGTCGCCCAGCGTGTTGATCATGTTGTTGCGCATGCCCATGACCCAGCCTCCGAGAGAGGTGAGCAGAATGGTCAGGGCCGGGAGGATCGCATGCTGTAGGACGTCGGCGAAGAACGCCAGGTTGAAGCCCGGCACCATTCCAGGGGAATAGGAACCCGAGGTCGGGAACAGGCCCGCCACGTATCCGAGGAAATACAGCAGCATCAGAGCGAGCCAGAACGGGGGGAACGCGGAGAGGAAGGAGCTGCTCACGCTGCCCGCAGCATCGATGGCGGAGCCACGCTTCCATGCCATGAATGCGCCGATGATCGTTCCGATGATGAAGGAAAGAATGGTCACGATTCCGACCAGCGTCAGCGTCCAGGGCAACGCCGCGCCGATGAGGTCGGACACGTTCTGGGGGAAATTACTGTAGGAGACACCGAAGTTGAGGTGGATGATGTTGTCAAGGTATTGGATGTACTGGCTGAAGAGGTTGCCCTTGAGCACGCCCAGCTGGGCCTCGATTGCAGAGCGCATTTCCGGAGTGACCGGACCGTTCTGAGCCAGTTTAGCGACCGCCGCGTCGGCGGGAGATCCCGGCATCAGTCGCGGCAGAATGAAGTTCACGGTGATTGCCGCCCAGAGAGTGAGCAGGAACAATCCTATCTTCCCAAGAAAATAACGCACGACGCGTCCTTTCTATGATCGTCTCGAACTTATGAATGTGGGTGCCTGGCGCTGATGCCATCGGCACCCACATTGCTTGCCGTATCTGGTCTATGCCGTTCAGTTGGCTTTCTTCAGATTCGTCACCACAAGAAGCATCGAGGAGTTCCAAGTGGTCGGGGGCGCGTATGGGTTGTCTTCGCTGGGCCATCCAGTGAAGTTCTTGTCGCTGTACAGACCCCAAAGTCCGCCGTAGAACATCGTGACCACGGGCACCTCGTCGTAGACGATCTGCTGGAGCTGGTCGACGATCTCCTTCTGCTCGTCCTCGTCGGCTGCCGCGCGGAGCTGGGCGAGAAGCTGATCAGCCTCGTCGGACTTGTAGCGTTCGAAGTTGGCGCTGGTGGAGGTGCCGACCGGGGTGGCGAATTCGCTGTTGAGCAGGTTGTTGAAGTCCTGGTACAGGCTGCCGGTGCCGCCGAAGGAGGAGACGATCAAATCGAAGTCACCGTTGTTCTGGGCCTGCGTGTAGGCGGCCGGCTGCGGCTGGGTCAGTTTGACCGTGATGCCGAGCTTGCCCAGCTGCGACTGCGCGGACTGCATGCCGCGAAGCCAATCGGTGTAGCCGTTGGGCACGGTGATGTTGAGTTCGAGCTGCTTGCCGGACGCGTCGACCAGCTTGCCGTCCTTCTGCGTGTAGCCGGCCTTGGCGAAGTATTCGAGGGCCTTGTCGGTGTCCTGCTCGACCTTGCCCCGGTTCGGAATGTCCTCGTTGATCCAATCCTCCCAGTTGGGAAGAAGGAGGCCGGCCTGCGATGCTCCATCGACGTAGCCCAGCTCGGCGTCCTTGGCGATCTTGTCGCGGTTGATGGCGTAGCTCAGGCCCTTGCGGAAGTTCACGTCGTCAAACGGCTTCTTAGTCAGGTTCGGGTAGAGGGAGACGGTGCCGCCCGGGGGGAACCAGTAGTGGTTGTGCTGCTTGTTGGCGCCGACCCAAGTCTTGTCTACGTCCGTGATGAACGAGTAGGCCCAGTCGTAGCCCTTGTTGACGATGTCCAGCTGCTTGTTGGATGCCGGGGCGACGATCTTCTCGACGGCGACCTTGTCATTCTGCCAGTAGTTCTCGTTCTTCTTCAGCGTGTACTGGTTGGGGCCGAAGGTGTCGATGACATACGGGCCGGTGCCGACCGGGTCCTCGTTGGTCCACTTGACCGGATCGTCGACGTCCTTCCAGATGTGCTCAGGGACGATGAGCTGCTGGTTGATGATGGTCTCCGCAGGGATGTCTGCTTCCTTGAGGTGGAACGTCACGGTCGAATCGGTGGATTCGATGGTGTCGATGTGCTGCCAGACGCCCAGCGTGTCCAAAGCGGGGTTCTCCTTGACCAGGTTGAACGTGAACACCACGTCGTCGGCCGTGAAGTCTTCGCCGTCGGACCATTTGACCCCTTCTCGGATCGTGTATTCGATGGTCTGCGGATCGATGATCTTGCCTCCGGTGGCCAGGAACGGAGTCGCCTTGCCGTCGATGGCGTTGACGACCTGCAGCGGCTCGAACATGAAGTTGATGCCTTGGCGGCGTGAGGAGGAGAACGGGTTGAAGTTGCGCACGAAGGTGGGGCTGCCCGCGTCGCCGCCGTACAGGATCTGGTTGCTGGTGCTTGCGGCTTCGGTGCCGTTGGAGCCGTTGCTTCCGCCGCATGCGGCCACGCCGATTATGGTGGCCACGGCGAGTGTGGCCGCCGCGATTCGTTTGATTGTTTTACTGCGCATTTTGCTTTCCTTTCGTCTGCGCTGACTGCTGACTGCCTGCGAATGGTTTTTTACCTCATTGAAACCGTTCACGTTGCGAAGCAGTAACAACAAATGTATGCGCTTACATGGTAGCTGTCAACCAAAATCCAAAAGATACATCTAAGAACGCCTAAAACCCTTTGTTTTCAAGGCTTATCTGCCGTTATTTTTCAACACGCCGATGATGTTAGCGCTTACTTTTTACAGTTTTACAAGTCGTGCTCTCTGACATAGAATGAAAGAAATGTAAGACCATTCAACGGATTATTTCAGTAAGAAACGAGCACTCGAATGCCCCGAAAAGCCACCGTGTACGACGTCGCCGCCGAAGCCGGCGTCTCAATCGCGACAGTGTCCCGAGCATTGCGCACGCCAGACAAAGTGCGGCCCAAAACCCGCGACATCATCAACGAGGCAATCCACAAACTCGGATACGTGCCCAGTGGAAGCGCCCAGGGACTCGCGGCGCAAAAGACCGGAAGCCTCGGGCTCTTCCTGCCGAACGTGGACGAACTCGACACCATCGAGGACTTCAACCCCGAGAACCAGGATGCCGCAACCCTTCAATTGGATCCACCCGGCGAGAGGCCACAGGCGAATTCGCTGTATCTGGACGAAGTGCTTCGAGGCTGCGAGCTGGAGTCATGGCGACAGGGAGTGTCCCTGATGGTCAACGTAAGCCTAGGCCGAGCGGACGCGGACGTCACCCAGATTGCAAACGACATGGCTGGAAAGGTCGACGGGCTGCTCGTCATGGCGCGAAGCCTGCCAGACCATGTGGTCGACTTCCTCTCCAAACGCATGCCGCTGGTGATGATCGCCGACGCCCCCACCTCGATCCCCGTGGATCTCGATCTTGTGCGAGTCAGCAACCGCAAGGGAATGAGCGCATTGGTGTCCCACCTCATCGAATCCCACGGAGTGAAACGACTGGCCTATCTCGCGGGACCGGACGACTCCCCCGACAACCACAAGCGATACGAGGGATTCTGCGAAGCACTGCAGTCCCATGGCATGACATACAAGACGGCCCCCATCTACCGTGGCCAATTCTCCCAGTCCATTGCATACTCCATCACCAAGGATCTGATCGCGCACAGCACACTGCCCGAGGCGTTGGTCTGCGCCAACGATCAAATGGCATTGGGCGCATTGGAGGCCCTGGACGAAGCCAACATCGACATCCCCGGGCAGATCATCGTCACCGGTTTCGATGGCATCGACGAAACCAACATAAGCGCGCCGCGGTTGACGACGGTGAGACAGCCGATGCGAAACCTAGGACGAGCTGCGGTTCAATTGCTTGTGCAAAGGATCAACAACCCCTCTGAAGGAAGCCAGTCCTTGGAACTGCCTGTCACCGTCCTCCTGCGCGAAAGCTGCGAGGGACATTTGAATCCCATCGGCTAGACGCTCCGTTCGCGGCATCCTAGATTTCCCGAAGCTTCTTGAAGAACGACTCATATGCCCTACGCCAGATCGTCCTCGCCGCTGAAGGAATACTGGCTGCGCCCGCGATCCGCCCAGCACTGGCGCGGATTGGATAGGCCGTGCAACGTGTTCGACTTGGCGTCCGGCCAGTTCAGTCCGGCGAAGCGGGCGGCCATGCGCCTGGTCTCAAGTCCTGCGAATTGGTTGTCGGCGATGTGCGCGCAGATGGTGCTGGTGTAGTTGCCTTGGCGTGCGCGTCCCTTGTGGTGTGCGACGAGTCGGGCGAGCATCGCAGGCGTTGTGTTGGGATTGTGGGCGATGCCGAGGTCGGTTTCTGGATCGTTCTTGTCGAGCCATGTGACGAGAGTCGGTATGTCCATCTGCGGGTTGGCTGCGGCCTTGCGGCGCAGGTAATCGTTTTGTTCGGCCTTCGCGCGGATCGCGTCCACGCCCGTCGGTCCGAGGTTCGGGTTGGCGACGGCCGCTTCGATCATGAAGCTGTCGTCGCTTTGCGCGGCTTTGTCGGCCAAATCACCCGGGCAACGCTCGTTGCCGATGGCATCGCGTTTCGTGTACGGGTCGACGCTTGTCTCCACGACGCTACAGATTGTCTCTTCTCCGCAATTGGGGTTCTTCAATGCGGCCTGTTTCACGGTTTCGTCCTTGCAGGAGCGGACAGTGGCAGCGAGCGTGGCGTCATGAGCGTTGGGACTGTAGGCGATGGCGCGTTTCACCGCGTAGTCGCGGCTCGTGGCGTTGAGGTAGTCGAGCGTCTTGTCATCGGCGGCGGGGTTCTTGGCCATGCATACGGCGAACGATGCGCGGCGTTTGGCCGGATACTCGGGGTCGCGCAACGCGGCGAACGCCCGTTCGCGCATATCGTCGTCCCCGAGAGTGCGTGGGTTCATGCAGGTGCCGGCGATGACATGTCCACGTCCCTCGCTGCCCTTGGGATACCGGGCGAGCAGGACCATTGCAGCCTACCATGGTGTCCCTATAGCGCCTCGTCGGCGAGCTGCTGGGCCGCGTCGATGAGCGCCGGCGCTTCGTGATCGGCGACCATGATGACGGTGGCGGTTTCTATGTCGCTGCGAACATCTATGAGCGCCTCCTTTCTTTGCTTCAGTATTGCATTACTTCAGTGCCATGGTGTTGATTCACTGTGTTGCCATAGTGCTTCCGTCATGAGAGGAATCCGTCACGTCTCAATTGGTTGAGTTTCGCCGTGCTGGACGTTGATTTCAGTACCGAATGACCGCTGTCGTCCAGTCCGAGCCAAACCAATCGTCGGTTTCACAGAATCCGGAAGACAATGGCGGCGGAGAGGTTTTCGCTCCGGTCAGGTCGGCAAGCTCGGTCATCGCATAGAGGCAGCATAGACCAATCAGGCTCATTGCCGTTCTCCGAACATGAGACGCAGGGGCGGCCGCTTGCCTTGCTTCCAGTCGCGCACGGCCCACTCGTGCATGGCGCGCACCGTGTCACGTGCTCCGTCTGCGTCGAGCTTGCGCAGGATCACGAAACCCCGGTAGCCGCAGCAGCCGCATTCCTTTCTGGTTTTGGCGCTGTTGCCCGCCCGCATCCAGTGGACCGGATGCCCGCAGCGGGGGCATCCGCCCACGGTCTTCGAATCCATGGCCATGGTCACACCCCTTTCGAATCCAGGTAGACTCGCAGCGCCTCGTCGATCACATCCTGCATGCGCAGCCCGTTCGAGAACGCGTACACCTTGATGCGGTTGCGCACCGAGGAATGCAGGTGCATGGACGTCATCATCCACGGATCCTCGGTCTCAGACATAGCCGGTTACTCGCGGAACACGCCGCCGATGCCCCTGACCTCGCGCGTTGCAGCGGTGGGCGCGAAACCCTTCATGTTCTTCATTTCAATCCCTCCAGATAGTTCATTTCGACGATCACGAGCAGCACGACGAACAGGATCGCCATCAAGCGGCTCAACCACGTGTAGGCCCGCTCGTCCATGCCCGGCCAAAGCCTCGCGAGCACGAAGCCGAGCAACCAGCCGGCATCGATCCAGCAGATGAACAGGACCACGAGACGGGCAACCAGTCCGATGAGAATGCTCATGACAGCGCCTCCACGAGTTCGGCCCACACGTCGGCGTACTCCCAGAGTTTCGAAGGAGCGGCCATGAAACTGCACACGATGTCCTGCCGGTGACAAACCACCGCGTCGAACCGCGCGACGCCTTCCGCATCCAACGCGTCGATCGTGGCCCTGCATGCAAGGGTCCTCAGATCAGCGTCGAGCACGAGCACGCAATGGGGTTTGTCCTTGATGGAGCGGTCCCATTTGAATGTCTGCTGGAGATCCAACGGGGTGGAACTCGTTGGAATGATCACGAAATCCTCGACCCGGCATGCCTCGTCCAACGCCGCGCCCGATGGCGGGGTGTCCACCAGAATCAGACCTGACGGCCTGCACTTGCCCAACCGGCTCAAAGTAGCGCTGTTCGCGGAATCGACCCGGTATCCAATGCTCACGCCCTAGTCCTCAGCATCGAGCGCCCACTGGGTGGCGCTGGATTGGGGATCCGCGTCCAATACCATCACTTCGAGGTCTGGATCCCTGAGTTTGGCCGCCTGAGCCAGATACATTGCCGACGTGGTCTTGCCCACGCCGCCCTTCGCATTAGCGATTGTGATGATCATTGTCATCCTCCAATTACCGTTTCAATGAATTCCTGAAGTATTGAGTTAATGAAGTATTCGCAGCCATGGGAGCGGGACCGGCGATCCCGTTCCCCACGACTCAGTCTCTCAGAGCGGTTTTGAAAGGCTGTCTGCATTACTCATGCGGTCTCCGCCATCCCCGTCTGGCGTTGCTGTTTGCGGCGCTGCCAGTCCTTGGCCCACTGTGTTTTCGAGTCGCCCGCCTGATGGATCTCGGCGGGATGCCACAGCATGTCGGCCATGTTCGGATTCTGCCGTTCGATCACGGCGCAATAGGCTTCACGCCCGTACATGGTTCAGCTCCTCTCCCACGGTGATCGATGTCAAGGCCGGATCCAACTGCGAATACTGGCGTGCGCATTCGGCGGCCGCCTTCACGGCGGTAGCGTGTCCGAGCTTTGCGTTGCGCCAGTAGACCCGTCTGATGACCCACATCAGGTCGGGATGCCGGTCAAAGCACGGGTTGGCGAGGATGAAGTCACCGAAACCGGCTTCGCTGCATTCGTCGAGCGTCTTGGCTCTCATGCGGTCACCTCCAGATCCGATGGTTCGTGTTTGGTTTCCAGTTCGACCGCGTCAGCGGCCAGTCCGGGCTCCACGCCCTCGTTGAGCAGTTCGGCGACCCTTTCGCACGCGATTATCCACTCGCTCGGGACGAACCCGTCCCTATCGTGACTGAACTTGGCCTCTCAGCCGGCGAGGGCGGCCTTGACGTGCTCGCAGGAGCCGTGGTGCCGACACACGGGCACCGGTGCGGCCTTGGCTTCGACGGGCTTGGGGATCCACGGCTGCGCCGGGATATCAGGTTCCGCAGGTTCGCTGGTATCGCTTACGCGTCGGCGTGCGGGGCATGCCTGGTCGACGAGCATGTCGTTGCGGATCCGGTCGAAACGTTTGGCCAGATCCCGGCCGGCCATGACCTGACGCAACCAGAAATCACGCTCAGGCAGGTAGGCGATCGCCTCCAGCACGAGGGCCATCGGGGATTCGCTGCCGTTGGCGGCCAGGCGGTCGAGCAGATTCGCCACGGCTTTGCGGTCCGCCGGCGTGGCCTTGGGAGCTTCGAGCCCCAGACCGGTGCGGGCATCGGCAAGAGCGTCAAGCGCATCGTCCGCGCTGTCCTCCGCGTGGTTGACGGGTTTGCCGGTTTCCTCGCATGGCTCCGAGACCGGTCCGCCGTCGGCGCTAGGGGTGTTCGTCGTGGCTGATGATTCCGGGGGAAAGCCCCGTAGGGGCTAAAGGGTATTTGTTTGTTTATCTGTTTCTTATATAGACCTGTCACTGGTGACACCTCAGACCTGTCACCAATGACAGGTCTGGAATCCTCGGAAGCGGGATTCGCACGCGTAGGGGTGTCATTCTGACAGGTCTCGGATTCGTTGGATTCCTGCGGTTTTCGAGAAATGTCATTGTGACACCCCTGTTTTCTGGGATTCTGGTCGACGCGCAGTCCCCTGGCTTCGCGTTCGGCCCTGGCCTGTCGCCCGGGTTTGGCGGCCACGTGTTCGAGTCGAACTCCCATGCAGCACTCCCACACGACCGACCGGTACGCCTTGGGCACCCATTGTCGGTTCTCATCCCATTGAGCCAGCCTCTGGTCGCCGCGGCGGATCGTGCCACGCTGTTCCAACGCCTTCAACGCGCGACGCACACTCGATTCGGAGCAGTGCGCCTCGAGGCTCAGGGTCTCCACGGTGGGCCATGCGCTGCGCCCGTCGGGACCGCAGCGGTCGGCGAGGGCGAGCGGGGCGGGTTCTAGTGATCGTTGCAACACCTGACCTACCGCAAGGAGGGTCAGGTGA
>OBXN01000095.1_pt1 | contig 52481 bp, 43 predicted proteins | sample 1476601 | NCBI WGS metagenome assembly OBXN01 (sample SAMEA2580158, study PRJEB22360) | human gut metagenome | biome: human gut; feature: human-associated habitat; material: faeces | place: Denmark | collected 2008/2010
GGCGACACCTCCCCGGACGCGCCTCCCCGCCCCGCCCGGCCGCCAGCCGCTGGTGCTCGTCCACGCATCGGCGGGCCCAGCGGAACGTGCGCTCCACCGAATCCTCCTGGTAGGAGCGGGTGTTCATCAGCGTGGTGAGCTCATCGAACGCGAACATGATGTCCGCGCCGAGCTTGTGCTGGATGCCCATCGAAATCTCGGCGGAGAAACGATGTGCGTCACCATTCAGAGGCGACTTGAATGTCACGCCGTCCTCGTCCACCCAGGCCATGCGTTCCTTGCCTTTGGCGATGATGTCGTCCGACTTCATGCCGGTCACGTCCATCGCCAGCGTCTTCTTGAAGCCGACGCCCAGCGACATGACCTGGAAACCACCGGAATCGGTGAACGTGGGCCCATCCCAGTTCATGAAACGCGCCAAGCCGCCGGCCGCGTCCAGCACGTCCTCGCCCGGGCGCTCGAACAGGTGGAAGGCGTTGGCCAGCAGGCATTGTGCACCTAGATCCTTCATCTGCTCGGGCAACACGGCCTTCATCGCGGCTTGCGTGCCCACCGGCACGAAGGCAGGCGTGCGAATATCGCCGTGGGGCGTGTGGATGATGCCGGTGCGTCCATATCGGGCACCGTCTCGCCCAAGCCCGCTGGCCGTGGATGGCAGGCGGGTGATCGTTTCGAAATGGAAGGCGCTGCGGTCGCCGGGCTGGCCGGGCTGTGCGCCCAACGGATGTTCAAGAAGGCTGATCGTCATATGTTCACTTTAGGCAGAAGGGCCAGAAAAGGGCTGGAAATTGTGAAGAACTCGGTTTCGAGGGGCGGATTTCGCCGCTCTCGAACGTCTACTTCCGCTTCAAGGGGCTCCTGGCCAAGTAGGCCGTCTGCAAAAATGGCGGAATGGCGTTAAATGAGGGCTCTTGATACTCGGAATTGACCGCGCGAACAGCCCCTTGAAGTGCAAGTAGATGTTCCCGAAACAGGAAATCAGCCCCTCGAAGCCGAGATGTCCATAAGACTCTGCGATGATTACGCATAGACTTTCAATCAACGTTCAGAAAACCCTCAGATTAACTGCCTTTACTAATGAGGTAGCACACGAGAAGCGGCAATGAGCAAGCGCCCGAATAGCCGCCGAACAGACGTGATAAGAATTTAGGGAAAGGAGTAGCAATGGCTGACGAATTCAACCCGCAGGGCGTCGACCAGACCCCGCGGAATAATGAAACCCCCAATGATACTGCCGATGCCGGCAACGCCGAGCCGAAGAACCCGTTTGTAGGCGGCGACTCGGTCGATGCCGGCAACGCCAGCGATTCCAACGAGCAGCAAGCCCCGGTTTCCCCGGCCGCCCCCGCTGCCGATCAGCAGCCTACGCAAGCCGCTACCGACACCGTCGCCACTGAGCCCATCCCGGACTACGCCTCCGCCAAGGGCGAGCGCACGGTGGTCTCCTCCTCGCCGGCTTCTCCGGCAGCGCCGGCCGCAGACCAGACCTCGGCCACAACTCCGCTGTACCGCCCGGCCCCGGAATACGGCGCTTATGGTCCGACCCCGACTCAGGCACAGGGCCAGCAGGGCGGCCAGGCCGGCAACAATGCCCAGCCCACGCAGCAATTCCCGTTCGGTCAGCCTGCACAGCAAACCCCACAGGGCCAGCAAGGCAACCGCAATCCCTACTACACCAATAACCCGCAGCCGCAGGGCAACGGCAATCCGTTCAATCCGCCCACGCAGCCGCAGCAGAACATCGGCAACCCATTCGCCAGCCAGTCCGGCCAGAATGGCCAGAATGGCCAGCAGCCCCAGCAGGGCGGTCTGTTCGGTTTCGGCACTCCCGGTACCGGTACGCCGAACGGTCAAGGTCCGACCCAGCCGGGACAGCCCGGTCAGCCCGGCCCCGCCAAGCAGGGCATGTCCAAGACGGCGAGCAACATCCTCATCGCCGTGGTCGCCGCCGTCGTGTCCGCGGCCCTGTGCCTGGGCCTCGGTTACGGCGCCCTCACCAGCGGCCTGATCACCTTGCCGACCAGCAATTCGCTGTCCAACGTCAGCTCGAATAAGTCCGGCTCCGGGTCCGCCACCGCCAAGAGCGGCGAAGCCCCCGACTGGCAGACCGTCGCCAGCGATGTCTCCGGCTCCGTGGTCTCCATCCAGACCGCGTTGAGCAACGGCACCGCCAAGGGCTCCGGCGCCATCATCGACACCGAAGGCCACATCATCACCAACAACCACGTGATCTCCGGCGCCCAGCAGATTCAGGTGACGCTTGCCAACGGCAACATGTATTCCGCCACGCTCGTCGGCGCCGACACCACCACCGATCTTGCGGTCATCAAGCTCGACAACCCGCCGAGCGACCTCAAAGCCGTGAAATTCGCCGATTCCGACAAGCTCGCCGTCGGCGAGAACGTGATGGCCATCGGCAACCCGCTCGGCTACGACGACACCGCCACCACCGGCATCGTCTCCGCCCTGAACCGCCCGGTGACCGTGACCGACGATAACAACAACGAGATCGTCACCAACGCCGTCCAGATCGACGCGGCCATCAACCCCGGCAACTCCGGCGGCCCGACCTTCAACGCGGCCGGCCAGGTGATCGGCATCAACTCGTCCATCGCCTCGACCGCCACCTCATCCGACTCCGCCGGTTCGATCGGCATCGGCTTCGCCATCCCGTCCAACCTCGTCAAGCGTGTGGCCGACGAAATCATCAAGGACGGCAAGGTCAAGCACGTTGCCCTCGGCGTGGTCATCAAGTCCGACACGGTTGAAGCCGACGGCGTGACCCGCGGCGGCGCGACCATCACCAAGTCCAGCGCCACCGGCAGCGCGGTCGTCTCCGGCGGTCCGGCCGACAAGGCCGGCCTCAAGGAGGGCGACACCATCGTGGCCTTCAACGGCAACGCGGTGAACAACAACTACTCGCTGCTCGGCTACGTGCGTGCCGCGGCCCTGGGGGACAAGGTGAAGCTGACCATCGTGCGCGACGGCAAGGCCATGGACGTGGACGTGACGCTCGATCGTGAGGAATCGTCCGTGAACGGCTCGTCCGGCGCCAACGGCAACAGCAACGGCCAGAACAACAAGCGCAACCGGAACGGCGACGGCGCCAACGGCAACAATGGCGGCGACGATGGCAGCGGCCAGAACGGCAACGGCCGCAACGATGGAGGCACCGGTGACGGCGGCGGCTTCACCGATCCGTTCGGCCTGTGGTAAAGGCCTGCGGTAAAGCGGATGGCGCGTCGCGCGACGGTGGACGATAGTCGCTGAACGCGCGTCGGGCCGGTCAAGGGCCGTGGCGGTGAGCGAGTCTGCCGCCTCGGCCCTTTCGCATATCCGATGCGTTCGGCGTGCCGCGCAGACTCGGCCATGCGGCGGATTGGGGGCACGATGCGCGGGGCGGGATGTCCCGAGCGATACCCATAATTATGGATACACATAACTGAATACGAACATCTTTACGCCGTGTATCGGAAGGTCACGCGGGAGCTGAGCGATGCGAGGCCCCAGGCATGGACGCCGGTGGGTTAACAAGGCGTGACCGCAGCGCCGATTGCGCGGGCCACGCTTGCCGCAATCGACTCCGTATACGAGCGTAAGGAGCAACGATGAGCGCACTCATCAGATTCTTCACCAAAATCCTCGATATTTGCCGGCTTGTACCGATGCTGCCGGTCGTCGTCATCGCCGCGATTCCGTTGGCTTTACTAGGCGATTGGCGTCCGTGGGGCAATGCGATGGCGATTCCGGTACTCGGCAATCCGGGCTTCGGCCAATGGCTCATCATCGCGCTGGTGCTGATCATCGTGGCCGACACCGTGCGCGGCATGATCGACGATCTGCGGCACGGGCAGGTCGGCGTCGATCTGCTGGCCGTGGTCGCGATCCTCTCCACTGTGGCCGTCCACGAATACTGGGCGAGCTGGGCGGTGATGCTGATGGTCACGTCCGGTGAAGCCATCGAGGAGTACGCCCAGGCCAAGGCCGAACGCAGTCTGACCGCACTGATGGAAGCGGCGCCGCGGACCGCGCACGTCGTCAGCCTCCCCGGCGTGGGACGCGACTCGGCAGGCGATGCCGGCGATGCATCCGAGGGCTTCCGCCGCGTGGGCCAGTTTGCGACGGCGTCGGCCGCGCATCGATTCGATACGGTGCCGGTCGAACAGGTGCGGCTCGGCGACGTGCTGATGGTGTTGCCGGGCGAAACCGTGCCGGTTGACGGCGAACTGTTGTCGGGCTCGGCCACGCTTGACCTGAGCAACATCAACGGTGAACCGGTGCCGCGCGAAGTGTTCGCCGGCGCCCGCGTGATGTCCGGCGCGGTGAACGGTTCATCGGCGCTGACCATGCGCGCCACACAGGTGGCCGCCGATTCGCAGTATCAGCGCATCCTCGAACTCGTGGCGTCCGCGCAGGAGTCGCGTCCGGCCGTGGTGAAAACCGCCGACCGTCTGGCCGTGCCCTTCACCGTGCTTTCCCTGGTGATCGCCGGTGTGGCGTGGGCGGTGTCCGGCCTGCCCACACGATTCGCCCAAGTGCTCGTGCTCGCCACGCCCTGCCCGCTGCTCATAGCCGCGCCGGTGGCGTACATCGCCGGCACGGGTCGTCTCGCCGCGGCCGGCGTGCTGATCAAGGCGCAGGATGTGCTGGAGAATCTCGGCCGCGTCACCCAGGTGTTCTTCGACAAGACCGGCACGCTCACCGTCAAACAACCGCAAGTGGTGCGCGTCGAGATGCTGACCGGCGCGGCGACCCAGTTCGACGGGGACCACGTGTTGATGATGGCCGGCGTGGTGGAAAGCTATTCGGTGCATATCCTGTCCAAAGGCATCGCCAAGGCCGGAACGGAGGCGATGGCCAGACTGCGCCGGCAGTCCGAGAACGATGGGCGGCCATGCCCCGAGTCGGACGCCGTCTGGTTCGGCGTCGGCCGCGAGCATCCGGTCGTCAAGGGCATCAACGAGGAGGCCGGCAAGGGCGTTTCCGGCGAGGTGAACGGACACGTGGTGCGTGTGGGCCGGCTGTCGTTCGCCGCCGCCGGGAAGGACGGATTCCTGACGGCCGGCAACGCCGACCCCACTGGCCCGCGTCACGACCCGCGGCCCGGAACGGAGGCCGCCGGCGGAACGGAAGAGGATGTCCGCACGCGCTTCGGCCTGCTGCAGCCGGACGAGATGGCGTCCTACGTGTCCATCGACGGCCGATTGATCGCACGCATCGTGCTGCGTGATGTGCCGCGCGCCAATGCCGGGACGGCGCTCGCCAAACTGCATGCGCTGGGCGTCGCCAAACTCGCCATGCTCACCGGCGACAAGCGCGCCTCGGCCGACATCATCGCGAACGAGGTCGGCATTGACGAGGTCCACGCCGAACTCTTCCCCGAAGACAAGGTCGCCGCCGTCAAGTCCGCCGCGGAAGACGGCAACGCCGTCACGATGATGGTCGGTGACGGCGTGAACGACGCCCCGGTGCTCGCCGTCGCCGACATCGGCGTGGCCATGACCGACGGCACCTCCACCGCCGCCTCCGAAAGCGCCCAGGTGGTCATCATGACCGATGACATCGCGGCCGTGCCGCGCGCCATCGCCATCGCCCGCCGCACCAAGCGTGTGATGCTGCAAGCCGTTATCGTCGGTCTTGCGCTCGCCGTGATCGGCATGATCGCCGCCGCGTTCGATCTCATTCCGGTCGTCGTCGGCGCATTCCTCCAGGAGGCCATCGACGTGGTGAGCATCCTCTGGGCCCTCACCGCCCTGATCGATCGAGATTAGGGGATACGGCCCGCCGCGTACCGCGACATGGAGCCGGCCGTCGCACCGATCGCATATCGGTGCGGCGGCCGGCTTGTTTTTTTGTCGTCGCTCTTCTTGCGTTCATGCCGTAAGGCCCGTTCCGGGCGATGCCGATGCCGCCCGTCTCGAAGCGCGGAACCGCGCCCGTCGGCATCCGGGCGAAATCCATTCCCGTGTGTTCCCTTGTGAACACAGGGTTTTCGGCGTCTCGTTAACGAAGACGTCATACGTGAGACGTTTTGGAAACACAAGGGCAACACGACGCGCGAAAGGGGTTGGGATAAATGGGCATGTAACTGCTTGAGCGTCGTGCGAGAGAGGAACAGGCGTATGGCGAAGTTGGGAATGATGCGACCGGTCGCGGCCGCTATGGTGCTCGCCGCGGTGGTCGCCTTGACCAGCGGCTGTGGCTGGGGCCGCACCGTGGCCGACAGAAAGGCCATGGAATCCGATGGCTCCGGCACTCCCGCGCAAAGCTGTGTGGATACCAGCGCAAAGAGCATCGCCATCGGTTTCGTGAACTCGCTGAGCGGCACCATGGCCCTCTCTGAGAAGACCGTGTCCGATTCGCTGCATATGGCGGTCGATGAGATCAACGCCAAGGGCGGTGTGCTCGGCAAGAAATTGGAAGTCGTGCAACAGGACGGCAAGTCCGAACCGGCGGTGTTCGCGGAGAAAGCCAAGACCTTGATCGAAAAGAACTGCGTGGCGGCGGTGTTCGGCGGATGGACTTCCGCGTCCCGCAAAGCCATGAAGCCGGTGTTCGAAGCGGACGATGCGCTGCTGTTCTATCCGCTGCAGTATGAAGGCATGGAGGCCAGCCCCAATATCTTCTATACGGGTGCGGCGCCGAACCAGCAGATCGTTCCCGCTCTCGACTATCTCAAGGAGCAAGGCCGCAGAAGGCTGTTCCTTGTGGGATCCGATTATGTGTTCCCCCAAACCGCGAACCGCATCGTGCGCGCCTATGCGAAACACAATGGCATGCAGATCGTCGGAGAGGAATACACGCCGATGGGTGCCACGGACTTCAGCACCATCGTCAATAAGCTCAAGGCCTCGGGGGCTGACGCCGTGGTCAACACGCTGAACGGTGATTCCAACGTCGCGTTCTTCAAGGAATACAAGGCGTCGGGTCTGCAGGCGGACAGTCTTCCCGTCATCTCCATGTCCATCGCGGAAGAAGAGGTCGCCTCGATCGGCCCGGACAACGTCAAAGGCCAGTTGACCGCATGGAACTACTACCAGACTTTGGGCGACGGGGAAAACAGGACCTTCGTGAAGGATTTCAAAGCCAGGTACGGGCATGACAGACCGACCTCGGATCCCATGGAATCCGCCTACACCTCCGTGTACCTGTGGAAGGAAATGGTCGAGAAGGCGAAGAGTTTCGCCGTGGATGACGTCAAACGCGCCGCCGACGGCGTCACGTTCGATGCCCCCGAAGGCAAGGTCACCGTCGATGGCGAAAACCACCACATCTACAAGACGTCGTATATCGGCCGGATCGGCGATGATCGCCTGATCCACACCGTGTGGAAGTCCGATGGCCCCATCAAGCCCGATCCGTATCTCAAGGCGTATGCGTGGGCCGGGAGCCTGCAGAGCCCGGGTTCGGATTCGTCCAAGTGAGTGAAGGGAGAAGGAGGGATGAACATGCTTGCACCGCGGATTGTCGAGGGACTACCAAGCGGCTCGATATGGTCCCAGCAGGCCCGATTCGTATCTCAAGGCGTATGCGTGGGCCGGGAGCCTGCAGAGCCCGGGTTCGGATTCGTCCAAGTGAATAAAAGGAGATAGAGGGATGAACATGCTTGTACCGCAGCTGGTCGCGGGATTGTCCAATGGCTCGATACTGCTTCTGGCGGCGCTCGGTCTGTCGTTGACCTTCGGGCAGATGGGCGTGATCAACAACGCGCATGGCGAATTCATGATGGCCGGTGCGTACACGGCGTATGTCATGAGCACGGTCTTCGCCAGCAAGACGCTTGCACTGGGCCTCGCGCTGGTCGCCGGTTTCGTGGTCGCGGGTCTGCTCGGCCTGCTGCTGGACGTGCTGCTGCTTTCGCGTATGCGCACCCGTCCTTTGGACACGTTGCTGGTCACATTCGGCGTTTCGCTGGTGCTGCAGCAGGTGGCGCGAGACATCTTCGGCTCCACGGGCGTCTATGCCCAAGCGCCGGAAGCGCTGACCGAGCCGGTCACGTTGTTCGGGTACGATTTCCCGGCATCGAGGCTGTTCATCTTCGTGGTGTCGGTGGTGTGCGTGGCCGCATTGTACGCGGTGCTGAAGTTCACGCCGCTGGGACGCCGTATCCGTGCGACCGCCGAAAACCGCGATCTTGCCGAGGTCTCCGGAATCTCCACCGCAACGGTGGATCACCTGACCTTCTTCATCGGATCCGGTATCGCCGGTATCGCCGGTGTGGCTTTGAGCCTGCTCAACTCCATCAGCTATAACTTCGGTACCTCGTTCATCGTGCAGGCATTCCTTGTGGTCGTCGCCGGAGGCGTCGGACAGCTCAAGGGCGCCGTCATCGCATCCTTCGCGCTTGGCCTGTGCCAGTCCGCGATCGAGTTGCCGACCTCGTCGTCCATCGCGCAGATGTCCATTTTCCTGATCGTGGTGATCTTCCTGCAGTTCCGTCCTCAAGGTCTGGTCGCGGTCCGTTCCAGGAATCTGGCATAAGGCAAGAAGGGAGTGCATGTTATGGGATCTGTTGCCGCATTCGTCACCAAGTACCGTTCATGGATCGGTTCCATCGCCGCCGTCGCGTTGATCATCCTCGCGCCGACGGTCATGAGCGCGTACAGTCTGGGGCTGTTGTCCAAATATCTGTGTTACGCGATGGTCGCGGTCGGCATTGGCCTGGCATGGGGACAGGGAGGCATGCTGACCTTGGGCCAGGGGCTGTTCTTCGGACTCGGCGCCTATGTGATGGCCATCCACCTGAAGATCGAAGAACTCGGTCCAGACGCGGTTCCCGACTTCATGGCGCAGTACGGCATCGACAGACTTCCCGGATTCTGGGAGCTTTTCCGCAATCCGGTCGTCACCATCATCGGCGTCGCCGTGGTGCCGGGCGCCGTTGCGGCGGCCCTCGGTTGGGCCGTGTTCGGCAGAGGCGTGCGTGGCGCCTACTTCGCGATCCTTTCCCAAGCGTTGGTCGCCGCGTTCGCCGTGCTGCTTGTTGGCCAGTCCAAGACCACGGGCGGCACCAATGGCCTGAACGACTTCTCCGGTTTCTTCGGCTACGATTTGACCGACCCGGCCAACAAAAGGATGATCTACTACATTTGCGCGTTCTGTGTGCTGGGCATGGTGCTCATCGCCGATTGGATTCGTCATTCATTCATGGGCGAGCTCATCATCGGCGTGCGGGACCAGGAGAACCGCATGAAGTTCCTCGGCTACAATCCCGCTTCCATCAAAGTGTTCACGTTCTCCCTCGCGGCCGTGTTCGCGGGCATCGGCGGCGCCATGTTCGTACCGGTCGTCGGCATCATCTCCCCCTCCGACATCGATGTGATTCCATCCATCATGATGCTTGCCGGCGTGGTGATCGGGGGAAGGAGCACCTTGCTTGGTCCGGTCATCGGCACGCTGATCATTCGATTCGCCGAAACGCAGCTCTCCGAGGCCTGCCCGTCCGTTTGGACGTACGTCGAAGGCGCGATCTTCATCCTGGTCATCGCCTTCGCCCCGATGGGCCTTGGCCAGATCAGGAACTTCCGTCCATGGCTGGCCGGAAGGCTCGGCCATGATGGCGTGAAGGCCACGGTGCCGAACGAGGCGGCAACGACCACAAAGGCGGTGAACGCATGAGCGACGAAAACAAGACCGAGGGCGCCGAGCTGGATCAGCTGCGCGATGAGATGCGCAGGATGCGCGATGAAGCCAGACGCTTCCGCGATGAGGCCGCCAGGATGAAGGCCGAGATCGCCAGGGAGCGCCAGGAGCTTGCGAGCCAGCTCGCGACCCTGGACGCCCAGGGCGGCCAATGGAACGACTACCTCGAAATCCGTGGATTGCATGTCGAATTCGACGGGTTCGTGGCGGTCAAGGATATCGACCTGACCGTCATGCACGGTGATCTGAGGTTCCTGATCGGTCCGAACGGCGCCGGGAAGACCACGATCATCGATGCCATCACCGGACTGGTGCCGGCCGCAGGCTCGGCCATGTTTGGAGGGGAGGAGCTTATCGGACGCAAGCCGAACGATATCGTCCGGCTGGGGGTCGGCCGCACCTTCCAGACGGCCTCCGTCGTGGAAGAGCTGTCCGTGCTGCAGAATCTGCAGCTCGCCGAAGGCCTGCACAAGAAGATGTCGGAATTATTCAGAAGAACCGAGGGAGCGTCGCGCAACATCCAGAGCATCATGGAAGTGTGCGGTCTCGTCGGCGATGCGGATAAGACGGCGGGTATTCTGCCGCACGGCAAGAAGCAGTGGCTGGAGATCGGCATGCTGCTCGTGCAGGACGCGCGTCTGCTTCTTCTCGATGAACCGGTCGCCGGCATGACGCCGGCGGAACGTCAGGCCACCGGTGAACTGCTCACGCGCATCAGCCGCAATCGCACGGTCGTCATCGTCGAACACGATATGGATTTCATGCGTCAATTCGCCGACTCGGTCACCGTGCTCAATCAGGGGCGGATCCTCGCCGAAGGCAGCGTCGAGGACATCCAGAACAACGAGGAAGTGGTCAGAATCTACCTTGGCGGAGGAGAAGATCGATGATGGCAGAGAACATGTTGGAGATCAGGGGGTTAAGCACAGGCTATGGCAAGGTGTCCGTGGTCAACGACATCGACGTGTCCGTCCGCCCCGGTGAGTGGGTGAGCATCGTCGGCAACAACGGCGCCGGGAAGACCACCCTGTTGAAATCGGTGGTCGGTCTGCTCCCGGCGACCGGTGGATCGATCACCTTCGATGGCGTGGATGTCACTCGCGTCGCGCCGAACAAACGCATCCGCATGGGAATGGCGTTTGTTCCGCAAGGCCAGCAATCCTTTGGGCAAATGACCGTGGACGAGAATCTGCGCGTGGTCGCCGACCGTTACGGCGCCGAAGCGCAGAGCCGGTATGACGAAGCGATGGAGGCGTTCCCCGTGCTGAGGGAGTTCGCCGACCGTCGTGCCGGTCTTCTCTCCGGCGGCCAGCGCCAGCAGCTATCCATTGCCAGGGCGTTGATCACCAGACCGAAATTGATGATCCTGGACGAACCCACGGAAGGTATCCAGCCGAATATCGTGGCGGAGATCCAACGGTCCATCCGTTCGATGGCCGAAGACAAGGGCATCGCCGTGATGCTCGTCGAACAGAAAGTGCAATTCGCGGTCGAACGTGCGGATCGCTACTATGTTCTCGCCGCAGGCCGGTTCATCGGTGCCGGAGATGGCGGCGTCGGCGCGGTCGGGGAGGCGAAGGACGTCATGCGCGTCTGACGTGCCGGTCGCAGTCGGGCGGGACTGCCGGCCGCTCCACGGGTCCGGCGTTCCCGCCCGCGGCTTCGGCCATGATTCGCGGAAACATGGCCGTAGCCGTGACGTAATACGCGGTCTCTATGGTTGCGCCCATAACGGATTCATGGATGGACGGGTCGGCGCGCGGTGCCCGATCCAGGTTCCCGTGACCTGCAAGGAGAGTGTCAGTGAAAGGTCTGCGACGAATCGTGAAGGCGGGATTGCCGTACTATATGGGAACGGTGATGCTGCATATTCTGGGCATCGGCATGCTGCTCATGGCGGCCGGAACGGCTCCCGTGCTGCTTGGGCTGGGAATGCTCGCCTACACGTTGGGCTTGCGCCACGCGTTCGACGCGGATCATATCGCGGCGATCGACAATACCGTGCGCAAGCTTATCCAGCTGAAACGGAACCCGAACGGCGTCGGATTCTTCTTCTCTTTGGGCCATTCGACCATCGTGTTCCTCATGGCGCTGCTTCTGGGATTGTCGTCCAAGTGGGCTCAGGCGCATATGGCTGCGTTCCAGCAGATCGGCGGATACGTCGGCGCCACGGTTTCCGGAATGTTCCTGATTCTCACCGCGGTGTTCAACGCGGTCGTGCTTGTGGACATGGTCCGGGTCTTCCGCTCCATGAAAGGCCATCGCAAGGATTACGACGACAACGCGTTCAGCGCGATGCTCGACTCGCGAGGTTTCATCAACAGAATCTTCGGCAGGCTGTTCGCCTTCGTGACCAGAAGCTGGCATGTGTATCCGATAGGACTGCTCTTCGGACTCGGATTCGACACCGCCACCGAAGTCGCGTTGCTGGCCATGTCGGCCGGCGCCACGCAGTCGAACATCCCGCTGTACGGCACGCTTTGCCTTCCGATACTGTTCGCTGCGGGCATGAATCTCATGGACACCACGGATTCGGTGATGATGTCCAGCGCATACGAGTGGGCCTTCGACACGCCGGTGCGCAAGGTCTACTACAACCTGACCATCACCTCCGCTTCGGTGCTTGCCGCGGTGATGATCGGCGTGGTCGAACTGTTGCAGGTCATCGCCACGGCCATGAACCTTCGGAGCGGATTCTGGAACTGGGTGCAGGGAATCGACTTCAATTACCTCGGTTATGCGATGGTCGTGCTGTTCATCGGTTTCTGGCTCGTCTCGGTGCTGATCTGGAAATACGGCAAGGTCGAGCAGCATTGGGCGTGACCATCGCCGCCACGCGATCCGCGGCATCATCGACGTGCGGGCGAGGGGAATCCTCCCGCGCACGCGCAACGGCAACACTGTGAGGCAATCAACGACAAGGGGTCGAATATGAGACTGACGCCAAGGGAAACCGACAAGCTGCTCCTCCATCTGGCGGGGGAATTGGCCAAGGAGCGAAGGGGCAGGGGGGTGAAGCTCAACTACGCCGAGGCGATAGCGCTCATCAGTTCGGAGGTGATGGAACGCGCCCGCGAAGGCAGGACCGTGGCGGAGCTCATGCACTATGGGCGCACCATCGTATCCGCGGATGACGTCATGCCCGGTGTCGCCGAGATGATCTCCGAAGTGGAGGTGGAGGCCACCTTCCCGGACGGCACCAAACTGGTCTCCATCCATGACCCCATCGAGACGACCGAGGAGCTCAAGCCGGGTGAATATATTCTCGCCGATGACGATATCGAGCTCAATCCAGACAGCGAGTCCATCGCGCTTGATGTGACCAATACCGCGGATCGCCCGATTCAGGTCGGTTCCCACTTCCACTTCTTCGAGGTCAACAAGTATCTGAGATTCGATCGCAAGGCCGCATACGGGAAGCATCTTGACATCGCGGCCGGCACCGCCGTGCGCTTCGAACCCGGTGAATCCCACAGGGTCGAACTCGTCGATTTCAGGGGCAGCCGTGAAATGCACGGCTTCAACGCGCTGACCGAAGGAAGGCTCGACGATCCCAAGGTGCGCGAGGCGGCGTTCGCCAGAGCCAAGGAGCAGGGCTTCCTCGGCTTCGATGAGGAAACGGAGGACTGAACATGAGAACCATCACCAGAAGCGACTATGCGGGCATGTTCGGGCCGACCACCGGCGATCGGGTGCGCTTGGGGGATACGGGTCTGTTGATCGAGGTCGAGAAGGATTACGCGCGTTATGGCGACGAATTGAAATTCGGCGGCGGAAAATCCTTCCGGGACGGCATGGGGCAATCATCCGTCCAGAAGGACTCCGAATCGCCGGACACGGTCATCACCAACGCGCTCGTCGTCGATTACACCGGCATCTACAAAGCGGATATCGGCATCAAGAATGGGAAGATCAGCGCGATCGGCAAGGCCGGCAACCCGCAGACCATGGACGGGGTGACCCCGGGTCTTGCAGTCGGCGCGTGCACGGAGGCAATCGCCGGTGAAGGGCTCATCCTCACCGCCGGCGGCATCGACACCCATATTCACTTCATCGCGCCGCAGCAAGTCCGCACGGCTCTTGCCGGCGGCGTCACCACCATGGTCGGCGGCGGCACCGGGCCGGCTGACGGCACCAACGCCACCACATGCTCGCCGGGCGCGTTCCACATCGCCCGCATGATCGAAGCCGCCGAAGCCATGCCGGTGAACGTCGCGTATCTGGGCAAAGGCAACGGGTCGTCGCCGGAACCATTGCGCGAGCAGATTCGTGCGGGAGCGGCCGGATTGAAGATCCACGAGGATTGGGGCGCGACCCCGGCCGTCATCGACACATGCCTCGGTGTCGCCGACGACATGGACGTGCAGGTGGCCATCCATACGGACACCCTGAATGAGGGAGGGTGCGTCGAAGACACCATCGCCGCATTCAAGGGCCGGACCATCCACACCTATCACACCGAAGGGGCGGGCGGCGGCCACGCGCCCGACATCATCCGCGCGGCCAGTTTCCCCAACGTGCTCCCGAGCTCCACAAACCCGACCATGCCGTTCACCCGTAACACCATCGATGAACATCTCGACATGATGATGGTCACGCATCATCTTGACCGCAATGTGCCGGAAGACATCGCCTTCGCCGATTCGCGTATTCGCCCCGAGACCATCGGGGCCGAGGATGTGCTTCATGACCTTGGGCTGATCTCCATGATGAGTTCGGACTCGCAGGCCATGGGACGGGTCGGTGAGGTCATCACCCGTACCTGGCAGACGGCCGACAAGATGAAAAAGCAACGCGGCCCGCTCCCCGAGGATGCGCACGACGACAACCGCAACGACAATTTCCGTGTGAAGCGGTACGTGTCGAAATACACCATCAATCCGGCCATCACGCACGGCATCTCCGACTACGTCGGTTCCGTCGAAGTCGGGAAAATGGCCGATCTGGTGCTTTGGCAGCCGGCGCTGTTCGGCGCCAAACCGGAGATGATCATCAAGGGAGGATCGATCCTCCATGCGCGTATGGGCGACGCGAATGCGTCCATACCTACTCCCGAGCCGGTGCTGTACCGCGACATGTTCGGCGCGATGGGCAAGGCCTTGGGCTCCTCATGCGCCACATTCGTCTCGCAGGCCGCCCATGACGACGACATCGCCGGCCGGCTCGGTCTCGAACGGCAGGTGCTTCCGGTGCGCCACTGCCGTGGCATCGGTAAGAAGGATCTGAAGTTCAATGACACCATCGCGGATATTCAGGTCAACCCCGAGACGTTCCAAGTGAGCGTCGACGGCGAGCCGATCCACAGCGAACCGGTGACGGAACTGCCGTTGGCGCAACGGTACTTCCTGTTCTAGACGCCGAAGAACGGGTGCCCGCGCCGCCATGCGTGAGGACGCGGGCACCCGCACACCGGAAAGGAGGGCCTCGTTGCCGAATCGTTTCCCCGTGTTTACATGCCCGCCCTTTTCGGCGTCTAGCGTTCTACGTGACCATCACAGGCAATGCAAACGAAAGGCGGCAGCAGGCTCATGATCGCCAACCGCATCTCCGGCAACATCATTTCGGACACATTCTCCGACGGCAAGCTGAACGTTCCGATCGAATTCGAATGGTTCGAGGCCGATAAGAAGCGCATGCGCAAAGTCGCCGCCGACGGCACTGAGTTCGGCGTCGCGGTCGGCGCCACCATCGCAGACGGCGATGTGCTCGCCGAAACCGCCGACAAACGCTATTTCGCCCGTATCCGCACCGCGCAGCTCATCGAGATCCCGGTGCATTCCATGAAGGAGATGGGGCGTCTGTGCTTCGAACTGGGCAACCGCCATCTCAGCCTGAAGGTGGAGGACGACCGCGTGCTGGTGCCATACGACCATCCGACCATGGAATACACGAAGAAGATCGGATTCGATCCGCGCGTCATCGAGGGCGGATTCGACGGATTCCTCATCGTCAAAGCGCATGCCGGCGCCGGCACCATCGTTCCGGGCACGAACAAAACCACCGGCGATCTGGCCGAAGAAGAGCAGGAGGCCGAACGGCATGAGCCCCACGCCCATGCCATCGGCGAACATCACCACGAGAAAAGCGAATACGAAGTCAACGGCGTATTGCATCGCGCCGACGGCATGCATTCGCACGATCACGGCCAAACCTGGCATATGCACTGATGCCGTCCGTACACATGAAGGAACACACGATGCCCCATGCCGGCTCCCCGGCGGATGAATGCGCCCTGCGTCATCTTGCGATGCTGCAGGTGTGCGACAGTGTTTTTCCCGTCGGCGCATTCGCCTTGTCGAACGGCATGGAGACCTTCGTGCAACGCGACCTGCTGCGGTCCTCGGCTGATTTCGAGCAATATCTGAAAAACTATGTGGAGGTTGCCGCATACCGCGAGATCGGGCAGATGGTAATCGCGGGCAAGATGGCCGCGGGCCGCGACCCCGATGACGCCGGTTTCGTGAACGGACTCGCCGAGCTCGACGCATTGTGCGTGGCCTTGCAGTCGGCGAGGGAGATTCGTGAGGGGCAGAACCGCATGTGCATGCGCATGATCAAACTCGTCGATCAGATGGAGGCCCAACCGTTGCAGCCCGTCGATTCAAGGCGCGGGCATGGCGTCGACCGCGGGGAGGCGTCCAAACGGGGAGGCACCGCCCGTCCGCGCACCATTCCACACGTCGACCGGTACAAGCGACTCGTGGATTCGGGAACCTGTTTCGGCATGCACGCGATAGTCATGGGTCTGTATGCCGCCGACAAGGCGGCGTCGCTGCGGGACGCGGCCGTCACCTATTGCTACTCGCTGCTCAGCGCACTTACCGTCTGCGCGGTCAAAGCCGTGCCGATCAGCCAATATGCAGGGCAGGTGGCGCTCAGTCGTGCGTTTCCCGAAATCGTCGCCGCGGTCGATCTGGCGCTCACGCTCACTCCCGATGACCTGGGTGTATCCGGGGCGTACATCGACATCGCGGCCATGCAGCACGAAACGTTGTACTCACGGTTGTACATGAGCTGAGCAGACGGAACACGATACCACAGTGTTGAAAGAAAGGAACATCATGAGTTATGTGAGAATCGGCGTGGCGGGACCCGTTGGCTCCGGCAAGACCGCTCTGATCGAGCGGCTGACCCGCAAGATGGCCGACGATTATTCGATATGCGTCGTGACGAACGACATCTATACGAAGGAAGACGCCGAATTCCTGATCGCCAATTCGCGCCTGCCCGAGGACCGGATCGTGGGTGTGGAGACCGGAGGATGCCCGCACACCGCCATTCGCGAGGACTGCTCGATGAATCTGGAGGCGTGCGAGGCGATGGCCGCGTCTCACCCGGACGTGGACATCATCTTCGTGGAATCCGGCGGAGACAATCTGTCCGCGACGTTCAGCCCCGATCTGGCGGATGCGACGATCTATGTGATCGCCACCGATGAGGGAGACAAGATCCCCCGCAAAGGAGGGCCGGGCGTGACGCGTTCCGATCTGCTGGTCATCAACAAGACCGATATCGCGGATCTGGTGCACGCCGATCTGAATGTGATGGCGCGCGATTCCGAGAGGATGCGTAACGGCCGACCGTACCTCTTCACCGATCTGATGAACGACAAAGGCGTGGACGACGTCATCGCATGGATCCGGAAATCGGTCTTGTTCGAGGACATGCGGTGACTGCATGAATCACGCCATCGCACGACCACGCACCGCACGACCGTAAGAGGGGCGTATGCCGGAAAGCACATTCCGCATGTCCACGGCGTTCCGTCATGGGCGCACCAAAGTGGACGACCTGTATTTCGAGGCGCCATTCAAGCTGATGACGCCGTTTCATGACGGCGCGCACACGGATTGCATGGTCATGCTCGCATCCCCCGGTTTCCTTGGCGGCGATGTGGCGCATATCGAGTGCACGTTCGGAGCCGATACCGATACGACGATGCGCACGCAGAGCTACGAGAAAGTACTCGACACGGCTGACGGCGAGGCGAAACGAACCATCGACCTGACGGTGCTGGACAACGCGAAAGCCGTGTTCCTGCCGTTCCCGGTCATCCCGTTCGCGCACTCGGTGTTCTCGAACGTCACGAACGCCCATATCGGTGCGCAATCGTCATTCATGTATGCGGATGTGGTCACCTGTGGCCGCGTGGGCATGGGGGAGCAGTGGAAAATGCGGCGGTTCAGCAGCTCCACTCGCGTTTATGTGGACGAGGCGAGCGAGGAAGGCGGTCCCCGGTCGTGCCCCCGTGGCGACGGGGAGGAATCCGCCCCGCGTCTGGTCTTCGCCGACCGCCTGCTGCTTGAACCGGACCGCTTCACGTATACGGATACGGCCATGTGGCGGGAGTTCACCCACTGCGGCATGGCCTATCTGCACGTTCCCCACCGGGAATCAAGGCGGACGCAGATGACGGCGGAGGACGAGCTCGTCGAACGGATTCGTGCACTGGCGCACGATCGTGGGCCGAGAGGCGAGATCGGCGTGAGCCGCCAGAACGAGGGGATCGCGGTGCGTCTGCTCACCGACCGTGGGGACGACGCCTTCGGGTTCCTTGCCGAAGTCGCGCAATTGCTGCGGTAGATAACCGAACACTCGCGCACGGCGTGTCGAATAATGGGTTCTCGGGGGGGTTCTCGGGGGGGGGTGCTCCCCGGGCGAATGAGTGAACACCGAACGCCGCGATGATCATGCGGATGTGGGGAAGGGGGTCCGCACATCCATGAGATGAACCATGGCCCGGTTGTTCGGCTCTCCGGCCAATATAATGTTTCCCCAACGAAGGAGCGGCATGAATTACCTTGGAGGTCGCGGATGGGGCTTTCCGGGAGTGTCGGTCAGGAGTGGTGGGCAGTTCTGGGAATCGATGTGATTCGCGCTTCCTGGAAGGCCAGACGCCGTCTGCTGATGAGGAGAAAGCTGCTCTCCGTTACGACCATTGTGCTGGTGGTGTTGGGATTGGGGGTGATTGCCATGCCGTCCGTGTTGCAGGCAAGGGCCGCCGCGGCCCAGTCCGGCATCGTCATGCGTTCGGAGCGTGAAGTCTCCGGCTGGTCGAACCAGCGGACGGAGGGCAAGCTCAAGGAGGCCCGTGCGTACAATCGCGCCCTTGCCGCCCACGGCCAGTACATCTTCGGCGAGACGCGCGACCCATTCACCGATTCCACCGGATCGGTTTCCGACAAGGCATACGAGTCGGAGCTCGATACCGGCGATGGGGTCATGGGCTCGATCGTCATTCCGAAAATCGGCGTGAACCTTCCCATCTACCACGGCACCTCGGAATCCGTCCTCGAACTCGGAGCGGGACACCTGTACGGCAGCAGCTTGCCGGTCGGCGGCGCCGATACGCATACGGTCATCACCGGTCACAGGGGTTTGGCCAAAGCACTGATGTTCACCCGTCTCGACGAATTGAAGCCGGGCGACGTTTTCCGTATCACGGTGATGGGGAAAACCCTCGGATACAGGGTCGACCGTATCAGCGTGATCGAACCGTCCGATGTGTCGAAACTCAGAATCGTCACAGGCGAGGATCGCGTCACCTTGATGACGTGCACGCCATATGGCGTGAACACGCACCGGCTGCTCGTCTCCGCCCTGCGTGCCGATATCCCGGCCCAGACGTCCACTTCGATGGGCAATGGGCTGTGTCCCCTGCCTGCCCCCGTGCTGATGATGTATGCCCTTGCCCTGCTGGGCGCGCCCCTGATACTGCAACGCCCGATTGAGGTGTCCCGGCACAGCTCCGGCGTGATGATCGTTCATACCCATGGAAGGGTCTCGAAATGAGAACGCCGATGAACCGACGGGGAAATCTCCTCGGGGGGGGGGTATCGCATTGGAGCCGCAGACGCGGGGAATAGGCCTCGCGTTCATCCGCATGTCGTAGACGGAGGCGATGCCGCCCCGCCCATTCCGGTCGTTCATACCCATAACGGCGTAAGCATAGGCGCCGACTGGCCTGATCGTCACAGATCATAGCAACAGGATTTCGCGTGTCCCGTATGTCACGGCGCGCGGCCCGTTCGGCCAGCAGACCGGGCGGTTCCATGACAAGAAGGAGAGTTCCATGAGGCTCAAGAACATCACGGCGATGGTGGCTGCCATCGCCACCGCCGCGAGCCTGGGCACCGTCGCCGTGGCCAGCGCCGACGCCCAGACCGTCACCACCGGCGACGCGACCATCACACTCAAAGCCCAGACCGCCGGGCAGCTGACCGGTCACACGTTCAAGGCCGTGAAAATCGCGTCCTACGACGTGTACGGCACCGAGCCGAACCAGAGCGTCACCCTCAGGACCGAGGATGACGTGAAGGCGGAAGTCGTCAAGTATCTCACCGCCACGAGCCACTACGCCGAGGCGGACGGCGACCCGCTCGCCTGGGCGCAGCAGCAAGACGCCCCCAAGCTCGACCAGTCCGTCGCGAGCCCGTGGCTCGGAGATGGCACCACCCGCGGCCTTGCCGATGCACTCGCACCCCAAGCGAAGAGCGCCTTCACTCCGGTCATCAACGACACGACCGCCACATTCACGTTGACCAGCCCGGGCCTGTGGCTGATCGTGGACCAGGCCGCGACCGACGCAAGCAGCAGGTCGCTGCCGATTCTCGCCGGCACGCCGCTGACCATCAACGGCAAACAGGTGTCCACCGGCCGGATCGCCATGAAGAACCAGACCGCATCGGTCAGCAAGACCGTCGCCGACCAGACCGTCGCGGCCGGACAGGACGCCTCCTATACGATCACGACCGCGATCCCGAACTACGTGGGGTACAAGGTCCAGGGCTACCAGTTCACCGTGTCCGATACGTTCGACGCGAACGCGCCGCTGTCCTACAAGCCCGGCACCCTGACCGTCAAGGTCGGAGACCAGGTGCTGACCGCCGGCACGGACTACACGGTCACCGGTTTCGACGCCACGTCGAAGACCTTCACCATCGACCTGAGCAAGTACATCACCGCCAACGGTTTCTTCGGCACCTCGGCGCCCAAGCCCGAGTCCACGTTCACGGACGCCGATCTGGTCGGCAAGACCGTGACCGTCGAATACAAGGCCACCGTGACCGGCAGCACCGGCAACGCCGGCGCGGCCAACAAGCCGGCGATCAAGTACCCGAACGATCCGACCAACAACGAGAACAAGCAGGAGGTCCCGGGCACCCCGGTCAAGGTCTTCAACTTCGACTACACCCTGCTCAAGAAGGATAAGACCACCAACACCACGCTCGAAGGCGCCAAGTTCGCCATCAAGCAGAACAAGGCGGACGGCAAGTACCTCGCCTACACCACCGGTAAGGACGGCAAGGGCGCCTGGAGTGAATTGGCCGCGAAGCCGGAATCCACAGCCACCGGCACCGCCGCCGGCGTGTTCGCCACCGGCCAGGACGGCAAGGTCAGGTTCCCCGCCCTTGACGAAGGCAAGTACACCATCGAGGAGATCGCCGCCCCGACCGGCTACACCAACGTGGGCGTGTCCTTCAGCTTCGAAATCAAGGCCAACCTCACGGGAACCGGCGCCGCCCAGACCGCAAGCCCGACCTATGCGATCGACGCCGATAGCGCCACCGGCAGCGACAGGTGGGGGCTGGTCTCGAACGGCGACGGCGCCGAAGCGACCGTCGAGAACGTGAAGAACATCACCCAGCTGCCGCTCACCGGTGGCGCGGGCACCATGCTGTTCACCGTGGTCGCGGTCCTGCTGATCGGTGCCGGCGTGACCGTCGGCGTCAAATCCCGCAAGACGAGCGCCATCGCCTGAATGATGTGACGGACCTTCCCCGATCGCGCCCTGTTCGGGAGATGTTCGTCCGGCGCGAGGTGGGTTCCCATGCATCCATCATGGGAACCCACCTCTATCGCATATGCCGTCGCGTGTGAAGAGAAGCAATGATGACAAGGGAATTCACCGACTCTGAAATCAGATACCTACGGAGCCTGCGGGCGGTCGATACCGTCACGCCCACCAGAATCATCTACTCATCGGAGTTCAAGAAACGGTTCCTGCGCGAATACCTGAACGGCAAAAGCCCCTCCGCCATCTTCCGTGATGCGGGACTGCCGAACGTGATCGTCGGAAGGAAACGAATCGAACGATGCACCGCCCGGTGGGCCAAAGATGAACGTGAAGAACATGACACGAGTCTGGGCGCCCCCGATCCCGATTCGGAGAATGTCGACATGCTCCTTGACGAGACCCGGAAACTGGTCGATGACCTCTCCGCCGCACTGTTGCGCGTCGAACGCATCATCGACATGCTCAAGCGCGAACACGACCAAGAGGCGAACCGGCCGGGCGCGAGATGCGCCCGCACCCCCACGAATGACCCCTATCGCAGCGGAAGGCTTTGCGCTAGGCTAGAGCGCGTGACTGAATCCGTGAATACTGAACTCCGCATTGCTGTAATCGGCGCCGGGCCGGCCGGCGTCTATTCCTCCGACATCTTCCTGCGTCAGCTGAAGAAGCTGGGCGAAGAGCTCGGCCTCGGCACCGAAGCGCGCATCGACCTGTTCGAAAAACTGCCGGTACCTTTCGGGCTGGTGCGTTACGGCGTGGCCCCGGACCACCCGTCCATCAAGTTCATCGCCTCCGCGCTTGAGAAGACGCTCGATAACCCGAACATCCACCTCTACTGCGACGTGGAATTCGGCAAGGACGTGACTCTTGACGACCTGCTGGCCCGTTACGACGCCGTGCTGTTCGCCACCGGCGCGGTCAAGGACAAGCCGCTGAACCTGCCCGGCGCCGATCTCGAAGGCGTGTACGGCGCCGCCAAGTTCGTCGAATGGTACGACGGGTACCCCACCGGTGCCCGCGAATGGCCGCTGACGGCCGAGAACGTCGCCGTGATCGGCGGCGGCAACGTGGCCATGGATGTGGCCCGCGAACTCATGCGTAACGCCGACGACCTCAAGGCCAAGACCGACATTCCGGATAACGTGTACGAGGGCATCGGCCGCAACAAGGCCAAGGTGCTGCACCTGTTCATCCGTCGTGGCGTGGCCCAGGCCAAGTTCAGCGTGCAGGAACTGCGCGAGATGGAGAAGCTGCCCGGCGTGCAGCTCATCATCAACGAGGACGACTTCGAGCTGGACGACGACACCATCGAGATGGCCGGCAAAGACAAGCTCACCCGTCAGATGGTCGAGGAACTGTTCGCCATCCGCGAGATGGCCGAAGACATGCAAGACGATGGCGACGTCGACTTCGAAGGCAATCCGGCCGACCGCAGGTATTACGTGCACTTCAACTCCGCCCCCACCGAGATTCTCGGCGAGGACGGCAAGGTCAAGGCCATCCGCGTGGAACGTACCGAGACCGGCGCCGATGGCAGGATGCACCGCACCGGCGAGTTCACGGACTACCCGGTCGAGGCCGTCTACCATGCCATCGGCTACCGGCCCGCCGAAGCCCCCGGCATCGCCTACGACGAGCATGGCGCCCACCTGGCCAACGCCAACGTCGACGGTCGCGTCACCACCGAGGCCGACGGCGGCGAGATCCGCGAACGCCTGTATGCCACCGGTTGGGCCAAGCGCGGCCCGGTCGGCCTGATCGGCTCCACCAAGTCCGACGCGCTCGCCATCGTGACCAACATGCTCGAGGATCTGGCCAAGGCCGCTGAAGGTGGCCGTGTGGCAGCCGACCGTGACCCCGAATCCATCGACCGACTGCTGGCCGGGCGCGGCGTCCGCCCGATCGACTTCGCCGGCTGGAAGAAGGTCGATGCCTTCGAGCGCGCCGAGGGCGCCAAGGAAGGCCGCGAACACAAGAAGGTCATCGATCCCGAGCAGATGCGCGAGCTCGCCCACGCCTGACGGCCCGCCCACGCCGCCCGTCCGGCATTCGTCCGGACCCGCGCCCCGTATGGGCGCGGCCGGGCGGAGCGGGCGAATATGGGACATTGCGCTTGGCGCATATCCAGCAATCATTCAGCCTGCGACTTTAGTGTGTGCAGTATGGATGCCAAAGTACGGGTGCACGGCCACTTCAACGGCCTGAAAACGACGTTGCTCTTTACCCTGATGTGGGCCGTCATCATGCTCATCTGGTGGGCCACGGGCGGCAGCAGGCAGACGTTGGGCGTCTATATCATCATCGGATTGGTCACCACGTTCGGCACCTACTGGTTTTCCGACAAACTCGCCATCGCCTCCATGGGCGCGCGGGAGGTCAGCGAACGGGAAGCCCCCGAAATCTACCAGATCGTGCGCGAACTGAGCGCCAAGGCCGGCAAGCCCATGCCGCGCATCTACATCGCCCCCACCATGAGTCCGAACGCCTTCGCCACCGGACGCAACGAACGGCATGCGGCCGTATGCTGCACCCAAGGAATCCTCCAGATACTCAACGCCCGCGAATTGCGCGGCGTGCTGGGCCATGAACTCATGCACGTGTACAACCGTGACATCCTGACCTCCGCCATCGCCTCCGCCATGGCCACCGTCATCTCCTACCTGGGCTACTCCCTGATGTACTTCGGCGACGACCGGAGCGATGATCGCAACGATTCCGGCGGACTCGGCCTGATCGGCGCGCTGCTGAGCATGATTCTCGCGCCGATCGCCGCCTCCCTGATCCAGATGGCCATCTCCCGCACGCGCGAATACGACGCCGACGAGGACGGAAGCCTGCTGACCGGAGACCCCGAAGCCCTCGCCTCGGCGCTGAACAAGATCTCCCATGGCGCGCAGGCCGAGCCGATGCGCAAGACCGCGGGCACCCAGTCCGTTTCCGCGATGATGATCGCCAATCCGTTCTCCATGGCCGGCTTCTCACGCCTGTTCTCCACGCATCCGCCGACCGAGGACCGCATCGCGCGTCTCATGCAGATGGCCAACGAAATGAACGGCACGCCGATCGCTCCGCCCACCTACTCCACACGAACTATTCGCTAAGTGCCTCCTACGTAGGTCTCCATCATTGTTTTTTCGTTGTTCATGGGTGAGCCACGTCTTTGTCGGGCAACTGTAATCGCTGTTTTCTAGCGTGTACTCACTGATGTCGCTGAACCATGGAAACACGTGAGCGCATGAGCATGAACACAAGGAGAAAACAATGAAAAGACGTTACGCTGTACCTGTGGTGTCAGCTGTGGTTATGGTGCTAGCTAGCGTTCTGGCAGCTCCGTCCGCGCATGCCGAGCAGTCTGCAACATGGGATTTGCCGCGAGATAAGGATGTCGTGGCGCGATTCGGTTTCGGCAGTGATATTCACGTGGGGCGCGACAGCGGCAAATATGGTTCTGCTGTAGACAAGCTCAAGAATGCGTTGAGCGCTTACCGCCAATCGGGCGTAGATGCGGTCGGTTTTTCCGGCGATCTTACTGATTCCGGTCAAGTCGGCCAGTACCAGACCTTGATGGATACGTTGAACACCGGCACGGATGATTCCGAACAGGTCATTCTGGCTATGGGCAATCATGAAACACTTGATGCGGGTGTGTCAGATTCGCCGCAACGTTTCAAGAAGTACACCGGGCAAGATATGAACAAACTGGTCGAAGTCAACGGCGTCGATGTCATCACGATGGGACCGCAGAACGAGGATGACGATTATCGGGCGGATTACGATTTCCTGAAGACTACGCTTGACCGCATCACCTCTCGGGCGAACTACGATCCGAACCGCCCGATTTTCGTGCTGACCCATCACGGCGTGCAGAATACCGCCTATGTGACCAACGAATGGTACGGCGAGTACGGTGCCGGTACCGACCACGACCTGGTGAAACTCATGCAACAGTATCCTCAGATCATTCAGGTTTCCGGACACTCCCACGCCACGTTGGAAGACGCGCGCTCAATTGATCAGAGCTTGGGATACACCAGCATCCAAGACGGTACGATTGGCGCCTATTTCGAGAATGAAAGCGGCAAGGTGGATCCTATTACCGGTACTGCCGCCACTCGGCCGGCCGATTCCGAGCTGGCCTCGCAGGGGTTGTTGGTCGATGTGTATCGGGACGGCACGGTGAAAGTGCATAGGATGAATTTCGCAACCGGCACGTGGATATATCCTGACGAACCATGGATCATTACCGCCGATGGAGCCAAGGCTAACGTGTATGGCAAGAATCGTCCAAGTACCCCGGCCATGTTCCCGGACGGCGCGTCGGTAGGCTTTGACACTGCGAAGACCACCGGGAACAGTGCTGCTGTCACCTTCCCGGCAGCCAAGCCCGCTGACGGCACGAACAACAATATGATTCACTCATATCGCATCACGATGACGCCTAAGAACGGCGGCGAGACGGTATCCAAATCCGTGTTCAACGATTATTACTATGCCAAGGCTGGGGTCGGGGCTGCTGGAGCCGTGCCGACCCAGAAAAGCAGGTGGTCCGTTACCGTTAAAGGCCTGACGCCGCAGACGGAATACACAGCCACGGTCGAGGCGCTGACCTCGTTTGAAGAGGAGAACGGGGCTGCCGGTGCCGTGATCGCCAGCGGCCAGACAAGTGTGACCACCAATGAGGCCCCTGCTCCCAGCCCGATGTTCGATGTTGATTTTGGCAGTGGCTCGGCCGATGACTACTACGCTCACCAGTCCGTTAAGCAGGGTGGCGTTTCCACAATCGAGGATAACGCCGAGCTCGGCCAGCAAGTGCTGCATGTGCGTGGCGGAGATGGTGGATACCGGTACACGATGGAAGACGAGGACTACAACGCCATCGCCAACGGATTCACCACGGATGTCGTATTCTCGATTGCGGATGTGCAGAAGGACCAGTGTGTCTTTTCCAATCAGCAAAATGCAGGATTCGGCTTTGAAGTCGAGAACGGCAAACTGGAATTCTGGCTGAATGCCGGGAGTGGCCGAGCCAAGCCAGCAGTGGCTATTCAGCCCGATACTTGGTATCACGCCAGTGCCGTATACGATGGCAACACCGTAACGCTGTATTTGAACGGCGAGAAGGTTGATTCGGCGTCGGCTAAGAGCGGCTTGGTGATTCCGTCCAACGGCGCAAAATACTTCTTCATCGGTGCGGATACCAGCGGCTCTGGCGCTCCGGAATACCAGATGAAGGAAGGGTACGTTGCTCTTGCGCGCATCTCCAGCCAAGTGTTCTCTGACGATGAAGTTGCCGCATCATATACCAACGCGATGGGCGACGGCCCGGCCGCCAAGCAAACGGTGCGCCAGGCCTTGACTGCGGCTAAGCGTGTGGTTGAAGCTGGCCAGGGAAACTATAGCGATGCAACATGGTCTGCGTTCGCCGATGCCTATACCACTGCGCTGGTGCGGGTCGAAGACTTCCGTGCCGCCCCGGCCGACCTCAATGCCGCTGCGGTCGCCCTGCGTTCAGCACAGCAGGCATTGCAGGAAACGAATAGCGGAGATGACGGGAATGGCGGCAATGGCGGGGACGGTGGATCAGACGCTGGTGGCCAGGATGCTAATCAGCCAGGCGGTTCGCACGATTCCGATTCCGGCGCGGACAAGTCCTCCGCCAGTCAGGGAGCCAATGCTGCTGACCGTTTGAGCGCAACAGGTGTGAACACGGCTGGATTGTTGGCCGTAACACTGGTATTTGTTGGTGTGGCGCTGACGCTGAAAGTCGTTCGGCGTAGATAGGCCCGGAAAGGCAATTCGGGCATTGTCTAGATGTGAATAACACCAAAGGCGTGTGGTGGAGCATTGTTCAAGTTCCGGCACACGCCTTTTCCAGGTAGAGAAGTCATGCTACAGTGACTCTTCGTGCAATACGCCAAGAGTGTTGGCAACGCACGTGCGGACATAGTTCATCGGTAGAATGAAAGCTTCCCAAGCTTTAGAGGCGGGTTCGACTCCCGTTGTCCGCTCCACTTGTCTCAAATGGTGAGACCATCCAATCATTCCAACGTTTTTTAAGGCGCTATTGCTGTTTTCGTGGGTGGGGTTTCTCCGTTGAGTTGTTGAGGGAGTAAGAGAAGAGCGCTTTCCGGGCAGGATGTTTTCGACCAAGATAAACAAACAACCGCAAAACGCCTGATGAACAGGATATTCAACCAACTTCTCAACGTCAAAAACACGGTGGTCGAGGACGCGTGCATCGTCGACTCGCCGCTGCGTCCCGAGCCCGTGCTCGAGGTCCGCGTGCGCCCGCGCAGGGACATGCTCCGGTGCTCGAGGTGCGGGCGCAAGTGCTCCGGGTACGACCGGGGCGGCGGCGCGCGCCGCTGGAGACACCAGGACTTCGGCTGCTGGCGGGTCGAACTGGTCGCCGCCATGCCGCGCGTGGACTGCCCGAAGTGCGGCGTCGTGGTCGCCCGGGTGCCGTGGGCGGAGCCCGGCTCGAGGTTCACGCGCGACTTCGAGGCGGAGTGCGCGTGGCTGATGACGGTCGCCAACCAGAAGACGGTCGGCGGTTTCCCGCATATCGCGTGGAGGACCGCGGGAGACATCGCCCATAGGGTCGCCGAACGGCTCGGAACGGTGATGCCCTCGCCGTTCGACGGCCTGACGGCGATCGGCGTGGACGAGACCGGCTACAGGAAGGGCCACACGTACCTGACCGTCGTCGTCGACCACGAGCGGCATCGGGTCATCTGGGCGCACGACGGATACGGCAAGGACGTGTTCAGCCTGTTCTTCAAGGCGTTGACGCCCGAACAGCGCGCCTCCATCAAGGCCGTCACCGGCGACGGGGCCCGCTGGATCGACTCGTGCGTCGCCGAGCACCGCCCGAACGCCGAACGCGTATTGGACGGGTTCCACATCGTCTCCTGGATGAGCGACGCGCTCGACAAGGTCGGGAAACGCCTGTGGAACCAGGCGAGGCACGATGGGGGCGAGGATGCCGCGAAGCGCATGCGCGGCGTCAGATACGCCGTCCTGAAGAACCCCGGCGACCGGGGGTGGTGCCGTTTTGTTGGACTTCCTTGTTCCTGCCTTCTGATTATGCCACGAGGCCGAGCTTGCGCCGCCGGTCCATGATGCCCGTGCCGTACTCGGTCTTGATCCGCTTGTCCCGGTACCAGACCATGTAGTCGTTCGGCATGTCGATGAACCCGTCCATCGAAACACCCGCGAAGCTTCTCCTGTGGAAGAACTCCTGCCTGGGACGGCCGAAGAACCCCTCCGCGGCCGCGTTGTCCGGAGAACAGCCTTTCGCGCCCGTCGAACGCGTCAATTTATTGTCCTCGCAGATGCGGATCCATTCCGCCCACCTATAATGACAGCCGCGATCACTGTGGATGACCGGTTTCTCGTCCTCGCCGAGCGTGGAGCACGCGTCCGAAAGCATGCCGTTGGCCAGCGCGGCGTTGGGGCTCGTGCCGATCGTCCAGGCGACCGGAAGCCCGTCGTGGCAGTCGATGATGGGAGACAGGTACGCCTTGCCCGCCGGGATGGAGAACTCCGTCAAATCCGTGACCCACGGCATGTTCGGCCTCTCGGCGTGGAAATCGCGGTTCACGAGGTCGGCTGGCGCCTTGGCCGGCCCGCCCTTGTACGAGCCGTACCGCTTCGCGCTCTTGTGCAACGGCACCATGCCATGCTTGGCCATGAGCCTCATGACCCGTTTGGCCGATGCCGTTATCCCCATGCCCTTCAGTTCCAGATGGACGCGCTTGTACCCGTAGCGCTTCTCGCTGTTCTCGAACGCCTCCTCGACCAAGGGCGGCAGCCACGCGTCCCTGTCGGGCCCGTTCATGGCGTCGGGCTGGTAATGGTAGGTGCTATGCGGAATGCCGACCGCGTCGAACAGGCTTTTGGCGGTCACGCCCAGCCTCTCACCGGTCTGCTTGACGAGGATGGCCTTCTCCCGGCTGGTCAGGTTTTCCGGGTCTGCGCCCGGCCCTTTTCCCAACAGCTCCAGAGTCCCGCGGCGAATCGCGATCTCGACGTCGAGCTCCCTCTTCTCCCGCCGCTGCCGTTCGACGTCGGCGTCCAGCGCGTCCAGACGGGCCTGGAGCTCCGCCGCCTTCCTCTGCATCGACGCCAACGCGTCCGCCGGACCGGCCGCGTCCGACGAATTCGGAACCGCGGGCCGCGCGCCGGCCGGATTCCCCGCTCTCGCGACGGCCTTCCCTCTCTCCGTCTCGGACACCGGTTCCTCCCTGGACTTCGCAAGCATCTGCCGTTTCCGGTTTCTCACGACCGCCGCCTGAACGCCCAGCCCGGCGGCCGCCTCTCGTGATTTCATCCTGCCGGACGCGACGGCCACCACCGCCCTCCTTTTCGGTTCCTCGGGCACCGGCCCGTGACGCAGCTTGCGTTGGCCGGGCGCGAGTTCGTCGATCCGCGCCATGAGCGGCTCCTTGCTTTTGGGGTAGCCCGGCATGCGCATGGTGCGGCCGGGCCGTCTGCCGTACTCGAGGCAGTGGTCCACCGCGGCCTGTTTCTGCTCGTCGCTATAGCGCCGATGCCGTTGCCCGCGCCCCGAGGGAACGCCGGTACGCTCCTCCTCCAGCCGCTCCCGGTACCACACATACAGAATCGTCCTGCTCGGATACCCCAGCTCATGGATCACATCCGCGGCACTGTGCTCGTACTTGATGTACAAATCCACCGCCCGCTCGCGCTGCTGCCTGCTATACGTCATGCCGACGCTCTCCTTGACTCAACGAGTCCAAGAAAACGTCACCACCTCGTAATGCGGACGTCAACTTGCCAAAACACAGATCGGCACCGGCCCGAACGCGGCATTGGCCGATGGCATGCTCACCGACGCGTGCTCCATGCTCAGGGACGGCGAGAACCCAATCATCCATTCCGACCGTGGCCACCACTACCGGTGGCCCGAGTGGATCCGCATCCGCAAGGACAACAACCTGACGCGTTCGACGGGCGCGAAGGGATGCAGTCCGGACAACGCCGCCGCGGAGGGGTTGTCCGGCCGTCCCAGGCAGGAGTTCTTCCACAAACGCAGCTTCGCGGGCGTTTCGATGGACGGGTTCATCGGCATGCTGGACGAGTACATGGTCTGGTATCGGGACGGGAGAATCAAGACGGAGTCCGGGCACGGGCATCATGGATCGTCGACGCAGGCTCGGTCTTGTGGCATGATTGGTGGTGATGGAATCAATGACGAGTCCAACAAAATGGCACCGATCCCGCTGCTGAAAAATAGTGTCCATAACGTGGACGCCAACTTGCAGAAACACAGCGGTGAGGGTTCCCTTTTTGTTAAGGGGTGATTTCAAATGACTGATTCCGCAGTTAAGTTGCCAAGCGATTTTGATCCATGGTATGTGCTTCTTTCGCCGCCTGAGAAAGTTAAGGAAAAGGATTCTTATCTATTAACAAAGCCAACGTTTGAAGTTCAATCCATTGAAGTGGATTATCGGGCGATAGCTGCGGCAGCAGAAGAAGACGCTCGTCAACTTATCGATAAAAGATGGAAAGATATACATACTTTGTCGCCTGTTTGCCAGGCTGCTAAAGTGCTTTCATCCAAGCAGATTCGTAATGGAAAATCTTTAGGGGTGGAACAGTATCTAACTCAGGTGTTGGGCGATTCAAAAGAAGGGGTGACGTTCGCTTTGCCCTCATTCCCCTTCAAGATTCCCAATCCAATGAAAGTCGCACACCGCAATTTGGATGCCGGAGAATTGCTTTGCTTGAGGAGATTGCATTACATCAACAGCATTGTGCAAATGCTAATGGATGTTCCGTCTTCTTTTGTCATTATTTCTGATGGAAAGATATATTCAGATATTTGTGATATTGATGCATCGGAGTATAAGCAATATACGTCTGATGCTCGCCGCGCAATCGCAAAAATGGGTCTCGCCGATGAGCTCAAGTACGTTGATATGCTTGACACAGTAATTGGTGATCGATTGGAAGAATATCAGGCCACTCTCAACGTGGTGAGCACTGAGATTGCCAAGTGGTGGGAAAAGAACCGTGAAACCGCCCGTGTTAAGTATTTGATTTCAAATATGTCTGCAAATGTGAATACCTTCACTGAAGACTATTCATTGATGAGAAGTTGCGGCAATGGTGTCATCCCGGATGCTTTATGGAACCAATACAAGAAATTGGTAAACGACAAAGCGGAATCCAAGGCGCGGGAGTTCATGTGCAAGCTAGTCACTTTGCGCATCATGGATGCTGTGCCAAACCGTTACCCAGGAAGCGTCAGGGCAACTGTTCACCCGAAAGAGGGACAATTTGGAATTCATCTAGTCAATGCCAGCACATTTGTGTTTCCTTGGCAAGGGACAACGTTGCGGAAAACAGGAGATAAGTTCCGTGTCGTGCCGACACAGACTGCATGGGACTCTGCAAAATATGAAATTCGCGATAGCGAAACCAACAACATCCTTTACTATTCAGAGATTCCTGCGGACACGAGGGGAGGCTTCTAATGCGTGGTCAACAGCGCGCCATTAGGGTTTTGTTTGTTGCGCAGGGACTGAGTCTCGCTGCGATGAGCGTTGACCTAACGGTCACTGCGCTCGTGGGCAGTGAGCTGGCCCCGTTCGCGTGGATGGCGACGATACCGATCGCCTTGATCGCGTTGGGGACGGTGTTCGCCAATACCTTCGTCAATCGCCTCATCGCCCGCATCGGGCACAAGCATGTGTTCGAGGCCGGGGCGGTCATCGCCATATGCGGCGGAATCAGCTCGTTCTGCGCGGTATGGTTCCACAATTTCCCGCTTCTGTGCGTCGGCACGTTCGCGGTCGGCATCTATCAGGCGGCCTCCAACTACTACCGTTACGCGGCGGCCGATCTCAACCCCGGCAAGAAGGACCGGGCCGTGTCCGTGGTGCTGTCGGCAGGCGTCATCGCCGCGATCGTCGGCCCGTTGCTGGCGACGTGGGCCGAGGGACTGTTCCCCGTCCACTACGCAGGCTCCTATCTCATCGTAAGCGTCCTCGGCATACTCGCTCTGGTGACGGTGGAGATGTTCCCGGCAGACCAGCAGATCGGAGGCATGCGGCAGCCCGTTGGTTCGGCGCAGAAGGTCGGCCTGCTTGAGCTTCTGCGCCGCCCGCGCTTTCTGCTCGGCATCGCCCTGGGGTTCACCGTGTGCTGCGCCATGACCATGATCATGGCAGGCGCCCCGCTGGTGATGGAACATGTGCTGCACGAATCCGACGGCACGCGCATGCAGGCCATGCAACTGCACATGCTCGGCATGTATCTGCCCATGGCATTGATTCCACTGCTCAACTCCAAGAAACGCTCTCACACGGTCTTTGTATCTCTTGCTCTAGGGCTAGGTCTTGTCAGCTGTCTGTTGGGTCTAGGTCAGAACGCGCCGCTCGTCGCGATGGCATTGCTGGGCATCGCCGTTGCTTGGGCGCTCGGCTACAACGAGGGCACGGTGTTGCTGGTGAGTTCGTATTCCGCCGACGAAGTGGCGTCGGCCAGAGGCAAGGGCGAGTTCTTCCTCGTATGCGGACAGGTCATCGGCAGTCTGTTGGCCGGCTCCGTCATCGAATTCCTCGGATGGCGGACCATGCTGGCGATCCTGACGCTGCTGTTCGTGCTGACATCCGGTATCGCCATCAACAGTCGAAAGGCTATCGCCTAGCTTTAAATCGAAAAAACAATAGGAATCGGCGAAAGGTCTTGGAACGGGAATTCCAAGACCTTTCGCCGACTTTGCTTCTCAGTAGCTTGTATTCTTGCGATGATCAACGGCTTTTCGGCATCGGCCAGGCAGGGTTCGACTCCCGTCGTCCGCTCCACTCGCTTCAACGCTGAGGCTGCAAAACCTAATCATTCCAATGATTCTCAATTATGTAGGCACTTGCTCGATCACACGATTTTTGCCGAATTGTTGTCATCGTGTTGTCACGAGAGAGCTTGACTGTTCAGGTTGGATGATTCCTCTTGGTAACCTATTTTTTGAATGGTTATGAGTAATTCTGGGATCTAAGAGAATTCGTGTCGCGAGACATCATCGCATTACCATCTGGTATGGTAGACAATTTTGGCCTAGGCAGGAAAGGAGTGCGTTATGGCTGAAATAACCGTTTATCCAGCCACGCTCCGTTGGGCCGTTAAAACAAGTAATGCTGATCCTGCTGCTGTGGCTGCCAGACGAGGTTTGGCAGATTTTCCGGAATGGCTGAGTTCTAGTGAACCGCTTCGTCTCTCCTTCAGTAAGCTGTCGGATATAGGGAAGGCGCTGCAAATGCCATTCGGCAGTCTTGTGCGTTCCTCCGTTCCTGAGCAGCATGAGGATGAGTTGGTTCAGTACCGTACCATTAAGAATCACGGAGTCGAGCCGAGTAGAGATTTGCGAGACGTGATCCGTCTAATGCGTAACCGTCAAGATTGGGCTAAAGATGAGCTCTCTGCACGGGGGCTTGATGAGAACCAGCTTGTCGGCAGCGTTGCTTCTGACATATCCGCTGAAGAGCTTGGGAAGGCGATTCGTGAGAAACTTCAGCTGGATGATGCATGGTATGCGCGCAAAACTGTGGAGGAGCAGTTTCGATACATTAGGCAGCGAGCCAGCGAAAATGGTCTGATTGTGATGGTTGATTCCAAAGTGGGGACTTCTCACAGGCGCTTAAGCGTACAGGAATTTCGTGCATTTGTTCTCTTGGACCCGACGGCCCCATTGATTTTTATCAATCGCAATGATTCCTATTCTGCGATGCTTTTTTCGTTGCTTCATGAGATTGGTCATGTCCTGCTCGGAAGTAACGAAATCTTTAATGATGATTTTGCAATGGGTGAAACGCGGGTTGAGAGGCTTATTAACCGGGCTGTCGTTCAATCTGTCGTGGATAATCAAGATTTTTGTAGCTACTGGAAAGAGTCCAGCCGCAGAAGTAACGATATATTGATGATTGCTAATGAATGTGCGAGGCGCTATGGCCTTAGTGCGTTAGCGCTCACCATTCATGCCAGGTACTTGGGGTTGGCTGCTGATGAAGATGTGCAGACTGTGTCTGAAGAGATGCGGGAGCGTCTTAGTAAAACACGCAGTAGTGATGCAAAAGGCGGCAATCAGAACAACACGAATGCATTCCATCTAGATAGCGGTTTCGTTGGATTAGTGAAGAGCAGCATTGACCGTGGTTCTCTGAGTTACTCTGATGGTTTTTCTTTGCTGGGTGTGAAATCCATCCAGGCTTATGATGGCCTACTCCAGGTGAAGGGGATGGCGAATGAGTGATTTATTTTTGCTTGATTCAGATATTTTTATTAGCTCATTTCGTACCCATCATCCTTTTTCATATAAAGAATTTCATTCTTTCTGGCGTTGGCTAGAGAAATTGGCTTCTGAGGGGAAGGTGCTTCTACTTGATTCCGTTTATAAGGAAATAACGCATAAGAATAGTAAAGGCCAAATCGATGAATTAGGGCAGTGGGCTGAAGCTATTTTTAGTGAACGCCAAATTAGTCATAAGACCGATGAGATTGGTGCGGCTTATGCCCAGGTGCAAGATTATTTGGCTACATGTGGCTGTTATCGTTCTGCCTCGTATGCGCAGTGGGAGCCTGAAGATAAAGCCGATCCTTGGCTCATTGCTGCTGCCAAAGTCCTTCATGCCACCGTCGTGACAAATGAGCAGGCGGTAAAGCCGACGCGTAATCAGCCTTTAAAAAGGGAGCCTAAAATTCCCGATGTGGCTGAAGCTTTGGGCGTGCATACCATGGGTTTGCGTGAATTTTATGACGCAAGTGGCGGTCTCACCCATAGTGCTTATCCGATACAACCGGCATTCTAGTTAAGGTCTGATTGACTTACATAGTTCCTGCGGTTGCGATCTTGTTGCTGATAGATGTTGTCACGTCGTCAAGATCGGTGTCGAATAGGTCTGCATAAGTATCCAGCGTCATGGCCGCGTTCTTATGACCCAACATACGTTGTACGGCCTTGACATTGGCTCCGGAGCTGATGGCGATAGATGCCGCTGGGTGGCGAAGGTCATGGCAGGTTAGCATGGGAACGCCGGAATCGCGCAATGCTCTTGAGTGCCAACCGTGGTTTTCGCGGATTGCTCGCGCAGGTGGCCGCCAGAAGGTGAGGTGAACACCAAATCCTCGGCATCCTTACCTTCGCATTGCTTTTTGAGGGCCTCCATTACTTGCTTTGGAACGGGAACGTCCCGTATCTCCCATGTTTTCGGAGCTCCCTCAAAATGCGTTCTGCCAGAACGCACCCAACTTAGGCGCACCTTAAGTCGGTTGTTCTGGACATCCACATGCTTGACGCGCAATGCAGCCGCCTCGCCCCATCAGAGGCCGCAGAAGCCCAGCGTCAAGATTAAAGCCCGGTAATTGCCGGATGCATTGGCAAGACTAACGTCGGTAATGGAAATGGTAGCATCGGCAAACCCGGCTGCTCTTCGGAATCGTAGCAGGGCAAACCCAATCAGCGGCACGTCAATGCCGATAAATCGGGCAACCTACCGAATACCGGTGTTTCGGTGGTAGGTGTGCTATCGGTGATGGCGTTACTGTCCACTGCTGCCGTCGCCATCGGTCGTAAGGCGTCATTCCATGAACGCAATTAGCATTCGATTGGCTCGAGGGTAGGAGCATCCCGTACACAACGAGCAGGCTGTGCTTTGCAGGCGCGTCTGCCCGTTTTTCCATCGGCGGAGGTGTTGCCACATATTCGATATTCGCACTGATCCGTATCATAATGACTAGTCGGTGAGGTAGGCACGGCTCATCGCGGCGTATGTCGGGTGCAGATAGATTACAAGTGAGGCGAAGAAGAAGGTCGCGGATGACGATGTTCGGTCCGTCGCCGGACGTCGCGTGCGTCGGCGTCACGCACGACGATGGCACCGTGTTCGCCCGCGCGCCCGATCGCGCGATGAGCCGACCATGGCCATGTACTTCTGATCCGTGCTCCAGCCGTCGGCGGGGAGGTGACGAGAACCGTAACGGCATGATCCGCCGGTACCTGTCCAGGCGCTGCGAGATCAGGATGGACGTGGCGAAGAAAATCAGGGAGATTGTTGACGAGACCGCCAGCCGTCCCATGCGCGTGCCGGACTACCTGACACCCAAATGAGGCGTTCGTCGACGAATTGCTGGAATTACAGGACCGATGGGAGCGTTGCATTTTTAAACAGACAACGAGGATGAGGCAACTTGTACAAACCTGTGTTATCCTGTATACAGTTGTTCAATGTCAATGCCGATTGTATCAGCGTTGTTCTGGAGGTCGAAGATGACTGCTTACACCCGGACGGAACATCTGCGGCACGAGCTCGCCTCGCAGATTAGGAATGGCACACTCAAGCCAGGGAACAGAATCATGTCCGAAACGCGCCTGGCCGAGGAGTACCAGGTCTCCCGCGGCACCGTGCGCAGGGCCTTGGAACAATTGAAGAAGGCGGAACTAATCGAAACCCGTATGGGATCGGGCAGTTATGTGGCGTTCAATGGCGGTAGCATGAGCGGGCCGGACGGATGGACTTCGGCCTCGTTGCGTTCAGGAGCGCCGACCACAACAGAACTGCTGTCCATCGCGTTGGTTGATCGTCCTTCGTCGCTGGAAGGGGAGAGTGAGTGTGAACGCTTCTATAAAATTGCCCGCCGTCGGCTTTTCAGGTCGGCACCGGTCTCGTACGAGGTCTCATACTTACCTGCCATCCCGGCGTTATGTGGAGTAATCGAACGTGCGGGGGGTCTTATCGACGGTTCCATTTTGAAAACCATGGAACAGGCCGGGCTTCGGACAGCCTCCGGATATATGAACGTATCCGCCGATAGGCTCGGCCCGATTGCCGAAACGCTGGAAAAGACCCCGGGAACGGTGTTTCTGTTGTCCGAACGGCACAACTTCGGAGATGACGGCGCGCTGGTCGAATACGTGCGTTCGTTCCTCGATCCGGGCCACTTCACGCTGCATGTCACCACAGTAGAAAATGGAGGAAACCATGGTGATCGATGAACATCTGACCGAACGCGCCCGTGGCGCAATGATAGGTCTCGCCGTCGGCGACGCGCTTGGGATGCCTACCCAAAGTATGTCAGCCACGCAAATCGTCGAATATTACGGCGGTCTAATCCATTCGCTGATGGACGCTGTGCCGCAGCAGCCAATCGCGCCGAATATGCCGGCTGGGTCGGTGACCGACGATACGGAACAGGCATTCGTACTGGCCAATCGCCTTATCGAGGATGACGGTCGAATCGACAACGACGTGTACGCCCAAGATCTCCTGCGCTGGGAGGCGAAAATGAAGGCGCGGGGCTCGCTCGATTTACTTGGCCCGTCCACCAGAGCCGCGTTGCAAGCACTGACGGATGGCGTCGACCCGGAACATACTGGTCGATTCGGCACCACGAACGGCGGCGCTATGCGCGCCACCCCAGTAGGCATAGCTTTTAGACCAGGGAAGGCTTTGGCCGAGGAAGCCTGGCAATCTTGCGTGGTGACTCACAACACGGTCCAGGGCATCGAATCGACCATGCTTGTATCCGCCGCCGTGAGCTTCGCAGTTGAAGGGAGACATGATTTCCTTCAGAAGGCGTTGGAGTTCGTGGAATCGCAGCCGACGCGCGGCAACTGGTCGGCCAAAGCGTCCGTCGTGGCTCGCGTGAAGATGTTCATGGAACGGGTCATCAGCGAAGGCGTCACCATATCCGATGATGAATTCGCCGTCATCCTCCGGCGCGACTGTGGCACCAGCGTGGAGGCCAACGAATCCGTAGCTGCGGCGTTCGCCATCGCAACCCGTTTCTTCGACAGACCCACCGAGGCACTGTGCTTTGCGGCCTCCCTCGGCGGCGACACAGACACCATCGCCGCGATTACGGGCGCGATGCTCGGTGCGTGGCATGGGGTGGATGGTTTCGACCAAGCTATTGTCGGCCAGGTGCTACGCCGGCTCAAGGACGACAACCGGCTTGACGTGAGCCGAACGGTGGCGGGACTACTCGCCTTGAGGGAACGGGAAGGCTGAACCATGGGACGTGGAGCCGTTATCTCGCTGGGGCAGGTGATTGTCGATCTGACCATGAGCGTCGGTAAAATCCCCCAACCAGGCGAGGATGTGTTCGCCGACAAGGTCGGAATCTGCGTCGGAGCGAGTTACAATACCTTGCATGCGGTACGTCAGATGGGCGTCGCAGCATGCCACGCCGGCGTCCTTGGCATTGGTCCTTGGGCGGACATGATTCGTGAAGTCTTCAAAAATGAAGGAATTCGTCACATCGGTTCCGATGATGTGGACAGGGATTCCGGATTCTGCGTAGCACTGACCGATGCCGCAGCCGAACGAACCTTCATCTCGACGCGGGGTGCCGAAGCCTACGGCGACGAAGACACCTTCCATAACATCGATCCGTCTGACGGTGATGTCGTACATATCAGTGGATACACCTTCGCGCATCATACTGGTGAAGGATTACGGGCTTTCATACGGCGGACCTCGGTAGGACGGAACTTCACTGCGTTGTTCGATCCGTCGCCGGTGGTGGCTCATATCAACGACGAGACGTTTGACGAAGTGGTCAGATACCGTCCGATTTGGTCATGCAATGAACGGGAGGCGACTATTGTCGCGAAGCGTCTGGGATTGCCGGGCGACCGGTTCACGTCCCGTGCCCTAATCGAACAGATGGCGCGGTTGCTGGACTCCACGTTGATCGTCCGTATCGGCAGGGGCGGCGCATGGCTGGCTCGGCCGGACATGGATGCTGAACTCGTTCCAGGATGCCCGGTCCATGCCATCGACACCAATGGTGCGGGTGACTGCCACGCTGGTGTACTGTGTGCCGAACTGAGCTGTGGAATAGTGCTCCATGAGGCAGTCAGAACTGCAAATGCGGCGGCCTCCATCGCAGTGACACGACGGGGGCCGGCCACATGCCCTACAAGAAAGGAGGTGAGGGAAATGCTCTCGTCATGAGAGCGTTTGGTCAGTTTGACCATAAGATGATGTGCCCGCACGGTGTGAGAGCATGAGGGAAGGACGTTCTCACCGGCATGGGCGCTTTCTGCAAAGTGCAACGAAGCAAAGGAGACCTCACGAAATGAGTAAGGATAGAGGGGCCCTCACTGTCGAGGAGCAGGGCATTGACACAATTTCCGAAGACGAGCGCAAAGGCACACCGGGCAGCTTGTTCTGGCCTTGGTTCGCGGCGAACATCTCCATGTTTGCCATGTCATACGGCGCATGGGCTCTGGGATTCGGTATCTCCCTCTGGCAGGCCACCATCATGGCCATCATCGGCGTGGTCGTATCGTTCCTGCTGGTAGGCATTATATCCATAGCGGGCAAGCGCGGCAACGCGCCGACCATGGTGCTTACCCGTGCCACCTTCGGAGTGGAAGGTGCCAAAGTGCCGGCTGCGTTGAGCTGGATTGCTACACTGGGCTGGGAAATTTCCCTGACCACCACTGCGGTGCTTGCTCTGTCTTCCACCATCACCAAACTCGGCTGGGGTTCTGGTGACGCGCCGAAGCTCATCTCCGCCATCGTGGTGGTCGGTCTGGTGGTGGTCGCCGGCATCTTCGGCTATGACTTGATCATGCACTGCCAGCAGGTCATCACTATCGTGACCGGTGTGATCACCGTCGGATTCTTCATCCTCGGCTGGGGACACATTGACTTCGCAGCCATCGGACGGATTCCGTCCGGCAGCCTGCCGGCCATGCTCGGCTGCTGCTTCTTCGTCATGACTGGCTTTGGCTTGGGGTGGGTGAACATCGCGGCAGACTATTCGCGCTATCTGCCGCGCAAGGCGTCTAATGGTGGCATCGTCTTCTGGACTACGTTCGGCGCATCCATCGCCAATGTGTTCCTCATCTTCTACGGTCTGCTGCTGGCTGGGTCGAACGCCAAACTCGCTGAAAACGTCGGCAACGACCCGATTGGGGCCATGGCGTCCATTCTGCCCACTTGGTACCTCATCCCATACACCCTTGTGGCTGTGCTGGGCCTCATGTCCGGATCTATCATGGACAACTACTCCAATGGATTGGCACTCCTGAGCTTTGGCGTCAAACTACCCCGTACGGCGGCCGCTGGGCTGACCGCCGCGCTCACCGTGGCGGGCGTGGTCTACGTGACCTTCTTCTCCGATACCTTTATTGGCCCGTTCCAAGGTTTCCTAACCACCCTAGGTGTGCCCATGGCCGTGTGGGCAGGCATGTTTGTGGCCGATGTGATTCTTCGCAAGAAGGACTACAGCACTCCCGACCTGTATGATCCGAACGGTCGCTACGGCAAGTGGAACGTTAAGTCGTTCATCATCCTCGCCGTCGGTACCATCCTCGGTTGGGGCCTCGTGATTAACACCGCCGCAGATTGGTTGACCTGGCAAGGTTATCTTCTCTTCCTGATCGGAGGCAAGGATGGCAGCTGGGCTTCAGCTAACCTTGGCGTAATCGTAGCGCTGCTGGTTGGTCTGCTCGGTGCATTGATCTTCCAGCGTGAGGACATCGCCAAGCAGGAGGCGGACCTATCAGAGTTTGAAACGACTCTGTCTGAAGCCAACTGACAAGCGGCGTAACTGTAGGAAAGGAGCGCATGATGATCGCAGAAGACGAGTGGCTGGTTGTCATCGACCGCCAGAAAGTATTTGCCGAAAGTAAATGGTCCACTTGGGCCTGTGCTGGAGGAAGCTACTACAGTACCGACGAACCGTTCGGAAGACTGGCCAAGGCGTTTGGCGACCGCGTGGTCTACACTCGCTACATCGCGCCGATTCCGCCAAAGGGCGCCTGGGTTGACTACTTCAAGAACTGGCCGCAATTCCTGGTACCGCCGGACGATCCGATGTACGACTTCACCGATGAGACCGCGGCGCTCGCTGAAGGACACCAAGTGGTGGACCGCACCACATTCGGCAAGTGGGGTTCGCAGTTGATTGGAGCAATCGGCGGAGCTAAGAAGATCACGGTCTGCGGCGTGGCCACCGACTGCTGTGTGCTCACCACCGTGCTCGCCGCCGCCGATAGTGGTGTGGCAGTACGCGTGCCAGCTGATGCCTGTGCCGGCAGCACTCCGGAGAACCAGGAGTTGGCACTCAACACAATGCGCTTGTTCGAGCCACTGGTCACGGTGACCGATACTGAATCAATTCTGGCATAGCAGCATTCGACACGCATTCACGGGCGAATGGGCCTTGCGTTGTTCCTCGAACCAACATATTGCGGAACAACGCGGGGTCTTCTTGTTTTGCTGCACCCCGTTGTCTAAATGAAAGTGCAACACCCGTTAGATTGGTAACTGTCTAGGAGACCAGCCCGAAGGGATGTTGCATCTATGGGAGAAGCATGTTCGCACCTGTCGGAAGAGGAGTGCAGGATTGCCTAGGGTGTGTTTACACTAGTTGGGTTTTGGCTGTGTTTTTCAGGTAGATGGCGATGAGGATGGGCCGGGGGTTGGCGAGGAGGGTCTCGTCGAGCCTGTCGTGGCGGGTGGCGGCCTTGCGGTGGTGCTTCATGCGGTTGAAGACGCGTTCGACCATGTTCCGCCCCTTGTGCGCCTCCCTGTCGCGATTCCATGGGGCCGCACGGTTCCCCTTGGGCGGTGCGGCCGGCGTCAGGCCGAACGACTCGGCCGGCAGCCGGGTGGAACCCCCGTACGCGCGGTCCATGAGCGGGCGCGTGCCCATGGACCGTGTCGCGCTCGTTGCCCGGGCTCAGACGGATCTCGACGACCGTGCTCCCGCCGTCGGATGCCACGTGAACTTTGGTATTCCGCCCTCCCCTGGAGACTCCGACGGACCGGGAGCCCCTTTTTCGGCGCCCCGGCCGTGTGCCGGTGGACCTTCACGCCCGTGGGGTCCATGGCGGGCACATGCGACAATTATCACGCAAAACTTAAATCGTTAACAATGTCTGGCTCCCCTCTCTGAGGGGAGCCAGAATTAACAAACGAATCAACGGTGTGGGATACTAGCGCGCGGCGGCGAGATCCAGACCGGCCGCGTCGGCGACCCTGCGCCACCAGTCGACCAGCACCGGCATGGTGGCGTGCGCGTTCAACCCGCTGGGCTGGGGAATCACCCACAGCTGCGCGCCTCCGAACCGGTCGGTCTCTTCCGCGGTGAGGTCCTGCAGCCCCAGCGCGGCGGACTTATCGGCGAACGCCTGTCGGTACGCCGTGATGCCCAGTATCGCAATGGCCCGGGGATGGACCCTCGCGCACAGCTCCCGCAGCCGATCGGCGCCCTGACGCAGCTCGGCGGTGTTCAGCTCGCTCGCTTTCGCGGTGGCGCGATTGACGAGATTGGTAAGCCCGATGCCGCGGTCGATCATCATGCGCTCATCGCGAAGGCGCAGGCCGTAACTGGCATCCACCTGCCACGGCGTGAGCCCCGAGGCGAAAAGCGACGGCCAGAATCGGTTGCCGGGATAGGCGAAGGGTGCGTTGACCGCGGCCGTCCATAACCCTGGGTTGATGCCCACGATAAGCAGTTTGGGGTGCGGGCAGCGGATGTCGTCGACCGTGCCGTCGACGAAACCGGCGAGCTCGGTGCGCTTCGGCCGCCGGCCTTCCAGCGGAGAATGTCGAATATCGCTCACGGGTTCCATGGTAGTCGCGCCCCGCTTACGGCGGTTTGCGGCGTAGGTTCGAGTTGTCGGTGAGCTCCGCGCCTCGCGGGCAAGGTGATCTTGCGCACATTCGCCGCCGAGGCCTCCCCGACAATGCGATTCGTCACTCGGCGGCGGGATAATGGAAGCCATGACTATCGCAACTGCCGAACGCTATGCCGAAATGCTGGATGCCGCCCGCCACGGCGGATACGCCTATCCCGCGATCAACGTGACCAGCACGCAGACGCTCAACGCCGCGCTGCAGGGATTCGCCGAGGCCGAGTCCGACGGCATCATCCAGGTGTCGGTCGGCGGCTCCTCCTACTTCTCCGGCCAAAGCGTGAACGACCGCGTGGTCGGGTCGCTCGCGTTCGCCGCATTCGCGCACGAGGTGGCGAAGCGCTACCCGAACATCACGGTCGCGCTGCACACCGACCATTGCGCCAAGCAGTACCTGGACGGCTGGGTCCGCCCGCTGCTCGCGCACGAGGCCGAACAGGTCAAGCGCGGCGAAGAGCCGACGTTCCAGTCGCATATGTGGGACGGCTCGACTGTGCCGCTGGAGGAGAACCTGGACATCGCCGCGGAGCTGCTCGAGAAATCCGTCCGCGCGCATACGGTGCTGGAGATCGAGATCGGCGCGGTCGGCGGCGAGGAGGACGGCCATTCCGCGGAGATCAACGAAAAGCTGTATTCCACGCCGACCGACGGCGTGCGCGTGGCGGAGCGGCTCGGCCTCGGCGAGCACGGCCGCTATATGGCCGCTTTCACCTTCGGCAACGTGCATGGCGCATACAAGCCGGGTGTGGTCAAGCTCCGCCCGGAACTGCTGCGCGACATCCAGTCCGAAGTGTGGGACGCGGCCCTCGACGGCCGTCTTGGGTCGCTGGGCGCGTCGGCGGTGTCCACGTGCGCGCTGCCGGACATGCCCGAGCGCAAGCCCTTCGCGCTGGTGTTCCACGGCGGTTCCGGCTCCACGCCCGACGAGATCGCCCGCGCGGTGAGCTATGGCGTGGTCAAGATGAACATCGACACGGACACGCAGTACGCCTTCACGCGCGCGGTCGCCGGCCACATGTTCGCGCATTACGACGCCGTGCTCAAGATCGACGGCGAGGTCGGCAACAAGAAGCTGTACGACCCGCGCTCCTGGGGCCGCGAGGCCGAATCGGCCATGGCCGCCCGCGTGGTCGAGGCGTGCCGGCAGCTCGGCTCGGCCGGCAAGGCATTGAAGTAGCGAAGCGGCGGGCGGCACCGCTGACGGGCTGCGTATTATTTCGCCGTGCCGGCGCCGGACGCGTGAGGGCGCGCGGGTAGCTTGGACAGGCCGGCGGCTGCATATGGCGTGGCAGCGGTAGAGGCTGTACGGTAGTCTGTGTTCGGCGGAAAAGGCGATGTTGCGGAGGTGTGTTATGCCTGGAATTGTTCTTATTGGTGCTCAGTGGGGCGACGAGGGTAAAGGCAAGGCTACCGATCTGATCGGCACCAAGGTCGATTACGTCGCGCGCTTCAACGGCGGCAACAACGCGGGCCATAGCGTGGTGGTCGGCGATGAGTCGTACGCCCTGCACCTGCTGCCCTCCGGCATCATCAACCCGAACCTGACCCCGGTGATCGGCAACGGCGTGGTCGTGGACCCGGAAGTGCTCTTCGAGGAGATTGACGGCCTGGAATCCCGCGGCATCGATTGCTCCCACCTCAAGGTGAGCGAGGCCGCACACATCATCGCGCCCTACCACCGCACACTCGACAAGGTGACCGAACGCTTCCTTGGCAAGCACAAGATCGGCACCACCGGCCGTGGCATCGGCCCAGCCTACGCGGACAAGATCAACCGTGTCGGCATCCGCGTGCATGACCTGTTCAACGCCGACCATCTGCACGACAAGGTGGAAGCCAGCCTGCACCAGAAGAACCAGATGCTGGTCAAGCTCTACAACCGTCGTCCGATCGACGTGGACCAGACCACCGAGGAGCTGCTGAAGCTCGGCGAACGCCTCAAGCCGTACGTGGCCAACACCGGCCTGATTCTCAACAAGGCGCTTGACGAAGGCAAGACCGTACTGTTTGAAGGCGCTCAGGCCACCATGCTTGACGTGGACCACGGCACCTACCCGTTCGTCACCTCTTCCAACCCGACCGCCGGCGGCGCCTGCACCGGCACCGGCGTGGGCCCCACCAAGATCACCCGCGTAATCGGCGTCTCCAAGGCCTACGTCACCCGCGTGGGCGAAGGCCCATTCCCCACCGAACTGCTGGACGAGTCCGGCGAATGGCTGCGTCAGCAGGGCCACGAGTTCGGCGTGACCACCGGCCGCCCGCGTCGCTGCGGCTGGTTCGATGCGGTCGTCAACCGTTACGCCTCCCAGGTCAACGGACTGACCGACATCGTGCTCACCAAGCTCGACGTGCTCACCGGCCGCAAGGAGATTCCGATCTGCGTGGCCTACGACGTGGACGGCGAACGTCACGACGATATGCCGACCGATCAGGCCGCTTTCGCCGCCGCCAAGCCGATTTACGAGACCATGCCCGGCTGGGATGAAGACATCTCCGACTGCCACTCCTTCGACGAGCTGCCCGCCACCTGCCAGGCCTACGTCAAGCGTTTGGAAGAGCTGAGCGGCTGCCGTATCTCCGTGATCGGCACCGGCCCACAGCGCGACCATGTCATCCAGATCAATTCGCTGGTCGACTGACCGTCTGCAACGAATTTCCCGGCTTGACTGGTAACGACGCGGCACATGATATCCGCCGGCTGATTCCGCGATTCGACCACTTGAAGTGGAAGATGGCGGCGGCCGGCATAGTCATTGGTCTGGTTTCAGGATTGCTGGTTGTCGTATACCGTCTCGGCATCGAATACGGCACGGATGCGTCCCGTTGGATATATGCGCGGATTCGCGAGACCCCGTGGCTGATTGCGCCGTGGGCGGTTGCCGCGGTGGCAGCCGCGCTAGCAATCGCGTGGATGGTCGGCAAGGAGCCGATGGCTGGTGGCAGCGGCATCCCGCAGACCAACGGCGTGGTGATATGCGGCTTGAAGATGCGTTGGCAGACGATTCTGCCAGTCCGTTTCGTCGGTGGACTGTTGGGCGCGTTGTTTGGTCTGTCGCTCGGCCGTGAGGGGCCGTCCATTCAGATTGGTGCGTCGGGCGCGCAGTGTGTATCCCACCGTTTGCGCGGCCGCCGCCGTGAGGACATGCTGGAGCATTATCTGGTCACCGCCGGTGCCGCGGCCGGCTTGTCCGCCGCGTTCAGCGCTCCGCTGTCCGGCATGATGTTCGCTTTGGAAGGGGTGCATCGGAGTTTTTCCCCTGCGATTCTGATGGGCGCCACCGCCGCATCGCTGACCGCCGATTTCGTCTCAAAATACTGTTTCGGTCTGCGTCCGGTTTTGGATTTCGGTGATATCGGTCAGCTGTCGTTGGAAGAGTATGTGTGGCTGATTCCGTTGGGATTGGTGGCCGGTTTGGTTGGTTCGCTGATGAACCGCTCGTTGCTTGGCTTCCAGACGCTGTACGGCAAACTGCCGGCATGGAGCCGCCCGATGATTGCGATTGCGATCGCGTTGCCTGTCGGCATCTGGTTGCCCGATGTGCTCGGCGGCGGCTCGAATCTGATTGATACCGCCGAACATGCGCGCGTCGGCTTGGGAATGCTGTGTCTGCTGTTCGTGGCGAAGATGCTGTTCACATCTACGAGTTTCGGCTCAGGCGCGCCTGGCGGTATTTTCATGCCGATTCTTGCGGTCGGTTCGTTGGCCGGCGGCATCTGCGGTGAAGTGTTGCATCGATTCGGTGATCTGCCATCCGACGCAGTGGCGGTGTTTGCGGTGTGCGTGATGACGGGCACGCTCGCCGCGTCCGTGAAAACGCCGATCACGTCGATTCTGTTGGCTGTGGAGATGTCTGGAACGTTGACGCACATGCTGCCGGTCGCGGCCGTCGCTTTCATCGCGCTGTTGGTGTCCGATTTGCTGCGCACCAAACCGATTTATGGGGAGTTGCTGGAGCGGTACGTGCGCGCGCAAGGCATGCAGATGGCGATCGCAAGCCATGTGGGCAGCGGCATTATGGAACTGCCATTGGAAATGGGAGCGATTGCGGACGGCAAGCGGGTGCGTGACGTGCGTTGGCCGTCTGGGTGTCTGATCGTCGGCCTGCGTCGCGGCGAAAGCGAGATCGTGCCGCGCGGTGATACACGGCTGCGTGCCGGCGACTATCTGGTGGTGCTGTTCAGTGGCGAGGAGGAGCGCGAGGTGCGACCTGCGATGCGGCGGCTGTGTGATGCCCGGCTTGACTGAGCCTGGCTGAATTCGGCTGGACTCTGGATGTCCGAATCTGCGGAATCGGACATCCAGGGTGCATACGTTGGCGCTCCGTGTAAACTCATATGCGTTAGGAAGGCGGCAACCGCGGCCCAGCTCGTTGTTGCACGGCCTATGGGCGGAACAATGCTGTCCGCGGGAGGCCAGTACAGGGGGAGCGCAATGGAATCGCAAGAACAATCGCCGGGAGACGTGGTGACTGTGGATGAGGACTCACATCCCATCACGCAGGCAATCGACACTGTTGAGGTGACGCATGCTGGTGCAACCGCGCCCGCCGCTAACACCATGGATCCGCCTACGATTCCCCTGGCACCGATGAAACGTATGCAGGCGCGGTTCAATCCGCTCGCCGACGGACTGATGTATGTTGTGGTGTTCGTCGGTGGATTTGTTGGAGTCGGCTGTCGGCATGCGTTGGATATGCTTCTGCCGTCTGTCAGCGGGACGCCATTCGTTGTGGGCACGTTTGTGTCGAATATGGTCGCCTGCTTCCTGTTCGCGATGCTGACCGAATTCATGGCGACCGCTTCGTGGCTGCGTCGCCGGGTGCGGCAGGTTGTCAGCCGTGGCGTTGGGCTCGGCTTGCTCGGCGGGCTTTCGACGATGTCCGGCGTGATGCTGGAAACGATGGAAGGTCTGCACGAGCGGCATATCGCCAGTGCGCTTGGCTATCTTGCGGGAAATTTTGCAGGCGGTTTGCTCACTGCCGCCGCCGGCGTGGTTCTGATGCAGGCACTGCTGTCACGGAGTACTCGAAAGCGGGTTCGGGGTGCGTTTTCAGCTGTTTCCGTGTCCGATTCTGCCGAATCGGACACGCAGGGCGTACGCCATGTGAAAGTGGCCGACGTGGCGCGTTCTGCCGCGCAGGACGCAATGGAAGCCGCGCAGGCGGCCCAGCAGATTGCACAGACGGGACAGGTTCCGCGAGTCGAAACGCCAACCGTGCCGCCGACTGCCATCCAGCCTATGCAGACAGGCCACGTTCCGCAGATTCCTCCGCTGGTCGTTCCTCAGCTGGCACAGTCATCGCAGCCGTTGTTGCGCGAGCCGGATACTCCAGACTTGGGGCAGCTGCCCGAGCCGATTCAGCAGTCGCAGCCGATCCAGCAGCCGGCCAACCCGCTTCCACCCAGCTTCGAGCCCAAACCGATCACTGCGGAGATTTCGCTTGTCGCCGACCCGACTACCGGGGAGGTGCGCTGATGATGTGGATGATCTGTCTGTTCGGCGGTCTGGGCGCCATGGCCCGTTACGTGCTCGACGTGTCAATTCAACGAGGCTGGAACCGCGAGAATCGGAGAACGAACCGCAACTTCCCGCTATCCACGCTCGTCATCAACGGCGTCGCCTCGCTATGCGCGGGCATCGCCATGATGTCCTACTATTCGCAATCGGTGGATATGGACACGGTCATGATGTTCGTTGTCGGATTTCTCGGTGGTTTCTCGACATTCTCCACGGCGCTCAACGAAGTGGTTTCATTGATTCGTCAGCGTCGTTTTACGCTGGCTCTGGGCTATGGAATAGCAACCGTCGCGGTGCCTCTCATTTGCGTGGCCACCGGTTTCGGCATTGCGTTGCTTGCCAATCCGGCGTAATTTTCACGTTACACGGACGGTCGCTGAGTAACGTGAAAGAAATCTGAGCGCAACTGCCATCAAGGCCGCCAGTCCGGATGCAACGCTGGTGATTGCATTCGACCAGACCAAGCCGCTGCTGAAGGCCTTCGCCTCTGCGGGAGTCGACACTAAGAAGCTGTATTTCGTTGCCGGACAGTCGAACAGGTTCGAGAGCATGTAAATGAATGTAATATTTCGTGGTAAGCACGTGAGCATACAACGATAGAACAGTGATGACGGGGAAGGTGCGATCATGGTCGGCATGCGCGATGTGGCGAAGAAGGCCGGGGTGTCTCTGAGCACCGTCTCGCTGGTGGTGAACGGCAACGGGTACGTGTCTGATGACATGCGCGAACGTGTGCGCAAAGCCATGCAACTGCTCAATTATGTGCCGAACGAGCTTGCCCGCAATCTGTATCATGATCGTACGAATCTGGTCGGCGTCATCGTGCCCACCATCCGCCACCCGTTCTTTGCAACGTTTACCGCACATCTGCAGCATGCGCTCGCCGCGCAAGGATTACGCACTATGTTGTGCTCTACCGCAGATGAGGCGGACGGCGAAATCCAGTATGTCGACATGTTGCGTCGGCACATGATGGACGGCATCGTCATGTGTGCGCACACTTCGCATCCCGGCGATTATTGGACGTCGATTCATCGCCCGATCGTCGCGTTCGACCGTGTGCTTGGAGACGGTATTTCGTCGATCGGATCCGACCACGAGCAGGGTGGGCGATTGATTGCGCAGATGCTGATCCGCAATGGTGCTAAACATGTGGTGATGATTGGCGGTCCGCGAGATCAATTCTTCGATTTGGCTGCGCGCGGAGAAGTCGAGGAAGGACCGTTCGATTTGGGAAAGACCACGTTCCCGACGGTGCGCTATTACCTCACGTTGGAACAGGAATTGACCTCCGCAGGCGTGAAATACGAGTACGTTGAAGCTGGCGAAGTGATGGATTTTGCCGGCTATCATCGTGCGGTCAGCAATGCGCTCGACAAGGTGACGGCCGACGGCGTCGATGCCGTGGTCAGTTCCGATATTGGCGCGTCGTTCTGCGTGCGCGAAGCGTTGAGCCGCGGAATTTCCATTCCTGACGAGCTGCAGATCGTTGCCTACGATGGTACGTATTTGACTGATTTGGCTGGCATGAAGCTGACCGCGATCGCGCAGGATTTCTCGGCGATCGCACAGTCGGCGGCCGACCATATCGTGCAGGCTATTGCCAATGAGGAAGTGGCTGCGGCTAACGCTTCACGCAGGAACATCCCCAAGCCGTTCGAGCCGAACGTGCTTATTCCCATGACGCTGGTGCCAGGCGATACCACGCGTTGATGCTGCGCGTTGGAACGCTGGGTTGTGTAGAACACCGCATCAAACCGGTTCGACACGCGCATTTTGCGGTATTGCTGGACATCAACGTCCCTTTCGAGGTAATATCAAACCGGTTCGATACCTATAAGTATGTAAAAGCACGCATACACTGCGTACACATTGCACCTGCATCCATGAACCAAGGGGGGTCCCATGAAAAACAAAGTGCAGCTCATCGCTTACGCCGATCGTCTCGGCGATGGCACTCTTAGCTCGATGACCGACATCCTGCGCACCCACTTCGACGGCGTGTATGACGGCGTGCATATCCTGCCGTTCTTCACTCCGTTCGATGGTGCGGATGCAGGCTTCGACCCGATCGACCACACCAAAGTCGACCCGCGTCTCGGCAGCTGGGACGACGTCGCTGAACTTTCCAAGACCCACGGCATCATGGTCGATGCCATCGTCAACCACATGAGCTGGGAGTCCAAGCAGTTCCAAGACGTACTTGAAAAAGGTGAGGAATCCGAGTATTACCCGATGTTTCTGACCATGAGCTCCGTCTTCCCGAACGGTGCCACCGAAGAGGATCTGGCCGGCATTTACCGCCCGCGCCCGGGCCTGCCGTTCACCCACTACAAGTTCGCCGGCAAGACCCGTCTGGTATGGGTCAGCTTCACCCCGCAGCAGGTGGACATCGACACCGATTCCGACAAGGGCTGGGAATACCTCATGTCCATCTTCGATCAGATGGCCGCCTCCCATGTAAGCTACATTCGTCTCGACGCCGTCGGCTACGGCGCCAAGGAGGCCGGCACCAGCTGCTTCATGACTCCGAAGACGTTCAAGCTCATCTCCCGCCTACGCGAGGAAGGCGTCAAGCGAGGCCTCGAAATTCTCATTGAGGTGCATAGCTACTACAAGAAGCAGGTCGGAATCGCCTCCAAGGTGGACCGCGTCTACGACTTCGCCCTGCCTCCGCTGCTCCTGCACTCGCTGTTCACCGGTCACGTGGAACCCGTGGTCCACTGGACCGAAATCCGCCCGAACAACGCCGTCACCGTACTCGACACGCACGACGGCATCGGCGTGATCGACATCGGCTCCGATCAGCTCGACCGCAGCCTCAAGGGCCTCGTGCCCGACGAGGACGTCGATAATCTGGTCAACACCATCCACGCCAACACCCACGGCGAATCCCAGGCCGCCACCGGTGCCGCCGCCAGCAACCTCGACCTCTATCAGGTCAACAGCACGTACTACTCCGCGCTCGGCTGCAACGACCAGCACTATCTGGCCGCCCGCGCAGTCCAGTTCTTCCTGCCCGGAGTGCCGCAGGTCTACTACGTGGGCGCGCTCGCCGGCCGCAACGACATGGAACTGCTGCGCAAGACCAACAACGGCCGTGACATCAATCGCCATTACTACTCCACCGCCGAAATCGACGAAAACCTCGAGCGCCCGGTGGTGAAGGCCCTGAACGCCCTGGCCAAGTTCCGCAACGAACTGCCTGCATTCAATGGCGAGTTCAGCTACGAAGCCGACGGCGACACATCCATCACCTTCCGCTGGATCGCTGCCGACGGCAAGACCAAGGCCGCCCTCATCTTCGAGCCCGGCCGCGGACTCGGCACGGATAACACCACTCCGGTCGCCAGCCTCGCCTGGACCGATGCCGCCGGTGACCACGAGACTGATGATCTGCTGAGCAACCCGCCGATTGCCGATATCGACTAACCGTTGGCCCATAAACGCCACTCCGCTGTGCGCGCTCCAAGTAGTGCGTCCGGCGTAAGCTGGGGCCATGGAAAACAAACCGCCCGCAGTGCACTGAAGCTAGTGCGCTCGGGCGGTTTTGCATGTGGCGGGGTTGCGGGTCATGCTCAGTCGGAGCTGGCCGGTACCTCCCGCCGGTGATGAGAGCAAAGAAAGAGCAGCAACATGTTGGAACCGTACGTGCGCCCGGGTATTGACGACCGCCCGGATCTCGACAAGGCATTGAGTCCCGAAGACAAGGATGCCGTGGCCCGACTGGCCATCAAAGATCGTCGGCGTCCTCCCGAGGCATCCGCCGATCAGCCCGAGGCCCAGGCCGTGCGTCTGGCGGCCGCCGGTTCGTCGGCTGCTGCCCCCGGCGCGGGGGATTGATGGTG
>OBXN01000100.1_pt1 | contig 49745 bp, 40 predicted proteins | sample 1476601 | NCBI WGS metagenome assembly OBXN01 (sample SAMEA2580158, study PRJEB22360) | human gut metagenome | biome: human gut; feature: human-associated habitat; material: faeces | place: Denmark | collected 2008/2010
CCGGTGTGGTTTCGTCGGGGCGCGTCGGGGGGGGGGGGGGGGAGCCACACGAAGCTGTCAAGATCAGCGCCAGCGCGCTCGGCGGCCACCTGACGAGCCTCGAGACCCTTCTTGATGGCGTCCTGATGCGAGCCGGAGAACGCGGTGAACACGAAGTTGCCGGCGTACGGGTGACGCTCGGAGATCTTGATCTGGTTGCAGTATTCGACCGTCTTGCGGATCTCGGGCACGTTGGACAGGTCAAGCTGCGGGTCGATGCCTTGGGTGAGCCAGTTGAGGCCCAGCGTGACCAAGTCGACGTTGCCGGTACGCTCGCCGTTGCCCAGCAGGCAGCCTTCCACGCGGTCGGCGCCGGCCAACACGGCCAGCTCGGTGGCCGCCACGCCCATGCCTTCGTCGTTGTGCGGGTGCAGGGAGAGCACCACGGAGTCACGGTCGTCGAGGTGGGTGGAGACGTACTCCACTTCGTCGGCGAACACGTTCGGCGTGGTCATTTCCACGGTGGCGGGCAGGTTGATGATCATCGGGTGCTCGGGAGTCGGCTTGATAACACCGATCACGGCGTTGCACACCTCGACGGCGTACTCCGGCTCGGTGCCGGTGAAGGATTCCGGCGAGTACTCATAGTACAGGTCGATGCCCTTGGCCTCGTTCTCGAGGTCCTTGCACAGTTCGGCGGCGTCGGTGGCGAGCTTCTTGATCTCTTCCTTGTTCTTGCGGAACACGACCTCGCGCTGCAGCACAGACACGGAGTTGTAGAAGTGCACGATGGCGCGCTTGGCACCCTTAAGCGCCTCGTATGTGCGGCGGATGAGGTGCTCGCGGCATTGGGTGAGCACCACGATGGTCACGTCGTCCGGGATAAGCTCACGCTCGATGAGCATACGGATGAAGTCGAAATCGGTCTCGGAAGCGGACGGGAAGCCCACCTCGATCTCCTTGAATCCCATGGAGACAAGCAGATTCCAGAACCGCAGCTTGCGTTCGGAATCCATCGGATTGACGAGGGCCTGATTGCCGTCGCGAAGATCGACGGAGCACCAGCGCGGCGCGCGGCGCAGTCGCTTGCCCGGCCACGTGCGCTCCGGGTAATCAAACGGGATCTGCTCGCTGTATGAGGCGTACTTGTTGTACGGCATACGACTCGGCTTCTGCGGATCGCCGATGAATCGTGCCGGAGGCAGCAGCGGGTCGTTGTTCCCCCCATTGGACGCCGCGGCTACCGCTGCGAGATCAAAAACGGATGATTGATCCTGACCCATTGTTCCTCCTTTACTGGTTATTGCGCGGGCCCTCTTGCGGACGCGACTGCGGCGTTGTGCCAGGGCGGCGCCGGGCCACGCGGATTTGTCAATACGCACGTAACATCCTACAGGCCGGTTCGGGCAAACCCGCGGGAAATGCCGTATCGTGGCATTTGCTTATGCACCTGGCTGATATGAGGGCACTCAGCGTCGGCGCCGGGCCACGCTTTGACTCCGGCACAACACCCCGCCTGCGATACCCCACCAGATGGCCCTCCATACGTCGGCGGCGGGCCAAATATTGGTACTGCACCGACAGCCAAACTGCTCAGCGTCGTCAGCGGACCAACTTATGGCGAAATACCGACTCTGGGAAAGCTTATCGTCGGCAAATTGCCAGGCTATGGCACACTACCGACGCTACGAGGCCCACAACCATCGGCAACGCGACAAATATTGGCCCACCGCCGACGCTAGCCTCTTTGAGCGTCGGCGCCGGGCCATTCCATGAATCAGTAACGACGCCAATGGTCTCAGAACGTCAGCATAGGGACGCTGTCTGGATCTCCACCGACGCTGCATGACAAAATCGCGGCACCATCAAGCAACAACACGGCTGCGGCACCCCGCCCTGCCCCGTCCCTTGCTGTGCCAGTCCTGTGAACGCGCGGGCGATCCGCCGCCCGGCAACATAGACTGAAGAGCTATGACGAGCTTGCGATTCCGCGAAGACGGCAGCTTCCGCGTGCTGCAAATGGCCGACGTACAGGACGGCCCCGATGTGTTGCCCGACACCATCCGCCTCATCCGCGAAGCCATCCGCGAAGCCGATCCGGATCTTGTGGTGTTCACCGGCGATCAGATCCGCGGCTATGATCCCGCCTACATCGACACGTTCCTGCGCCGCCGCGGCGAGGAGCCGGGCGCTCGCGTGCGCGCGGTCACCGAGATCGAGGCCAAAATCCGCGGGATCAAGCGTCACCCCGTAATTCGCAAAGTATCCGATCGCGTGGCCGATCGTCTCACCGAAGCCGGCAAGCCTGTACCAGCCGCGCTGCTTGACCCCGATACCGTGACGAACGCCGTCGCCGCTGCCGGTGCCGATTCGACCGACGTGATCACGACTTCCGAAGTAGGCGATTCCGTTGAGACCAGCCCCACGCCCGAGACGGTTTCCACCCTCGTATATTCAACGCAATCCGGCAAGGCCAGCCCCGCACACGAGACGCCGGCGACCCTCGACGAACTCATGAATGAGACCCGCGAAAAGGTCCGCCGCACGTTCTCCGGTTTCCTTGGTCCGGTCGTCGAGGCCGGCGTGCCCTTTGCCGCCACCTACGGCAACCACGACTTCCAATGCGGCATTCTGGCCGACGAACAGGATGACATCTACCGCGAATACCCCGGCTGCCTGAACCCCGACGACAGTCTCGAGCCCGGCACGTTCGCGCTGCCCGTCGAGTCCTCCGATGGTTCCGGCCGCGTGGCCATGTCCGTTATGATGGTCAATTCAGGCGATTATGCCGGCAAACCCGAAGAAAACGACGCCCAATACCCGGCGTATGTGGTCAATCCGCGAGGACTTGACCTGGCCGACGCCGACGGGTACGGCACCCCCACCCCCAAGGCCATCGAATGGCTGGGGTCCGTCCAAACCGAGTTGGGCGAGCGCAATGGCGACGGCAAGCCCGTGCCGGCCATCGCCTTCCAGCACATTCCGCCGCAGGAATTCTACGATTGTCTGAAGGAAGTGCCCGCATGGACGCCGAACGCCGTGGAAGGCGCGCGCACGCACGCCGGGCGTTGCTATGTGCTCAACCATGAGGTCTGCCGCCCCGGCTCGCGGCTCGGCGAGGCAATCGGCTGCGCGGACGAGAATGTGGGCGAGGTGGATGCCTTGCGCGAGGCTGGCGGCTATTTCGCGCTGTTCTGCGGGCATGACCATAAGAACTCTTTCGTTGGTCATGTGCATGATATCGATCTGGGCTATGCACCCACGTGCGGGTTCGAATGCTATGGTCCCAAGTCGCGGTACCGCGGCATTCGCCTGTTTGAATTCCATGAGAGCAATCCGGCGGGCTATGTGACCCGCATGCTCACATGGGGTAATCTGGTCGGTCGCTACTCCAGCAACGAGCTGCGCGTCTGGTTCGAGGATCATTGCGTTACCGGAGCGGTCAGCGCACGCAACGAGCTGCGCCGCCCGCAGGTGTTCGCCGTGGTGGCCGGCGCGATGAGCCTTGGCTTTATAGCCATCATCCGTTCGCTGATCAAGGCCGCGCGCTAAACCTACTTAAACAGGCTCACCCCGCGACGGGCCGTGCAATACGCGTTGCCCAGCCAGGTATGGCGGGAATTGGGCCAGACGGCTCCCAGTCGCGGTGCGTTCTGGCTCATCCAGATGCTCGGCACACGGCCGTCTGCGGAGCGTGAGCCGAGCAGATTGAAGCCGTTCTTTTCCAGCAGCCACTCCGGGTGCTGGGTGGCGATGGCCAAGCCTTCCTCGAGGGTGAGCGGCAGGCGTTCATCGGAGTCGATAAGCTTGCGGGCCACGTCCGGCTCGCGATTGATATAGCACGTGCCGGTGTGCGGATTGACGACCAGATAGAACGGGCCTTCCGGCGGCATGAAGCCGTCTTGAGGCAGGAAGCTGGCGATGTCACGCGGCGGCATGGTAGTGAAGCCGGCCATGCGATTGATGGAGGTTCGTGCAATCAGCGATTCGGGCGAGACTAGCTCGCGCGTAGGCACCAGTAGGATGTTCGAGCCGAGATCGGAATGCTCGAGCGCGCCGATGAGCGGCTCGGCAAGCGCGCGGAATGCGGCGGCACTCATATCCGCCACGTCCGGGTAGCCGAGGGCCACGATACGATCGAGTTGCTTTTGCGCCTCTACTGATGCGATAGACATGGCTACCAGTGTAGAACACTGCCGTCTCTTCGCTAGTCACTTTGCCAGTTATGGAGAGGATATCGGACTGCGCGGCGCAGGGTACGCCATGGGGTGCGCCGCCGAGCCACCATATGGGAAGACGGCCACTGTTGTTCTGCATGTTTCGTACAATTACCGTGTGTTTGCGGCCATTGCAAGACGGTCGCTTGAACGTATCAGCCCATCGAAACCCGAAGGTCATAGAGGTCATCATGCCCGAAAAGATAAAGGTCGGCATTCTCGGCGCCACCGGTATGGTCGGCCAGCGTTTCATCACGCTGCTGGAAAACCACCCGTGGTTCGAAGTGGTCACGCTTGCCGCTTCCGCACACAGCGCCGGCAAGACGTATGAGGAGGCCGTCGGCAGCCGTTGGAAGATGGAAACGCCGATGCCCGAATACGCCAAGCACATGGTGGTCGCGGACGGCGACGATGCCGAGTCCGTGGCCGCGAACGTGGACTTCATGTTCTCCGCGGTAAACATGCCGAAGGACCAGATTCGCGCCATCGAAGAGCGTTATGCCAAGACCGAGACCCCGGTGGTCTCCAACAACAGCGCCCACCGCTGGACCCCGGACGTGCCGATGGTGGTGCCGGAGATCAACCCGGAGCACTTCGAGGTGATCGAGCACCAGCGCAAGCGCCTGGGCACTACTCGTGGTTTCATCGCCGTCAAGCCGAACTGCTCGATTCAGGCCTACACACCGGCACTGGCCGCGTGGAAGGAATTTGAACCGCGTGAGGTGGTTGTGAGCACCTATCAGGCGATTTCCGGCGCAGGCAAGACCTTCAAGGATTGGCCTGAGATGGTGGGCAACATCATCCCGTTCATCTCCGGTGAAGAAGCGAAGTCCGAGAAGGAACCGCTCAAGGTGTTCGGTCATGTGGACGCCGAGAAGGGCGAGATCGTGCCGTTCGACGGCAACCTCAAGATCACTTCCCAGTGCATCCGCGTGCCCGTGCTCAACGGCCACACCGCCACCGTGTTCCTGAACTTCGGCAAGAAGGCCACCAAGGAAGAGCTTATCGACCGTCTGGTGAACTACACGTCCAAGGCTTCCGAGCTGGAGCTGCCGCACGCACCAAAGCACTTCATCCAGTACCTCACCGAGGATGACCGCCCGCAGGTCAAGCTCGATGTGGATTACGAGGGTGGCATGGGCGTCTCCATCGGCCGTCTGCGCGAGGACCCCATCTTTGACTGGAAGTTCGTGGGTCTGGCCCACAACACTCTGCGCGGTGCAGCCGGCGGTGCCCTTGAATGCGCCGAAATGCTTAAGGCTCTCGGCTACATCACCAAGAAGTAGTTGAAACTCGTTAAAATCGCAAAAGCCCTCCGTGAGGAGGGCTTTCGTCGTATATACCGCAAAAACGCGGCTCAGTGGCTCAGCGGCCAGTACCGCCGTACACCACGGCTTCGATCTGATCGGCATCGAGACCGTATGCGGTGTGCAGCGCCTTGACGGCATCGTTGAGCTGATCGAGCGGCACGAGTGCGGCGATGCGAATCTCGGAAGTGGAAATCATCAGCACGTTGATGCCCTCATCGCTCAGGGCCTGGAAGAACTTGGCAGCCAGACCGGCGTGGGTCTTCATGCCAACACCCACCACGGCTACCTTGCCGACGTTGGTGTTCACATCAAAGGAGTGGTAACCCAGCACTTCCTGCTTGTCGAGCAGCGTGTTCTGCACCTGCTTGACGGCCGATTCGGGCACGGTGAAGGAGATGTCCGCAGTGCCAACGGATGCGCCGGCCTGCACGATCATGTCCACGTTCACGCCGGCGGTGGCCAGCTCGGTGAACACCTTGGCGGCCATACCCGGCTCGTTCGGCACGCCACGCACGGTGGCCAGCGCCTCGGAACGGTCGTGGGCAATGCCGGAAATCACCGGCGCCTCGGGGCCTAGGTCAGGGAACAGGTCGCCCATGGATTTCGCTTCTTCTTCAGTCATGTCTTGCCTTGTCTTGGTTGAAATTACTTACGATTATTGTTCGCTATAGCCGCGCTCAGTCGAGGTTCGGCAGCGTGCGCGGGTCAATGCCGTCAGGCACAACCAGCGTGCCGGGGCGACGGGAGAACGAAGAGCGCACGTGCAACGGCATGTTGAAACGCTGAGCGTACTCTACGCAGCGCAGTGCCAGCACCTTGGAGCCGCAGGAGGCCATCTCCAGAATCGACTCATAATCGATGGACGGAATGCGGCGGGCAGAAGGCACGATGCGCGGATCAGCGGTAAAGATGCCGTCCACGTCGGTGTAAATCTCGCAGATGTCGGCACCAAGGGCCACAGCGAGTGCCACGGCGGACGTGTCCGAACCACCGCGACCGAGCGTGGTGGCGTCACCCTTGGCGTTGATGCCCTGGAAGCCGGCAACGATGGCGATGTCTCCCAATGAGAGCGCGTTCTTCACGCGGTCCGGTCTCACGGCCTTGATGTGGGCCGCGCCGTAACGGGCGTCGGTGAAGAAGCCGGCCTGCTGACCGGTGAAGGAGTGGGCGCGGCTGCCTTCGGCGTGAATGGCCACGGCCAGCAGGCTCATGGAAATTCGCTCGCCTGCGGTCATCAGCATGTCCATCTCGCGCTCGGGCGGGTTGGAGTCGATGCTCAGCGCCTGATCGATAAGGTCATCGGTGGTGTCGCCCATGGCGGAGACCACCACGGCCACCTTGTTGCCCTTCTTTTCCGTCTCAACAACGCGCTTGGCCACACGTTTGATCGATTCGGTATCGGCGACCGACGAGCCGCCGTACTTCTGCACGATGAGAGCCACTGCTGTCCTTTTGTTCTTCTCTTAGAGATTTGTTTGGTCGATATTCTACGCAAACGCAACGATTATAAAGGTTGCCGCGTTCACCCCGCGACCCCGCGCCGGCATGTGGACACGGGCATGGCCTACGTTGTTCAGCAAATATTCAAGTTTTCACCGGGGTTCTTTAAGGCAGCCGCATCCATCCTTTGAGATTCGAGCGGTTGACTATCAATTACCGGCAAACGAAAGCAAACCTGCGAGGTTTCCGCAGAACCCCCATAACTGAATACCTTCTTCTTCCTCTCTCCTTTTCAAGGCCCGGTTCCGCAGCCCGGGCCTTTTCCTTTTGGGTTGAGAACGATCGGTCAAACGCACGATACGAGCTCACGGAGCAAGCGTGGCCAACGGCACTACCAATACCCCATCATCCCGGCGATAAGCGGCAGCCGTAGCGGTCAGCACCATCAAGAATGACGGACGGCCTTCGTGATCTTGATCAATTCTGTCAGCCAACTTTTTCAAATGGGCCGCCGCAATATCAACCTGCTTTTCTCCGAGCTTGACCTCAATGAGAGCCCATCGTCCATCATGCAGGCCAATGACCGCATCAGATTCCAATCCCGTCTTATCCCGATAATGGAACACATCTCCGCCAAGCGCATCAGCATACATACGCAGGTCGCGAATACACATGGACTCAAACAGCAAGCCAAAGGTCTCGAAATCATTAAGGAGTTTCTCCGGGGTCGCGTGCAGTACCGCACAAGCTATCGACGGGTCGCTGAAGTGTCTAGTTGGGCTCGTTCTCACTGCAGTCTTAGAACGTAATGATATGAACTGATTTTTATCGGGGCAATATATTCCCTCTTTATGCATTCATACCCCCCCTATTTGAAAGCTCTGTCAAATATTGCCGGCACCGCGGCTTATCATGTTGCCATACTTTGCAATCCTTTGCAGTCCCTTGCATCTCAACGGCTTGCCCAAAGTAAGCCACATCACTTACAGCCGTAGCAACGTTGTTCATATCGCATTTTTCGGACTTCTTATGCCCCCTACATTGCCCCCTATGGCCCTCGTCGGCATGTTGCATGAAAGGCTTGGTGCGGAGTAACGTCTCGCAGTGTGGCACGTGCGGCGTTGCCATTTGCGGCAGCACCTATGCCAACCACGACTAAGACGGGCCGGCCGTCTTGTATAAGCAAATCATGAGCAGATCAAGCGAAGGAACAGGCGACTATGGCATTGCTGCATCGACGTTCGACGAGTAACCGTGCCTCACAGGAAATGCGGGAAAACAACGTGGCCATGCCGGATGCCACATCTGCAAATGACAACGTTTCCTCAGCGTGTCCCGAGCCCGCAGCATTCGCTCCAACACCATTTGACGAAGTCATCGATATCAGCGATCTCGTGGCCGAGCGCCGACGCCTGCAACGCAACCTGTGGGCGATGCGCATCATCACCATTGTGTTGCTGATCGCCGCAATCGCCGTGGCCTGCTTCCCGCTAGCGTTGCAATTCGAGTCCGACCGCAACTTGGCCGCCACCACAGCCACCACAGCCAAAGAAGTAGCCGGCTGGCCTTACCCGCAGGCGGAAGACAAGCTCACGGCGGCCCGCACATACAACAAGAAACTCGCTGAATCCGGCCAGCCCATCTTGGGTGAAGCCGTCGATCCGTTCTCCGCCGCCCAAGGAGGATCCCAAGCCAGCGGCGAGGATTCCGTCTCAAAGAAAGACAAGGAATACCAGTCACTGCTTAGTACCGGAAACGGCGTGATGGGCACAATCAAAGTGCCCAAACAGTCCATCAATCTGCCGATTTATCACGGCACTTCCGAGGAAGCACTGGCTTCTGGCGCCGGCCACTTGTACGGCACGTCGCTGCCGGTGGGAGGTAAGTCCACCCATTCGGTCATTACCGGGCACCGCGGGTTGGTTGAAGCGCTGATGTTCACCCGTTTGGACGAGGTGAAAGAGGGCGACTTCTTCTACATCGAAGTCATGGGCGAAACTTTGGGCTACAAAGTGGACCGCATTTCAGTGATTTTGCCGGATGACACGTCGAAGCTCAAGATCGTGCCAGATGAGGACCGTGTCACCTTGATGACCTGTACGCCATACGGCGTGAACACGCACCGGCTGCTTATCTCCGGGCACCGAGTGGCGATTCCGATGCCGGCCCCCGAGCCGAATGACGTGCTTGACGCGCGCAATATCGCCCTTGGTGTTGGTCTGGGCATACTGGCGGCAGGACTGTTCATCATCTGGTTGGCACGACGGCACAAGGCCGCGTACATCATCCGTCATGGCGCATTCTGGCCGTGGATGCGCCGCAAGGGCGAGAGCGCCAATGATACGCTGGCCTAGGCCTCGCGCCGACCGGCCAGTGCCCTGCCCAGCGTGATTTCGTCGGCGTACTCCAAGTCGGAGCCCACCGGCAGGCCACTGGCAAGTCGGGTGACCTTGACACCTACGGGTCGCAATAGCTGGGTCAAGTAGCTGGTGGTGGCCTCGCCTTCAATATTCGGGTCGAGCGCCATAATCACTTCCTTGACCTCATCGCCTTCTAAGCGTTTGAGCAGACCGGGAATACGCAGGTCGGCAGGGCCAACGTTGGCCATTGGGTTGATTGCGCCGCCGAGCACATGGTATAGGCCGTGGTATTCGCGCGTGCGCTCGATGCTCATCACATCCTTGGGCTCTTCGACCACGCAGATCACCGAACGGTCGCGTCTCGGGTCGGCGCATACCGGGCAGGGGCTGGATTCGCACACGTTGCCGCAAATATCACAGAAGCGGATCTTGGCCTTGACCTCCTCGATGGCCTCGGCCAAATCGCGCGCTTCATCTTCGGGCGCGGACAGCATGTAGAAGGCGATACGCTGCGCGCCCTTCGGCCCGATGCCGGGCAGCCGCCCGAAAGCGTCGATCAGTCGCTGTATTGCGCCGTCATAAGCAAGTGCCATGGGTATTCCTCGTTATTCGTCCTCATTATTCATCCGAGTGCTTCTTGGCAGGCTGGATGTTCTTGGGGTTCTTCGGATCATCTGCCGCGAATTGCTCGACTTTTTTGACCTCGAATAGCTTTTTCAGATCGTCAAGATTCATGGCCGTCGCCTCGCCGAGCGACTGGTCGTTCATCGAGTATTCGTCGTCCTCGGCCGCGACTCGCGGTTGCGGCTGCGGCTGGCTATTCCACGGGTCGGCATTCGGCGTCGGCTGTGCGGGCTGCGGTTGATTCCACGGGTCATCGCCGGCAGCCGGCTGCGGAACCGATTGGGGCTGGTTCCACGGGTCATCGCCCGACATATTGCCCGACACTGTCTGAGGAACCGAAGAAGCCGGAGTCTGGGACTGCGGCTGATTCCACGGGTCGTCTCCTGGCTGCGGAGCCGCCTGAGCATGGTTCCCCTGCGGCTGATTCCACGGATCATCGTGAGGAGACTGCTGATATGGCTGGTTCCACGGGTCAGCTTCGGCCAGTTGCGACGCCGGTGAGACCGCGGCCTGAGACTGCGTCTGATTCCACGGATCATCGCTTGCGCCGGCAACTGCCGTAGCGGGAGCTGCGGTGGCTGGCTGCCCCGTGGACTGTCCAGTGGGTCCAGCGGACGCAACGGACGCAGCGGGTGCAACAGGAGCGGCCGGAGCGGCCCACGGATCAACACCATCACTGATGTCCGGAACCGCAACATGCTTCTTGTGATGTTCTTCGGGCGCAGGCGTAGTAGCGGGCTCGTTAGGTGCGAACCCGTCTGCAGATTGCGGCGAAGCGTTGCTTACAGCCGGCTTGGCCCAAGGGTCATCGTTACTCCAGCTCTTCGCCGCCGTGGATGCACCGGATTGATCGGCTCGATGGCTGTCGTCCGTATCCTCGGCTTGGCCTGTTGCAGCCAGCTTCGGAGCTTTCGGCTCGCTCCCCATATGAATGCCCAGGCCCGCTCCCAAACTCGACGCGGCCAATCCGGCCTTGGCCATGGCAATCTGCTGCTTGACCTTGGCCAGTTGCTCCGGGCTCATACGTCTGACGGATTCGACTCGCTCGCCATTCGCCGCGACCGCAGAAGGTGCAATAACTGCATTGGCACCGAACTCGTTGCGCACGGCATCCATCACCACGGCCGCCGCCTTCTTACCGCTGTTATCCACGGCCAAGGCGAAAGCGTGCTGGCTCAGCGACTTATCGAACGTCATCGACAGGCAAGGCAGACCCTTACGGTTGGGACCGAATTTTACGGTCGGCACCTTGTCTCGTGACACATATTCACGAATGGTTTCCGGCAAAGCGGCGACGGCTACATCCCACTTCTCGTCGATGGACCGATTATCCGATGCCGCAGGCGAGGCCACCGGTTGGGCCGGGGCGGCCGGCGACGCGGCGGGAGCGCCCCACCCGGCATTGGCAGCAGTAGTTGCTACAGCAGGTTGCACAGACGGAGAGCCCGCGGGTCGGTCGCTGACCGGGCCGTTGACAGGGCCATTGCCTCCAACAGATTCATGGGAAGCGGTGCTCTGAGGCGCGGCTGCTTGCTGGTTGCGTGCAGCACCGGAGAATCCGCCATGTGAGGCTCCGGCAAACCCGCCTCGCGATGAGCCGGCAAAACCACTGGCACCCGCACCGGAAGCGGCTGACGTAGTCGAAGTCGAAGAAGCAGCCGCAGGCGGCATACCAGAAGCGACTGGCGCGGGAGCGGCTGTCGCAAAGCCTGATTCACTGCCGGCCAACAATCGCGCGGCCAGCAGTTCCAAGCGCATACGCGGAGAAATGGCTCCGGTCATGGCACCCAACGTAGTGTTGATGATGTCTGCCATGGCGGTCAGGGCTCCCAGGCCCAACGCCTTGGCCTGACGGTGCAAGTCGTCCATATCCTCGGCCTCGGCCGTGTCAGACAGCACGGATTCCGCACGGTCCCCAGCCAACGTAAGCACCAGCAGATCACGCACACGAGCCAACAGGTCTTCGACGAATCGTCTCGGATCGAATCCGCCGACCACGACTTTCTGGACAACGCCGTACAGGGCTTCGCCGTTGTGATTGATTACCGCATCCACGGCCTCACCGATCAGCGCCTCCGGCGTGAAGCCGAGCAGGGCTACAGCGGCATCATGGGTGATAACGCCTTCGACCGAACCAACCATCAGCTGGTCAAGCACAGACAGGGTATCTCGCATGGAGCCGCCACCGGCGCGCATCGCCAGTTTCAGCACACCGGGCTCGGGCTTGATGCCTTCCTTGTCGCAGATCGTCTCCAGGTAGGGACCCATGACTTCCTGCGGCACCAGACGGAACGGATAGTGGTGGGTACGCGAACGGATGGTGCCGATCACCTTGTCTGGTTCGGTGGTGGCGAAGATGAACATCACATGTTCAGGCGGCTCTTCAACGATTTTGAGCAGCGCATTGAAGCCCTGCTGCGTGACCATATGGGCCTCATCGAGAATGAAAATCTTATAGCGGTCGCGCGCAGGGGCGAACCCAGCGCGTTCTCGCAATTCTCGAGCATCATCCACACCGTTGTGCGAGGCTGCATCGATTTCGACCACGTCGATGGAACCCGGACCGCCGGTGGCCAGGTCCTTGCAGCTTTCGCATTCGCCGCAGGGGTGGGAAGTCGGCCCTTTGGCACAGTTGACACAACGGGCCAGGATACGCGCGGAGCTGGTTTTACCGCATCCTCGCGGCCCTGAGAACAGATAGGCATGCGTAAGCTTGCCCTCGTCCAAGGCGCGCATCAGCGGGACCGTGACTTGGTCCTGACCGATGACCCCTTCGAAGGTGTCCGGACGATAGCGACGATACAATGCAAGTGCCATAGCTACTAACCTACCTTTGCCCTCAGAATTAACCGATAAAAAGTCAAGATAAACCGGGCTCATAGTTGCCGAATCGGGAAAACTCTTTATATTCCAACGACATTCATCTGACAACGGTTACCGCATTTTTATTGTTATTAACCGCTTTCTTTGTATTAACATAGTGTCAATAACGGTTGTAGTCAGGAGGCACCCATGAGCGATATCCTCGACGAGAAACGCCCCACCCGTGGCGATGCCCGGCGCGACGCCATCGTGCAAGCCGCGCGCAAAGTGTGTCTGGAAAAAGGCTTCTCCAAAATCACCGTTTCCGACATCGCAAGCGAAGTCGGTATGACGCGTTCACTGTTCTACCATTACTTCGAAGACAAGGAAGCCGTAGCCGACGCAGTACTCGACGACGTCATCGACGAAATCCTCACCACATTGAAGCAGTGGAACCAAGCGCGCGAAACAGGCAACGTGAACAAGGCATTAGACGACATCGTGCGCGTGCTCCGTTCCCTGATCGCCGACGAGAGCCCCTTTTCGAACCGTATGATCCAAGATGGCAACGCCGAACTGTATATCAAGTTCATTGACCGCGCGGCGGACCGTATTGCCGACTACATTGCCCAGACCACCGTACGTGATTTCGAGCAGATGCATGGTCTGCCAATCACCAACGTCCATGAGACATTCTTCACGCTAATCGTGGGGCTTATCTCGCTGGTTCGCTCGCATCCGAACATCAGCGACCGAACCATCAAAGAGGTCATGGCGCAGACGCTGCATATCGAAAGCTATGTCGTCTGAAGTCTGACGGCCATTGGCTCTGGTACCGCTCTCCCGTACTCCCCTCAGTCCGCTTCGCGGCCAGCTCGTCCGCAATTGCGAACAGCCTACGGCTGACTCTCTTCTGGTTCGACTATCGTCGAACCCTCGCCTACAAACAGCACTGGGCTGTTTGCTTTACGGCTCAGCCTAATGAGGAGAGCCAATATAATCAGGTCAGGCGAACTGGCCGGTTACGGGGTCGCGACCGTCTCGGGCGATGGCGTCAAGCACTTCCTGTCGGGAGTCCACCTCACGGGCGGCTACGGCCGGCGGCACCAGCACGCGCAGTGCGCAGTCCTCGGCCACCACCCTGAAGGGCAGATGCCCGATGTATTCGCCGTCCGCCATCAGCACCGGCGGCTCGTCTCCTTCCGCTGCCCGCGTGACTTCGATCTCGCGTATGCGCTTCCACCCGAACACCTTTGAGGCGAGCAGCTTGCCATTATAGGCGTTCGAGATGGCCACCGCACATTCGCCGAAGTTCGGCACGTGATTCATCCACACCAGGTCCAACAGCCCGTCGGAGAAGCAGGAGTACGGCGAGACCTCGATGCCGCCACCGATATGACGCGAATTCGCAATCGTCAGCAACGGCGTGATGATGTCCCGCTCATCCGTGGTACCGTCCGCCAGCGTGGCTTTGATGTGGTACCCATAACGCTTCATATGCGTCAGCTCCACCAGCACCGCCACGAAGTAGCGCATGGTGCCGGTCGGCAGATGCGAATGATTCGCACGATCATTGATGCTCGCGTCGAGACCACAGGACAGCATGCCCGCATAGTACCGGTCAATCGGATGCTCGGCAGACTTGCTCTCCTGGTACTCGTATTCCTCGCCGGTGGATGGGTTCACGGCATAGCCACCGTCTAAAGAGGTCACGCGTCCCATGTCCACATCAATGTGTGATCCGCGCACGATAGCGCCGACGATACCTTCCACTGCGGTTTCGATGCGATTGACCGGCAGCTTAAGTCCCCGAGCGAAATCATTGCCCGAGCCCATGGCCACGATGCCCAACGGCTTACCGCCGCAACCCACGGCATTGGCACCGAGTGCGATCATGCCGTCGCCGCCGACCACCACCAGATAGTCGTACTCGTGCGCGCGTTCACGCGCCTGGTTCAGGGAATCGTCGAAACTCGTGCCGGTGATGTCGATGACGTCGAAGTTATGGGCACGGCCGGCGTCCTCCAGCAGTCCCAATACTCGCGCATCCACCTTGGCACCACGGCCCTTATCGGAAGTGGGATTGCCCACCATGGCCACCACGCGACGGCGTTCTGTGCGTTCACTCTCGCTCATGCTCTCACCTTAACCAAAGGTCCAGAAGCCCGCCAGAGCATCAGTGCTTACGGTCCATTATTGTGATAATTGTCTCCTTCCGTACAATTCACCGGTCCGGCCCGAGCCGTCCGCTCCACGGATGATGCCACCGGAACCATGGTTTCCACCTTGATGGTTACCAACACGTCTTCATCCCGCACGGAGCAGGAGCCCAGCGTGACGCCATTCGCTTCAGCCATGTTTGCGGCAAGCGCGCATGGATCACCGATATCCACATGCCACAGCGCATACGCAGCGTCAACGGCAATAAGGTCGGCGAGGGAACGCGCTCGATTCTGGCAGATCATGAGGTTGCCCACACTTGCCGCCACCGCGAGCGCAATGCTCACCGCCATAACCAGCATGGCTCCGGCCATCGTGCCCGATCCCTCCTCATAACGCATTCCCTGCACCGCAATTCCTTTCTATTGCGGCCGCCCAGCCAGCAGCCGACCAGTTATTGGCTTATCGCCGTAGCGTTGCCGGTAACCCGCGTTGGAGTGACATCCAGTGGACCGGGCAGTACCGAACATTCGACCATCACGCTCGTCGATTGGCCGTTGTGGGCAATGCTGACGCGGGGATCTCCCCCGGCAACGTCCGCAGCTATGCTGCGCGCGGATGATTCGTCACCGGTAACCACAAACTCGCGTGCAGCCGCTGCCGCGGCACTTTGGCAGTCCATGGAAACGATGACCACACGTCCTATTGCCAGTATCAGCCCGGCGATGGCGATAACGCTGGGCAATACGATCGCGAATTCGGCGGTGGCCGATCCTGTGCATAGGTCTGGCGGCAGTCTGGCGAGCCGCCATCGGCATGTCATGGTCTTCATGGCTGTCACCCGACTTTCAGAGCCTGTTTGATGATGTTGGTCAGCAACGTCTTGATGGCGTCCGATTTCAGGATGGCGACCAGCACTGCCGCAAAGCCTGTAGCCGCAACGAGCACGACTGCGTATTCCGCAGTGGCTGCGCCTTCTTCGGGCTCAGCCATGAGGGTGCGGAAGCGTGCGTCCATGAGGCATAGCCGTTCTTTTGCCTTGGCGTTCAGCGTGGCCACACGAGCCTTGCTGTGTGCGAAGATGCCGGCCTGCCCGTCGACGATGACGGGGATAGGGGTATTCATTGGCGTTCCTTTCGGTAAGGAGGGGAAGCTGCGCAGTGGCTTCGCACCTTCCCCATGCGTGTGTGAGTGGTTGGCCCCCGCGCCGGGTTGACGCGGGGTGCATACCACTGTGGACTATCAACGCTTCATGCACCAGGAAAAACGGGGGATGTGGTTCTAGCTTGCCGAGTTATCCACACCCCGACGTGTCGTCCACCACAAATGTGGATAACCAAACGCAGCCAAGTGCAATACCGAGCGATACAACAAAATTCAGCCCAAGCGCACTCGGTTCACGCCTATATTCACATCATGAAGGACGCAATCGCCGGAATGACTCCTACCAGCACGAATGCCGGCAGAAAACATAGCCCTGTAGGCATCAGTAGCTTTACCGACAGCTTCGCGGCATTCCGTTCGATGGCAGCACGCTCGTCACGGTCCAGCTGTTCAATGGCGGATTCGAGGCGCACGCCAGGCATATCGCCATGCGTCCATGACGATTCCAAAGCCGATTGCAGCAGTCCAAGATCTCGTTGCGTGGTATTCGTATCTTCCCCGGATGGACTATCAGCTGGCGCACCCTCATGCTGAACAGCCATAGCGGCATGCCACGCATCAGCCCAGGGAACCCCTCTGGTCAGGGAGCTCCCGACCTCGCTCATGCGAGCACCGCAGTCGTCGCCGACGGCTTTGCCCACCATGTCAAGCGCCCGGGGAATCGAAGAGCCTTGCCGCAATGACACCTGCAACATGCGCAATATGAGTATGGTCCATGACGACCCGCAATCATGCGCTACAGCCGGCTCCTCACACGGCAAGCGGCTGTCATGACGAACCGGAACCTTATACAGCCAACTAGCAATCGCCGCACAGCCTGCCGCGGCGTGTACCCACACCGTACTCATAATCCGCTGCCTTTCAACAATGCCCGCATCCATGCCAAGCCGGCAGCATAACAACATCCTCCCAATGTCAGGCAGACCACACCGCGCGGCGATCCAATCAAGAACGCCAATGGTCCAGCTCCCAGAAGCTCGCCCAATGCCACGGTGACGGCCGGAAGCGCGCTCAGCAGCCCCACAGTGGCTTTAGGCACGGCACATGCTTGCGATCGCAGGTTCTGCATCAGCCTCATCTGCCGGTAAGCAGTCAATACCGCTTCCAGACATGGCACCGCTTGGCAACCGAGCTCATCGCTCAAAATCGCTGCGGCGGTGACCCCGCGTGCAGCTTCAAGTACCTGCGCTGGTGATTCGTCGGGCAGACGCCGCTGTTCGAACATCGCTATGAGCCGTTCCACAGTAATGCGATGAGTGGCGAAGCGTCTGCTGGATTGTTCCTCGAATGCTTCAACCAATGTGCCGCCACCTCGCAATCGCGCGATGGCGGATGTAATCACCTGTGCAACGCCCACGCGAGGTGAGTCGGCATATCGAGGTTCGTTTATGGCTGCGGAATCGACCGTGCGCTCTTTACCAGCCAGCTGGCGCAATCTTCCGGACTTCTTCCCCGGCCATATCAGCACCGCGAGCGCCGCCAGAACAGCACACCACATCATCACCCACCACCATTCGGCCCGGGAACGATGCCCCATCGTTCAATGAAGTGCCCCCATTCGGCGGTATACCGAGGAGGATGGCGGCCATTCCATACCGCCAGCGGTGTTCCTGCCAGTTCACCATGTGCTACGCGCAGTTCGCCGATCTGCGTGATACGCCGCTGTCCGTTCACTCGCTCCAAATGCACCACCGCGTCGAAAGCACCTGCCGCCAGCATGGCCAACGCCTGTGGACTGACTCCGGCAAGCAATCCAAGCGAAATCAACCTGGACGGCACTCGGTCCACGCCGTCCGCATGCACGGTGGTCATGCCGCCGTGGTGACCGGAATTGAACGCGCGCAGTAGGTCAACGATTTCCGCACCACGGCATTCGCCCAGCACCACGCGGTCGGGGCGCATTCGCAATGTCGCTTTGACCAAGTCCGCCAGGCTTATGGCTCCGACGCCCTCCACATTCGCCTCGCGTGTTACCAACGAGACATGATCGCCGCGTCCCAGTTCCCCCAGTTCACGAACTTCCTCTACGGTGACGATGCGCTCGTTCACGTCGCATTGCGCCAGCAGCGCCTTGAGCAAGGTGGTCTTGCCCACGCCTGTTCCGCCGGTAATTAGCACTGTGGCATGTTTGCGCACCAATCCCACGAACGTCGGCAGCCAAGCAGCCGGGAATACGCCTAATTTGCTCAGGTGCTGTAGCGATGCCATGGTTCGGTCAGGGAATCGCATGGAAATCGCGGCACCTTGTGGCACCAATGGGGCAATCACCGCATGCACGCGGATGCCATCTGGACTGGCGGCGTCCGCTATCGGGCAGGCATCATCCAGTCTGCGCCCAAGCTGCGCGCACAGTTGGACGGCGTATTCTCGAACTACTTGCGGCGAGCGGAACGGCACATGCAATACTGTTTCGCGCATGCCATTGCCGCGGTCCGCCCAAACGCGGCCATCACAGGTCACCGCCAAATCGGTAACCTGCGGGTCGGATGCCACATCATTCAATAGACCGAAGAACACAGTTCTGGGCACTGCGCCGGGCTCATCAGCCCGAGTGATTACGGCAGCCATAGCATCACTGGTCCTTGTGAGAAGTTCCCGAAACCGGGCGAATGGCCTGTTCTACGAGATTGGCAAGCAAGTTCATGGCTTTGCGACTGCCTTTGGTCACCGATCTGATGCCGAGGCCTTCCAGTACGTCTCCGCACAGATTGACACTTGGCTTGACGGGACCCAATACCGTGGCAGTCAAGTAGTCCTGCGCCTCGCCAATACCCACGTGCCCTCTCCCACGTGGAGCGCCACGTGGTTCCACGCCGACGATATGTGGCGCTTCACAGCCCCAAGAATCCAGTCTGGACCGGTGCGCTTTGGCCCTAGCCAATCCCATTACCGACAATTCCGCGGCAATCACCTGCATGCCACTGCGTAAATCGGGCACGGTCTCAATGAGTCCCCCTTGCCCGGCGTCCACGATGACGACGTCATTCGCTTCCGCCAAAGCCCGGATGGCCGCTTGAACTTCCCACCAGTCAGGCTGGCGCGCGCTCCAAGGATCGTAGGGAAGTACTCGCACACCCTCCCACGTCATCAGCTCATGGTTCATCGCCTCACCCTCGATACGGCCGAGGGGCGCGTCGACTTGGCTGAACCGTAAGCCCGGCTCTCGTTCTACACCAAGTAGCAGATCAAGGCATCCGGCCACGAAATCAGCGTCTATGAGAACGCAGCTGTGTTCACGTCTCGCCAATGTCCATGCAAGCATGGAAGCCATGACACTCAACCCCACGCCTCCATGGCCTGACGTCATCGTCACAGTGTTATGAAAGCTGGTGTCTGTAGTTAGGGCGAGTGCCGGAGCCTCGCCCGATCTCTGCCGTTCGCATGAGGCCAACGGCCTGGGCGGCGGAGTGTAGTAGCGATGCGCTGGAATCGGCGCATCGTCCGTGGGCAGCGGAATGCCCGGAGGTGCTACCGCTGGCGAGGTGATCCTACGCGCCACGCGGGGTGAGGTATTGCTATTCATAAGCCGATTGAAACGTGTCCGAGTTCAATGCTCAACACGAATCGACCATTGTGGTTCTAGCTTGCCGAGTTATCCACACCCCGGCATGTCGTCCACGACAAATGTGGATAACCACGGTGCTGTTTCACGCCCATCTCATGCAAAAGGCCCTGACCTCATATGCACGGTCAGGGCCTTCATTTTTCACGACGATTCCTTATGCGGTAATCTACATTTCTTGATCACTTATCGAGGTTCTTGATGCCGTCTTCCATGACGTCCAGCTGAGCATCGGTCACCTTGGCCGGCTTCTTCTTGCCGAACTTGGCCTTGAACAGACCGATGATGGTCGGGGCGAGCGAGACCAGCAGAATCAGCACGATCACCAGCTCGAAGTGATCCTGCACGGCCGGAATGTTGCCGAAGAAGTAGCCCAGCAACGTGAACAGCGTGGACCAGCACAGGCCGCCGAGCACTGAGAACGGCGTGAAACGGCTCCAACGCATACCGGAAATACCGGAAATGAACGGCATGAACGTACGAATGAACGGGAAGAAGCGGCCCAGGAACACAGCCAGCGGGCCCCACTTCTCAATCATGTGCTCGGTTTTGGCCAAACGCTCCGGGGTCAAGGCCTTCACCTTGCCGGACTGGATGATACGGCGGCCAAAGAAATGACCGATGAAGTAGTTGCACTGGTCGCCGATAATCGGCGCGCACCAAACCACCGGCAGCAACCAGAACAGCGGCAGCGCGGCCTTGCCGGTCGCAGCATCCGGGGCTGCGAACACGCCGGCCGCGAACAACAGCGAATCACCGGGCAGGAACGGGAAGAACACCACGCCCGTTTCGATGAATACGATGAGGAAGATGAATCCGAGGGTCGGCGCCACGCCCATGGCAATCCAACCGGCAATCGCGGCACGCGGATCCTTCAGCAGTTCGAGGATGAAATTAACGAAGCCCATGTGATTCCTATGAGTCCTATACGTCTATATGTGTGAACAATCTGTCCAATAACCAGACATTCGTCTGAAAACCGTCAACCACTCTACCAGTCGCCCCGATACAAGAGGGGGCCACCGGAACCTCATAGCAGCCATTACTGCCATCTTCCTTACAAATATGGCGTGCTTCGCTGGTATATCGTCAACACATTCCACCGCTCATGAGGAGAACTGCATGCGCGGTGATGTAATCAATTACTCACCAAGACGCTGGTGCACGAAACCGTCCAGCGCGGCCGCATCGATACCGTCATACGATTCTATGGACGCGAACTGGCCCAGGCCGGAAGTATCCGTGCGAATCCAGCCGGTCTGCGCAATCAGAGTCGCGCCCGATGCCGCACCGGCCTGAAGTCCAACCGAAGAATCCTCGAGCACCACGCACTTGGCCATGTCTTCACGGGCGATGCCAAGCTTGTCGGCTGCGGCCAGGTAGGGTGCGGGGTTCGGCTTGTGCTCGTACGGATCGTCGCCACAGACGTAGCCGGCGAACAGTCCCTCGGACTGCTTCATGATGTTCTCCGCCATACGGCGCGGCGAAGTAGTGACCAGCATGGATGGGATGCCGGCCTCATTGAGCGAGCGCAACACGTCTTGCACACCAGGAATCCACGGCAGGCGTTCGACCTCCGCCTTGAACACATAATCCTTGAGCTGCTTGTCGATTTCGGGAACGCTCAATGTGCAGCCATGCGCAATCATGACCTCTGCCACGTGAGACACCGGAGTGCCGGAGCACGCCCAACCGAGGTCCTCGTTCCACTCGCCGCCATTGTTGTGCGCGATTTCGATTTCGCCGTCATGCCAAAGCGGTTCCGAATCGATAAGCGTTCCATCCAAATCCCAAAACACGGCCTTGAGCAACATGGTTACCTCCGTTCGCATGCCCGCACGCCAATTGGCGCCTTTACTCTTGCTGCATTCCATTGCACCAACCGGATGCGACAACCATAGCGCGTCAGCACACCGCCCCTGCGCCTCAGCGCATGGTCAAACCACCATCGACGTGCAGACATTGCCCGGTAATGAAGCCGGCAATGTCGGACGCCAACAACGCGACCCCTCCGGCGATGTCATCGGGACGGGCAAGGCGGCCAAGAGGCGTCATGGCAATGATTCGTTCACGAACATCCTCGGTGGTGGCTGCGCTGGATGCGGTTCCGGCCGTCAAACCTGCGGCAATGGCATTAACGGTAATGCCGAAGCCGCCCAGCTCCTGGGCCAGAGAGCGGGTCATGCCGACCAAGCCGCCTTTGGCAGTGATATACGAATGGTAGGGCACGATGGGCGAATCGACCAGATTGCTGGAGATGTTGATGATACGCCCGGAGGTCTGGGTTCGCATCAGCGGCACCACATGTGAGCACATCAGATATGCACCATGCAGGCATCCCTCGATCTGTGCGCTAAACTCATCCCAATCGCCTCCAGCAAAAGTGGAACGGCGACGCGGGTCAAAGGAGAAGCGTCCGAAAGCATTATTCACTAAGATGTCCACGCCGCCGAATGAGTCGACAGCGGCACCCACCAGCTTGGAAGATTGCGATTCATCGCAAACATCCGCCTGTACAGCTATAGCCAAGCCTCCCAGCGAGTGGATGTCTTCAACAGTGCGCTGCGCGCTGGCGGCGTCATGTACGTAATTGACGACGACAGCGGCTCCGTGCGATGCCAGGCATTTCGCCACGGCCGCTCCTATGCCCTTGCCGGAACCGGTGATGATCGCTGTTCTGCCATCCAGATTCACCATTGGACGCCGTGCCATATCGCTTTGCTCTGTCATTACCCTTGCCTTTCGCCCCGCTACCAGCCCCTGCTGCCCGCAACAGCACAGGCCTATTCCATATCCATATCGAACGAATCGCCGTACACGTCGCTGCCGCGTTCGACATCCACCGCGCGCAACAGATCGATGAGATTGAAGCCCCCATCATGATGCCAGCCGGATTTCGCCCGATCCATCTCACCGAGCGGACAGATGCGATTCACACCGACCTCGGCCAATGTATCTGCAAGACCAAACAGTCTGGTCGAATCCACAGCGACACCGCAGCTCTGCAGCCAGCCACGGCAGGAAGTCAATCCTCTGGCAGCGTCCAACAAATCTGGCACCGCCACCACGTTGACGGTGCGGTTCAACGGCGACATCAGCGAAGCAACATCCTCGTCGGCACCGCTACCGTCAAGTTCTCGATACAGCACCGACCATGCCGTGCTATGGCCACTGGCGAACACCGCGGCCTTCCCGCCCATCAAGGCTCTCATCTCAGCGTCGGTGCGCGCCCGCTGAATGGCCACGTTCTCGGCGTCACTCAATACGGAGCGCGGATATTTGCGCTGCTGATTCTCAAGCTCGCCACCGAGCAGCTGAGCCACTTCACGAGCGGTGAGGGCTCCATCAGTCTCCACGAACACGGTCTGCGGAGCCAAGCAGCTTTGCTGGTCATATGTGGCGATGTCAACAGCCACACGATGCACGGTATCGGCATAGGTATCAGGGCGCAAAGCCTCTCGACCAATGAACGCCAACCCGACTTTTGCTCCGTAACCTAGACAGGGCTTGGATCCGGCGACTTTGCCCGCAATCAATTTGGTAGTCTGCGAAGAACCGTAAACAATCACGGCATCGGCCACATCGATGGCTGAATCCTCGAGCTGCTGCGAGCCGCCCTTCCATGGAACCACCGCAATGGCATCAGCGAGGTCGGAATTGACCATCGCAATGCTGCGAGCAAAGAACGCAGGCATCACCGGTTCGGAAAATGAAGATTTGCCAAGAATCGCGCCTTTGACCAGCAGGGTCATCGCCATGCTCCACACGGGAATCCCCGGCACATTGCTGGAGAACACCTGATAGGTGAGCGCCGGGCCCACATATTTAGAGTATCCCCCCGCCTTGTTCGGCCGGAATTCGTCGAGCATAGACGGCTGACCGATTTCGGAGTCCAGGAACCGGAGCAGTTCACGACGCCTGAACTGGCGCATATACCGTTTGAGCTCAATCCGCACCATGTCAGGCTCATATCCGGTGATTGCGGGAATCAGCAGTTCAGCCTGACGCCGCAGCTCAAAATCCGGATCGGCCCATAGTTGGGCCGCGTCGGCCACGATGTCGAGAATATCGTTGACACTCATCGCGGTAAGCGTGCGGTTGCGAACATCGGCAAGCTGCTTGGCAAGGGAAGTCACCTTTGGGCCATCCAGTCGCGGATAGCGCAAACGCTTCACCCCATCCGATGTGGCGACCTCATAGATTTCGTAATCCGAAACATCCGCTCCCGAGGGCAGGTGGAAGACATCAATGGCCTGACTCACAGATTCGTCAGCGGTTGGCACTGATGACCTCGTCCACTGCGATTGAGCAACCACGGGCCTCGGCTCCCTTCGCCCGACCCTGCAGCAGGAATCCGTCCGGAGTCCGGTAGCCAAGATCCTCGGTCAGAATACCGATGCAGGAATTCCAATTGGCAAGGTCGTAATGGGCTATCACACCGGTCTCACCATCCTTGACGGGAGCCAGCGTCTCCGGATCAAGGAAGACCGTGCGCACCCAAGCGGGGTTCGCCTTGAGATAGTTGCTGGTGCCATCCGTATACCACGACAGAATATTTTGGTCATAGATCTGCGAGCTCAACTCGGTCATGCCATACATGTTGACGCAGTGGTGGCGCGGCACCCCCAGTGTCTGTTCCAGCTCATCAAGCATCTGGTCTTCGGTGATGTCGCGCTTGGTGCTCTTGAAGCCGCCAGTGTCGAACAAGCGGCTATCGGGGGCCAGCGCGAACGTCAGATCATGCTCATGCAGGTAATCGAGCAGATACAGGTAGGATGACGAGACACCCATCAGCATCACCGGTTCGCCGTCGGACACCGCACGATTGAGGAAATCGATGATGCCATCGAATTTGAGCCCATGTTCATCGAAGAACACGCCGCTGCCTTCGCTGCCGCAGAGTTCCACGGCCTTGGTGAGATACCGCGACAGTGAGGAGTTCTGGTTCATGTCCCACGCCGGAGAGATCACAGCAATGCGAATGCGTTCACGATCCGGCATGATGAAATGGCGGAACGGCACAATCATCGATTCATCCCACACCTCAAGATCGGGGTGGAAGTTGCGCCCACGCATCTTGCCGCCATGCGTGGTTCCGCTCGTCATGAATACGGCTTTGCACTGCTCGGTCGGTATGGTCGAAAGGTCAAGGTGCTTGACCCCGTCCCCCGGCATCGGCGGAATCTCCCGCCAATCCTTGAGCGTTGCGGGGGTGACGCGTTTAGCCGCGCAGTAACGACGGTACGGCAGATCATACGTGTACTGATAGATGAACACATCGCGCGCCAACGCACCAAACGCCTCTTCCGGGGCCTGCTCACAGCCATAGGTATGGATAAAATCCAGAATCCCGCGCTTGATACGACGCGCGTCATCCATCACATCAGTCATTGCATCGCTCCTGTCAATATCCAATATCAACCAGCATTATCGTTCATCGTGCGCCGCAGCGCCAGTCCCATCCGCCGGATCGGCTGCTGGAACATCCACGGACGCCGGCGCACGATGCTTCGCCACCAAATCCGGAAGAGCGACGAACAGCGCATTGAGAATGATGGCGCTGAATACACCGACCATGATGTTGTTGCCAAAGAACACGCTTGCGCCGCCGGTCAGGCCGGAGAGCGCCTTGGGCAGGGCGATGCCGAGCAGCAGAGACATGCCGATGACCGTTTGACGGCGCTCGTCATCAGCGACCTTGCGCAAGGCTCGCAGACCGGTCACGATCAGGCTGGCCGCAGCCGGCAGGAAGATGCCTCCGACGACTGCCGAGGGAATGACGGACAGCAGCGCGCCTGCCTTTGGCACGAAGCCCAGAATCAGCAACAGAATGGCGGCGATGATCACAGGCGTGCGCGTGCGCAGCTTGCCTTCGCCGGTCAGGTTGAGCAGGCCGACATTTTGCGGGTATGCGGTGGTGGTGAATCCACCAATCAGCGAGGAAATGGCCGAACCTGCCGCCTCGCCGGCGAGGCCGTAGCGCACCTGCTTGCGTTCGAGGGTCGTGCCTTGAATCTCGGAAGCCGCCTGATAGACGCCGAGAGCCTCCATGACGGCAACCATATAGGCGATGAAGAACGGAATGAAGATCTTCCAGTCAAACGTAAACGGCCCGTAAGGCATGAAGGTCGGCAGGCCCAACCATCCCTTGGAAGCCACAGGAGAGAAGTCCACCATGCCAAACGCCGCGGCGACCACGGTGCCGACGATAAGCGCGATGAGGAATGAGAACGACTTAAGCAGACCCTTGCCGAGCAGCGACAGGACAAGCACAATCGCCGTGGTCAGGATCGACACGGTCAGGATGTGCGGATCGGCAAACGTTTTGTCACCGGGAGCCCCTCCAAGAAACTCGCTCAGCGTGAATCCGGACAGCGAAACACCGACCATAAAGATGACCACGCCCGAGATCATCGGAGAGAACAGGAACCTCATCCGCTCTATCACACCGGTCAGGCACAGCAACAGGAACACAAGCGAAGCGATGAGAATGGACGAACTCGCCGCCCCCAGCATGCCAGCCGTACCTGCCGCGATCATCAACGCGTCAAACGCGGCTGACGGCCCCTGCACCACCGGCAGGCGGACCAGCCGAGTGGCCTGGATCAGAGTAACCAGGCCGGAGACGATGAAGATGGCGTTAATCATGTTCGACGACAGAGCAATAGGTAAGCCGATTGCTCCGGCCACGAATACCGGATCAAGCCAAACATTGGAAACGAACACATGCTGGAAACCCAGCAGTACGTTCTGGGCGGTCAGCTCCTTGCGTATTGACATACGCTTCCTCTCTCTCAACGCGCATATGGGATGCCGAGCCGAACAGAGGAGTTCAACCGTCGTATTCCCTACGCGAGTGTTAGCTCACAGGTTCGAAGGGTTCGGCACATACCGTCTCAGCCTAAAGCACCCCTTACGAATCGGTTTTCGCACGTCACCGTAACAAACCTTGACATATCCGTCAAGAAAATTCGTGCTCTTTTCGGCAGCTGCCCGATGTGAGATAACAAACAGTTTTACGAATGGAGAAGGAATCGAAGCAATGCGGCCAGACTCACCAACCCCACAGGACCATGGACTTGGAGTCGGCGGGAGTGAAGTTGGAGTCGCCGGTGGTGCAGGCAGCGGTATCGGCGGCGGTATCGCGACCGGGCAGTTCGCGGGTTTCGCGGCGGATGGCGTTGCGCCAGAGGCGGGCGCGGTTGGAGCGTTGCACCTCCACGATGTTGCCGTCTCGGCCAGCGGCGAAGACGCTTTCCTGGTCGCCGGTTTGCATGCGCTTGACTTCACGGCGCAACTGTCGATTCTCTTCTTCGAGCTCGAGGATGCGCGCGATACCGGAAAGATTGATGCCCTCATCCTGACTTAGGCGCTGAGCTCGGGTCAGGCGGGCAATGTCGCGCAGGCAGTAGCGGCGTGCGCCGCCATCGGTGCGCTGTGGACGGACCAGACCCAGCCGGTCGTACTGGCGAAGGGTCTGGGGGTGGATGTTGGCCAGTTCGGCGGCCTGGCCGACGGTGAAGATGGGCAGTTCGATATCGAAGCCGACATCATCGGCTCCGTCGAGATCGGCCCTGCCCATCACCAGCGCGGTTGCGCACATTGCGTACAACTGCTTCATTTGGTTGGCTAACCGCGCCATTGTTCACCTCCTGATTACAGGCTGAGATAGTCGCCGGCTTTTTCGTCGAATTCTTTGGCGGCGTGCTTGACCGCCAGACCCGGCTTGGCGGGGACCATGATCTGCACGCGGCCGATCAGGTCGCCCGGCTGGTTGCCGCGCTGGACACCGAGTCCCGCGAGCTTGACCTCCGCGCCGGAGCTGGAACCGGCCGGCACCTTGAAGGTGACGGGATTGCCGTCGATGTCCTTGGCCTCGACCTTGCCACCGGCCACGGCCTGGCCCACGGTGACGGGCAGGTCCATGACGATGTCGTGGCCGCGCATCGAGAACGCGGCATCGGGCTTGACGGTGACGTGCAGGTACAGGTCACCGGCCTTGCCGCCATTGATGCCCGGCTTGCCCTTGCCGGCAAGCTTGATTTTCTGGCCGTCCTTGACGCCCGCAGGCACGTGGGCCTTGAACTTCTTGCCGTCCACGGACAGGGACACGGTAGCGCCCTTGACCGCCTGACGCAGGGTCAGGCTGATCTTGGAGTTGCGGTCCTCGCCGTTTTCGGGGCGCGGGGCCTCCTCATAGCCATAGCCGCCGGCATTGCCGTACGCCTGCTGGCTGTAGCCGCCTTGGCCTGCAGCACCGCCGAACATCGAGAAGATGTCGTTGATGTTGTTGGGGCCGCCGCCCGAAGTGGAGAAGCGGATGCGCGAGCCATTGCCGCCGGCACCCTGGCCGAACATGGAACCAAAGATGTCGGAGAAACCGGAAGCATCGAAGCCGCCGGCGCCGGAACCGCCGGCGAATCGGGCGCCGCCCATGCCGAACTGACGAATCGCGTCGTACTTCTGGCGATCTTCCTTCTTGCTCAGCACGTCATAGGCTTCGGAGATGTCCTTGAACTTCTCCTCGGCTTCCTTGGTCTTGTTGACGTCAGGATGGTATTTGCGGGCGAGCTTGCGGTACGCCTTCTTGATGTCGTCGTCCGAAGCGTCCTTGGAGACACCAAGGACTTTGTAGAAGTCTTTGCTGAGCCATTCGTTTTCAGCCATTCATGTCTCCTTTCTAGAAAAGTCTTTATGATTGGCTCCCCTCCTTGAGGGGAGCTGTCGTCATAGGCGACTGAGGGGAGTTACGGCATCCGTTAAGCTCCCCTCAGTCAGCTTCGCTGACAGCTCCCCTCAGAGAGGGGAGCCGAGGTAAATATCAGCTCCCTCATCAGAGGGAGCTAAGGCACTGTCAACTCATTGCAGCGAACTGGTCGTCAGTTTTGCGGGGAGGCTACTACTACTCGGGCGGCGCGGATTACGCGGTCGCCGATGCGGTAGCCGGCCTCAACCACGGTGTCAACCGTTTCCTTTTCGGCATTCGCGTCCGGCTTGTGCAGGATCGCGTCATGCTTGGTGGGGTCGAAGTCCTCGCCCTTTTCGCCGAACTTCTCGACGCCGAACTTCTCGAAGGCTTTGTCGATCTTGGTGGCAACGGCCTTGAACGAGTCGTCCATCTCGCTGTGTTCGCGAATGCGGTCGATATCGTCGAGGGCGGGCAGCAGCGCGGTCAGCACGTCGATGATGCCGTGCTGGCGGAAACGCTCCTGCTCCTTCTGCGTGCGATTGCGGTAGTTGATGAACTCCGCACGTTCGCGCTGCAGGGCTTCGAGGTAGTCTGCGGCTTCCTTCTTGGCCTTGCCGAGGGGGGTGAGGGTGTCTTCGGAATCGGAGGGAGCGGAATCGGACGAGCTATCGCTCGGCTGTTCCGCTCCGGCGTTCGCCGGGGTCTCTCCCTCAGTCGCGGACTTCGCCGCGCCAGCTCCCTCGTCAGAGGAAGCTTGGGATGCGGTCTCGGCTTTGGCCGAGTCCTGCGGCGCGGCGGAAGCGGCACCCTCAGCGGCCTGGTCGGGATCCGGCAGGTCGTTCAGGTAGTCGTCCTTGTTGAACTCGGACATCACTTGTTGTCCTTGTCGTCATCGTCGTCCACGACCTCGGCCTCGACGGTGTCGTCATCGGAACCGGAGGCGGAGCCAGCGGAAGCGCCAGCGCCGGCAGCGCCAGCCGCACCGGCACCAGCCGCGGCACCCTCGGCACCCTGCTGGGCATAGAGGACCTGGCCGATCTTCTGAGCGGCGGTCATCAGCTCGGTCTGAGCGGTCTTGACCTTCTCGGTGTCGTCACCCTTCAGGGCCTCCTTCAGGGCGTTGACCTTGTCGGTGACCTCCTTGACGATGTCATCGGAGAGCTTGTCCTTGTTGTCGTTGACGAGCTTCTCGGTGGAGTAGGCGAAGGCCTCGGCCTGGTTGCGGGTCTCGGCGTCCTCCTTGCGCTGCTTGTCCTCAGCCTCGTGCGCCTCGGCCTCCTTGACCATGCGGTCGATCTCGTCCTTCGGCAGGCCGGAACCACCGGTGATGGTCATGGACTGCTCCTTGCCGGTGCCCTTGTCCTTGGCGGACACGTGCACGATGCCGTTGGCGTCGATGTCGAAGGTGACCTCGATCTGCGGGACGCCACGCGGCGCCGGGGCGATGCCGGTCAGCTCGAAGGTGCCCAGCGGCTTGTTGTCGCGAGCGAACTCACGTTCACCCTGGTAGACCTGAATCAGCACGGACGGCTGGTTGTCTTCAGCGGTGGAGAAGACCTCGGAACGCTTGGTCGGGATGGCCGTGTTGCGATCGATGAGCTTGGTCATGATGCCACCCTTGGTCTCGATACCGAGGGACAGCGGGGTCACGTCGATAAGCAGAACGTCCTTGCGGTCGCCCTTGATGACGCCGGACTGCACGGCGGCGCCGACCGCCACGACCTCATCCGGGTTCACGGACTGGTTCGCTTCCTTACCACCGGTAAGCTCCTTGACCAGATCCTTGACGGCGGGCATACGGGTGGAACCGCCGACGAGCACCACGTGGTCGATGTCGCTCACCGAGATGCCGGCATCGTGCAGCACGTTGTTGAACGGCGTGCGGCAGCGGCCCAGCAGGTCGGAGGTCATTTCCTCGAAGTGCGCACGGGTCAGGGTCTCGTCCAGGTGCACCGGGGTGCCGTCGGGGGTCATGGCCAAGTACTGCATGGAAATGCTGGTGGAGGTGGAGGAGGAGAGCTCCTTCTTCGCCTGCTCAGCGGCTTCCTTCAGACGCTGCAGCGCAATCTTGTCCTTGGACAGGTCGACGCCGTACTTGTTCTTGACTTCGGAAACCAGCCAATCGATGATCTTCTGATCCCAGTCATCGCCACCGAGGTGGTTGTCGCCGTTGGTGGCCTGAACCTGAATGGTGGAGAAGCCGTCGTCATCCTTGCCAATCTCCAGCAGGGAGACATCGAAGGTGCCGCCGCCGAGGTCGAAGACCAGGATGCGCTCGTCCTCCTTGCCCTTCTCAAGGCCGTAGGCCAGAGCGGCTGCGGTCGGCTCGTTGATGATACGCAGGACGTTCAGGCCGGCGATCTTGCCGGCGTCCTTGGTGGCCTGACGCTGAGCATCGTTGAAGTATGCCGGGCAGGTGATGACGGCGTCGGTGACGGGCTCGCCAAGGTAGGCCTCGGCGTCCCTCTTCAGCTTCATCAGGATCTGTGCGGAAATCTCCTGCGGGGTCCACTTCTTGCCGTCGATGTCGACGGTCCAGTCGGTGCCCATGTGGCGCTTGACGGAAGAAATAGTGCGGTCAACGTTGGTCACGGCCTGACGCTTGGCCACTTCGCCGACAAGGATCTCGCCGGACTTGGAGAAGGCCACCACGGACGGCGTGGTGCGCGCGCCTTCAGCGTTGACGATAACGGTGGGCTCGCCACCTTCAAGAGTTGCGATGCAGGAATTCGTGGTTCCCAGATCGATACCAACTGCGCGTGCCATAATGTGTGCTCCTTTGTGGGACTTGCGATTGCCCGGCCGGCGCCGCCGTTCGCCACGACCTGTTCGGGTTGTGACGCACGGTGTGCGCGAGCCGTCTCGCACGTGTTCGTTCTTTCGTTCTTCGCCCGGGTTTCGGTCGGTTCCTTGTGCGGTTCCTCTCGGTTGTGGGGTTTGCATTCGCAACCGCCCATTCCCGTGCTTCCGAAACTTGAGCCTACACCACTCAACTTTAAACCGCAAGTGCATATTCCCGGATTCGGCAAAAAACTTGAGCGATTCTCACTCAGGTTTCTGCGAAGCGCGGCACACGGCGCGTATCGCATCACAGCCAAAAGCCGCCGGAAAACGATCGCCCGCCGGGCATCGGCTCGGCGGGCGATCGTTTTCCGGCGGCTGGACGACTCGGGATTACCGGTCGGCCAAGGCCGAATCAGTTGTTCCTGGCGTTACGCGCGGCCTTGATGAGCATCGCGATCGCAACCAGCATCACAGCCGCGATGGCGATGGCCATGACGGCGGTACCGGTGGCGCCCAGCGGGCCGGAGACCGCGGAATCGTTCGGCACCTTGCCCGAAGCGATCACGCCGTTCTTGTCGGCGCCCGGCTTCTTGTCGGCGGAGCCGGCGGCCGGCGCCTGGATGGCGACGGTCGCGACCTTGCCGGACTGGCGACCGGTGACGGTGAGCGTGTACTCGGCGCCTTCCGACATCTTGTCAAGCGCGATCGAAGTGGTCTGCGCGGGCTTGACGCGCACGCCGGACAGCGGGGTGCTGGAATCGGACTTGGACACCACGGCGCCGTTCTTGTCCTTCAGCTCGTAGCTGAGCAGCGCGTCGCCGTTGAAACCGTCGACATTAGCGACGTAGCCGGCCTGCGTGCGGGCGACCTTCACGGTGCCGTCCTTGGAGAGCGCGTTCTGCTCGTCGGGGGAAGTGGCCAGGCCCAGGGCGCCGGCGATGGTGTAGAAGTTATCGGTCTGATCGGTCAGGCCGATGACGCGCTGGGCGCCGGGGCCGGAAGCGGCGATGCGCAGCTGGGTGCCGGTGTGCTCCATGTCGCCGCCGTTGTAGCCGCCTTCGGCGTCGGTGGAGGCTTCCTGGGCGGTGCCGTAGGAGACGACCATGTTGTTGCCGTCGGCGGACTTGAGCACGGTGGACAGCGCGTAGGCCGGCTGGGCGTTGAGGACCTGGGAGGTGTGCGCATGATCGGCGGTGACGATCACCAGCGTGTTCGTGAGGTCCACGTTCTTGATGGCGTAGGCGATGGCCTGGTCGAAGTCGTCGGTCTCGCCGATCTGGCCGCAGGCGTTGGCGTTGTGGTCCTGCTTATCGATCGAAGCGCCTTCGACCTGCAGGAGGAAGCCGTTCTTCTGACCGTTTGGGTTGGCGTTGAGCAGATCGAGCGCCTTCTTGGTCATGTCCTTGAGCGAGGCGCCACGGTTGCCGAGCCAGGCGTCATTCGGGGTGCACACGGTCGGGTTAGCGTCCTTGGCTGGATCCTTGGCGGTGGCCTTGGACGGGTTGAACTTGGTCGGCATGTTGCCGTCGCTCATCAGGGCGAGCACCGGCTGGCCATCCTTGTACTGCAGGGCGTTCATCGCGGCCGGGTCGTTCTCAACGGTCTGGAAGCCCATGTCCTTGGCCTGCTCCCACACGGTCTTGCCCTTGTATTCGCCACCCTGCACGGTCTGGCGGAAGTACTTGGAACCACCGCCGATGGTCACATCGGCGCGGGTGTCGAGCAGCTGCTCGGAGATAGAGCCGATGCCGCCGTTCTCCTTGAGCTGGTTGGCGAGGCACTGCTTGGAGGCGTTGTTGGAAGTGCCGTCGGTCTTGCCCTGCGGGCCGTAGCAGGCACGCTCGGTGGAGTGCGATTCCAGCACGGCCGGGGTGGCGTCCTGGATTTCCGCGGTGGACACGTTGCCGGTGGCCTTGCCGGCGGCCTTGGCCAGCTCGAAGAGATTCAGCTGCGGGTTGCCGTAGATGTCGACGTCGACGGCGTTGTTGTAGGTCTTGGTGCCGGTCGCCCATGCGGAACCGGACGCGGAGGAATCGGTGACGGGGGTGAGCTTGCCCGGGTTGGGGTTGGCGACCAGCTTGCCGGCGCCATCCTTGCCGACGGCGCTGTCCTTGCTGCCGTCGCCGAGCGAGAAGGTCGTGTACTGGCCGGTGCCCGCCTGCACGTCGTCAAGCGCGCCGGGCTGACCGACCGCGTCCAGACCATCGAAGTGGCCGTTGGCGCCCTTCAGATAGTCGCGGGCGACGGTGATTTCCGAGTCGCCCATGCCGTCGCCGATGAACAGCACGACGTTCTTCGCGCTCTTGTTGCCGATGGCGGCGATGCGCTGCGCGGCGCCGTGCTTGGCGAGCTCGGCGACCGACTTGCCGTTGGGGCTGTAGGTGCCGTTTGCGGCATCGACAGCAAACGCCGGAGCGGCGAGCGCGCCGAGCGTCGCAATGGAGGCGATCGCCGCTACGGCGCTCGTCAAAGCCTTGTGATTGCCCATTGTTCTTCCTTCTTCCATGCAGTGTCATCTGCGCCGTCCGGCCCGCACTCCTCCGGCCGCACCCGTTCGGCCGCGTCCGTCGTCGTCACGCCTTCCAGCTTCGCGGAACCGTTCCGCACCTGCATTGCTTGGATCTTTCGATTCCGGATTCCACGGTAGGCATCACAAGCCAACGTTCGGATACCGCCGGAAGAACGCCGGGTGAACATTCTTCGTCGAATCGGCCGAGGCATCATCACCGCATGAACCGGCAAGCCATACACGATCCGCACCTGGCAGTACATGTTCTCGAAAATCCGCCCCGAATTCCCCGAGGCGGCGTTCGTCGCCGAATGTGGGCCGACCGAACGAATCGATGCAGGCCGGATTCGACATGGACTTCTACCTCGACTGGCGCTGGGACGGCCACCCGATGCTCTCCCCGCAGTCGTTCGTCATGCTCGGATAGCCCGCTAATTGCCCAACTCACCGAATGTATTGCAATCGTTGTCAATATGAGTTACGGTAAAGACAGAACAGCTCGGACATTGGTCTGCCAGATTGCCGGAACCTCAACGCAGAGCGGCCCTCGAACAGCAATGCAAACGACTAGCAGTACCCGATTTGCAAGCAAGGAGTCATCATGACCGACGCGCACGGCAACGACGCAGTGACCAGCACCGGCACCATCGCAGACGCCACCAACGACGCCGCTTCCGGTTCCTCGCAGCGTACGGAAAGCGCCGAACGACTCGCCCGTCCGCTGGTCAAGCTGGCCAAAACCTGCGGGCTTGCCACCTCATTCATCGACCAGCTCGGCACCTACACCGAAATCAGCGACGCGGCCTTGGTCGCCGTACTCAACGCCCTCGACGTGGACGCATCCAGCGACGAGGCCATAGCACGCTCCATGACCCAACTTGAGGTGGAAAACAGCAAACGTTTGCTCCCCTCCACCATCGTCGCCACCACCGGCAAACCGACCGGCATCACCCTGAACTGTTCGTCGGACGCGGACATCACCGTCTCCATCGAGCTGGAGGACGGCACCGCGTTTGGCCACTTTGCCCTGCTGCCGCACCTCAATTCCGGCAAGCCGGACTTGACCATCGCTCCCGATCTGCCGATGGGCTACCACACACTGACCGTCACGGTGGACGGGCGCGAGGGCAAGGCGGCCATCATCGCCGCCCCCGCGCGCATTCCCGTGCCGGAGGCGGTCGCCGAGCACCAGCGGTGGGGCTGGATGACACAGATGTATTCCGTGCGGTCTCGCGAATCGTGGGGCATCGGCGATTACGGCGATCTGAAGCTGCTGCTGGCGGACGCGGCCGACAAGTCCAAAGCCGACTTCATGCTCATCAACCCGATTCACGCCGGCGCGCCGATTCCGCCGCTTGAGCCATCGCCGTATCTACCGGAATCGCGCCGATTCCTCAACGTGACGTACATCCGCCCGCAGGACATCCCCGAATACGGCACGCTGCCGGCCGATATCCGAGCGCAGGTGGATGCGCTGCATGATTCAGTGGCCGCACGCAACGACGAATCGAACCCGATGGACATCAACGCGGCGTGGGCGGCCAAACGCCCGGCGCTGCGCCTGATCTTCGACGCGGGCCGCAACAACAAGCGCGAGCTCGAATTCGAGCATTTCAAGACCACCGCCGGCCCAGACCTCGATTCCTTCGCCACCTGGTGCCTGTGCTTCGAGGTATGGGGCGCGCCGTGGGGCGAGAACCGTTGGTTCTTCGAGAAGACCATCGACGACCCGGCCGTGCGCCAGCTCGTCGAGGAGCACCACGACCTGTTCGAGTTCAACCGCTGGCTGCAGTGGATTGCCGCCGAGCAGGTGAACGCCGCGCAGCAGGAGGCGCTGGACCACGGCATGACACTGGGTCTGATGCAAGACATGGCCGTGGGCGTGCACGGGCTCGGCGCGGATGCCTGGGCCAATCCGGAACGCTTCGCCTCCGGCGGCGTCACGGTCGGCTGCCCGCCGGACTTCTATAACCAGCAGGGCCAGGATTGGGGCCAGCCGCCGTTCAGCCCACGCTATCTGGAGGCCACCGGCTACCAGGTGTACCGCGAGATGGTGCATTCGATGTACGAGCACGCGGGCGCGGTGCGCATCGACCATGTGCTGGGCCTGTTCCGCCTGTGGTGGATTCCGCAGGGGCTCGGCGCCCTCAACGGCGCATACGTAACGTACAACCACGAAGCGATGCTGGGAGTACTGGCCATCGAAGCCACGCGCGCCGGAGGCATGGTGGTTGGCGAGGATCTGGGCACCGTGCCGGATTACGTGCGCCGCATTCTGGCCGATCACGGCGTACTCGGCACTGACGTGGAATGGTTCAACCGCGTGGACGATTCGCCGAACGCCGGCGACCCGTACCGCGCACCCGAGGACTACCGCAAGCAGGCATTGGCCTCGGTGACCACGCACGATCTGCCACCCACCGCCGGCTACCTGAACTTCGAACACGTCAAGCTGCGCGAGGAGCTGCATCTCATGAGCGAGCCGGTGGAGGCGTTCGCCGCCTCGGCGATGGCCGAACGCACGGCCATGATGAACCGTCTGGTGGAGAACGGCTATATCTCGCAGACCGTGGCGGATGATGTGGAAGGCCATGTGCAGGAGATCGTGGAGGCGATGCACGCCATGCTCACCGATACGCCGTCGCTGCTGCTGCAGGCAGCGTTGGTGGACGGCGTGGGCGAATGCCGTTCCCAGAATCAGCCGGGCACTTCCAGCGAGTATTCGAACTGGCGCGTGCCGCTGGCGGACAGCTCAGGCCACGTGGTGCATACCGACGAGGTCTTCGACCTGCCACGCGTGCAGTCCCTAGCCGCCGTGATGCGCCGAGAGAAGCGGTGATCGATTCCGGCAATGGGAAATTGGTCTAAATCGGCTTCGAGGGGCTGATTTGGCCTTTCCCGGACATCTACTTCCGTTTCAAGGGGCTGGCGCCCAAGTAGACCCAACGCGAGAACGGCGGAATGACGTTGGCACAAAGTCGTTTGCACTTGTGGTTTCACCGGCAAGGAGCCCCTTGAAACGGAAGTAGATGTCCGGGACACCCTAAATCAGCCCCTCGTAATCGAGATAGCCGAAGACGACGACTTGTTATGGGCATGTTATCGTTGTCATGACAATGATTGTTCGCGACGGCGAAGGAGCGACGGCATATGACCAAGGCAAGCATTCAGGCAGTGGCCCGCGAGGCCGGCGTTTCCGTATCCACGGTGTCCCGAACCTTCGCCAAGCCGGATCTGGTGCTTCCCGAGACTCGAGACCGCGTGATGGCCGCGGCCGAAAAGCTCGACTACTCAGTCTCTCGCTCGGCCGCCGCCCTGAAATCCGGCCAATCGTTCCGTATCGCATTGCTTGCCAGCGAGACCATCGCCAGTTGGTTCAATTCGAACATCTTCGCCGGCCTTGACTCGGCGCTGCGCCCCTCCGGCTACGACACTGTGCCCTACCCCATGCGCAACGCCGCCGAACGCCACGACTTCTTTGCGGATTTGCCCGTGCGGCGCAATGCGGATGCGGTGATTGTCAGCTCCTTCGACATCGAACCGGCTGAGGTGGAGCGACTGAAGCATATGCACGTGCCGATTGTCGGCATCAACATCCCCTCCACCGATGGGTTCGACGCAGGCGTGAGCATTGATGATTACGCCGCCACACGTTCGGCTATCGAGCACCTGATTGCACTCGGCCACCGGCATATCGCGTTCGTCGGCAGCGCACCGACCGAAACCAATATGCGCTACAGTGCCGAGGCTCGTTTGCAGGGCGTCATTGATGCCGCTGCCGCCCATCCGGGGATCGAGCTAACGCCCCTGAGCATTCAACGCGGTCTTGGCGAAAGCAACGCGGCATTGAACGCCGTACTGAACGCCTCCCCCAGCATCACCGCCTTCTGTTTTGAGGATGATGAAATGGCCGCGCCCGTGCTGTATCGCCTGCGTCAATACGGGCGGCGGGTACCTCAGGACATTTCCATCATCGGCTTCGACGATTCCGCCCTGTCCGCCGCCGTGGGACTGACCACGCTGCATCAGGACCCGTTCGCAATGGGCGCGACTGCCGGGCACATGGTATTGGATGCCATTGCCGGCAAGTCAATCGAACCGGCATTCGCACGGCCGGACACTCCGCTAATACTGCGCGAAACCACCGCGCCGCCTGCCGCGACAGCAGCGCCCGCGCAGGCGTGAGCACGTTGCCACCGCAAAACGCCGATAAATCGATTGTTGCATGCGTAATTCACATGATATCGTTGTCATCATCAATACAACGGTTGGGCCTTCACACAGCAGTTCGGGCGCGACCGGAACAACCCAACCACAACGCACCCGGAACAGGAGGGAATCGGCATGACCGCAAATAACCTCAATGACGACTGGTGGAAGCAGGCCGTCGTTTACCAGATTTACCCGCGCAGCTTCAAGGACGTCACCGGCGACGGCATCGGCGACATCGCCGGCGTTACCGAGAAAATGGACTACCTGAAGAGCCTCGGCGTGGACGCCATCTGGCTCTCCCCGTTCTACCCCTCCGATCTGGCGGACGGCGGCTACGACGTAATCGACTACCGCAACGTCGACCCGCGCCTAGGCACCATGGAAGACTTCGACGCGATGGCCAAGGCCGCGCACGAGGCCGGCATCAAGGTGATCGTGGACATCGTGCCCAACCACACCGCCGACAAGCACGTGTTCTTCCAGGAGGCCCTCGCCGCCGAGCCTGGCTCCCCGGCGCGCGACCGCTACATCTTCCGCGACGGCCGCGGCGAGCATGGCGAACTGCCCCCGAACGACTGGCAATCCTTCTTCGGCGGCCCGGCCTGGGCGCGCGTGGCCGACGGCCAGTGGTATCTGCACCTGTTCGATAAGGCGCAGCCGGACGTCAACTGGAAGAATCCGGACATCCACGAGGAGTTCAAGAAGACCCTGCGTTTCTGGTCCGACCACGGCACCGACGGCTTCCGCATCGACGTGGCGCACGGCCTGGCCAAGGACCTCGAATCCAAGCCGTTGGAAGAGCTCGGCCGCGAATACAGCGTGGTCGGCGTGCTGAATCATGACTTCAGCCACCCGCTGTTCGACCGTCGCGAGGTGCACGATATCTACCGCGAATGGCGCAAGGTGTTCAACGAGTACAACCCGCCGCGCTTTGCCGTGGCCGAGGCGTGGGTGGTGCCCGAGCACCAGCACCTGTACGCTTCGATGGACGAGCTGGGCCAGTCCTTCAACTTCGACTTCGCGCAAGCCAACTGGTATGCCGACGAGTTCCGCGAGGCCATCGCCGCCGGACTCAAGGCGGCGGCCGAAACCGGCGGTTCCACCACCACGTGGGTCATGAACAATCACGACGTGCCGCGCAGCCCCTCCCGTTACGGCCTGCCGCAGATCAAGGGCGCGCCCTACCACCAGCTGCCGCACGACTGGCTGCTGCGCAACGGCACTACCTATCCCGAGGATCGCGAGCTTGGCACTCGCCGCGCCCGCGCCGCCGCTTTGATGGAGCTCGGCCTGCCCGGCGCCGCCTATATCTATCAGGGCGAGGAGCTGGGCCTGTTTGAGGTGGCCGATATTCCGTGGGATCACTTGGAGGATCCGACCGCTTTCCACACTGCTCAGGCCACGATGGACAAGGGCCGCGACGGCTGCCGCGTGCCGCTGCCGTGGACCGCCGCCGATGAGCCGGCCTTGGCCGATTTCAGCCGTCCGACTCCGGCCGATGACGGTACCGGCGAGAACCATGTGCCGCTGTGCGCCGCCGGCCAGTTCGGCACGGGCGCTTCCTTCGGCTTCTCGCCGGCTACGCGCGCTGAGGGCGTGACGCCGGCCGCCGACCCGCACCTGCCGCAACCGCTGTGGTTCAAGGATTACGCGGTGGACGTGGAGCAAGCCGACCCGGACTCGATGCTCGCGCTGTATCGCGCCGCACTGGCGATTCGCCAGGAGTCGCTGACCGCCACGCGCGACACCACGGCCGAGCAGGTGGACATGGGCGACGATGTGGTGGCGTACACCCGCGCGGCGGTTGGCGGGCGGGTGTTCACCTCAATCACCAACTTCGGCAATGCTCCGGTCGCGCTGCCCGATGGCTCCGTGGTGCTGGCGTCCGGCCCGCTGACCCCCGAAGGCCAGCTCCCCACCGACACTTCTGCGTGGGTTATCAAGTAGATCCCTTGGAATAAGCGAAAGGCCGCCGTTCCGAATGAATCGGAGCGGCGGCCTTTTGGTACGTGCTGGGTACTCTCCTCAGGCGCTTATGCGCCAGCGTACTGCAAACACGGACAGCCTGAAGGCTGCGATTGCCGGCTCGCTGTCCGTGCGCACCTCACCCGAGGGGAGCCAAGGAAGAATCACTGAACCTGGGCGCGGGCGATCTTGCCGGTGAAGGAGTTGGCCTCGTCGGCATCCTTGACGCCATCCTTGTTCCAGGAGAACATGGCGCGCAGCTTCGGGCCGACGGTCTCGATGCGCTCGTTGGAGTACTTCTCCTGCAGTTCCTTGAAGTGCGGGGCGCCGGCATCCTGATCGTCGATGAACTCCTTGGCGAAGGAGCCGTCCTGGATGCGCTGCAGGTGGTATTCCATGCGCTTGCGGCAGTCCTCGTTGATGACGGTGTTGACGTAGTCGCCGTACTGGGCGGTGTCGGAGCAGGACCAACGAGCCTTGTTCAGGCCGCCCTCGTTCATCAGATCGACGAGCATCTTGAGCTCGTGGCAGACCTCGAAGTAGGCGATCTCCGGCTGGTAGCCGGCGTCGGTCAGGACTTCGAAGCCCATCTCGACGAGCTTGTTCACGCCACCCATGAGCACGTTCTGCTCGCCGAAGAGATCGGTCTCGGTCTCTTCCTTGAAGGTGGTCTTGATGGCACCGGCGCGCAGAGCACCGAGGGCCTTGGCGTAGGCCAGGGTCAGAGCCCAACCATCGCCACGCGGATCCTGCTCGACGGCCACGACGACCGGCACGCCACGGCCAGCGGCGTACTCACGACGAACGATGTGGCCCGGGCCCTTCGGGGCGACCATGAAGACCGGGTGATCCTCAGACGGCTTGATGTAGCCGTAGTGAATGTTGAAGCCGTGAGCGAAGGCGACGGCAGCACCCGGCTTGATGTTGGGCTCGATGTCGTTGGCCCAGATGGTGCGCTGGTACTGGTCGGGGGCCAGGATCATGATCACGTCGGCCTCGGCGGAAGCCTCGGCCACGGACTTGACCTCGAGGCCCTGCTCCTTGGCGAAGTCGACCGACTTGGAGGTCGGACGCAGGCCGACGACCACGTCGACACCGGAATCGCGAAGGTTCAGCGCGTGGGCGTGGCCCTGGGAGCCGTAGCCGATGATTGCGACCTTCTTGCCTTCGAGAACAGAAAGATCACCGTCGTTCTCATACCAGATCTGTGCTGCCATTATTGGCACTCCTTTTCAGTAGTGGGGTGTGGCGCCACGGGCGCCGGGGTATCTACGGTGTGCAGATGAGTCCTGTTTTGCAAGGATTGTGTCCCTCAAACCGAGTTCAATCCTACCGACAACGTGGCCACAGCCCGGTCAGAGTCCACAACGTGAGCTATTTCACGCCAGAGCATGAGAAATAGACTTGCCACCCTCGCATAGCAATTCCAAAACAAGAGTTGCGCCAGCGTCCGCCTCCATCAATCACTGAAATAAATATCGTGGTGAAGGGCACATCCAGGATTGAACCGTGCGCCGCAGCAAGGGCAGCACGGAGTAACAGACTCCATCGCCCGCCCGTATTCGCGAGGCGTCATCTGGTGCCGGCAGACACCGCACATCACAGCGAGCGAATCCATGTCTCGCCACGCGATGCGATCATGTCCAGCCAGTTCATCATGGCACCGGTAGCAAGCGTAATATTCGTCACAGCAGGCGAAACGATTCGCAACAACATCCAATGGCGAATGCCAGTGAACACATCGCCCCTGACCATCCACGAGACGCCCGCGAATGGCTGGATTCCAGCCTTTGTCCTGCGATCCGTCACGCACGCCGTTCACCATGCCTCCCCTTTCCGGCTATGACCAATATTCAGTGTTGCACAAGTAGATGCACTATTTTTTGTACAGGCCAACCAATCGCACGCCGCTCATCATCGTTAGCATGAGTGCTCGTTATTACAACTCGTCATGTGCAGCGGTCTGCGACCCACACTCGTGCAAGCAATATGCCGCACGAGCTCCATGGGGAGCATCGGGCGGAGGGACAGATTCGGCCGAAAGCACATGGCAACTACTATGAAGGGACTGTATTTATTATGGCTGCGCATGTTCATTTCACGAGCCGCGACTTGGTGCGCATTGCCATGTTCGCCGCGTTGCTCAGTGTGTTCAGTTTTATCCGCATTCCTGTTGGTCCGGTACCGATTACTCTGCAAACCCTTGCTGTGATGTTAGCGGGTCTGATTCTGGGACCGGTGAATGGAATGCTGTCGGTGTTGCTGATGCTCGTACTCACCTTCGTCGGCATTCCCCTGCTTGGAGGCAACGGCGGTCCAGCGATTTTCGTGGGTGTAAGCGCTGGATATCTGTACGGCTGGATTCTTGGAGCCTTGGTGATCGGACTTATCGCACATCAGGGCCATCGTCTGGTGTGGTGGAAGAGTGCGCTGGCCAGCCTGGTTGGCGGCGTACTGATTCCGTATGCCATCGGATTCCCGGTTCAGGCATTGGTTATGGGCGCTCCTCTCAAGGGTGTTATTATCTCCGGCATGATCTTTGTTCCCGGTGATATCGCCAAAGTGGTGATTGCCACGTTGATTGCCACCGCGCTGATGCGCGCATACCCGGCCGCATTCCCCGAATCGTTGCGCGCTAGCAAATGATCGTCTTCGACCATGTGAGCGTCGAGGCAGAAGGCAAACGTATTATTGATGACCTGAGTTGTCAGCTTGACCTTGGTCTTGCTGGGGGCTCAGGCCCTCGTCGTATTGCCGTCATTGGCGTCAACGGCTCAGGTAAATCCACTTTTCTCCGTCTGATCGACGGTCTGGCCAAGCCCACATCGGGCACCATACGTGTCATGGGCTTCGACCCCACACGGCAAGCCAAGCAGCTGCACCGCAAAGTGGGGTTCGTGTTCACCGACCCTGACACGCAAATCATCATGCCCACGCCAGCCGAAGACGTGGCCTTTTCGCTGCGGGGCATGGGGCTGAGCAAATCCGAGTCTTCGGCACTGGTTGACCGTCAGCTGCAATCATTCGGCCTAACGCCTCACGCTGGCACTCCGGCGCACAGCCTGTCTGGCGGGCAGAAACAAATGCTGGCCCTTGCCGCCGTGCTCGTGCGCAACCCGGAGCTGGTGCTTGCCGACGAGCCGACCACCATGCTCGATTTGCCCAACGCGACACGCATCGAAAATCTGCTGATACACGATATCGCCTGCCCGCTGATTGTTTCCACCCATAATCTTCGGCTTGCCGCACGCTGCGATATGGCAGTTCGCTTTGCCGATGGGCACATTATCGAAACCGGCGAGCCACGCCACGTTATCGCGCGATATCTTGCCGACTGCAGCGTCGCGGACAACGAAGAAGCCGAGGCATCCCTATGATTTCGCTGTATATCGCAGGCGATAGCGTGCTGCATCGATGCCCTGCCGCAGTGAAACTCATCGTGTCACTGGTGATGGCAACGGTATTGGTGATTCCGCACCTATCGTGGTGGGCGATAGCCGTCTGCGGCGCGCTATGCGCAATATGGTATGCCATGTCCGGCCTTGGTCCGCACGTTTTTGCTCGTCAATTGTGGAGCGCGTGGTGGGTGGTGGCATTCACCGTGGTGGTGCAGGTGTTCTTTGTGCCATGGCAAACCACGGCGTTCAATGCGGTGCGCGTACTTGAACTGGTCATGATCGCAAATCTGGTAACACTCACCACCCGCACTGAAGACATGCTGGATACCGTGCTGGCAGCATTGCGGCCATTGCGACGATTCGGCGTCAATCCGGACCGCATTGGGCTACTGTGCGCATTGACCATCTCAGCGATTCCACTGATTAATCGCAATGTGCGAATTGTGCGGGAAGCGAATCAGGCCCGTGGAGGTCACGGTGGCGTGACCGCATGGGCGGTGCCTCTGCTGGTGCTTATCCTGAAGCAGTCCGACGAGCTGGCCGATGCGCTCGATAGTCGTGGGCTGTAGCTGATTCGACTGAACACAAGAAACCGCCGCTCCCGTATGAACGGGAACGGCGGTTTCTTGCTTGTACAAAGGGATTTAATCCTAACGATCTCTCCCTCCGCCATCGCTACGCGATGCCACCTCCCTCATCAGAAGGAGGTCATAGGTCACTGAACCTGGGTACGAGCGATCTTGCCGTTGAAGGACTCAGCCTCGTCCTTGTCCTTGGCCTCGGCGTTGTTCCAGGAGAACATGGCGCGCAGCTTCGGGCCGACGGTCTCGAGGTGCGGGTGAGAGAACTCTTCCTGCAGCTTCTTGAACTTCGGGGCGCCAGCGGCCTGATCATCCATGAACTCCTTGGCGAAGGAGCCGTCCTGAATGCGCTTGAGCTGGTACTGCATGCGCTTCTTGGTCTCGTCGGTGATGACGGTGGAGGTGTAGTCGCCGTACTGAGCGGTGTCGGAGCAGGACCAACGAGCCTTGTTCAGGCCACCCTCGTTAGCCAGGTCGACGAGCATCTTCAGCTCGTGGAAGACCTCGAAGTAAGCGATCTCCGGCTGGTAGCCAGCCTCGGTCAGCACGTCGAAGCCGAGGTCGCACAGGTGGTTGATGCCGCCCATGAGGACGTCCTGCTCACCGAACAGATCGGTCTCGGTCTCCTCGGTGAAGGTGGTCTTGATGGCGCCTGCACGCAGAGCGCCCAGAGCCTTGGCGTAAGCCAGGCACAGCGGCCAGGTCTTGTCGTCCGGGTCCTGCTCAACAGCAACGACGACCGGGACACCACGGCCAGCGGCGTACTCACGACGAACGATGTGGCCCGGGCCCTTCGGAGCGACCATGAAGACCGGGTGATCCTCGGACGGCTTGATGTAGCCGTAGTGGATGTTGAAGCCGTGGGCGAAGGCCAGCGCGGCGCCCGGCTTCAGGTTCGGCTCGACCTCCTCCTGATAGACCTTGGCCTGGTACTGGTCGGGCAGCAGGATCATCACCACGTCGGCCTCGGCGACGGCCTCGCCGACCGGCTTGACCTCCAGGCCCTGCTCCTTGGCGAACTCGACCGACTTCGAGGTCGGACGCAGGCCGACCACCACGTCGACGCCCGAGTCGCGCAGGTTCAGCGCATGCGCGTGGCCCTGCGAGCCGTAGCCGAGGATGGCGACCTTCTTGCCTTCGAACGCGGCGAGGTCGGCGTCCTTTTCGTACCAGATAGTTGCTGCCATGATTGGCGCTCCTTTGATGTCTTGACGATGCTGTCGAGCGCATGATGCGTCCGGCAATCCGTTGATTGCGGACGGCTTCCGACGTGGCGGATTGTGTCCCCGCGGGAAAGTCATCCCCTTCTGGGGTATTGTTCTAGTCCTCCCCGACCCACGGACGTCCCCCATGTCCACATTGTGACCGGCCGATTTTCCTTTGGCGCCGGCATGCACCGGCCGATCGCGCAGCACGCAGCAGACCCACATGATTCATCCGGCGACAACTGGCACCCCATCCCGAATCGGCTATCCGTCACCCAGAGTGCACTGCGCCAACGATTCCGGCCGCCATATCACCGCGAATGGGGCACCGTCATCCGTTACCACGCGCCTCACGTCCATGCCCGACTGCTCTCCCCGCGCAATCGCACGCGCATATCCATCAGCCCGAACCAGCAACGTCAACTGCTGCCCGGAATCGCACGCCGCGCTATCTCCCTCACAGGCAATCACCAGTCTTCGCCCGTTATACGAAAGGCCCACGTTATACAACTCGTCGAACCCATCCTCCACCGACACCCCAAACGCGAACGTACCTCCGCTGATGTCCGCCAGATTATCGGCGACGTCCGGAAGGGCTTCACGGATACTTTCTCGGGACGGCGACTGGCCTTCACTGCCGGTGACGACCGAACAGATTGTCTCCACGTCGCGATCGGCAATGCCGCGCACGAACGTATTCACTGCATCACGCACCGATATATTCGACGCCAAATATCCGCATGCGTCATTCGAACGCGCGACGCATCCCGAACATCCCGAAGCTACCGCCACGATCACCGCCACAAACCCAACCGTTCGCCTCAATGTTCCACCAAACATATGAGTCACGGCGTCACATTCAACGTCACAAAAGATGTGTTCGGCTCTACTTTAGTTACAATTGACGAAAACGGAGCACAGAAGACCATACTCATTGCTTTCATACGCATAATGCACCCCATTCTACAGACACGATAATCTTACCCCATCAAGGCAGCATACATCAGCAACAACAGCCAATATCATTCACCATTCATACACCATTCACACACTATTCATTGTTGTCTAATCATCATGTCCGGAAGCAGATAAGCGCCCTAATTTAATCAACATCCCGCCAATGCAAAAATATCACATCATCACACGTTGGACACGTATTCCCTGATGGCCCGGTTTTGTGAAGCTTTCGCTATTTTCATAGACTGATTTGTCGGTTGGGGTAAGCACCGTCAGCCCCTCTGTATTCGGCGCCCCTCCTACCGCAGATAGATGTCCGCCGGCCGCCACTGCGCGCCATTACGCACCACGGTGCGCCGCCGCGCGCCAATGGCCCACCCCCGAATACAGACGGGCGGTTGGCGCAATGTGCGCCAACCGCCCGGCGGCACCCGAACGGAGTCGGAACCGCGTGAGGGGTGTCGATCAACCGCCGGTATCACTTGGTGAAATCGACGTCCTTGGTCTCCTTGCAGGACAGTACGGCGATCAGGCAGCAGACGGCCATCACGGCGAGGTAGAGGCCCACGGAGTGGACGCCCCAGTGGGAGCTCAGCCAAGTGGCGATGGTCGGCACGAACGCCGCACCGACGATGGCGGCCAGATTGTAGCCGATGCCGGACCCGGAGTAACGCACATTGGCGTCGAATAGCTCAGGCAGGAAGGCGCCGATCGGGCCGAAGGCGACGCCCATCAGGGCAAAGCCGACGCACAGGAACACCATGGTGGCGAGGAAATTCTTCTGCCCGACCAGACCACCGTCCAGCAGGAACGGGAAGAGCGCGGCGAACACGACGAGTGCGCAGGAGGAGAAGGTCAGCACGCGCTTGCGGCCGATCTTGTCCGCGTACAGGCAGGACAGCACGATGAACAGGGCGAACACGCAGATGGAGATCATGAGCATGAGCAGGTATTCCTGGTTGGTGAAGCCAAGGCCGCCGCCGCCTTCGCCCTGCTCCTTGGTGCCCCAAGCGAGGGACCAGGTGGCGAGCGTGTAGAACAGCGTGTAGGTCACGGCCACGAGGAAGGTGGCCTGCAGCACCTGACGCCAAGACTTGCGGAAGACCTCGGTCAGCGGGGACTTGACGACCTTCTTCTGCTCCTGAGCCATACGGAAGATCGGGGTCTCCTCCATGTGAACGCGAACCACGAGGCCGACGATCACCAGGATGGCGGACAGCAGGAACGGCACACGCCAGCCCCAAGCCAGCATCGCGTCCTGATTGTTGAAGGATTCGAGCACGAAGTAGGTGCCGTTGGACAGGAAGAAGCCGATCGGGGCACCGAGCTCCGGGAAGGAGCCGTACAGTGCGCGCTTGTCTTCAGGCGCGTTCTCGGTGGCGACCAGTGCCGCGCCGGACCATTCGCCGCCCAGGCCGATGCCTTGGATGAAGCGCAGCAGGCAGAGGATAGCGACTGCGCCAACGCCGACCTGATCGTAGGTGGGCAGGCAGCCAATCAGGAACGTGCCGACACCCATGGTCATGAGGCTCACGACCAGCGTGGTCTTGCGGCCCATGCGGTCACCGAAGTGGCCGAAGATCAGCGAGCCCAGCGGGCGGGCGATGAAGGCGATGGCGAAGGTCAGCAAGCTCATCAGCAGCGCGACGGTGGGGTTGTCCTTCGCGGAGAAGAAGATGTGCGGGAAGTAGTTTGCCGCGGCGGTGCCGTAGGCGTAGAAGTCATAGAATTCGATGGCGGTACCGACCATCGATGCGGCGATCACGGTCTTGACCGAATCGCGTACCAAGGTAGCGGCTTTACCTGCCGCCTGCCCTAAGCCAGTCTCTTCGACTGCTGCAGTCATTGTTACTCCTGTTTTGCTCTCGTTCACTCTCATTGGCGGGCGATTATTTCGTCTCACAGGGAGGTTGTTGTTCTGTTGCTGTGTTGTTGCCGTGTACTGTCCGCTACCGTTTCCGTCTGCGGGATTCTGCCGTAAGCCTTGTGAGCGCAACAAAAAAAGCCCCGCATCTTGCAGGGCCTTACCGATTGTGTCAGCTTGATTGGCCCTGCCTTCGTTGACGGGGCTTCAAGCATCAATGCCGAATTAGTCCGCCAGCGAAGACGGGCTAATAATTCGTGCGGATACAAACGCAGAAGCATTGAATCCAGTCATCGCGTGGCCTCCTTTCGGTATTTCCTCAGGCCGTTCGACCTGAACTGGAATGTAAACATAGGTTTGGCTGTCTTGCCAATCCAGCAAGGGTTCACATTGTGGACGCCACGTCGCCGAGACGAACGCCCCCGCCGCGGGGAGGAACGCCGCCGGCGGCCGGGGAGCCGGACCGGCCCGTCATTGCGCGGACTCGGCGGTGAGGGTGACGATTCCGGCCAGCAGCACCATGACGATGGCGGACGGGAAGAGCAGGTAATAGCCGAAGCTGTGCTCGAAGGCGTTCACCAGTAGCGCGCCGATGATGGCGGCGAGCGCCAGTCCGACCGAATTGGACAGTGCATAGATGCCGAGATCATGACCGGCGTTGCGCGGGTCGGGTAGGGCATTCATTACCAGTTCAAGGCCTAACGCATCGTAGACGCCGAAGGCGAATCCGGAGATCAGCGCGAAGAGCAGCATGCCGTTTTCGCGTGCCGTGCCGGTGGACCAGACGCCGAGCCCCCATGCCACCGCCACGCCGATGGCATACAGCAGGCAGGATGCCGCCACCACTGCAGTGGTGGCGATGTTCCGTTCCTCGATCTTCTCGGAGATCGGCCCAGCGGCCCAGGACGCGAGCGCAGCACCGATGAGCGTTGCCGCGGCCATGCCGGCGATGAGGAGGCCCGCGGGAATGGTCAATGGCGCGGAAGTGAACACCACAACCTTGCCATACACCCAAAAGCGCACGAGATACCACAGAAAGACCCCGGTCAGTCCAACGCCCGTCATCATGCACACGCGAGCGGCGAACACACGGGCGAATGCAGGCGCATGTGCCGGCGGACGCAGCTGGTCAAACACCTGGCTCGACTCGAATCGTTGATGTGGCTGCTCCTGGCTGGAAGGCTCCTTGGGCAGCATGATCACGGTCAGGATGCCGGAAACCGCAAACAGCACGGCGGTGTAGGCAAACGGCGTGAAGGAGTCGAACATCACGCCGAGCGCACCCATGCATACACCAAGCGCTTGGCCAAGCATCACGCCGATACCGTGCCAGCGCTCAATGCGCGGACGGAATTTGTCCGGAACCCGTTCGCTGATGGCGCTGGCCAACGGCACGGAAATCATCGCATAGGCAAACTGCATGAGCGCCCAGAAGAAACACAGCACTACGAGGCCTGTGTTCCGCCCCAGAACCAGCGTGATCAGCGCGCACAGCACGCCACCCGCCACCATCCACGGGGTACGGCGGCCCAGAGGAATACGTGTGCGGTCGGACAGCGCGGAGACCAAGGGCATCGCGAACATGGAGGCCACCACGCCAACGACCACCAGCACGGCCAGAGGCACCACCAAGTCAGTGGCGACGGGCAGCGGACGGCCGGTGGACGGATTGATGGTGACCGATATGGCAGAAGCGGTGTCGTAGTCGAACAAACGCGCCACGGCGTTGGGCATGGCGATGGTGTTCAACGCCGCCCAAGGCGCGCCGGCCAGAATCGAAGCCACGAAAAAGCCCCAATTAAGACGGGAAATCTGAACAGCGGTGGGTCGTTGACCATTGGCGGCGACCATCGGATCGCGCATATCGAGATATGCAGACGACAGATCAGGCGCAGGGGCATCCACGCTGGCCGCGGCAGCGGCAGCAGCCGGCGAAACCGCGGGCCCCCGCAGTTTGCATGTG
>OBXN01000136.1_pt1 | contig 39014 bp, 37 predicted proteins | sample 1476601 | NCBI WGS metagenome assembly OBXN01 (sample SAMEA2580158, study PRJEB22360) | human gut metagenome | biome: human gut; feature: human-associated habitat; material: faeces | place: Denmark | collected 2008/2010
AAGGGCGGGCGGTTCTCCATCGCGGCGCGCCATTCCCGGACGGCGAGGCTGCGGCGCGGGACATGGGGATCGCGGTCGCCTACCTGCCCGGCACGTCCATGCGCAGGACCGCGCAGCTGTTGCCCGGGGACGCGAAGACCGACCGCAGGGACGCGCATGTGATCGCGTGGGCCGCGCTCAAACTGCCCGAGACGCTCAGGGACGCGGGAAGCGACGACGAGACCCTCGCCGCACTGAGAATGCTCGCCGGCCACGACGAGGACCTCGCCCACGAATCCACGCGCCACGTCAACCGCCTGCGGAGCCTGCTCCTGCAGACCCACCCCGCGTTCGAACGCGTCCTGAAAGGGGAACGCGCCACCCGCGATGCGACGCTCGCGCTGCTCGAACGGTACGGCGGCCCCGCGGGCATGGAACGGGCCGGGATCGAGGACGTGAAGGACTGGGCCGGGTCCAACGGGCTTCGCGCCGGCCGCATCATCGACGACATGTTCAAGGCCATCGGCGAGCAGACCGTCACCGTGCCCGGCACCGGCATGGCCGAGACCATCATCCCCTCCATCGCCCGCGACATCAAGGCCATCAAGGACCGGCGGCGCGAGGTCGGGCGCCAGGTCGAGAAGCTCCTGGAGGACCACCCTCTTCTCACGGTACCGGCGTCGATGCCCGGGATAGGCGTCAGGACCGCAAGCAGCATCCTGCTCGGCATCGGCGGCGACATCGCCAACTTCAAAAGCGCGGCCCACCTGGCCGCCTACGCCGGCATCGCACCGGTCACCGGCCAGTCCGGCACCAGCATCAAGGGCGAGAGACCGGCAAGGGGCGGCAACAAACGACTCAAGAACGCACTATGGCAGTCCTCGTTCGTCGCCAGCACCAAACATCCTCCCTCGATCGCCTACTACAAGCGCAAACGCGAACAAGGCAAACACCACAACGCCGCCATCATCTGCCTCGCCCGCCGACGCTGCGACGTGATCTACAGCATGCTCAAAAACGGCGCCCTCTACCAGGGACCAGCCCTCGCCGCCTGAACCGGGCCACACGGGAAAAGACGCCGGACGCCACCGGCAGGGCGAAGCACGCCCACGACAACCAACCGGAAACCAAAACGCCAGCCCTACAGAGTTGACAAAAACATAGGAACACCCCCCATCACACCGGCGCCCTGTTTGATTGTGCGATTTTGTGCGAATGGCTCACACGGTTCTTGGTGAGAACCGTTCGCTGCGTACCTAACCCTAGAACCGGATCAGCGCCTTGATGACCTTGCGCTGGTCCATCGCCTCGTAGGCGTCTTGGATATGGTCGAGGTCGTATTCGTCGGTGAACACGCGGCCGGGGTTGATTTCGCCCTTGAGCACCGCGTCGAGCAGTCCGCAGTCAAGGTCGTAGTGGCGCACGGGGGCCGGGCCGCCCTTGATGCCGATGTTGCCGTAGAACGTGCCTTCGGCGCTGATCTCGACGTCATGGGGCAGACCCACGCGGCCGATCACGCCACCGCGGCGAATCAGGCCGACCGCGGTGTCGAAGGACTGCTTGGAGCCCACGCACTCAAGCACCGCATCGGCACCGTAACCGCCGGTCATCTCCAGCACCTTGTCGATGGCGGCCTGGTCACGCTCCGGCACGATGTCGGTCGCGCCAAATTCGCGGGCAAGCTCCGCTCGGTCTTCGTGGCGGCTCATGGCGATGATGCGTTTCGCACCGAGCATCTTAGCGGCAATCACACCGCACAGGCCGACTGCACCATCGCCCATGACCACGGCGGTGTCACCGGGCTTGACCTCGGCGGAAACGGCCGCGTGGTAGCCGGTGGACATCACGTCGGCGATGGTCAGCAGCGAGGCGAGCGTCTCGTCGGAATAATCCTCAGGCGAGCCGGGCACCTTGACCACAGTACCGTCGGTCTCAGGCACGCGCACGTACTCGGCCTGGCTAGCGCCGAAGTAGCCGCCGTGCGGGCACACGGATTCGAAGCCGGCCTTGCATACCGGGCACTTGCCGCAGCTGTACGGGAATGGCACGACCACGAAATCACCTGGCTTAACGGATTCGACCGCCGCGCCAACCTCTTCGACCACACCGATGGACTCGTGACCCACCTGGCTGTGCGCGGCCTGTCCGCTCAGCCCACGGAAGAACCACAAATCAGAGCCACACACGCACGTGCGCACCACACGGATCACGATGTCATCATCCTGTTCAAGCGTCGCCTTCGGCACTTCTTCCACGGCCATCTTGCCAGGCTCCACGAAAATCGCGGCTTTCATCATTTCGGTCATGTCAATCACTCCTTTGTTGGGAATATCTGTCTATTGTCGTTTATTGTTTGACGTCGGTTTGCAGGCGCTTCACCTGTTCGATGATGTTCCGGTTTTCTTCGATGAGCTGCTGCGCCTCCTCGTCGCGCCCCTCAGCCTTAGCCCGCCAGTACAGTGTCTTGAACGATACGTACGCCTGCTGCATTCGAATGGATTCGGCTTTGGCAGCGAGACGCAGGGCCTAGGCGCGATGCCCCGAACTCGGGTCGCGAGTGATGGGAGCGATAATGCCGATCTGCTCGTAGTAGCGCAGCGTGGACTCCGGAAGCCCGGAAATCATCGACGCCTCGCGAATCGTATGCCATGCGGTCGTTGTGCTCATATCGACAACTCTAAAAACCTCAAGTACTTGAAGTAAAACAGCGACACGCCCATGGATGTCTTCTGCACGAGTAGACTGGGATTCGGCGATGGGACCCGCCTGAACTTGTTTCGAACCGCACACTGCTGATAGTTCCTACACACGATTTGACATTGCATGAAATCGTTGTGTCTTCAGCAGGATTCAGCGGTTTCAGGAAAGGCTACTATGGGTTCGCAATCCCCATCCGCAGGTGCCCGGCCGATTACGCACACGACCACTCCCCCGGCGCGCAAGCTCCCCGATATTCATCTTGATATTGTGTTGGTCGTCTTCTGCGGCGGCACTATCGGCACCGCGATTCGCTATGCGTTCGCGCAGATTCCCGCGGCTGGCAGCTTCCACACCGGCACGTTTGTGGCCAACATGCTGGCTTGCTTCTGCTATGCAGGGCTGACCGCTTACTTGGCCGGCGCTTCCCGGTTCGGTGCACGTTCCAAAGAACTTGCCAGTCGCGGACTCGGCATGGGCGTATGCGGTGGTTTGTCTACGATGTCGACACTCGCGCTGGAAGGTTTTACCGCAATCCGCGACGGTCAGGTGGCGGCTGGCTTTGCCTATCTACTGGTGACGTTCGCGCTGGGTCTGGTTTGTGCATCTGCCGGCGTGTGGGCAGGAACGCATCTGGCCGGCTCCTCGAACGTATCCGCCGAAGCGTCCGCTGATACGAATGCCGCTACGACCAGCAAGGGAGGTAAGGCGTGATGACCGTGTTCCTACCAATCTTGGTCTGCCTGTGCGGCGGCGTAGGCGCCTCCTGCCGCTATCTGCTTGACGTGACCATCAAAACGTACTGGCGGCGCGCATTCCCACTTTCCACGTTCACCATCAATCTCATCGCCGGATTCCTAGCCGGTTTGGTCGCGGCGCTGGCCCTCGGCGGGACACTTGATGAACCATGGCGGCTAGTGCTGGCCACCGGTTTCCTCGGCGGCTTCTCCACATTCTCGACCGCAATCAACGAAATGGTGACGCTCTTCCGCAAACACCGCTACCCCACCGCAGCGGCCTATCTGGTGCTGTCGCTGAGTGTGCCGGTCGTTGCTGCGGCCTGCGGTTTTCTCGTCTGACCGCCACGCCGATTCCCGACGCGGTCAGCGGTATCATTGCGAGGTCGAACGTCACAGGTACATCCGGGAGGTATATGGGCATGGCGAACAATGGAGCGGATGTGAAGCCGAATCAAGGTGTGGGCGCCACAAATACCTCGACCACAACGAATACTGCGGAAAATACCGTGGGCACGGCAACCCCGAAGCAAAATGGACTCGCCGTGTTGGGCAAGTATGCGGGTGTTTCCGCCACGCAGACCATTGTGGAGTATGCGACGTTCGCCATTCTGCACTTGATCGGCGTGCCATCGAAAGTCTCCAACGGCATCGCCGTGGTGTGTTCGGCGACCTACAACTTCGTGATGAACCGCAACGTGACATTCAAATCGTCCAGCAACTTCACCCGTTCCGTGGCGCTGTTCGTGCTGCTATGAGGCTGGTTCGCTGTGGCGTTCGTAATCATGGTGGTAATCGCCTTCGCCATCATCGGCATGCAACGTGCGATGTCCTCAACGACTAGGCAGAACACTCATGGCAATCATCACGACAACATCCTCAGTCAACGCGGATACCATCGCGCCGACTGATTGCACCGACATATCATGACAACGAATAGGAGGCATATGACTCATTCATATGCCTCCTATTCATATTTCAGAGCACTTATCAGATCAGAAGAACAGCACCGCGACGCCTGCCGCGAAGCACATGAGCAGGATCGAGGTCAGGAAGCTGGCGAGCATGGGCTTCTTGCCCTTGGAAGCGATGGCCTTGAAGTTCACATTGATGCCAAGCGCGGCCATGGCCATACCGAGTACTATGTACGCGAAGTCCACAAGCTGCGGGGTGATGAAGGCGATGAACGGCACGAAAGTACCGATGATCGAAGCGCCGATAAAGCCGAGCATGAACCACGGGAAGGCCACGGTCTTCTTGCCGGTGTTCTCCACCTCAGAGTGCTTCTTCTCCCACCAGATAGCGATAATGATGGCGGCGAACACGAGCATGAGCACGCGGGAGAGCTTCATGATGGTGGCGATGTCCACCGCGCCGAAAGCGTCGCCGGCGGCGACCGCATGGGCGATTTCGTGCAGGGAAGCACCGGCGGTGATGCCCAGCTGGTCCTTGGTCATGCCGGTCAGCGGGCCGAGCGCGATCTCCAGCAACGCGAACACAGTACCCATAATGGCTACGATGGCCACGGCCATGGTCACGTCGTTGTCCTTCTCGTCCTGCTTGTCCTCAGACACCTTGATGGAACCGGCCAGACCCATGACGGCGGCCGCACCGCAGATGCCGGTGCCACCGGCGGTCAGGATGGCGAGCATCGGGTCGACACCGAGCTTGCGGGCGATGGCATAGCACACGATGATGGTCAGCGTGACGACCACAGCGGCGATCGGCAGACACTTGATGCCCTGCGTGAACAGCACGGCGAGGTTGAGCTTGAAACCGAGCAGGATGATGCCGAGGCGCAGCAGCTTGTTGGAAATCAGGCCAGCGGCGTCCTTGACGCCTGCCTTGCGGCCATCATTGGAACCGACGTAGGCACTGCGGATCGGGAACTGGATGATCATACCGATGAGCAGCGCGATGATAAGCGCGCCGAACAGGCTGAATCCGGGGAACTGCTTGAGCCAGGAGGCGAACAGCGAAGCCAGCAGAGTCAGAACGCCAATGAACAACATGTCAATGGCGGCAATGCGCTTCCACCATTTTGTACAGAACTCTCTCATGGTGTCTATTGAATCTCAAGCGTTTACATCGGTCAAATCATTGCTACCAATACATATCATCGATTTTGCCGATACCACATTCTGGCTCCCCTCTGACGGGAGACAAGGCACTGACTATCCGCGCAACACAGCGATAATCGCTTCCACCAGCTCTCGCTGATCGTGCGTCAGGCCGGATCTCGGCACCAAGGCATAGAAACGGCGCACGAATTCGTCTCCGAGCTTTCGCGCCGGCACTCCAGAAGGCACTGCGGCTTCCGAAATCAGCGACTGCCCAAAGCCGGAAGACAACGCCGCCGCAATCGCGGCATTGCTGGACACCTCCATGGTGCGAGGCGGCAAACCCTGCATGGTCTTGAAATACAAATCCGTGTAATACCGCACACCGGAACCGTGCTCGCGCACCATCCATACGCCGTCTGGTTTTCCCGCCAAGACCAGCCGGTCCTCGCACAGGGTGACACGATCCACCGAATCATTGACGATCGGCTTTTCCACCACGCCCAAATGCACGGCTTTCATGCTTGCCTGGCCAAGAATGGCGTCCGAGTTCATCACCTGCACGACAAAATCGAACCCATCCATGTTCCGGGCCATGACCGGCAATGCTTTGGGAAGCAATATTGCGGCGGTCGTATGCGAGAACGAGACCGCCAATGGCTCGCGATCCTCCTGCACGCGGGCAATCTGCTCGCGCGTATCACGCCATAATCCATCAATACCAATGGCAGTCTGATACAGCATCCGCCCGGCCTGCGTAGGCGTCACATCGCTTTTCGCATTGCGCACGAACAGCGGAGCCCCGACCATCTGTTCCAATTGGGCGATGCGCGACGACACCGTCGACTGCGACACTTTCAGCTCGTCAGCAGCCAACGTGAACTGGCCCACCTCATATACGGCGACCAGGGTCTCAAGCAATGGGAACATGGTTCAACTGTAACGCCTTATACTTCGCGCATCTGCGCTAATTGCGTCTTTGCCTTTGTGGAGTTTGGCGTAAATTTCGTTACGCTGTGCCGGATTCTTAGCACGCTGATGATCTCGCGTAAGTTTGTCAACATCGGCTTCGAGTCGCGCGATCTCGCCATGCTGCACGGATGCGTGCATCCAGATGCTCGAAGTCCGTGGTTCCCAAAATCGCTTGCGAGCACAAGGAAGCCCACAGTTCATCAATGGTGGAGCCGGTCAACTCAAGCTGGCACTCCCCTGCCGGCTGCCAGTCGCCTGCATACACGTGATAAATAAGCGTGTGTCCGGCACGCCCCGGCTGTGCACGACGCACCACGAACGCGCATTCCTCGCGCGTTCTGCCTTCGAACGGCACCTCGCGCACACAGGCAAACACAGTGCCCGACTTGCGTTGTCCGGCAATAAGTTCGATGACTTCAGAAGGTATCTCAGTGGCTTTAGCCGTAAGTTTAAGACCGATAATCAACATTTCTGGAATCAGTTTGCCATCCGCAAGTCCAGTGTTGGCAGAACGAGCCAGGGCCAGCATGGTGATGGATTCAATCTCATTCACAAACCGCTGCTTAAGCTTGCCGGAAGTCGTGGTACATATCCATACCTACTGCGGTTATAGGAAATCCCCTCCGAGTTTCCTCGAAGGGGATTTCCTATAACGCTAATTCAAGCGAAGATTCTTGTCTGATGAAAATCAGGCGAGGATCTTGGTCACACGACCGGAGCCAACGGTGTGGCCACCTTCACGCACAGCGAAGGTCAGGCCTTCCTCCATGGCGATGGGCTGAATCAGCTCAACGGTGAAGGTGGCGTGGTCGCCGGGCTGAACCATCTCGACGCCTTCCGGCAGCTCGATGACGCCGGTGACGTCGGTGGTGCGGAAGTAGAACTGCGGACGGTAGTTGGAGAAGAACGGCGAGTGACGGCCGCCTTCGTCCTTGGTCAGCACGTAGACTTCGCCCTCGAACTTGGTGTGCGGGGTGACGGAGCCCGGCTTGGCCACGACCTGACCGCGCTCGACATCCTCACGGCCGAGGCCACGCAGCAGCAGACCGGTGTTGTCGCCAGCCTCGCAGGCGTCCATGGTCTTGTGGAAGGTCTCGATGGAGGTGACGGTGGTGGTCTGGGTCGGACGGATGCCGACGATCTCGACCGGGGTGTTGACGGCCAGCTGGCCACGCTCGACACGACCGGTGACGACGGTACCACGGCCGGAGATGGTGAAGACGTCCTCGATCGGCATCAGGAACGGCTTGTCCAGGTCGTGAACCGGGGTCGGGATGTAGTCATCGACGGCGGCCATGAGGTCCTTGACGGACTGGACCCACTTCTCGTGGTCCGGAGCGTCGTCGTGCAGGGCGCCGTAGGCGGAGGTGTGGATGACCGGGCAGTCGCGATCGAAGCCGTTCTCGTCGAGGAGGTCACGGACCTCTTCTTCGACGAGCTCGATGAGCTCTTCATCGTCGACCATGTCGCACTTGTTGAGGGCGACGAGGATCTTCGGAACGCCGACCTGACGGGCGAGCAGCACGTGCTCGCGGGTCTGGGCCATCGGGCCGTCGGTGGCGGCCACAACGAGGATGGCGCCATCCATCTGGGCGGCACCGGTGATCATGTTCTTCACGAAGTCGGCGTGGCCCGGGCAGTCGACGTGAGCGTAGTGACGCTTCTCGGTCTGGTACTCGATGTGGGCGATGTTGATGGTGATACCGCGGGCGGCCTCTTCCGGAGCGGAATCGATCTGGTTGAAGTCGTACTCCGGGTTGACATCCGGGAACTCCTCGTGCAGCACCTTGGAGATGGCGGCAGTCAGGGTAGTCTTACCGTGGTCGACGTGGCCGATGGTACCGATGTTAACGTGCGGCTTAGTACGCTCGTACTTTTCCTTTGCCATTACTTTTGTCCTCCTGGACGTCTCGTGAGTTTCCTGCGCCCTTTCGCACAGGGACTCGCTTATTCTACTGGGTTTCTGGGTTATGTGCCACTTTGAAGAGCCAGAACCCAGTCAGCGGTATACGATACTACCGCTGACTGGAGACACCGGCCACTTCATGATGTGGCGCGTGTCACTCGCCGCGCTGGGCCTTGATGATCTCCTCGGAGACGCTCTTCGGCACCTCGTCGTAGGAGTCCATCTCCATGGTGAACATGGCGCGGCCCTGGGTCTTGGAACGCAGGTCGCCGATGTAGCCGAACATCTCGGACAGCGGGACCTTGGCGTCGATGACCTTGACGCCGACGCCGTCGGTCATGGACTGGATGTTGCCACGGCGCTGGTTCAGATCGCCGATGACTTCGCCCATGTACTCTTCCGGCGTGCGGACCTCGACCTTCATGATCGGCTCGAGGATGACCGGCTTGGCCTTCGGGGCGGCTTCCTTGAAGCACATGGAGCCCGCGAGCTTGAAGGCCATTTCGGAGGAATCGACCGGGTGCATCTGGCCGTCGGTGACGGTGGCCTTGACGCCCACGACCGGGAAGCCGGCGAGGATACCGGATTCCATGGCCTCCTTGACACCGGCCTCGATGGGGCCGATGAACTCGGCGGAGATGTGGCCGCCGGTGACCTGGTTCTCGAACTCGAAGGTCTTGCCCTCGGTGGTGTCGAGCGGCTCGAAGTTCATCAGGACCTTTGCGAACTGGCCGGAACCACCGGTCTGCTTCTTGTGGGTGTAGCCCTGGTCCATGACGGCCTTGCGGATGGTCTCGCGGTAGGCGACCTGCGGCTTGCCCTGGTTGCACTCGACCTTGAATTCACGACGCATACGGTCGACGATGATGTCGAGCTGGAGCTCGCCCATGCCGGCGATCAGGGTCTGGCCGGACTCTTCGTCGGTCGTGACCTGGAAGGTCGGATCCTCTTCGGCCAGCTTGGACAGGGCGATGCCCATCTTCTCCTGATCGGCCTTGGTCTTCGGCTCGACGGCCACCTGAATCACCGGATCCGGGAAGGTCATGGAGTCGAGGGTGATCGGGTCGTTGATGGAGCACAGGGTGTCGCCGGTGGTGACGTTCTTCAGGCCCACGAAGGTGTAGATGTTACCGGCGTCGGCGCGGTCCATCGGGTTTTCCTTATCGGCGTGCATCTGGAAGATCTTGCCGATGCGTTCCTTCTTCTCGCGGGTGGAGTCGAGCACGGAGTCGCCCGGCACGACGGAGCCGGAGTAGACGCGCACGAACACGAGCTTGCCGTAGAACGGGTGGGTGGAGATCTTGAAGACCAGAGCCGAGAACGGATCGGTCTTGACCGGGTGACGGTCGATCTCGACGGACTCGTCGCCGGGCTTGTAGCCCTTGATGGCCGGCACATCCTCGGGGGACGGCAGGTAGTCGACGACGCCGTCCAGCATCGGCTGAACGCCCTTGTCCTTGAAGGCGGAGCCGCAGAAGACCGGGAAGGCTTCCTTGGCGATGGTGAGCTTGCGCACGCCGGCGCGGATGTCTTCCTTGGACAGGTCGCCGTCCTCGAAGAACTTGTTCATGAGTTCGTCGTCGGCTTCGGCGGCGGCTTCCACGAGCTTCTCGTGGTACTCCTGGGCCTTGTCCTTGAGATCGTCCGGGATCTCGGTGGTGTCGTACTTGGCGCCGAGCTCCTCGGTGCCGTTCCACACGTAGGCCTGCATCTCGACTAGGTCGACGACGCCGGTGAAGTCGTTCTCGGAACCGATCGGCAGCTGCATCACGATCGGAGCGGCGCCCAGCTTCTCCTTGATGGTGTCGACGGAGTAGTAGAAGTTCGCGCCCAGCTTGTCCATCTTGTTGATGAAGCAGATGCGCGGAACGCCGTACTTATCGGCCTGACGCCACACGGTCTCGGACTGCGGCTCCACGCCTTCCTTGCCGTCGAACACGGCGACGGCGCCATCGAGCACGCGCAGGGAGCGCTCGACCTCGGCCGTGAAGTCCACGTGGCCGGGGGTGTCGATGATGTTGATCTGGAACTTGTCCTTGGTGTCGTGGGACTGACGGCTCCAGAAGCAGGTGGTGGCGGCGGACTGGATGGTGATGCCACGTTCCTGCTCCTGCGCCATGAAGTCCATGGTGGAGGCGCCGTCGTGGGTCTCGCCGATCTTGTAGTTCTTACCGGTGTAGAACAGAATACGCTCGGTAGTGGTGGTCTTGCCGGCATCGATGTGAGCCATGATGCCGATATTGCGGACGTCGTGGAGGTCCGAAATCTCTTCAGCCATCTTTTTCCTTAGTTTGTGCTCAGGGCGAGTGATTACCAACGGTAATGAGCGAAGGCCTTGTTGGCCTCTGCCATCTTATGAGTATCCTCGCGGCGCTTGACAGAAGCGCCGAGGCCGTTGGAGGCGTCCAGGATCTCGTTGGCGAGACGCTCGGCCATGGTCTTCTCACGACGGGCGCGGGAGAAGTCGGTCAGCCAGCGCAGCGACAGGGTGTTGGCGCGGTTCGGCTTGACCTCGACCGGCACCTGGTAGGTGGCGCCGCCGACGCGGCGGGAGCGGACCTCGAGGGACGGGCGGATGTTGTCCAGGGCGCGCTTGAGCACGGCCACCGGCTCCTGTTCGGTCTTCTCCTTGACCATGTCGAGCGCGGAGTAGACGATGTCCTCGGCGATCGACTTCTTGCCGTCAAGCAGAATCTTGTTGATGAGCTGCGCCACCACGGTGGAACCGTAGATCGGATCGGGCAGCACGACGTGCTTCTTGGAAGGTCCCTTACGTGACATATTACTTACTTCGCCTTCTTTGCTCCATACAGGGAACGACCCTGCTTACGGTCCTTGACTCCCTGGGTATCGAGCGCGCCGCGCACGATGTGGTAACGCACACCCGGGAGATCCTTCACACGGCCGCCGCGCACGAGCACGATGGAGTGCTCCTGCAGGTTGTGGCCTTCGCCCGGAATGTAGGCGGTGACTTCGATGCCCGAGGACAGGCGCACACGGGCGACCTTACGCAGAGCCGAGTTCGGCTTCTTCGGGGTGGTGGTGTAGACACGGGTGCACACGCCGCGACGCAGCGGGCTGCCCTTCAGGGCCAAAGTCTTGGACTTCTTCGGCTTTGCCTGACGTCCCTTACGGACGAGCTGTTCGATAGTAGGCAACTTGAATTCTCCGATTCAGTGGTTTCTCTTGCTTTGGTGCGGCCGCCGCACTGCGCCCACACTTTTCAACACACTCGCTTGGTATCCGCCTGTTGGCGGCACCCGACGAATCGGAAAAGATAGCCCAGTCCACCGGCCCGATGGCCTTCGCCCCTCCCGTCGGTGCATTACTGCGCGCGATCAACGGTTTGAAGGATATCCCAACACGCTCGCCTGTTACATAAGGCGTGCTGTTGGCACACACGAATATCTATATTACGATTCCGCCGGACAACGACGCGCCGAGGGATGGCGCGGGTCCTCGGACAACGAACGCCCCCGCGCGAACCTTGCCGCGCGGGGGCGTCGCCCAGGAGGTTACATCATATCTCTTCTCGCCACATACCACCTGCATACCATTGACGTTCAGCACGCCCTTCGTGCTCTTCCATATACAATGGGAACCTCCGGCGGCCCGGCCTCCTTGCCGTACTACCTTGCCGCTTTCCTCACCATCGATTCTACCAAAACCACCCTGGCGAAACGCGAGCCCGTTGTCTATTTAGAGGTGCAACACCGCTGTTGATCCTGCAATTCCCGCAGTTCCCCGGCCATGCCCATCCGAATCTCGCCGCGTTCGGGCGGATACCGGCGGATCATGCCGTTCCTGTTCTCGTCGCCTCCCCGCCGCCGGCTGGAGTATGGGTCGGCGAAGCAACGTGTCCATGCCCGGCCCGTCGCGCAGGCGCGTGCGGCGGGCGAACCCGGCGCCGTCGTCGCACGTGACGGCGACGCGCGCCGGCCGGCGGCGGACGCTCGGAGATGGGAACCCGTCCGGGAATCGGGAAACGCGACGTCCTCCCGCCGCCACGCCCGCGCCGCCACCCGCGACCACAGGCGTTCGCATGACGGGCGGTGGCGCCTGCGTGGTTTGGCGCGCCTGCGGTCGGCCTTGCGCCGCGCGGGGCCGGCGATGTAGCAGCGGCCCGTCTTCGGACGCTTCGGCCGGTACGGCCGTCAGGACTCGTTCTCGTTGGACGGGAACCACGTGTTGCGCCTGATCTCCCTGCTGATGCTGGACGGGCTGCGTCCCGGCAAACGGGCCATCTTCCTGACGCCCGTGCCGTTGCCGACCTCGATCCGGATGGCCTGGAATTCCTCTTCCGACAGGTGCGAATATACTTCTCCCATGGGTGCGACATCCCTTCGGACTGGTTATCCGGACGATCTCCAATCCAACGGGTGTTGCACTTTCATTTAGACAACGGGCCACTTGCTTCTGTGCACCGGTTGATATACTGTTTATGTCAACAGTAGCCTCCAAGCCTCCTAACAGTGCTCAAATCCGGGGGCTCTTGTTTTATCCATGGGAGGCGGAGAGGTGCGTAAGCAGGCCAAGTCGGTGTTCGAGATGATCGAACTGCTCAAGCAGCGCGGCCTGACCATCGATGTGCCCGACATGCCAGGCATCCTGTTGGACAATAACTACTATCGCCTGTCCGCGTATTTCCGCCCGTTCCAGAAGGATCCGGCGAACGGTGACAATGATTTCCGACCAGGTGCGAAGGTATCCGATTTCCTTACTCCCTTTATGCTGGACGACCAGTTCCGCCGCCTTATCCTTGAGGGCACCTCGCGTCTGGAACTGACACTCCGTGCGCGCCTCGCCTACAACCTGGCGCTGAACGGCGACGCCTACAACTATGACGAGCCGGATTCCTATCGTGACATCGCGTATCCGAACGGCATGTTGAAGCGAGACGCCCTGATCTCGAACATCAAGGGCTGGGTGTCCCGTTCCCACGAAGTATGCATCCGCCACTACCGCCACCAGCACGAGCAGCCACCGGTGTGGGCCGTGGTGGAGGTGCTACCGTTCGATACCTTGTCCAAGATGCTCCAGTTGCATCTGGACATGGATGCCGTGGCCAAGACAGTGCTCTCGCTGGGATTGTGCAAGAACCGCCGCCGTGCCTCGGAAATCGTGCACGCGATGGTTTACCTGCGCAACCTGTGCTCACATCACTCTCGCCTGTGGAACCGCGAGATGGTGATCACCCCGGCGGTGCTCAAGGACATGAGGGCGGCGTTCCCGGAATTTGCATACGAAGACAAATCAGTTGGCAACTCGCTGATTGTGCTCATGTATCTCGCTGACCGTATCAACGGCGACCGGGAATACTCGCACAGAATCCTTGATTTCCTGGCACAGGATGATTCATACCGGCATGGCATCCTCCATCCGCTGCACTGGGACTAGAGCCGAGACAACAGCAAAGATCGGGACTGGTCCGCTAACTATCTAGGGTGTGTTTACGCTATTTAGGTTTTGCGTGATAATTGTCGTATGTGTATGCCGGGGTATGACGTCACGCTTGACCGGTTCATGAGGGTCGCGCATCCGTTGCCGCGTCGGCGCGGCAACGTGGCGGTCGGCAACCACACGTTCGTCAACGCCCTGCCGTGGATGCGCCGTGTATTTCGATGCTCCTATACATTGTCAAGCGTTTGGGTGTGTTGTTTTGGGTTGGTTGTCGAGTGTATCCACTGGATGGCCCGTTGCTCGAGTTCGGGAAGGTCGCGTGCGCCGCGTTCGATCTCGCTGATGCGGCTCGAGGGCACGCAGAGCGCCTCGCCGATCTGTTGCTGGGTGATGTTCCGGCTGACGCGTAGTTCGCGCAGCTTGGCGCCGCGTTCGGCCGGGGTCCCGCGTCCGACCTCGCCGTTGCGTATGCTGATGAGCGCCCGGTATGCCTCGCGGGCGATGAACCGTTTGACGCAGCGGATGATCTCGAGCTTGCCTTTGCCCTCGCGGGTCTTTTTGGCCATGTAGTCGCGGGTCGGCTTGTGGTATCGCAGGCGGACGATGGCGATGCGGTGCAATGCCATATTGCCCTGCCGGTTGCCGCCTTTGTTGAGCCTGTGTCGGTTGGTCCTGCCGCTGGACGCGGGGATGGGGCAGACGCCGCAGAGTTTGGCGAACGCGGCCTCGCTTCGGATGCGTTCGGGGTTGTCCCCGGCGACGATGGCCAGGGTCGCGGCGATGACGGCGCCCGCGCAGTACATGTCGAGCAGCGGCCTGGCGTGTTCCTCGAGGATCAGGCGCATGCGTTCCTCCAGGAGACCGGCCTGCCGTTTGAGCGCCTTCCATGCCTTGGCGGCGGATTTCAGCGCGGCCAGCACGCTCCGCTCGACCAGGCCGCCGGCCGGTCTGCATTCGGCGAGCCTGTTCATGCGGGTCTCGCTCCTCAACCCCCGGTAACGTTCCCTGATGGGTTCCGGGGCGGCGGCGAGCAGCCCGTTCGTCGAATCGGGGATCGCGGTCATCGCCGACACCAGTTGGGATCGCTGCGCGTTGAGGTGGCGCAGTGCCTCGACCCAGCCGTCCGAGCTTTTCGGCAGGCTCGTGCCGTCGCCGGCCATGACGCTACGGGCAGCGGCGACCGCGTCGAGGGGATCGGACTTGCCGTCCCTGCGGCGCACGCTTCGCCTGGGGCGCGGCACCTCGCGCACCTCGTATCCGGCGGCAGTGAGACGACGGGCCAGGGCCGCTCCGAACGAGTTCGTGCCCTCCACGCCCACGGCCGCGACCCTGCCCGGCCTGGGCAGCATGCCGATCAGCCTGTCGTATCCGTCCGGGTCCGCCGTGAACGTCTCGGCGCCCAGCGGCCTGCCCCGCTCGTCGAGCAATGCGATGGTGTGCGTGTCCGTGTGGGTGTCGATCCCGGCCCACACCACTTCGTTCGGCGGCGTCATCGTTGTCGTTCCTTTCCATGTGTTCGGATGCCTCCCGGGGGCTTGCGGCGCAGACAGGACGTTGACGGGGCACGCTACCATGGTTCTTGCGGGATCCGACGGGAGCGGCCACGCTCCTATGAGGTCATGCATCCATGGCCCACGGGTCGGCGGCCATGGGCGGGACAAATCAAAATAAGGACAGCCACCGGAACCGATGGCGTCAGTCAAATGTGGGGTCACCGCCCAAGCCGTCATCCACCATTATCACCGATTAGAAACCGGCATAACCATTATCAACGTCAAATCGAGGTGGACGCTTTCAGCACTTAATCTGAACACCTTCGGCGTTCAAGTTGAACGCCGTCGGCGGCTGTTTCCTTGTTTTTTTGTTGTTTGTCTGGTTGGCTTACTTCATGAGGGAGTGTCTGTTCCGGTAGGATTCGCCGTGGAAACGGATGATCCCGCCGTGGTGCACGATGCGGTCTATGACCGCGGCGGCCATGTCCCCGTCTCCGGACATGTCGCCCCACCCGCCGGACTCGAGGTTCGAGGCGGAGATGACGCTGCGGGTCTCGTAGCAGTCCGCGCCGGCCTGGAACAGGAGCCTGGCCCCGTCGATGTCGATGGGTAGATGGCCGAGTTCGTCGATGATGACCGGTCCGGCCCTGCCGATCGTCTTAGGCTCTTGGTTGAGACGGTTCTCGTCCTTGGCCTTCCTCAGCCGCATGACCAGGCTCGAGGCGGCGAGGAACCTGACGGGGATCATCCGCCGACAGGCGAGCACGCCGATCGCGATGGCCAGGTGGGTCTTGCCGCGGCCCACGTCGCCGTAAAGCACGAGGTCCTCGGCCCGTTCGACGGACTCCAGGCTTTCCAGCTGCTCGTGTCCCCGGTCGGCGGGGGAACGAGGCCATGCCCCCGGTCGTAGCCGTCCAGGGTCTTGTTCCAGGGGAAGCCGGCCTGTCCGGGCAGCCGCCACCGTTTGGATCTGGCTCGGCTGGCGTTCTCGGCCTCGAACAGGTTGGCGAGGAAGCCGAGCTGGCCCGGGGTCGCGTTCTCGATGGCCTTCCCGAGCACGCTGTGCGTCAACGGCAGGTTGCACGCCAAGGCCGTGACCTGTTCGGGTGTGGCCCTGGCGACCACTCTGCCGCCGCGCTTGCGCGGCTGGCCGTCGTGTGTGCTCATGCCCGTCCTCCATGTATTTGTCATGGTGTTTCAGATCCTGGCCGCCCGAGGAGCCCTTGCCCTCGAGGACGCGTCGGGCGCATGTGGCGATTGCGGCCCGGTCGATGGTCCGTCCGGCGTCGATGACGGTCTCCACCGCTTTGACGATGGCCGCGAACCCGCATTCGGCGGCCACGACGCGGATGTCGTCGAGCCACACGCGGACCGACGCCCGGAAGCCCTCGGCCGACGGCATCGGCACCATCGGGTCGCGCCCCGCGAAAGCCGACCGCGTTCTCCACGCCGCCCTTCCCGTGGCCGGAATACGGGTCGCGGAACCGGGGCCCGAACCCGTAGCGCGCGCGGAACAGGGAGAACAGACGGGTCCGGGCGGCCGTGCCGTCGGCGTTGCGGTGGCCCACGCCGACGGCGTTGTCGAACACCACGACCCCGGGCGCCATGCCCGTCCTCTCGAGCACCTCCGGCAGACCCCGGCACACGCATTCCGCGGTCTCGCCCGGCAACGCCGCCACCCAGCGCATGTTCGAACACGGGAACGACACCGCCGGGAAACGCACGACCCGCTCCACGCCAGCGACCACGGCCCGGGCCCGGCCGAAATCGACCTGCGCGCTTCCCGGCGCCCACTTCGATTCGGCGAAACCGTCCGACCGCGCTCGATGCCCCCGCCTCCAACGCCTGACCCGGCGCTGCACCGACGAGCACGGGCCCGTGAACCCGCATTCCCCCACAAGCCGCTCGTACACGCGGGCCGCGGCACGGCGCCGCTTGACCGGCATGCGCAGGCCGGCGGCCGGCCATCCATCCACGACGGCCGCGTACCCGTCATCAACCAGCGATCCACCCGCGCGAGCGCCGTCCGACGATTCGGGTGAATAATCCCCATGGTTGGCGTACCTGACCACGGTCGTGCGCGATACGCCAAGCCTTCGTGATATCTCCTTGTGGCTCAGGCCTTGGCGGTCGAGCTGCCTGATACGCCGTCGGACACACACCGGTGTCGTCATTTCCTTTCCTCCCGAGAACCATCGGTTTGGTTGACGGGCACTCGGGAATCCATCAAGGAACCAGACGATGCCGGTGTTCTTATTCCACCGGCACCGTCACCGCCGGCGATGTCCAAATTGAACGCTCACGGTGTACAGAAACAAGTGCCGACGCCGAACACCTTTATTCGATCACATACACTCCTCTTCCGACAGGTGCGAACATGCTTTCCCCATGGGTGCGACATCCCCTCGGACTGGTTTTCCAGACAATCTCCAATCCAACGGGTGTTGCACTTTCAATTAGACAACGGGACGTTCAACTGGAAGCGCTTGGTATGATAAGGGAATCGGCATAGTCGTGGCCGCCATTTTCGGATTTGTACTTTATTTGTCTGTACGGCGGAGCAATAAGGATGGAGAAAAGTGATGGATGAGCGACCATGGGTTATTAAAGTGGACTCGTTGTCTAAGTACTATGGGAAAGTATGCGCAATTCGCGATATGTCTTTCGAGGTCCCTCAAGGCTCAGTTACTGGATTTGTTGGTCCTAACGGCGCAGGCAAATCTACCACGATGCGTTGCATACTGGGGCTAACAAAACCCTCGAAAGGGTCGGCCAGTGTGTTTGGAACCGACTACTCCAAACTCCAGAATCCTGCGCGTCGAATTGGCTCAGTTTTGGATGCATCAAAGCAACATCCAGGTAGAACCGGGCGTAGTATATTGCTCGCAGCGGCAGATGTTCTCGGCATAGCGTCTTCCAAGATTGAGTTTGCTTTGGAGTCTTGTGGACTGACAAGCGCCGAGAGCAGGCGGCGGATCGGTACCTACTCTTTGGGAATGAGACAGCGTCTAGCGTTAGCTCTCGCCATATTGCCCGAGCCCGAGCTTCTTATTCTGGATGAGCCGATGAATGGTTTGGATCCAGAGGGAATTCATTGGATGCGGAGCTTCCTTAGAGACTTTACCCAAGCTGGGGGAACTGTTTTCCTAAGTTCACACTTGTTAGGTGAGATGGAGAAAATTGCTGACAGTGTTGTTTTAGTCGGTAAGGGGCAGATAATTGGGTCGGTGTCAATTAGTGATCTAAAGGGGGCTGGTAAAGGCTTGGAAGAGTTCTATTTGGAACAAACCGCGAGTGTCTCTCGGGGAAGTGTGGTTAACAATGGCTAATAATCTTAATGATTATGTCAAACCTGTTTCAGATTCAAAGATGTCAGGCATTATAAAATCTGAACTGAGGAAAGCTTTTGGTACTCGTGCGAGCATAGCTATAACCTTGGTCACCTTGCTGTTGACCGTTGGAATGAGCATTTGGTCGGCTGTATTGCTGGAAGCTGGGGAGTCTTGGTACATACCTTTCAAACAGGTGGCGAGTCCCCTAATCACCATAAGCCCACTCCTAATCATTCTTTTGGTTTGTGAGGAGTGGGATAAGGGTAGTGCGCTAGTAACTTTTACGCAGGTTCCCAAGCGGTCTCGAATTGTGATTGCTAAAACTGTGGTAGCGGTCTTGATTTTCTCAGCTAGTTTTGCCGCTTCATTACTATTAACATTGATTGTTTCAGTTACTACATCGAGTATTCATCATTTTAGTCTAGATTGGAAAGCTTCACTATCGGGCTTTCTAACTCTTGCGCTACCGTTGTTGGTGAATATGGGTCTGGGGCTCGCTATGGCTTTATTCTCGCAATCTACCGTAATTTCAATCTCATTGTATTTCATCATTCCTCCGGTCACAGTGATGCTATCGCAGATAAATTCCATATCAGAATATGCTAGATGGATTTCGCTGGGACACTCGTCTTCAATTTTTGTAGCCGGTCTAACCCCTCAAACTTATTCTCAGATTGTTGTTTCAGTGATTTTCTGGATAGTTCTGCCGTTCGTACTAGGTTTTGTGAACATCTGCAGACGAGATATTTCATAGCCCTAACTTGATGCACTTTTGCCGAAAAAACATTGAACATAAAACGAGACCACCCTACCGGCGGACACGCCGCGAACGCCCGGCCCGCCGACTTCGCCGCGCCGGGCGACGGCCTTCTCAGGCGACGGACGGGGCGGTCTTGGCGGCATCGGACGGACGGGCCGCGTCGACGACGTTCGCCGCGGAGCCCTTCTCGCCGTTGTCGGAATCCCAATGAATCTCGTGCCGGTCGTCATGGTTGCGCCACCAGCTGGACAGGATGGAGCCGGAGATGTTGTGCCACACGGAGAAGAACGTGGACGGCACGGCGGCGAGCGGGTTGGACGCGAAGGAGGTCAGGGCCAGCGTGGCGCCCAGGGCGGAGTCCTGCATGCCGACCTCGAACGTGATGGCCTTCTGCTGCGCGTAGCGGAAGCCCTTCGGGTAGATCCTGTACATCAGCTTCGAGAAGCCGAAGCCCAGCGAGTAGCCGCACAGATTATGCAGGATGACCACCGGGATGGCCATCAGAGAGCTGGCCACGAACAGCTTCGGGCCGTTGGCGGCAACGACCACGCCGATGATCAGCAGGATGGCCACCTGAGACACGATCGGCAGGGCCACCGTGACCTTCTCGATCTTCTTGCCGAAGACCATGTGGCAGATCACGCCGAGGGCGATCGGGAAAAGCACCACCTTGACGGCATTGAGGAACAGGGATTCGACCGGCACGCTCACATACTGGGAGGCCAACAGCTGCATCAGCAGCGGAATCATGAACGGGGCGCACAGCGTGGAGAGGATGCCGATGGAAACGTCGAGGGCCACGTCGCCACGGGACAGGTAGCTCATCACGTTGGAGGACGTGCCGGACGGGCAGCAGCCCACGAGAATCACGCCCACGGCCAGCGGGCCGGACAGGTGGAAGATCGCGCACAGGGCCACGGCGACGAGCGGCATGATGACGAAGTGGGCCACCGTGCCGACGATGACCATCATCGGCTGGGTGAGGATGCGCTTGAAGTCGTCCAGTGTCAGGGTCAGGCCCATGCCGAACAGCACGATGCCCAGCATGTAGCCGGTGTACGCCTTGCCCCACAGGCTGGCGGCCGGCACGAAGTAGTTGAAGACGGCCCAGACGATGACGATGACCGTAAACCACTTGGTCAGCCAATCTGCAAAGGCTTTAACCTTTTCCATGGTGTTTCTCTTCCCTTGTTCGGTGTAGGTAACATCGCATGAAACTAGGCGTGTCGCGGTTGATATGAAACATAATGCTCACATTGTGAACGCTCACGTAATCATCTCTGCAATCCCCGGTCGCACCATCACGCCGTTGTGTGCCCTGACTTTTCATCAATCGCCGCACAAGACCCACTCGTCCACATCCCACCATTTGAGACAGCCCACAGCCTGGCCCCAAGAATGAAACCAACCACTTGATTCCATCGCGACACACCGATGAGCACACATCCGAAAAGTTGTGTATAGTATTCACCTGTTGTGCGAATTCAGCTTGCTGAATACGACACTATGGTGGCCATAGCTCAGTTGGTAGAGCATCTGATTGTGGTTCAGAAGGTCGCGCGTTCGAGCCGCGTTGGCCACCCCAGTAAAACCCTTCCGTTCGCGGAAGGGTTTTGTTTTTCCCTGAATTCCCCGCTCCTGCCGGGAACCACCGCGTTGTACACTCGGGCATATCCAATTCACCGAATATAAGGACAAAAGGTCCGTCATGCTGTCTTTTGAGAACGATTACTCCCGCGCCTCCCATCCCGCAGTGCTTGAAGCCGTGGCTGAAGCCAACAACCATCTGTATCCGGGCTACGGGTCCGACGAACTGAGCGATCAGGCCAAGGCCAAAATCCGTGAGGCGTGCGGACAACCGGATGCGGATGTGTGGTTCCTCGTCGGCGGCACGCAGACCAACCAGGTCGTCATCGACACCATCACCCCGGCGTATGCAGGCGTGGTCGCGGTCGCCTCCGGCCATCCGAACGTGCACGAGGCCGGCGCCATCGAGTTCTCCGGCCATAAGGTGCTTACGATTCCCCAACACAACGGCAAAATGGATCCAACCGAACTGGACGAGTTCTGCAAGACCTTCTATGCGGACGGCAACTACGAGCACATGGTGTTCCCTGGATCCGTGTACGTCTCGCAAAGCACCGAATATGGCACCATCTACTCCAAAGCCGAACTGCAGGCTATCGCCGATGTGGCGCATAAGTACGATATGCCGCTGTTCGTGGATGGCGCGCGACTCGGCTACGCGCTGACCGCCACTGGTTCCGACATGACGCTCACGGATCTGGCGACCATCGCCGACGTGTTCTACATCGGCGGTACCAAGGTGGGTGCGCTGTTCGGCGAGGCCGTGGTGTTTACCAAGCACAACACGCCGAAGCACTTCCTGACCCGCATCAAGCAGCACGGCGCCTTGCTGGCCAAGGGCTTCGTGCTGGGCGCGCAGTTTGACGCCTTATTCACCGACAACCTGTATTTCAAGATTGCCCGCAGCGCCAATGAGGCGGCCGATCGTATTCGCGAGGCCCTGCGCGCCAAGGGCTACATGCTCACTTTCGAAGCGCTCACCAACCAGATCTTCGTGACGATGGATCAGCCGACCATCGACCGTCTGGAGCGCGAGGTCAAGCTCGGCTTTACCGAGAAGGCCGACGACACGCATACCGTGATGCGCATCTGCACCAGCTGGGCCACCACGCATGAAGAGGTCGATCAGCTTATTGAGGTGTTGTAAAACCCTTCGCTAATCTCTCCCCGTCATCGCTTCGCGATGCCAGCTCCCTCATCAGAGGGAGGTTTTTTCGTAGCTCCCGCCGATGAGGGAGCTGGCCGCCGCAGGCGGACTGAGGGAAAGACCTCTCCGCAAACGAGAAGGCTCCTACTCCCCTATCGCCTTGCGTTCCATATCCACGAACTTGTGGACCGAGGCTTCCACGGAATAATGCGCCTTGGTGTATTCGGCGTATTTCTCGCCCCATTCGGCGCGCTCGGCCTGATGTGCGATCCACCAATCGATGCGTCGGGCCAGCAGGGCCGCGTCCCGCACGGGGAACAACGACTCGTCGATCAGCGCGAACTGGCCGGCCGCCGACAATTCGGACGCGGCGATCACCGGCACCAATCCGCACGCCATCGCCTCGATCACGCTCACCGATTCGATGTCGGCAATCGAACAATGCACGAACAAATCGCCCGAACGCAACAAATCGGGCATATCGGCGTGCTTGTGGAATCCGATATCGGCCTTGCGCGCCAGCAAACGCCCGGCGCGGAACTTGAGATACTGCTTGAGCGGCCCAGTACCGGCGATCACCAGCTGAATATCGCCGGCGTGGCGGGACATCGACACCGCCTTGATCAGCGTAATCTGATCTTTCTCGCTGGCCAGTCGGCCGGAAGCGACGACACGGAACGGCACGGGAGCCGAGGCATCCGGATCGGCCGGCTTCTTCGGCGAATACACCGGTGAATAACCATTGGAAATCACGTGCAACTTGGCTTTATACCCGTGCGCGCGCAATAGGCTCGCGGTCATTTCGGTGGGCACATGGATGTGGTCAATGTGCTTGTACAGCCAGTGCTTGAACAGCCAGTACAGGAAGCTGGAAATACCGGGAATGCGACGTAGCGGGCCGGCCGAATACAGCACGTTCTCCGGCTGCAGGTGGAATCCGGCAGTCACGGGAATGCCCATTTGGTGGGCGACTTTAGCGGCACGACGGCCGAATTTGAACGGCATATAGATATGCACCACATCCACGCCTTGGAAGGCGGTGCGGAACAACGTGTCGCTGGGTTCGGCGAATTGCATGAGCTGCTTGGCGGCCACCCACGAGACGAGCGGCACCTTATTCACGCGCGCCGGATATTCGGGCGCCCCTATACCGACAAGCCTCACATGATGGCCTTGCCGCTCCAATTCCGCAGCCCATTGCAAGGCCGAATTGGAGGTGCCGTTGCCCTGATTGCCCACCGTATCGACCACAAGAGCGATAGTCAGCGGACGATCAATGCTCTCTTCAATCCCGTTTTCGCGCATTGCCTCATCCTAAACCACCGCGCGGCAATGACGTCGGCCGCGCTGCCTGAACGCGTGTGAAATGGTATGGGCTGCCGCATTTTGCCCAATATTGAATCACACGCTTCGCAGCGCACGATCGGCGCGGGCCACGGCCTGGAACAACTCGGCGGTGTGCTTGAGCAGACTGATGCGCACCCAGCCTTCGCCCGCCTGACCGAAGCAGACCCCCGGCATCAGCGCCACGCCGGCCGTGTTGAGCAGCCAATCCACGAATGCGGCGGAATCGCCATGCCACCGCACCGGCACGCGCGCCCACGCGAACAGGCCGCCTTGGGCCTCGGCCACCGGCAGACCAGCCTGGGTAAACCCGTCACGCACCACTTCAAAACGATGCTGATATTGCACAGCCAGCAGCTTCACCGTGCTCTGATCGGATTCCAGCGCCACCGCACCGGCCTGCTGAATAACGCTGGAAGCCAACACCGCAGTCTGCCGGTGTACGGCTTTGACGGCGGAGAGGACTTCGGCGTTGCCCGCCACGAATCCACCGCGCCAGCCGGCCACCATATACATCTTGGACAGCGAGCCAAGTTCCAGCGCCACGTCCAGCGCGCCCGGAGTCTCCAGCAGGCTCAGCGAGCGCACGTCGCCGAATTCGAGCCCCGCATAGGCGAAATCGTTAAGTACGATGAATCCGTATTGCTTGGCCAGGCGCATGGCCGTCTCATACAGTTCGGGTGTTGCGGCCGCGCCGGTCGGATTGTTGGGATAGTTCAGAATCAGCAGTTTGGCGCGAGTCCATAGCGCTGGATCCACCGCATCCAAGTCGGGCAGGAATCCGCGGCTCGGGTCAGCGGGAATCGTCTCGAACTGGCCACCGGCCACTACTGTTGAACCCTCGTACTGCGGGTAATACGGGTCGACCGCCACCACCGTATCTCCCGGATCGACCAGCGCCTGGATGACGGTGGCGATGCCGACGGACGAGCCGGAAGTCGCCAGCAGCTGGGTGGCGGGGTCCACGGTGACGTTGTGCTGGCGCGAATACCAGCCGGCAATCGCATTCAGATATTCCGGAAGCCCATCAAATGGCGGGTACCGGAACAGGGAAGGATTGTGGGAAGCGTGAGAAAGCGCGTCCTGTACAAAGGATGGCGGCCAGCCATCGGGATTCCCTTTGCTCAAGTCGATGATATCCTTGCCAGCGGCGACGGCTGCTGCAGCGCGTGCGTCCGCCTCAGCAAAAGGATTGCCGGGCAGACTAGCCGCCCGTCGAGAAATCAGAGCCGCGTTCGACATCGGCATGTCGCCCTCCCCCCTTCGACTATTGCCGGCGTGCCGGCTTGTAGCCTGAAACGCCGGAACCGACACGCCGCTATTCGCTATATGTCACATCCAAAAATGTTGGCCCGACCGCCCCATACTTCATCGGCCGGTGATTGCCAAGGTACGACGGCTCTGTTACACACGCAATGGCGTGTCTATACGCAGTATTTATGGCGGGTTACGGGCATCTGAATCTTCATGGGGCGGTAACCTGCCCATGGGGCGGTATTTACCCCATGGGGCGGTAAGGCAAAACGGCTTAATTCCGCGGTTTCACAAAACCAACAAACCGCCCCATGGACTCATTACCGCCCCATGAAGCCGGATATTCCGCCCGTAATTTTGGCCGCGCGAGGCACTCCGCTCACGCGACATACCGAAATCATCGCGTCATGGCAGAATGTGGGTATGACTGAAAACGCCGTGAATACTGCCGTGACTTCCACCTCCTCTCCCGCAATTCCCGCCGAGACTTCCGCCGTTCCCCCCGCAACTCGCGCAGCCAACCGCCCGCTGGGCACACCGCTGGGCAAGCACCCCACCCGCGTGCTGTTTTTGGGCGCTGGCGAGCTGGGCAAGGAGGTCACACTTGAACTCATGCGACTGGGCGCATGGGTGTGTGCTGCTGACTCTTATGCCGGCGCTCCGGCCCAGCAGGTAGCGCATGAATACCGCGCGTTGGATATGGCGAATGCCGCCGAATTGCAGGCATTGTTCGATGAAATCAAGCCGGACATCATCGTGCCCGAGGTAGAGGCCATCGCCACCGATGTGCTGGCCGGTGCTGCGGCCGCGGGCGCCCATGTGGTGCCGAGCGCCGAAATCGCCGCGATCTGCATGGATCGGGAGCGTCTGCGCGTACTGGCCCACGAAGAATTGGGCCTGCCGACCACGCCGTACCGTTTCGCCGGCTCGCTGGAAGAGCTGCGCGCCGGAGCTTCGGAAGTCGGCTATCCGTGCGTGGTCAAGCCGGTGATGAGCTCGTCTGGTCACGGCCAGTCGGTGGTGCGTTCCGCCGACGCCATCGATGCCGCTTGGACCGAAGCGCAGGAGGGCCGCCGCGCCGCCGATGAGGGCGATGTGTCGCGCGTGATCGTTGAGGCGCTTGCCCCGCTGGAGCGTGAGCTGACGGTACTGACCGTTTCTTCGTCCGCCGGCATTGTGACGTGCGCGCCGATCGGCCAACGTCAGGAGTCCGGCGATTACCGCGAGTCCTGGCAGCCGGCTACCGAGCCCGATGGTGAGGCCGAGCGGGCGCGCGACATCGCGCGGGCCGCCGTCGAGGGTCTGGTGGCCAGGGCCCGGGCGACCGGCGAAACCGGTTGGGGCGTATTCGGCGTGGAATTGTTCGTGCTCACCGACGGCTCGATCCTGTTCAACGAGGTCTCCCCGCGCCCGCACGATACCGGCATGGTGACGATGGCCTCCCAGCGGCTGAGCGAGTTCGCGCTGCACGCCCGCGCGATTCTCGGCCTGCCGATCACCCCCGAGCATGTGGCGCTCACGATTCCGGCCGGCTCGGTGGCGGCAAGCCATGCGATTGTGGTGGCCGGCGACGGTGAGGCCGAGTTCACCGATGTGGCCGCTGCTCTGGCCGAACCCGGCACGGACCTGCGCATTTTTGCCAAGCCCGAAGTGCATGGCCACCGTCGTATGGCCGTGGCACTGGCCGTCGGCGAGTCCGAAGCCGACGCCCGTGCCAAGGCCGGCCGTGTTGCCGATGCGTTGACGATTACCGTGGAGTAGTCCACGGCCTGATCAGCTCAGCATGGCCTCAATATTATTGCCGTCCGGGTCGTGGATGAACGCGGCGTAATACGTGGGGCCATAGTTCGGGCGCGGGCCCGGAGCGCCGTTGTCGGTACCGCCAGAGGCGAGACCGGCCTCATGGAACGCCTTGACGGCGGCCTCATCCTTGGCGCGGAACGCCACATGAGACGGCACCACCGGGTTGCCGTCCTTCGGAGACTCCAGCCAAACGCTGTCGCCATCCTCGTCATTGGCAAAGCACACGGCGGTCGGGTACGCCACTTTCTTGACGTAACCCAGCGGGGCCAGCAGCTTCTCGTAGAAATCCGCGTACTGTGCGGCGTCGGAAACAAACAAACCAATATGGTCAATCATGACGAACCTCCTTGCACCATTTCGTCACTCCCATTATCGTGCGTGCGCGGCCGTACACTCACGTTTTGTCTATTGACGAACATCTGAGTGTCCGCGTGCTTGCGTAGATACTGTTACTCCGAACGACTATGCGACCGGCAATGAGTCGATTGTCGGACCAATACCGTCCGCCTCCGCCATCCCAACAGCGTATGGCCGTTCGATGCAGCGACGTATGATGCGCTGGCCGCATCGTAGCGTCATGCTGAGTGTTGTTGTAGCCCTCGATTGGTACCCTTTTACCGTTAGTTCACCCAGAAATTCCACTCCTGAAAGGTGAGTCATGGAGAAGCTGGAAAAGCTCTACGAGGGCAAGGCCAAGCAACTGTACGCAACCGACGATCCAGAGGTTCTGTGGGTCGAATACAAGAACACCGCCACCGCTGGCGATGGTGAAAAGAAGGAAGACTTCACCGGCAAGGGCCGCCTGAATAACCTCATCACCACCATCATCTTCGACCTGCTCAAGAAGCGCGGTATCGACAGCCACCTCATCAAGCGAGTGAACGACACCGGCCAGCTGGTGCGCAAGGTGAACATGTTCCCGTTGGAGATCGTGCTGCGCAACGTGGCCGCCGGCCACTTCTGCTCCCGTCTGGGCGTGGAGGAAGGGCTGCCGCTCAAGGAGCCGGTGCTTGAGTACTTCCTGAAGAACGATGATCTGCACGATCCGTTCGTCAACGACGATGACCTGGTGGCCCTCGACGTATGCACTCGCGAGGATCTCGCCGAGATCGCCCCGCTGGCCCGCAAGATCAACGAGGCCCTGATCGAGATCTTCGCCAAGATCGACGTCAAGCTGGTCGACTTCAAGATCGAAATGGGTCGCGCCACCGACGGCACGCTGCTGCTGGCCGACGAAATCACCCCGGATTCCTGCCGTCTGTGGGATCAGAAGGACCACTCCGGCAAGGTCGAGCACCTCGACAAGGACCTGTTCCGCCGTGGTCTCGGCAGCATCATCCCGGCCTACGAAGAGATCGAGGAGCGCCTCGCCGAACTCGCCAAGTCCGAAGGCATCGAAGTCGCCGAATAAGTCGTTTAGGTGCAGGTAGCAGAACATACAGCTGGCTCCCCTCTCTGAGGGGAGCTGTCGCCGATAGGCGACTGAGGGGAGGTCAAGACGTTCACCGCCATGACAACTCCCCTCAGTCAGCTCCGCTGACAGCTCCCCTCAGAGAGGGGAGCCAAGTTCTTTTACCGCACTTCTTCAATTTTTCAATAATTTCAAGAAAGGATTTCCATGGTTTTTCGCGTGTACGTGGAAAAGAAGCCCGGCTTTGATGTCGAAGCCCAGCAGCTTGCGGGCGAACTGCGCACAATCCTCGGACTGAACGGCCTCAAGGCCCTGCGCATCGTGAACCGCTATGACGTCGAAGGCATCTCCCGGGAGCTGTTCGACCAGACCGTGCCCACCGTGTTCAGCGAACCCCAGGTGGACAATGTGGCCTACGACCTGCCCGACTTCGCCGGAGCCAAGGTCTTCGCCACCGAGTTCTTGCCCGGCCAGTTCGACCAGCGCGCCGACTCCGCCGCCGAATGCATCCAGCTCATCTCCCAGGGCGAGCGCCCGACGGTCCGCTCCGCCAAGCTGTACGCGCTGGAAGGTGACCTGACCGACGCCGACGTGGACACCATCAAGCATTACGTGATCAACCCGGTCGAGGCCCGCGAGGCCAGCCTGGAGACCAAGGAAACCCTGAAAACCCAGGTGCCGGTGCCCGGCAAGGTCGAGACCATCGCCGGTTTCAACGAGATGGACGCCGAAGCCGGCCAGAAGTTCATCGACGAGCGTGGGCTGGCCATGGACCTGGCCGACCTCGAATTCTGCCAGAAGTACTTCAGCGAGGAGGGCCGCGAACCCACCATCACCGAGATCAAGGTCATCGACACCTACTGGTCCGACCACTGTCGTCACACCACGTTCGGCACTGAGCTGGACGAAGTGACCATCGATGACGCCACCGTCAAGGCCGCCTTCGAGCGTTATCTGGCGATGCGCCACGAGCTCGGCCGCGACGCCAAGCCCGTCTGCCTCATGGACATGGGCACCATCGGCGCCAAATGGCTCAAGAAGAACGGCATCCTTACAGGCCTCGACGAGTCCGAGGAAATCAACGCCTGCACCGTCAAGGTCAAGGTTGACGTGAACGGCCACGACGAGGACTGGCTGTTCCTGTTCAAGAACGAGACCCACAACCACCCCACCGAAATCGAACCGTTCGGCGGCGCGGCCACCTGCATCGGCGGCTGCATCCGCGATCCTCTGTCCGGCCGCTCCTACGTGTATCAGGCGATGCGCGTCACCGGCGCCGCGGACCCGACCGTGCCGGTCTCCGAGACGCTGGAAGGCAAGCTCCCCCAGCGCAAGCTCGTGACCACCGCCGCAGCCGGCTACAGCTCCTACGGCAACCAGATCGGTCTGGCCACCGGTCAGGTCGACGAGATCTACCACCCCGGCTACGTGGCCAAGCGCATGGAGGTGGGTGCGGTCGTGGCCGCCACCCCGGCCGACCATGTGCGCCGCGAAACCCCGGCCCCCGGCGACAAGATCATCCTGCTGGGCGGCCGCACCGGCCGTGACGGCATCGGTGGCGCCACCGGTTCGTCCAAGGCGCATAACGTGGAATCGCTCGAACTCGACGGCGCCGAGGTGCAGAAGGGTAACGCTCCGGTGGAGCGCAAGCTGCAGCGTCTGTTCCGCCGCGGCGACGCCTGCCGCCTGATCAAGCGCTGCAACGACTTCGGCGCGGGTGGCGTGTCCGTGGCGGTCGGCGAGTTGGCCGACGGCCTGTTCGTGGACCTCAACACCGTGCCCAAAAAGTACGAGGGCCTGGACGGCACCGAGCTGGCCATCTCCGAATCCCAGGAGCGCATGGCCGTGGACGTGGCCGCCGAGGACGTGGACGAGTTCCTGGCCTACGCCCGCGAAGAGAACCTCGAAGCCACGGTGATCGCCACCGTGACCGAGGACCCGCGCATGGTGATGACCTGGAACGGCGACAAGATCGTGAATCTGTCCCGTGAGTTCCTGGCCTCCAACGGCGCTTCCAAGCACCAGACCGTGCATGTCGAGGCACAGCAGTCCTACGAGACCCCGTGGGGCGAGGGCACGCTGGCCGAGCGCATGAACGAGCTGGTCACCGACATCAACGTGGCCTCCAACAAGGGCCTTTCGGAGCGCTTCGACTCCACCATCGGCGCGGGCACCGTGCTCATGCCGTTCGGCGGCAAGCGTCAGCTCACCCCGAACATGGCCATGGTCGCCAAGCTGCCGGTGTTCGGCGAGACCACCACCGCCTCGGCGATGGCGTGGGGCTTCAACCCGTACATCATGTCCAAGAACCAGTTCACCGGCGCCTACCTGTCCGTGGTCGAGTCGCTGGCCAAGCTGGTCGCAGCCGGCTTCGAGCATGAGAAGGCCTACCTGAGCTTCCAGGAGTACTTCGAGAAGCTGCGCGACGAGCCGGAACGCTGGGGCAAGCCGGCGGCCGCCGTGCTCGGCGCGCTGATGGCCCAGGTGGACCTGGGCGCCGGCGCCATCGGCGGCAAGGACTCCATGTCCGGTTCGTTCGAGGATCTCGACGTGCCGCCGACGCTGATCTCCTTCGCCGTGGCCGTGGGCAACATGAAGCGCGCCACCTCCCCCGAGTTCAAGGACGCCGATCACCGTATCGTGCGCATCGCACCGCGCTACCAGGCCGACGGTCTGACCCCGGACAAGGATGCGCTGCTTGAGGCGTTCTCCGTGATCGAGGAGCTCACCGACTTCCACGATGCCCTGGCCGTCTCCACGCCGGGCTATGGCGCCACCGCCGAAGCCCTGTTCAAGATGACGCTCGGCAACCGCATCGGCGTGACTCTGAACGACAGCATCGCCGTGGACGACCTGTTCACCCCGGCATATGGTTCGTTCATCGTCGAGCTGGCGGACGATGCCAAGCTTCCGGCCGTCTCCAATTTGGTCGAGATCGGCGAAATCGGCACCACCACCTCCGAGTACGTGTTCAAGGCCGCCGGCGAGACGCTGGACCTGGACGCTGTGCAGGAAGCTTGGGAGTCCGGCATCGAATCCGTGTTCCCGTACCGTTCCAAGGGCGAGGACAAGGGCGCGACCGTCGAGACCATCGACTTCCACGCGCCGAAGAAGACCATGTACGTCGGCTCTTCCGTGGCCAAGCCGCATGTGGTGATCCCGGTGTTCCCGGGCAACAACTGCGAGTATGATTCCGCCGCCGCCTTCGAGCGCGCCGGCGCCGACGTGACCACGCTGATCATCAACAACCTGACGCCGGCCGCCGTCGCCGAATCCACGCAGGCGTTGGTCGATGAGATCAACAAGAGCCAGATCGTGATGATCCCGGGCGGCTTCTCCGGCGGCGACGAGCCGGACGGTTCCGCCAAGTTCATCACCGCGTTCTTCCGCGCGCCGGCCGTCACCGAGGCCGTGCGTGACCTGCTGAAGAACCGCGATGGTCTGATGCTCGGCATCTGCAATGGCTTCCAGGCGCTCGTCAAGCTGGGTCTGGTGCCGTACGGCGACATCGTGCCGATGACCGACGCCTGTCCGACGCTGACCTTCAACACCATCGGCCGCCACCAGAGCCGACTGGTCCGCACGCGCGTGGCCTCCGACCTCTCACCGTGGCTGTCCAAGACTTCGGTCGGCGACATCCACACCGTGGCCATCTCCCACGGCGAGGGCCGCTTCGTGGCCTCCGACGAGGTGCTCGCCCAACTCAGGGCCAACGGCCAGATTGCCACGCAGTACGTGGACGAGACCGGCACCCCCGGCATGGATCTGGACGTGAACCCGAACGGCTCGCTGCTCGCCATCGAGGGCATCACCAGCCCGGACGGCCGCGTGTTTGGCAAGATGGGTCACTCGGAGCGTTCCGGCAACGGCCTGTACGTCAACGTGCCCGGCAACAAGTACCAGCCGATCTTCGAGGCCGGCGTGGAATACTTCGCCGCCTGATAATCGGCGCGTATCGCGTCTGATACGGCACACAGGGAAGGAACTCTCGGGTTCCTTCCCTTTTTGTTCATGCCGGTCATGGGCTAAGGTTGGGGTGTTCGCACTACCGAATCCGCCGCTGAAAGGACCTGTCGTCATGCCGATCAACGAGGCATTGTTCGCCGCGATGAAGGCCGCCAGCTACATCAAGCCCAACGCGGGCAAGTCGTACAAATTGCAGCGCGTGGCGGAAGAGCTTATCGCCAAGCAGGCACCCGCCAATCCGAAATGCCGTGTCGAGGACGCCTTCGCGCCTATGGCGGATGGATATGCCGTACCATTGCGAGTGTTCACGCCGCTGGTCGCCTATGGAGCGCCCCTGCCCGAAGCCCTGGAGGAATCTTCCGCCAATGGCACGCCAGTGGCCTCGGCAATATCCGCGATTCTGCCCGCCGTATTACCCAAAGTCCTACCCAAAATACCCATCAAGGAAAGCACGTCGAGCGGCAACACCGACGGTATTTCCGGCAATGCCAACACGGAACTTCCCTCAGTCACGCCGCGTGGCACGATCCTGTTTTTCCACGGTGGCGGTTGGACCACAGGCGGCATCAACCTGTACACGCAGGCTTGCGCGCATATGGCCGTACGTCTGCAACGCCGTGTGATCTCGGTCGAGTACCGGCTGGCTCCTGAATACCGCTTCCCTACTGCTGTTGAGAATTGCTATGAAGTGGCCCGGCAGCTGTTTGCTGGGAAATTGCCGATTTCCGGGGTGGGCGGCGGTACTGTTGCCGCCGTTGACCATCACCAGTCGGCTGCGCCGACAGCCCCCGCCGGCGGGGGCGATATATCTGCGACAATCCCAGCACCGGATCCCGACAGCATCGTGCTGTTCGGCGACAGCGCCGGCGGCAATCTTGCGGCCGCCGTCTCGCTCATGGCCCGCGACCGCGGCGAGTTCATGCCGCGCACGCAGATGCTGCTCTACCCGGTAGTCGGCAACGACTACAATCCCGAGACCAGCCCATTCGAATCGGTGCGGACCAACGGCACCGACTACATCCTCACCGCACAGGACATGGCCGACTACATCGACATGTACCGTTCGTCCGTGGCCGACCTGACCAATCCGTATTTCGCGCCGCTCACCGCGTATGACCTGAGCAATCAGCCGCGCACGCTGGTGTTGTCCGCCGAATACTGCCCGCTCAGAGACGAGGACGAAGCGTACGCCCGTCGTCTGCAATTGGTGAACGACAACGTCTCCTGTTACAGGATTCACGATGGCATCCACGGCTACCTACTCAACACGTCGGCCGTGGGACTGGTGGCCACCACCTACCGAATCATCGAGCATTTCCTCGACGGCACACCGCTGGAACCGGCTCCCGGTACCGGCACCACCGCCAACGCACCGGAGGGAGGCGACGCGTGGCAAGACGTACTTGGTACCGACTAGACAACATCGGCAAGTTCTACTCCTCCCAGGCTGGCCGCTCCTCGCAGACCGTGTTCCGCTATTCGGCTGAGCTGGAGGACGACATCGCCCCGGACATCCTGCAGCACGCGCTCGACCATGCCATCGCCCAGTTCCCGAGCTTCAACGTGCACCTGCTCAACGGCATGTTCTGGCATTACCTCGAACAGTCAGACGGCCGGCCGCTGGTGGAGCCGGAACATCTGCCGATATGCTCGCGACTGCATTACGGGCCCAAAAGCATGCTGTTCCGCGTGAGCTATTTCTGCAATCGTGTCAATCTCGAGGTCTCGCACATCATTTCGGACGGTCGCGGCGCCATCAACCTGTTCAAGTCACTGCTGCACGCCTACATCGCCGAGCGGTACGACGTGCCGGGCGTGCCTTCGGATTACGACGGTTCGGATAGCGACAAAGCCGAAAACAGCTTCGACAAATATTACGAGAAAGACAAGGCCGGTGCCGCGCCCGGCACGAAGATCTACCGGCTGTCCGGCCCTATCGACCGGGACGCGCCCACGTTCATGGAATATCATGTCAGCGCCAGCAAGGTGCTTGGTGCAGCACATCAGTGCGGAGTGAGCCTCACCTCCTACCTCATCGCCGCGATACTGTGCGCGATTCGCGACGTCATGCCCTCGCGCGCCCGCAATCGCGCGATTCGCGTGGATATTCCGGTCGACTTGCGCGCGTTCTTCAGGTCGGAGACCGTGCGCAACTTCTACGGCATGACTTACGTGGCGTACACGCCGGCCGATATCGAAGCCGATGAGGACTCCGCGAAAACTTCCGCAACGAGCCCAGACGTGACCGGCAACGGCCAGCAGTCCGCCGCCCGCACCGCGCACGGCAACGGTATGGGTGGGTTGCTGACCGATGAACCGTTGGCCGACATCGCCCGCCATGTGCAGGAGCAGCTCGGCCATGCCACCAGTCGCGAGCGCGTCGAATCGCATATGAACCGCATGATTGCGCTGGAAAAGAATCCGGTGCTGCGTCTCGCGCCCTCCCCTGCCAAGGACTGGGTGCTGGAGCTGGCCCGGTTCATCACCGACCGCGAAACCACGACCACCGTCTCGAACCTTGGCCGAGTCACCTTGGACGAACGACTCGCGCGCCATGTGCGTTCGGTGAGCTTCCTCACCACACCGGCCAGCCTTAATTTCACGGTCTGCTCGTTCGGCGACGACCTGAGCATCGGCATCTCCACCATCTACCATGATCTGAACGTCATCAAGAACCTGTGTCGGATTCTCGCCACGCAGGGCATCAGCGGCCGTATGAACATCGCTGGCGTGCATGTGGAGAAAGGAGCGTCGGCATGAAGCATTGCGATGCCTGCAGCGTCGATTTCACCGGCGATATGGCCCGTTGCCCGCTCTGCCAGAACGAATTGCACGGCGAGGCCTCTCCCGCCGCATTCCCCGCGCAGCAGATCTATCTGCGTCCGAGGCGTCTGACGGTGGAGATCATCACGTTCGTCGCCGGTGCGATCCTGTTGCTGCTCGGGTTCTTCGCCTATCTGTGGTCGTGGCCGGCGCCGATTGTCAGTGCATCGGCAGCCGCGCTGATCATCAGCGTGCTGTTCATCAACAGTGCGATTCTGCACGCGCCACGGCCGCTTCGACTCATGTTTCGATATTTCTATATCATGCTGGCGATTGCGCTGGTCTGGTTTGTCGCGACGATGAATCATGTCGTCACCATGTTCGTCATACCGATCACGTGTCTGGTTTCGCTGGTCTTTGACGTGGTGCTGCTTATCGTGCTGCGGACCAAGGCCATTGACCAGTACGCCAAGTATCTGGCGTTCGACATCGTCGCTGGTCTGCTGCCTCTGACGTTCATTCCGCTCGGCTGGGCTCCGTGGGATGTGCTGGTGATGGTCAGCGGGCTGGTCTCCCTGCTGGTGCTGCTCGGCCTGCTCGTCTTCGCCCGCCGTCAGCTCTTCTCGGAATTCGGCAAACAGTTCTCGGCCTGATTGCCTCGTGCGCTCAATCGCCCGACTTAGAATGGAAACCATGAGCGAATATGTGGAGCATGGGTTTGGGCCGGTGTGGGATGGTGAGTCCCGGGCTTTGATTTTGGGATCGATGCCGAGTCCGAAATCCCGAGCGGCGGCGTTTTACTATATGCATCCGCAGAACCGGTTTTGGCCGGTGATGCAGGCGCTGTTTGCCAACTCCGCTGATCCTGCCGACGCTGTCGGCGATTCACCTGAGTCCCGTCGTGCGTTTGCTCTGCGCCACCACATTGCGTTATGGGATGTCATTGCTTCTTGCGATATCACCGGAGCCAGCGATGCCAGCATCCGCAATGCCGCGCCCAACGACTTGACACCAATCTTGCGCGGAGCTCCAATCGCCCACATCTTCACAACCGGCGCGAAATCAGCGCAACTTTACCGCAAACTTATCGAGCCGCGCCTGACCGAAGCCGGTATCGCCATCGGCATGACCCAACTGCCCTCCACCAGCCCAGCCAACGCCTCAATGCGTTTGCCGGACCTTATCACCGCCTATCGCGAAGCTTTTCAAAAGGCAAACGTACTAGAGAATGCGTATTGGAAAAACTAAGTATGGCGAGACCATCAATCTCGGACGGCAAACCCAGCATCACGAATCCTATCTTGCATCTCATTGGCAATAGCAATACAGCGCGCCCGCGAAATACCAGCCTTCACACCGACACCAGTCAAATCCGCAACAGTGATGTTCTTCCCCTTTCCGTTCACCGAAGTAGTGTGCTCGCCGTTGATTCCAGGGTTTTCCGTTAAATCATATCCAGGCGACAATCTCCACGCTTGGCGAGAACGATCATAGAGATAAGAGAAATTCTTCGCATGATCGTCGCGGTTTCCGATGAACACGTTAAAGCACATGAGACGGTACAACCGCTCGCACTCCTCTGCGCTGTTGCACACACGCATAGTCAGCCGCATCAATAGTCCGTAATCCAAATTGGGAATACGATGCGACGTTTCCAGCAATCCGCCGGCGGAAATCATATGCACCTTATGTTCGGTGCCATCGTCATCCCGTGTACGGTCAAACCGCCGGACACCGAAATATCCAGAACATTGCGCTGATGCGAACAAACGAGTTTCCGGCATATCAATGCCGCACTCGCGCGCAAGTACAGAAATTTGATACTCCTGTTCTCCGATATTCGCCGAGTCTACGGATGAGGGGAATTTGATAATCCATTCTTCTCCATCAACCTCAGTCAGAATTTTCGGCCGCGCGCCACCGGACGAGCCACCAAGTGCAAAAAGCTGATCCAAATCCTCAGAAAAATCAGTTTCCAGAAGATTCGCGCACTCTCTCGCTATATCGTCCAAGTCGGTAGCTGCAACGCTATTTTCAATAACCGCTGCTGGTTCATATTCCAAGGCTCCCATGCCGCTTGATCCCACAATGGACAGCCTCGTCAAGGTTCCGATAGAGTAAGGGTCTATTCCTCTCTGGCGCAGAAGACGATCCGTGAGCAAACGCCCCCACCCGTCTGGCATACTGTCATCGAACACCCCAAACAAACCATGCAGTGGATCTCTTTTGGCGACAAAGACCCCCTCACGTAATGGCAGACTCAGCGGACTTATGCTGAATCCACTGGACAACCACGAGCTTTCGTACGAGAACGCCACTGTTTTTGCCGGCGACAGCGTCAGCGAGCCAACAATTTCACCATCCAAAAACACCCGTACCCGATCAACCGATAAATCCAACGGTACTGTCTCGCTCATCGCGCTTCCCTCTCCCGCGCAGCAATGACATCATCGATAGTTGCATAGTACGGCTGTGAAAACAGTGTCTCAAAATCCTGCTCGCAACTCAGCACAAACGCGATATTGATGAGCGCCGTCAACGAAATTTCGTGCTGCTGCTCGAACCGTCTGATTGAGCCAAGACTCACACCGGATTTTCTAGCCAGAGCCGTTTGCGATAACTTATGCTCTTTGCGCCTGGCAACCATGCGTTCGGCAATCGCAGCCGAAACATCCCCAGGCATAGGCTCATCTAACAAAGAAAACATACTAATATACTAGCAATTTCGGCCCAAGAAGCCAATAACTACTCATATTTTAGTAGTTATCGATTGCGGCAAGTTGGTCACAGGACTACAACCGGCGTGTCGCAGTAGCCGCCAATTTGCGTCCAAGCGGGGTTGAGCTGCCTCAATAAGAATTGTTAACGCTCACGACTGGCTATGGAAAGACGGCGGTGGCGATTGGTCAGTAAGGAGCACATATGCAGTATCGCAATGTTGGCAAGTCGGGACTGAGGATCAGTGAGGTCGCGCTGGGCAGCTGGGTCACGGATCTCAAGGGCATAGCGGCCGAGGATATGGCCAAGTAGACCGTGAAGCTCGCCTACGATTCCGGCGTCACCTTCTTCGACTGCGCAGACGCCTATTCGGGCGGCGCGGCCGAACGCTTCCTCGGCGAGACGCTGAAGCAGTATGAGAGACCTGGTCGCCCAGGGCAAGGTGCTGTACTACGGCGTTTCCGAAGAGTGGGGTTCGGCCCGCCTCGAGGAAGCCCAGCGCATTATCGACCGCTACAACCTGTACCCAATCACCGTGGTTCAGCCGCAGTACAACCTGCAGGATCGCTATATCGAGCATGAGATCATGGGCACCTGCCGCAAGCTCGGCATTGGTATCACCACGTTCTCCCCACTCGCGCAGGGTCTGCTGACCGGCAAGTATCGCAAGGGCCAGCCGCTGCCGGCCGGTTCTCGCGTCACGTGGGCTGACGAATCTGAGACTTCCTCCAACGGGAGCGATTGTTAAGCGCCGAAATCGGTATCGCCTTGGGCCTCGGCCTGGGCGATGGCGGTTTCGGCGTTTTTTGCTGTTTGCTCAATGACCTGGTTGTATCCGGTCAAGGCCGCGAACGGCATGAACTGGGCGGCCCGCTGGTGGCGGGACATATGCGGATGCTTGCGTGATTGGTGGTGTGGCAGGTTGATGATGTCGTCGTATGCATGGGTTTCTTGCAGGGTCATGCGCGATGGCCTCCGATCTGACGGTTGCGGTCCTGACCGGTGGCGCCGTCTTCCATATCCATGGCTTTGATGACGGCGTTGCGGCCGAATTTACGTTTCACATCCAGCAGCGCACGCTGGATATCATGCTCTCGAGCCAACGTCTGTGCGGCGGCATCGTCCCCACAAGCCGGCATACGCCCGCTTCCGTCGCCACCGGATTCCGTGCTATCACAGTCATATCGCATATCGCCATCATCACCGAACAAATCAAGCTGCTCATAGCGTTTGCCCGCCGCCAGTTCTTTGGGCGTGGCCACATCATCGGCAACAACTGTGAGTCGACGCACCAGCAACCGCGCATCCACAATACGCTCGTACAGCATGGTCATCGCCTCGCGAATACGTGCGGCAGACGACGTAAAATCGCCCAATCCAATCGACCCCACGGCCGACTTAGGCACCCGACGACCGAAACGGTCAACGGTCACCGGCCCTTGATAGGTCTTTGCCGCGCGTTCGGCGGCACGCCTCATCGCCCGGTCTGCGCATGAATCAAGCTTCGAAGCATCGAGACTGCCAATGTCATAGCCGACCGCCAGTGTCAGCCGATTCGTCATCACCCCCTTATCGACCAAATCGAGGGCGAGCGCATCGGCCATCTCCTTGGCGATCAGCCGAGCCGTATGCCAATCGGCGGGGCCGGGGGGGCCCCGCCCCCCGCCCATGCCGTTCGTCCGCTC
>OBXN01000142.1_pt1 | contig 36713 bp, 29 predicted proteins | sample 1476601 | NCBI WGS metagenome assembly OBXN01 (sample SAMEA2580158, study PRJEB22360) | human gut metagenome | biome: human gut; feature: human-associated habitat; material: faeces | place: Denmark | collected 2008/2010
TATGGGAAACTGAATATGGCGTACTGAGTCTTCCCACCATGATCGGGGAAGACCCTTATTTATACAGTAAATCCTGTTTCGGACTTCTCACTCCCCATTTGATCAACTGAAGCTGAACCCGTTTTTTTCTGCATGCCGCAATCGTCAAAATTCTTCGCCACCAGCCAGCTATGACGCAACTGGTCACATTGCAAAATGTAGCCAATTTGCTTCAGTCACCATCCAAAAAAAAGAAATATTCCAGAACTTCCGCATCTCGCCCAGTCGCTCCCACTTCTATACTGAATAGAAAACGCCAACATAAGAGAAACCTATGCCATTACCCGATTTTCATGTTTCTGAACCTTTTACCCTCGGTATTGAACTGGAAATGCAGGTGGTTAATCCGCCGGGCTATGACTTAAGCCAGGACACTTCAATGCTGATTGACGCAGTTAAAAATAAGATCACGGCCGGAGAGGTAAAGCACGATATCACCGAAAGTATGCTGGAGCTGGCGACGGATGTTTGCCGTGATATCAACCAGGCTGCCGGGCAATTTTCAGCGATGCAGAAAGTCGTATTGCAGGCAGCCGCAGATCATCATCTGGAAATTTGTGGCGGTGGCACGCACCCGTTTCAGAAATGGCAGCGTCAGGAGGTATGCGATAACGAACGCTATCAACGAACGCTGGAAAACTTTGGTTATCTCATTCAACAGGCGACCGTTTTTGGTCAGCATGTCCATGTTGGTTGCGCCAGTGGCGATGATGCCATTTATTTGCTGCACGGCCTGTCACGGTTTGTGCCGCACTTTATCGCCCTTTCCGCCGCGTCGCCATATATGCAAGGAACGGATACGCGTTTTGCCTCCTCACGACCGAATATTTTTTCCGCCTTTCCCGATAATGGCCCGATGCCGTGGGTCAGTAACTGGCAACAATTTGAAGCCCTGTTTCGCTGCCTGAGTTACACCACGATGATCGACAGCATTAAAGATCTGCACTGGGATATTCGCCCCAGTCCTCATTTTGGCACGGTGGAGGTTCGGGTAATGGATACCCCGTTAACCCTTAGCCATGCGGTAAATATGGCAGGATTGATTCAGGCTACCGCCCACTGGTTACTGACGGAACGCCCGTTTAAACATCAGGAGAAAGATTACCTGCTGTATAAATTCAACCGTTTCCAGGCCTGCCGCTATGGGCTGGCAGGTGTCATTACCGATCCGCACACTGGCGATCGTCGACCATTGGCGGAAGACACCTTGCGATTGCTGGAAAAAATCGCCCCTTCTGCAAATAAAATTGGCGCATCGAGCGCAATTGAAGCACTGCACCGCCAGGTCGTCAGCAGTCTGAATGAAGCACAGCTGATGCGCGATTTCGTCGCCGATGGCGGCTCGCTGATTGGGCTGGTGAAAAAGCATTGTGAGATCTGGGCCGGTGACTAAGCCGGGAATTGCCTTACAGAAGAATATCCCTGACAATGGTGTTTTAACTTACATTTAACAATGTTATGAAACACCCTTTAGAAACCTTGACCACCGCAGCAGGCATTTTGCTGATGGCTTTCCTCTCTTGCCTGCTGCTTCCCGCCCCCGCATTGGGGCTGACGCTGGCACAAAAACTGGTGACCACGTTCCATCTGATGGATCTTAGCCAGCTTTACACTTTATTGTTTTGTCTGTGGTTTTTAGTGCTGGGCGCTATTGAGTATTTTGTTCTACGCTTTATCTGGCGACGCTGGTTCTCGCTGGCGGATTAAACGTCGATTATCGCCGAACTTCGCAGCATACTTTGCTTATTCTCCTTCGCCTAAAGGAACGTTTATGGATAAGCAATCACTGCACGAAACGGCGAAACGCCTGGCTCTTGAGTTACCCTTTGTCGAGCTTTGCTGGCCTTTTGGCCCGGAGTTCGATGTTTTTAAAATTGGCGGCAAGATTTTTATGCTGTCGTCGGAGCTGCGCGGCGTCCCCTTTATCAATCTGAAGTCCGATCCACAAAAATCCCTGCTAAATCAGCAAATATACCCAAGCATCAAGCCAGGATATCACATGAATAAAAAGCACTGGATTTCAGTGTATCCCGGCGAGGAAATCTCCGAAGCGTTACTTAGCGATCTGATCAACGATTCGTGGAATCTGGTGGTTGATGGTCTGGCTAAACGCGATCAAAAAAGAGTGCGTCCAGGCTAAAGCGGAAATCTATAGCGCATTTTTCTCGCTTACCATTTCTCGTTGAACCTTGTAATCTGCTGGCACGCAAAATTACTTTCACATGGAGTCTTTATGGATATCATTTCTGTCGCCTTAAAGCGTCATTCCACTAAGGCATTTGATGCCAGCAAAAAACTTACCCCGGAACAGGCCGAGCAGATCAAAACGCTACTGCAATACAGCCCATCCAGCACCAACTCCCAGCCGTGGCATTTTATTGTTGCCAGCACGGAAGAAGGTAAAGCGCGTGTTGCCAAATCCGCTGCCGGTAATTACGTGTTCAACGAGCGTAAAATGCTCGATGCCTCGCACGTTGTGGTGTTCTGTGCAAAAACCGCGATGGACGATGCCTGGCTGAAGCTGGTTGTTGACCAGGAAGATGCCGATGGCCGCTTTGCCACGCCGGAAGCGAAAGCCGCGAACGATAAAGGTCGCAAGTTCTTCGCCGATATGCACCGTAAAGATTTGCATGATGATGCAGAGTGGATGGCAAAACAGGTTTATCTCAACGTCGGTAACTTCCTGCTCGGCGTTGCAGCGCTGGGTCTGGACGCGGTACCCATCGAAGGTTTTGACGCCGCAATCCTCGATGCAGAATTTGGTCTGAAAGAGAAAGGCTACACCAGTCTGGTGGTTGTTCCGGTGGGACATCACAGCGTTGAAGATTTTAACGCTACGCTGCCGAAATCTCGTCTGCCGCAAAACATCACCTTAACCGAAGTGTAATTCTCTCTTGCCGGGCATCTGCCCGGCTATTTCCCCTCAGATTCTCCTGATTTGCATAACCCTGTTTCAGCCGTCATCATAGTCTGCTGTTGTATAAAGGAGACGTTATGCAGGATTTAATATCCCAGGTTGAAGATTTAGCGGGTATTGAGATCGATCACACCACCTCAATGGTGATGATTTTCGGTATTATTTTTCTGACCGCCGTCGTGGTGCATATTTTTTTGCATTGGGTGGTACTGCGGACCTTCGAAAAACGTGCCATCGCCAGTTCACGGCTATGGTTGCAAATCATTACCCAGAATAAACTCTTCCACCGTTTAGCTTTTACCCTGCAGGGGATTATCGTCAATATTCAGGCGGTATTCTGGCTGCAAAAAGGCACCGAAGCGGCAGATATTCTGACTACCTGCGCGCAGTTGTGGATCATGATGTATGCGCTGCTTTCAGTCTTCTCGTTGCTGGATGTTATTTTGAATCTGGCGCAGAAATTCCCGGCGGCATCTCAGTTACCGCTGAAAGGGATATTTCAGGGGATTAAACTGCTCGGCGCGATTCTGGTCGGCATTTTGATGATCTCGCTGTTGATTGGTCAGTCGCCAGCGATTCTGATCAGCGGTCTTGGTGCAATGGCTGCCGTGCTGATGTTGGTATTTAAAGATCCGATTCTTGGTCTGGTGGCAGGTATTCAGCTTTCCGCGAACGATATGTTGAAACTGGGCGACTGGCTGGAGATGCCGAAATACGGCGCGGATGGCGCGGTGATCGATATTGGGTTAACCACCGTCAAAGTGCGTAACTGGGACAATACCATTACCACTATTCCCACCTGGTCTCTGGTCTCTGACTCCTTTAAAAACTGGAGCGGGATGTCAGCATCTGGCGGGCGACGTATTAAGCGCAGTATCAGTATTGATGTCACCAGTATTCGTTTTCTTGATGAAGACGAAATGCAACGTCTGAATAAAGCGCATTTGTTAAAACCTTATTTAACCAGCCGCCACAAGGAAATTAATGAGTGGAATCGCCAGCAAGGTTCTACGGAGTCGGTATTAAACCTGCGCCGAATGACCAATATTGGAACCTTTCGTGCCTATCTGAACGAATATCTACGTAACCATCCGCGGATTCGTAAAGATATGACCTTAATGGTACGCCAACTGGCTCCTGGCGATAACGGTTTACCGCTCGAGATCTATGCGTTTACCAACACCGTGGTGTGGCTGGAATATGAAAGCATTCAGGCTGATATATTCGACCACATATTTGCGATTGTCGAAGAGTTTGGTCTGCGACTTCATCAGTCGCCAACCGGCAATGATATTCGCTCTCTGGCGGGTGCATTTAAGCAGTAATTAAAAAAACCGCTCTCATCGAATGGATGAGAGCGGACATCGTTTTGTCGGATGTAGCGTGAATGCCTTATTTCCGACGCAGCGTTTTAAATGCTACAAACAGGAATACAATCCACACCGGCAGCAGAATCGCTGACAAGCGCATATCATCCATCGTGCACATCAGCAGCAAAATCATGCCGAGGAAGGCAATGCAGAGATAGTTGCCGAACGGATAAAGCAGCGCCTTAAACTGTGTTTCACGTCCCTGACGTCGCATCGCAGCACGAAAACGAAGATGCGCCAGGCAGATCATAATCCAGTTCAACAGCAGCGTTGCTACCACCAGCGCCATCAGCAGACCAAACGCTTTTTGCGGCAGCAGATAGTTGATTAACACCACCAGCGAAGTGATCGCTCCGGAAAGCATCAGCGAGTTAATCGGCACACCGCGACGGCTGACGCGAGTCAAAAACTTCGGCGCATTACCCTGCACAGAAAGGCCAAACAGCATGCGGCTGTTAGAGTAAACCCCGCTGTTATACACCGATAATGATGCTACCAGAATGACGAAGTTCAGCGCAGAAGCTACCACGTTGCTGTCGAGATTATGGAAAATCATCACAAACGGGCTACTGTTGGATTTCACTTCCACCCACGGATAGAGTGCCAGTAAAACCACCAGTGAACCGATATAAAACAGCAGGATGCGATACACCACCTGATTCACTGCTTTCGGGATGCTTTTTTCCGGAGCGCGCGCTTCAGCGGCAGTAATCCCAATCAGCTCCAGCCCGCCGAAGGAGAACATAATCACCGCCAGCGACAAAATCAGCCCATTCCAGCCGGTGGCAAAGAAACCGCCATAGCGCCAGAGGTTATCGATACTGGCTTTCTCGCCGCCGTGCCCAGAAAACAGCAGCCACAGGCCAAAGCCGATCATACCGATGATCGCCAGCACTTTAATCAGCGCAAACCAGAACTCGGTTTCGCCATATAAGCGCACGTTCACCAGGTTAACGGCGTTGATGATAATAAAGAAGGCGGCAGCCCAAATCCACGTTGGAACATCCGGGAACCAGTACTGCATATAGATGCCCGCAGCGGTCAGCTCTGCCATTCCCACCAGCACGAACATTACCCAGTAGTTCCAGCCAGAGAGGAAGCCCGCAAACGGTCCCCAGTATTTATAGGCAAAGTGGGCAAATGAACCGGATACCGGCTCCTCAACCACCATTTCGCCAAGCTGGCGCATAATCAGGAAAGCGATGATCCCGGCGACGCCGTAGCCCAGCAATACAGCCGGACCCGCCATCTGAATCGCCGGGCCAATGCCAAGAAACAGACCAGTACCAATTGCGCCACCCAGCGCAATCAGTTGAATATGACGGTTATGTAATCCGCGATGAAGCGTCGGCTCTTGATTCGACGCAGTATCTTCCGATACGGTTGACGCGTTTTTCACGCCTTTCCCCTGTGTGTCTTTTTTGTTGAGGGGCACCTTTTAACATTTAGTGCCCATCGTCGCAAGACACAATCCACACGGTTAAACCGGGTATCCTGCTTTTATTTCCGTACCCGATGTCGGTGCAGCCACATCAGCTTATACGCCGCCGGGATAATAAACAGCGATAGCAAAGGCGCGGTGATCATGCCGCCAATCATCGGCGCGGCAATCCGGCTCATCACCTCTGAACCTGCTCCCGTTCCCCACAGAATCGGCAGCAGACCAGCGATAATCACCGCCACCGTCATCGCTTTCGGGCGCACGCGCAGGACCGCGCCGTGATACAACGCCTCATCCAGCTTCTGCTCGCTGAATGTTTGCGGATTATTCAACGACGGCTCGGCCTCTATGGCGTGACGTAAATACATCAGCATCACCACGCCAAATTCGGCGGCAACCCCGGCAAGGGCAATAAAACCGGTGCCCGTCGCCACGGAAAGATGAAAGCCCATCCACCACAGCAACCAGATGCCGCCCACCAGCGCAAACGGTACGCTGCTGATAATCAGCAACGCTTCGCCCACCCGACGGAACGCCAGATACAACAGCACGAAGATGATCATCAGCGTCATCGGCACCATCAGTTTCAGCTTATGGTTGGCGCGCTCCAGTAGCTCGAACTGCCCGGAGAATGCCACGCTGGTGCCCGGTTTTAACTGCACTTTTTCAGCTATCGCTTTTTGCAGATCGTGAACCACCGACACCATGTCACGATCGCGGGCATCGATATAAATCCAGCTCGTCGGGCGCGCATTCTCGGTTTTCAGCATCGACGGTCCGGTAGAGACTTTAACGTCGGCCACGTCTGCCAGGGTGATTTGCTGCTTCATCGGCGTGAGGATCGGCAACTGGCGCAGTGCCTGCGGGCTATCGCGCCAGCTTTGCGGATAACGCAGATTAATTGGATAACGAGCAATCCCTTCCACCGTTTCGCCAACCATCGCCCCGCCCACCGCAGAAGTCACAAACAACTGCACATCCGCCACCGTCATACCGTAACGCGCGGCTTTTTCACGGTTAATCTCAACGTTGATATAGCGCCCACCTTCCAGACGCTCAGCAAGCGCAGAAGCCACGCCTGGCACCGTTCGCGCCACTTCTTCAATTTGCTCCGCCATCGTGTCGATATCCGCCAGCACAGTGCCGGAAACTTTAATGCCGATAGGGCTTTTAATGCCGGTTGAGAGCATATCGATACGGTTACGAATTGGCGGCACCCACAGATTCGCCAGCCCCGGCAGACGCACGGTGTTATCCAGTTCCTCAATGATTTTGTCCATCGTCATGCCAGGCCGCCACTGATCCTGCGGCTTAAGCTTAATAGTCGTTTCTACCATCTCCAGCGGAGCAGAATCGGTGGCGGTTTCCGCTTTCCCGGTTTTGCCAAATACCTGCGCCACTTCCGGTACGCTCATAATTAGCTTGTCGGTTTTTTGCAGCATGCTCGCCGCCTCTGCTGCGGAAATCCCCGGCAGCGTCGATGGCATATACAACAAGTCCCCTTCATTGATCTGCGGTAAAAATTCCCCGCCAACTTTATTGAGCGGCCAGAGAACCGTCAGCACCGAAAGCGCTGCCACCAACAGCGTGGTTTTCGGCCAGTGCAGTACTTTCAGCAACAGCGGATGATAAACACGAATCAAAAAGCGATTGAGCGGGTTACTGCTTTCCGGCGGAATTTTGCCACGGATCCAGTAGCCCATCAGGATCGGGATCACTACGATCGCCAGTAGCGCCGCGCCCGCCATCGCATAGGTTTTGGTGAACGCCAGCGGGCCAAACAGACGACCTTCCTGCCCTTCCAGGGTGAAGATCGGGATAAACGACAGCGTGATAATCAGCAGACTGATAAACAGCGCCGGCCCCACTTCAACAGATGCATCGGTGATCACCTGCCAGCGCGTTTTATTATCCAGCGTGGCGTCAGGATGCTGGTGCTGCCACTCTTCCAGCCGTTTATGCGCATTCTCGATCATGACGATAGCGGCATCGACCATCGCCCCGACGGCAATCGCAATGCCACCCAACGACATAATATTGGCGTTCAGTCCCTGAAAGTGCATGACAATAAAAGCAATACACAACCCCAGCGGCAACGAAATAATCGCCACCAGCGCCGAGCGCACATGCCAGAGAAACAGCGCACAGACTACCGCCACCACAATAAACTCTTCCAGCAACTTGCCACTGAGGTTGTCAATGGCGCGGTCAATGAGCTGGCTGCGATCGTATGTTGTAACTATCTCCACGCCTTCCGGCAGACTGCTTTTCAGCGTTTCCAGTTTGTCCTTCACGGCAGCGATCACTTCACGGGCGTTTTTGCCGGAACGCAGGATCACCACCCCGCCCGCCACTTCGCCTTCGCCGTTCAGTTCGGCAATGCCCCGGCGCATCTCCGGGCCAACCTGGACCTTCGCAACATCACGCAGATAAACGGGCACGCCATTTTCACTGGCTTTTAAAACGATGTGATTAAAGTCGTCGAGCGTTTGCAGATAGCCGCTGGCGCGCACCATATATTCCGCTTCCGCCAGTTCGATCGACGAACCGCCCGCTTCCTGGTTTGAAGCATCCAGCGCGCTTTTTACTTCGGCGAGACTGATGCCATACTGCGCCAGGCGCTGAGGATCGATAACCACCTGATACTCTTTCACCACACCGCCCACCGACGCCACTTCCGCAACGTCAGGGATGGTTTTTAGCTCATATTTGAGAAACCAGTCCTGCAATGAGCGTAAATCGGCCAGATCGTGCTTACCGCTGCGATCCACCAGTGCATATTCATAGATCCAGCCAACACCCGTGGCATCTGGCCCCAGCTCGGCGCTGACTCCCGCAGGCAGCTTACCCTGTACCTGGTTGAGGTACTCCAGCACCCGCGAGCGCGCCCAGTACGGATCGGTGCCATCTTCGAAAATGACATACACATAAGAGTCGCCAAACTGCGAGAAACCGCGCACAGTCTTCGCGCCAGGCACCGACAACATGGTGGTGGTTAGCGGATAAGTCACCTGATTTTCAACGATTTGCGGTGCCTGACCGGGATAGCTGGTTTTAATAATCACCTGTACATCAGAGAGATCCGGCAGTGCATCCACTGGCGTGTTAATGATGGTCCAGGTGCCCCAGATACTCAGAAACAACGCGCCCATCAGCACCAGAAAACGGTTCGCCACCGAGCGACGAATAATCCATTCAATCATTGGCTATTCCCTCAATGCGCATGGGTAGCACTTTCAGAGCGCATCCGCTCCAGTGCGCCAGAAATATTGGCTTCAGAATCAATCAGGAACAGGCCGCTGGAAACCACCTTTTCACCTTCCGCCAGACCAGAGCGTAACGCGGTGACGCCTTGCGATGCCTGGAAAACGGCAACGCGTTTCGGTACAAAGCGCCCGTCAGCATCAACGGTAATCACCCGCTGTTCGTTGCCGGTATCAATCAGCGCCTGTGACGGAATGAGCAGCATCGGTTCGCTGGCGGTATTGAGTTGCAACCAGGCGTTCATGCCCGGTTTTAGCGCCTCGTCGGCGTTGTCGACTTCCAGACGCAGTTGCAGCGTGCGGGTCGCGGCATCCACGCCGGGTAGCAGGGTCCATTTGCGAATGGTGAGTGTTTTATCCGGTCGCGCCGGAACGGTGAGGGTAAACTGCGAGGCATCTTTCACCAGCCAGGCGATGGACTCCGGGATCGCAGCAGTGACCCACACCGGGTCCATACCCTGAATTTTCGCGACCACGTTATCTTTGGCGATATTCATTCCCGCGCGCAGATCAAACGCGGTGATCACGCCATCAATGGGCGCTTTGAGCGTAAAGCGAGTCTGTATTTTTTGCGTGGCGATCAGGCGGCGAATATCCGCCTCCGGCATTCCCGCCAGTCTCAGCCGCTCAAGAATGCCTTCAGTCTGGGTCGCCGTACCGCCGGTTTCGCGCAGCAGTAAATACTCACTCTGCGCTTCCACCCAGTCGGGAATGGTCAGGTCGAGAAGCGGTGTGCCCTTTTGTACTTTATCGCCCACGGTAAGCGGATACACCTTATCGATAAACCCGGCAGCGCGAGCCTGCACAATGGCATACTGATACTCGTTGTAACTGACATTCGCCGGGAAACTCTGGGCAAAAGTCAGCGGCCCGCGCGTGACGGTCGCCGTTTTCACCCCCAGATTCTGCGTCTGGGTCGGGTCAATGCGTACACCAGACGCAGAACTCTCTTCATCGGCATATTTCGGCACCAGATCCATATCCATAAACGGCGATTTACCTGGTTTATCGAACCGCGTATTGGGATACATCGGGTCGTACCAGAATAAGATTTTACGTTCTGCGGTCGGCGTTTTTTCTGCGGGCGGTTCAGCCTTTGCAAACCAGGTAAAACCTACCGCAGAAATAATACCGCCCACGATCATGCTGCCGATAATAAGCGCGATTTTTTTCATCTCATTAAACCTGGGTTACTGGCTGACGTTAATATCCTGTAATAAAGAAAGGTTGCCCTGCTGGACAAAATTAAACGCCACTTTGTCGCCGGTTTTAATTTCGCTCATTTTCGTCTGCGGGGTGATGGTAAAGCGCATGGTCATCTCCGGCCAGTTCACGGCAGCAATCGGATCGTGATGTATGGTGATTTTTTTGCTTTCCAGATCAATACTTTTTACCACGCCAGTGGCGCTAATAACCTGTGGTTGTGCTTCGCTCATGGTTTCATGATGATGTTCGTTAGCCTGGGCATTAAAGCCAATAACGGTAAACAGACTGAACATTGCGACTTGCAGTGCTTTTCTCATATATTCTCTCCTGGAGTTAAAAGTTACTGGTGCCAACCGCCGCCTAAGGCGGCATATAAAGAAATTTCGTTAACCTGACGGGCATAATTCAGGTCGAGTAAAGTTTGTCGGGTTGCAAATAAAGAACGCTCGGCATCCAGCACTTCCAGATAACTTACTGCGCCGTGCTGATATAATGCCCGCGCCCGTTGCAAAGTAATTTTCAGCGATGCCAGATAACGCTGCTGGGCGCTGATTTGATCGTTCAGGCTTTGACGTAATGCCAGCGCATCTGCCACTTCTTTAAAGGCATTCTGGATTTTCTGTTCATAATTCACCACCGACTGCTGCTGGCGAATTTCGGCGATATCCAGATTGGCATGGTTGCGTCCGACATTAAAAATGGGGATCTCAATTTTGGGTATAAAATTCCACATCCCGCTGCTGGCGTTAAATAATGACGACAGATCGCTACTGGCGGTCGATATTCCGCTGGTCAGGCTGATAGACGGGAAAAATGCCGCGCGTGCAGCGCCAATATTGGCATTAGCCGCCATTAACCCGTGTTCAGCTTCCATAATATCCGGGCGCTGCAATAAGATTTGCGACGACAAGCCCGCCGGTAATTTAACGCTTCGCAGGCTGTCGCTGTTTACTGTCTGCGCTTGCGGCAGCTTGCCGTAGCTTCCCAATAACAGTTGCAATGCATTATTTGCCTGCGCCAGTTCCCCCTGACGTTTAGCGATGTCGCTGCGGGTACTTTCTATCACCCCGCGAGCCTGTTCCAGCGCCAGAACATTACTGCTACCGGTCAACAGTTGTTTTTCGACAAACGCATATGACTGCTGATAATTACGCAACGTTTCTTCGGCTATTTGCAATTGCGCATACGCCAGTTGCTGATTGAAATAGCTTTGCGCGACATTAGAAACCAGCAGAATATGCACCGCGCGCTGAGCTTCCTCAGTAGCTAAATAATTTTGGCGCTCGGCTTCGCTCATGTTCTTTAAGCGCCCGAAAAAATCGAGATCAAAGCTGGCGTTAAGGCCAGTCGAGAACTCCCGCGTCGTGGCTGAATCGCCTTTAAGATTGCCGCTCCAGCTGCCGCTGCCCTCGCCATTGAGCTGTGGGTAGCGGTCGGCATCGGTCAGACGATATTGCGCCCGCGCTTCCTGCACTTTCAGCGCCGCCATGCGCAAATCCCGGTTATTCACCAACGCCTCGCTAATCAGCGTCTTCACCTGATTATCAACAAAAAAGGTGCGCCAGCCCGCGTTCTGGTAGTTATCTGCTGCGTTAACCAGGCCGTTCTGGCTGAGTGAGAACTGCTGCGGCACGGGCATTGCCGGACGCTGATAATCCGGTGCCAGTGAACAACCGGTTAGCGCAAGGGCCACACAAAATGGCAGAAGTTTACAAGGAGACATAGGCTCATAATTTCTGGTGATTTTATGCCGCCAACTTTACTCGCCAGGCTCTGATTTTCCGGTGACAGGAAAATGACAAAATTGTCATTTTGCCAATAAGCGATTGCCATCTGATCCCGCTACTCTAGAATTGCCCGGGCAACATGCGGAGGAAATATGAAACTGTTGATTGTCGAAGATGAAAAGAAAACCGGAGAATACTTGACCAAAGGGTTAACCGAAGCCGGTTTTGTGGTCGATTTGGCCGACAACGGGCTGAATGGCTACCATCTGGCGATGACCGGTGATTATGATCTGATAATCCTCGATATTATGCTGCCGGACGTGAACGGCTGGGATATCGTGCGCATGTTGCGTTCCGCCAATAAGGGGATGCCAATTCTGTTGCTTACCGCGCTTGGCACCATTGAACATCGCGTCAAGGGGCTGGAGTTGGGGGCGGATGACTATCTGGTGAAGCCGTTCGCTTTTGCTGAACTGCTGGCGCGGGTGCGCACTCTACTGCGGCGCGGGGCGGCGGTAATTATCGAAAGTCAGTTTCAGGTTGCCGATTTGATGGTCGATCTCGTCAGCCGCAAAGTCACCCGTAGCGGCACGCGCATCACGTTGACCAGTAAAGAATTTACTTTGCTGGAGTTTTTCCTCCGCCATCAGGGTGAAGTGCTGCCCCGCTCGCTTATCGCCTCGCAGGTGTGGGACATGAATTTCGACAGCGATACCAACGCCATTGATGTGGCGGTGAAGCGGCTGCGCGGCAAAATCGACAACGACTTTGAGCCGAAGCTGATTCAGACCGTGCGCGGCGTGGGTTACATGCTTGAGGTGCCGGATGGTCAGTAAGCCGTTTCAGCGCCCGTTTTCGCTGGCAACCCGCCTGACCTTTTTTATTAGCCTGGCCACCATCGCGGCGTTTTTCGCCTTTGCCTGGATCATGATCCACTCGGTAAAAGTGCATTTTGCCGAGCAGGATATTAATGATTTAAAAGAGATTAGCGCCACCCTTGAACGGGTACTTAATCACCCTGACGAAACGCAAGCCCGACGCTTAATGACGCTGGAAGATATTGTCAGTGGTTATTCCAATGTGTTGATCTCCCTGGCAGATAGCCTGGGTAAAACGGTGTATCACTCCCCCGACGCGCCCGATATCCGCGAGTTTGCACGTGATGCCATACCCGATAAAGACGCTCGGGGCGGCGAGGTGTATCTCCTTTCCGGCCCGACAATGATGATGCCAGGCCACGGTCACGGACATATGGAACACAGCAACTGGCGGATGATTAGCTTGCCGGTTGGCCCACTGGTGGACGGCAAACCGATTTATACGCTCTACATTGCGCTTTCGATCGATTTTCATCTTCATTACATAAATGATTTGATGAATAAACTTGTAATGACCGCATCGGTAATCAGCATCCTGATCGTCTTTATCGTGCTGTTGGCGGTACATAAAGGTCACGCGCCGATCCGCAGCGTCAGCCGTCAAATCCAGAATATCACCTCGAAAGATCTCGACGTTCGCCTCGATCCACAGACCGTGCCCATTGAACTCGAACAACTGGTGCTGTCGTTCAACCATATGATCGAGCGTATTGAGGATGTCTTTACCCGCCAGTCCAATTTCTCAGCGGATATCGCCCACGAAATTCGTACACCAATTACGAATCTCATAACGCAAACGGAAATCGCCCTCAGCCAGTCGCGCAGCCAGAAGGAGCTGGAAGATGTGCTCTACTCTAATCTCGAAGAGCTGACGCGAATGGCGAAAATGGTCAGCGATATGTTGTTTCTCGCCCAGGCCGATAACAACCAGTTAATCCCCGAAAAGAAAATGCTCAACCTGGCGGATGAAGTCGGCAAAGTGTTCGATTTTTTCGAGGCGTTAGCGGAAGATCGCGGCGTGGAGTTGCGGTTTGTTGGTGACGAGTGTCAGGTTGCGGGCGATCCGCTGATGTTGCGTCGGGCGTTAAGCAACCTGCTTTCGAACGCCCTGCGTTATACGCCACCCGGAGAGGCAATTGTTGTGCGCTGCCAGACGGTCGATCACCAGGTGCAAGTTTCCGTCGAAAACCCCGGTACGCCCATTGCGCCCGAACACTTACCGCGATTGTTTGACCGTTTCTACCGCGTTGATCCTTCCCGCCAGCGAAAAGGCGAAGGTAGCGGCATTGGCCTGGCGATAGTGAAATCGATTGTTGTCGCACATAAAGGCACGGTTGCGGTAACGTCGGATGCGCGGGGGACAAGGTTTGTTATCACATTACCCGCTTAATCCTTCAGCAAACGGCAACTTTTATAACCAGTGTAAAAATAACGTGCCGCAATAGTCATACCTATTAATGATAAAAAGCTGTCACAATTCATAAAAAACTTTAATATACGCCACCCTAAACATAACCAGCGTTAATGTAAGGTTTTTGTGTGGACTGGCTTCTTGATGTTTTTGCTACCTGGCTCTACGGCTTAAAAGTAATCGCGATAACGTTAGCGGTCATCATGTTCATCAGCGGGCTGGACGATTTTTTTATTGATGTCGTCTACTGGGTACGCCGCATTAAACGCAAGTTGAGTGTTTATCGCCGCTACCCGCGAATGAGTTACCGCGAACTGTATAAACCAGATGAAAAACCGTTAGCGATTATGGTTCCGGCGTGGAATGAAACGGGCGTCATCGGCAATATGGCCGAGCTGGCGGCGACCACGCTCGACTACGAAAACTATCATATCTTTGTTGGCACCTACCCCAACGACCCCGATACTCAGCGTGATGTTGACGAAGTGTGCGCTCGCTTCCCGAACGTGCATAAGGTAGTCTGCGCGCGTCCTGGCCCCACCAGCAAAGCCGACTGTCTGAACAACGTGCTGGACGCCATCACCCAATTTGAACGTAGCGCCAATTTCGCTTTTGCTGGTTTTATTCTGCATGACGCCGAAGATGTGATTTCACCGATGGAATTGCGTCTGTTCAACTATCTGGTCGAGCGTAAAGATCTGATTCAGATCCCAGTGTATCCGTTCGAACGCGAATGGACGCACTTCACCAGCATGACTTACATTGATGAGTTTTCAGAACTGCATGGCAAGGATGTTCCGGTGCGTGAAGCCCTCGCCGGACAAGTGCCCAGCGCAGGCGTCGGCACCTGTTTCAGCCGCCGCGCCGTGACCGCTCTGTTAGCTGACGGTGACGGTATTGCTTTCGACGTGCAGAGTCTGACTGAAGATTACGATATTGGCTTCCGCCTGAAAGAAAAAGGTATGACGGAAATTTTTGTCCGTTTTCCGGTGGTGGACGAAGCCAAAGAACGCGAGCAGCGTAAATTTTTACAGCACGCACGGACGTCAAACATGATCTGCGTGCGCGAATATTTCCCCGATACCTTTTCGACTGCGGTTCGACAAAAATCTCGCTGGATCATCGGCATTGTTTTCCAGGGCTTTAAAACCCACAAATGGACCTCCAGCCTGACGCTGAACTACTTTCTCTGGCGCGACCGCAAAGGGGCAATCAGTAACTTTGTCAGCTTCCTCGCGATGCTGGTGATGATCCAGCTTTTGCTGTTACTGGCGTATGAAAGTTTGTGGCCCGATGCCTGGCATTTCCTTTCTATTTTCAGCGGCAGCGCATGGTTAATGACCCTGCTGTGGCTAAACTTTGGTTTGATGGTTAACCGCATCGTGCAGCGGGTGATTTTTGTCACTGGCTACTACGGTCTGACGCAGGGGCTGCTATCTGTCCTGCGTCTTTTCTGGGGTAACCTGATTAACTTCATGGCCAACTGGCGCGCGTTAAAACAGGTACTTCAACACGGCGATCCGCGTCGAGTGGCGTGGGAATCCATCGATGCCTGGCAGATCCCTTCCTCGCTGATTGCCGAAATGCCGGCCTCCGTGGCGCTGCATTATGCGGTACTGCCGCTGCGTCTGGACAATGATGAGTTAATTGTCGGCAGTGAAGATGGTATTGACCCGGTTTCGCTGGCGGCCCTGACGCGTAAAGTCGGACGCAAAGTGCGTTACGTCATTGTTCTGCGGGGACAAATTGTCACCGGATTACGCCACTGGTATGCACGCCGACGCGGTCACGATCCGCGGGCAATGTTGTACAATGCAGTTCAGCATCAGTGGCTCACGGAACAGCAGGCCGGTGAAATCTGGCGGCAATATGTGCCGCATCAGTTCCTGTTCGCCGAAATACTGACCACGCTCGGTCATATTAATCGTTCAGCAATTAACGTGTTGTTATTGCGCCATGAACGCAGTTCTCTGCCGCTCGGCAAGTTTTTGGTCACCGAAGGCGTTATCAGCCAGGAAACGTTGGATCGCGTCCTGACAATTCAACGCGAATTACAAGTTTCGATGCAATCACTATTACTCAAAGCAGGTTTAAACACAGAACAGGTTGCGCAACTGGAGTCCGAAAATGAAGGAGAATAACCTTAATCGCGTCATCGGATGGTCTGGTTTACTGCTGACGTCTTTATTGAGTACCAGCGCACTCGCAGACAATATCGGCACCAGCGCAGAAGAGCTGGGGCTGAGCGATTATCGCCATTTCGTTATTTATCCCCGTCTCGACAAGGCGCTGAAGGCACAGAAAAATAACGACGAAGCAACCGCCATCCGCGAATTTGAATATATACACCAACAGGTGCCGGATAATATTCCACTAACTTTATACCTTGCGGAAGCCTATCGCCATTTTGGTCATGATGACCGGGCGCGGCTGTTGCTTGAGGATCAACTGAAACGTCACCCTGGAGATGACCGGCTTGAGCGCAGTCTGGCGGCTATTCCAGTTGAAGTGAAAAGCGTTACGACTGTTGAAGAACTGCTTGCCCAGCAAAAAGCGTGCGATGCTGCGCCGACCCTGCGTTGTCGCAGTGAAGTCGGGCAGAATGCCCTGCGGCTGGCACAATTACCTGTCGCCAGAGCGCAACTAAACGATGCGACGTTTGCTGCATCGCCGGAAGGAAAAACGCTGCGAACCGATCTGCTGCAACGCGCAATCTACCTGAAACAATGGTCCCAGGCAGATACGCTATACAATGAAGCACGCCAGCAGAACACATTAAGCGCGGCAGAACGCCGCCAGTGGTTTGATGTGCTTCTTGCCGGGCAGCTGGACGATCGGATCCTGGCGCTGCAATCACAGGGGATCTTCACCGATCCGCAGTCATATATTACTTACGCGACCGCGCTGGCTTATCGTGGCGAAAAAGCACGCCTCCAGCGTTATCTCATTGAAAATAAGCCGCTGTTTACCACGGACGCACAAGAGAAAAGTTGGCTCTATCTGTTATCTAAATACAGCGTCAACCCCGTTCAGGCGTTGGCGAATTATACGGTACAGTTTGCCGATAACCGCCAGTATGTTGTTGGCGCGACGCTACCGGTGCTGTTAAAAGAAGGTCAGTACGACGCAGCGCAAAAACTGCTCGCCACCCTCCCCGCCAATGAAATGCTTGAGGAGCGTTATACCGTTAGCGTAGCGACCCATAACAAGGCTGAAGCTCTGCGTCTGGCACGATTGCTGTATCAGCAAGAACCGGCAAATCTTACCCGCCTGGATCAACTGACCTGGCAACTGATGCAGAACGAGCAGTCACGCGAAGCTGCCGATTTATTGCTGCAACGCTATCCTTTCCAGGGCGATGCGCGTGTCAGCCAGACGTTAATGGCGCGACTGGCGTCTCTGCTGGAAAGTCATCCTTACCTGGCAACGCCGGCGAAGGTGGCGATTTTATCGAAACCCTTACCGCTGGCGGAGCAACGTCAGTGGCAAAGTCAGTTGCCGGGTATTGCAGATAATTGCCCGGCAATAGTTCGCTTGCTGGGCGATATGTCGCCTTCCTACGATGCCGCCGCCTGGAACCGTCTGGCAAAGTGTTATCGGGACACGCTACCCGGTGTGGCGTTGTATGCATGGCTTCAGGCCGAACAACGACAACCGAACGCCTGGCAACATCGTGCGGTAGCCTATCAGGCGTATCAGGTTGAGGACTACGCCACCGCACTGGCGGCCTGGCAGAAAATCAGTCTTCACGACATGAGCAATGAGGATCTGCTTGCTGCTGCCAATACCGCCCAGGCGGCAGGAAATGGTGCGGCTCGCGATCGCTGGCTTCAGCAGGCAGAACAACGTGGGCTGGGAAACAATGCCCTCTACAGGTGGCTGCATGCGCAACGTTACATTCCTGGTCAGCCGGAACTCGCACTGAACGATCTCACGCGCTCAATCAATATTGCGCCTTCTGCCAACGCTTACGTTGCGCGGGCGACAATTTATCGCCAACGTCATAATGTCCCGGCGGCGGTGAGTGATTTGCGCGCCGCGCTGGAACTGGAACCGAATAATAGCAACACCCAGGCAGCGCTCGGTTACGCCTTGTGGGATAGCGGTGATATCGCACAGTCGCGGAAAATGCTCGAACAGGCGCATAAAGGGCTACCGGACGATCCGGCACTTATCCGACAACTGGCCTACGTGAACCAGCGTCTGGATGACATGCCTGCGACGCAGCACTACGCCCGGCTGGTGATTGATGACATTGATAATCAGGCGCTGATAACCCCACTGACCCCAGAGCAAAATCAGCAACGCTTCAATTTCCGCCGTCTGCATGAGGAGGTCGGTCGCCGCTGGACGTTCAGTTTCGATTCTTCTATCGGCTTGCGTTCCGGCGCAATGAGTACCGCTAACAATAATGTCGGCGGCGCAGCGCCAGGGAAAAGCTATCGTAGCTACGGGCAACTGGAAGCCGAGTACCGCATCGGACGCAATATGCTGCTGGAAGGCGACCTGCTCTCGGTTTACAGCCGTGTATTTGCCGATACCGGTGAAAACGGGGTGATGATGCCGGTGAAAAATCCGATGTCCGGCACCGGTCTGCGCTGGAAGCCGCTGCGCGATCAGATCTTTTTCCTCGCCGTCGAACAGCAGTTGCCGCTGAACGGCCAAAATGGCGCATCCGATACCATGCTGCGCGCCAGCGCCTCATTCTTTAATGGCGGCAAATACAGCGACGAATGGCACCCGAACGGTTCAGGCTGGTTTGCCCAAAACCTGTACCTCGATGCGGCGCAATATGTCCGCCAGGATATTCAGGCGTGGACGGCAGATTATCGCGTCAGCTGGCATCAGAAGGTGGCTAACGGACAGACTATTGAGCCTTACGCTCACGTTCAGGACAACGGCTATCGTGATAAAGGCACTCAGGGCGCGCAGCTTGGCGGAGTCGGGGTCCGCTGGAATATCTGGACCGGCGAGACGCACTACGACGCCTGGCCGCACAAAGTCAGTCTCGGCGTCGAGTATCAACATACCTTTAAGGCGATTAATCAACGTAACGGAGAGCGCAACAACGCGTTTCTCACCATTGGAGTGCACTGGTAAATGCGTAAGTTCATTTTCGTATTGCTGACACTGCTTTTGGTCAGCCCTTTTTCCTTTGCGATGAAAGGTATTATCTGGCAACCACAAAACCGTGATAGTCAGGTTACCGATACCCAGTGGCAGGGGCTGATGAGTCAGTTACGTTTGCAAGGCTTCGATACCCTGGTTTTGCAATGGACTCGTTACGGCGATGCATTCACCCAGCCAGAACAGCGCGCGTTATTGTTTAAGCGTGCCGCAGCTGCGCAACAGGCTGGCCTGAAGCTGATTGTCGGGCTGAATGCCGATCCGGAATTTTTTATGCACCAGAAACAGTCGTCTGCAGCGCTGGAAAGCTATCTTAACCGCCTGCTGGCTGCCGATCTCCAGCAAGCCAGATTATGGAGCGCCGTACCTGGCGTAACGCCGGATGGCTGGTACATCAGCGCGGAAATTGACGACCTGAACTGGCGCAGCGAAGCCGCCCGTCAGCCTTTGCTAACATGGTTAAACAACGCGCAGCGGTTGATTAGCGATGTTTCAGCAAAACCGGTTTATATCAGTAGTTTTTTCGCCGGAAACATGTCGCCCGATGGCTATCGCCAACTGCTGGAACACGTTAAAGCAACCGGCGTTAATGTCTGGGTACAGGATGGCAGCGGCGTGGATAAACTGACCGCTGAACAGCGTGAACGTTATCTACAGGCCAGCGCCGATTGCCAAAGCTCCGCCCCAGCAAGCGGCATTGTTTATGAACTGTTTGTCGCCGGCAAAGGCAAAACCTTTACAGCGAAACCGAAACCGGACGCAGAAATTGCCTCGCTGTTAGCGAAACGTTCCTCTTGCGGTAAAGACACGCTCTATTTCTCTCTGCGCTATTTGCCCGTCGCGCACGGCATTCTCGAGTATTAAATCTCCTCCAGGTAAGTCGGGTACGACCTGGCTTACCTCTTTCGCTCTCGTCAGAATTCCATCAAGATTAATTGCTAAAAAGCGTGCTAAAGAAAGAAGATCGTTATCGGCGAACGGGCCGATCACTCATGCAGGAAGCATAGATCCTTTGAGCGGAGTTTCTGATATCTGAGGAGTGCGAAATGCAATTGAGCAGCAGTGAACCTTGCGTGGTGATCCTGACCGAAAAAGAGGTAGAGGTAAGCGTCAATAACCATGCTACGTTTACCCTTCCGAAAAACTACCTGGCCGCCTTCGCGTGCAACAATAACGTCATTGAACTCTCAACGTTAAATCACGTATTAATCACCCACATCAACCGTAACATCATCAACGATTATCTGTTGTTTTTAAATAAGAACTTAACCTGTATAAAGCCCTGGTCGCGGCTGGCAACCCCGGTTATCGCTTGTCATAGCCGTACACCGGAAGTGTTCCGGCTAGCCGCCAACCACAGCAAGCAGCAACCCAGCAAACCCTGCGAAGCGGAGTTGACGCGCGCATTGCTTTTTACCGTATTGTCTAACTTTCTTGAGCAATCGCGGTTTATTGCCCTACTGATGTATATCTTACGCAGCAGCGTCCGCGACAGCGTCTGCCGCATTATTCAAAGCGATATTCAGCATTACTGGAATCTGCGAATTGTCGCCAGTTCGCTATGTTTAAGCCCCAGCCTGCTCAAAAAGAAATTAAAAAACGAAAATACCAGCTATAGCCAGATTGTCACAGAGTGTCGTATGCGTTACGCCGTACAGATGTTATTGATGGATAACAAAAATATCACTCAGGTAGCGCAATTATGTGGCTATAGCAGCACGTCGTACTTTATCTCTGTTTTTAAGGCGTTTTACGGCCTGACACCGTTGAATTATCTCGCCAAACAGCGACAAAAAGTGATGTGGTGAAGGGCAAAGCGGAAACGGATAAGACGGGGATAAATGAAGAAGAAATGGCGCGCCCTGCAGGATTCGAACCTGCGGCCCACGACTTAGAAGTTCCTAGAACGACATTTTAAGTCAACAACTTACCGCGCCATCTCTGCGCTCACACGTCCCACTACCTCAAAACATGTAAAGCCTTGCAAGCCATTGTGAGGCCTTATGTGTCTCAGTTTTGTCCCTCTTTTTTGTACCAAAAAACATAGCAATTGAGGATAAACCTCATGCTATTTTCGCTTATATGCCTCTAAAGGCATGGCGCTTAAATAGATAAAAACACCACAAAAGCATAAAAAACCACACAGTAAAACCGCAACATAAAACAATAACAGATAATTAAACCAAAAACAGATAGCGCATTGTGATAATCATTCAATACTAAACAAAATATAAACAGTGGAGCAATATGTAATTGACTCATTAAGTTAGATATAAAAAATACATATTCAATCATTAAAACGATTGAATGGAGAACTTTTATGCGGGCGAAACTTCTGGGAATAGTCCTGACAACCCCTATTGCGATCAGCTCTTTTGCTTCTACCGAGACTATATCGTTTACTCCTGACAACATAAATGCGGACATTAGTCTTGGAACTCTGAGCGGAAAAACAAAAGAGCGCGTTTATCTAGCTGAAGAAGGAGGCCGAAAAGTCAGTCAACTCGACTGGAAATTCAATAACGCTGCAATTATTAAAGGTGCAATTAATTGGGATTTGATGCCCCAGATATCTATTGGGGCTGCGGGCTGGACTACTCTCGGCAGCCGAGGTGGCAATATGGTCGATCAGGACTGGATGGATTCCAGTAACCCCGGAACCTGGACAGATGAAAGTAGGCACCCTGATACACAACTCAATTATGCCAACGAATTTGATCTGAATATCAAAGGCTGGCTCCTCAACGAACCCAATTACCGCCTGGGACTCATGGCCGGATATCAGGAAAGCCGTTATAGCTTTACAGCCAGAGGTGGTTCCTATATCTACAGTTCTGAGGAGGGATTCAGAGATGATATCGGCTCCTTCCCGAATGGAGAAAGAGCAATCGGCTACAAACAACGTTTTAAAATGCCCTACATTGGCTTGACTGGAAGTTATCGTTATGAAGATTTTGAGCTAGGTGGCACATTTAAATACAGCGGCTGGGTGGAAGCATCTGATAACGATGAGCACTATGACCCAGGAAAAAGAATCACTTATCGCAGTAAAGTCAAAGACCAAAATTACTATTCTGTTGCAGTCAATGCAGGTTATTACGTAACACCTAACGCAAAAGTTTATGTTGAAGGCGCATGGAATCGGGTTACGAATAAAAAAGGTAATACTTCACTTTATGATCACAATGATAACACTTCAGACTACAGCAAAAATGGTGCAGGCATAGAAAACTATAACTTCATCACTACTGCTGGTCTTAAGTACACCTTTTAACGAAGTTAACCAGATTTTCTCCCCGGTGGTATTGTATAACCCCGGGGAATTTGTTTACAGTTACAAGTAGACAATATCCACTAATTTTGTAAGCATTTAACCTATGTCATAACGTGTAATCTCTTACCGCAACACAAGACCTCAATATATTCAAATCTTATCTTTATTCCGATATTCAGAGACACAATGCGAAAAATAATTACTCATTTCAAAGTTGTTTTAACGTTACTTCTACCAGTAACCGTATCTGCCCAGCAGATACAGTGGCAATCCTGTATGGCCAGTCAATTCAACCACTGGTTTGGTGAGGAAAAACCGTCTCCTGACTTACTATGTGGTTATTTGTCTGTTCCATTAAAATATACAGACACAGGCGGAGATGCTTCTTATGAAAAAAAATCACAAGTCAAACTAGCGTTGACAAAATTGCCGGCAAAAAGCAAGCATAAAGGAAGTATCCTGATAATAAGTGGTGGTCCCGGGTTACCAGGCATAAATCCTTATATTAACTTTGACTGGCCAGTCACAAATCTTCGTGAGTCATGGGATATTATTGGATTTGATCCTCGAGGCGTCGGACAGTCCACTCCGACAATAAACTGCCGGCAATCAGATACAGAGACTCAGGAAAACATAACCGAAAAGCAACAAGTATTAAATAAAATTAATGCCTGTATCCATAATACCGGAGCCGAAGTCATTCGCCATATCGGCTCTAACGAGGCTGTATACGATATTGATCGTATTAGGCAAGCCTTGGGGGATAAACAACTGACAGCCGTGGCGTATTCGTATGGAACTCAAATTGCAGCCTTATATGCAGAACGTTTTCCCTACAACGTAAGATCTATCGTTCTTGATGGAGTCGTCGATATCGATGACCTGGAGGACAACTTCACATGGCAACTCAAACAGGCACAGAGTTATCAGGAAACGTTTGATCGCTTTGCATCCTGGTGTGCGCGTACAAAAAGTTGCCCGCTTTCTTCAGACAGAGATAAGGCAATAACTCAGTTCCATGAGCTATTATCAAAATTACATCACAAACCTTTATTAGACAGTAAGGGAGAAAATATATCTTCAGATGAACTCATATCATTAACAACAGACCTTCTGCTATGGCGTTCATCATGGCCAACCCTTGCAACTGCCATACGCCAGTTCTCTCAGGGGATTGTCAGTAATGAAATTGAAACTGCGCTCAGTGCTCAGATAGCCTCAGAAGAGTCAAGCGATGCTTCGGGGGTAATCCTCTGTGTAGATCAGGGGGATGAGCAATTAACACCAGAAGAGCGAAAATCCCGAAAAGACGCTCTTGCGAATGCCTTCCCGGCTATTAACTTTGACAATGGACGTTCCGATTCACCTGATTTTTGTGAATTATGGCCAATACATAGCGACCTGAACAAAACTCGCCTGAAAAATACTGTTCTGCCCTCTGGTTTACTGTTTGTAGCACACAAATACGACCCAACAACGCCCTGGATTAATGCCCGTAAGATGGCAGAGAAATTTTCCAGCCCGTTACTAACAATAAATGGTGATGGGCATACATTAGCTCTCACCGGAGTTAATTTATGTGTAGATAAAGCAGTTGTACATCACCTGATCACTCCACAAAAAATAGAAAATATATACTGCCCAGGAAATTCTGAAGCAGAAATATAATAATTTCAAAATATTCCGCTATTTGCTCCCAATGCAAAACATATATTGCATTGGGAGCATATTCATATTTTTGTTATTCTTGTATGAAATCGTCTCATGTACACGGTCCTTTTTTCGCCGAAAACTGATATTACTTTAATCAAAAGTTGACGTGCCAGATTCGAAGTAAATTTATAAAATATCAAATCAATATACATTTTGCACCTTCGAGATAGTAATGGCTGTTACTGTAACATGAGTTACAAACAGCTTCATACCCAGAGCTACTGATGTATCAACATGATTCAACAATACCCGATATTTATTCCATGCCTCCAGCAACGATCTTTCTTCCTCCGTTGCGATTTCCCAGCATCCTGCAGTGGCGCAATATACTCACTGAATTCCTGGATGTAGAACTGTGTGGTGACGGTCTTCCAGCCATTCGGCTCCTGCTGTATCGAAGCATACCAGGCTATTTCAATATCGCTATGCTGCGGCAGCATTTAACCCCTTGTAATTCATCGCCATAATTGATTTAATTCACAAATAAAACTATAACATGGTGAAATTAATGAAAAAAAACACAGATGATGGGGCTAAAATTTACACACCACTTACCCTAAAGCTTTATGACTGGTGGGTTTTGGGAGTATCAAATCGGCTTGCATGGGGATGTCCTACAAAGGAACACCTTCTTCCACACTTTCTGGAACATTTAGGTAACAACCATCTGGATATTGGTGTTGGAACTGGGTTTTACCTTACTCACGTACCTGAGAGTAGTCTGATATCTTTAATGGATTTGAACGAAGCTAGCCTGAACGCGGCATCTACAAGGGCTGGGGAATCAAAAATTAAACATAAAATTAGCCATGATGTTTTTGAACCTTATCCCGCGGCGTTACATGGTCAATTTGATTCCATTTCCATGTTTTACCTTCTTCACTGCCTGCCTGGAAATATATCTACAAAAAGCTGTGTAATACGCAATGCGGCGCAGGCCTTAACTGACGATGGAACTCTATACGGAGCCACAATTCTTGGCGATGGAGTTGTGCACAATAGCTTCGGTCAAAAACTGATGCGCATTTACAATCAGAAAGGCATCTTTTCAAACACAAAAGATTCCGAAGAAGGCTTAACACATATACTCTCAGAGCATTTCGAGAATGTTAAAACCAAGGTTCAAGGTACTGTAGTAATGTTTTCCGCTTCAGGGAAAAAATAGCATCCAACCGCAGCACGTTCTTGCTTAAGACGTGCTGCGGCATAATCCCAATGATTACTCCCTGACAGGGTTCGTAGGCCACTCAATATCAGGTGCAGTTGATGTATCAACACGGTTCAGCAACACCCGATACTTTTTCCAGGCTTCCAGCAACGGGGTTTCTTCCTCCGTTGCATATACAGCTCACCTTTTTTCACCCACGATTAACCAACAGCCAGACCAGCAGACACGCCACCACCGGCACAGCAAAATCCATCAGGCTTGCCACATCCCACACGCGCGGATCAAAACCGCCCCACCACGGCATGTTAATCCTCTTGCCATGCCCAAACATTTCAATCCAGCGATATTCTGCCTGGGTGTGTTCACGCGCAATGAAGAACGTACAACCGGCTATCGCCCCGTAAACCCAGTTTCCGGCAAAAAGACCAATCATTACCTGCGCAGCCACAGCACAAAGCGCATGAAGAAAAGGTGTTATATCCATTACTCCTCCTTTATCCGATATCGCTTTGGGAAGTTGATAACAACTTCAATTCTGACTCAAGTTCATCAACTCTTTCAGTCAGTTTCTGGATATGGTGAATCAGTGGAACAACCAGACGTTCGTACATTACACCTTCGGCAACAAGGCCATTGCTGGAAATGGTTTCCGGTGCATCATCTTCGTTGGCTGGTCGCCAGTGAACAAACTGAGGGGCAATTTCTCCTACTTCCTCGGCAATCAATCCATAGAATCCCCAGTCACGCCTGTCATTTTCGCATTGCGACCTGTACCACACAGGGCGCATCCTGAAAATGAGATCGGCGTGCTCTGAATCTATCGTCTCTACTGAATGTTTATAGCGGATAGACGATGTTGACCGCAGCACAGACGAAATTGCAGGGTCAGGATTAAGATAAAGATTTGCCGCCGCTGTAGTTGTGCCCAATCCCCATAAATAAAACGCTTCACGGCCAGTCAGCGGGTAAAAATCTCCGCCATAACGACCACTTTCCAGATCGTTCACTTCCACTTTGTTTTTCAGCTTATTATCCACTTCTGTTTTTGTGTATCTGGTACTGATATCCTGCTTTGCACTGTCCATATCAGTCTGAAGCGTTGATACTTTTACGTTAATTGAGGAAATATCTTCCTTTGCCTTACTGACATCTCCCTTTAGCGTTTTGATGTCATCAGGAATTACTGTCGATGTAGCCATTTTTCTTCCTCACATCCAGCTACGGAGTTGATGCTCAACAGCAACCACGTATTCATCGAATAATGACGATATTTGCGAATCATTAATGATGCGCACATTTACAAAATATCCGTCCTCCTTAACACATACCGGCTCGCCATCTTCAGTAAGTTCTCCGGTTTCTTTGTACACATTACCTATCACGTCAATAAGAATATCATCCTGCATCGACTCGTCATCATAATAGCCAATGCTCTCCATAAAGGCCGAAAAGTCGGCCCTGTCTGCAAATTTGAGTGTTAAATCTTTCATTTAATACTCTCCCCCATTTGCGCATCAGTTAATTCTTTATGCCAGAGACGAAGATTTCTCAAATGGCCGAATAGATGACGAGTTCCCGATGTGGCTTGACCTCCAATTCGAATAAAGGTCCGTGTTTTTACGCCCGTCCACTCCGTTTTCATAGTTTTAGTAGCCTCACCGTTAGAAACTACTCGTTTAGTACCATCAGAATAAATATTAAAACCACCAATGAATTTTCGAACATCAGCTCGACCAGCAAACACACTAGAAACGTAAGTACTTGTCGACGCTTTATAAGTTTGCATATAAAGCTGACCGTAATATTTCTCAGTTGTGTTAAAAGCGTATGTAATTGACTCAATAGGTGGCACACCAGAAAAATCAAAAATACGCGGTGCTACATTAGGAGGAATATCGCCCCAATTTCTATTAACCTCGACAAGACACGTAAGCGGTCTATTATAGATATTATTTTCAGTTGGGATCGTCACCATATCACTGGAGCGGGTTGCGGGTGCAGTTGTCGTAATAACAAAAGATGAAGCACATCCGCCGTTTTCAAATTGTGGTGTTGCAAGGTAAATATAATCTCCCGCTTCAGTTATACCACCTTTTTTCGGCGCATACTGAATCATTGCGCCAATTAAGGTTTCACCTTCAACAGCTTCTATAGTTGCCTCATAGAAAATCCACCCTGTAACCGGATCTTTAGTTGCAGTAGCTGCTATTCTATTGGCTGCTCCGCCAGTTTTTTCTATTATCAGAGTTCCGAAAGTTAAATAAGCATCTCCTAAAAATGTATAAACCGACCCATCGTATTTTTCAAAACGCAAACGACAACGAAGACCATCAGGAGCTTTAACCCTGCATGAAACAGTGCAATACTTATTATCGCCACTAACATCAATCCCCCGGGATGCACTGCATGTATGCAGACTAAGTGCAGATGATTGTCCTGTCATATTATCTTTTGTTCGCATTTTGGCATATGAAAAACCAAATTCATCAACACCATTATTAGTTTTATCGATATTGCTGGTACTCGTCCATTCAGCGGGAGTATTGGATTTAACAAAATAGTTAGTGCGCTGTCCTTCAATCAATAAACCTTCTTTTTCAAATCGTGGCTCATCAATTTTAGCAACACTAAATACGCCTGATTTATTGATATATGTGGCAGTTGATGCGCGTTTAAACTTAACAACCTTGTCGCCAGGCATCGTTATTTCATCATCACCAATAACAATTTTTTTATATGACGGCGAAAAGCCCGTAATCATATCCAGTGAATCGTTAAACGGTATCCACACATCAGGCAGTGGCTGTAAGACATATTTATACGGCTCTGCTGCCTGACTTGCATACTCTCTGGCTGCGTCTTCACTTGCTTTAGCTGCTGTCTGGCTTGCTGCCGATGCTTTCGCCGAGTTCGCCGCTGCAGTCTCGCTTGTCTTTGCATTGGTTTCACTGGTTTTTGCTGCTTTTTGACTGTTGGCTGATGCAGTGGCAGAAGCAGCCGCCGCGCTTGCAGAACCAGCTGCAGCACTCTCGCTTTGGGCTGCTGCATCCTGACTGTTTTTCGCCGCAGTTTCGCTGGCTTTGGCATTCGTTTCGCTGGTCTTCGCTGCCGTCTGGCTGGACTTTGCGTTAGTTTCACTCGTCTTCGCAGCTTTCTGGCTGTTAGCCGCAGCAGTTGCTGATCCAGCTGCTGAAGTCGCAGAACCGGCTGCCGCGCTCTCGCTTTGGGCTGCTGCAACCTGGCTGTTTTTTGCCGCAGTTTCACTGGCTTTGGCATTCGTTTCGCTGGTTTTCGCTGCCGTCTGGCTGGACTTTGCGTTGGTTTCGCTCGTCTTTGCGGCTGTCTCGCTATTTTTCGCGTTGGTTTCTGATTTTTTGGCTGCTGTCGCGGAGTTTGCCGATGCAGTCTGCGAGGCCGCTGCCGCCTGTGCGCTGTTAGCTGCATTCGTTTCTGAGGTTTTCGCCGCGTTCTTCGATGATGCCGCTGCAGTTTCGGATTTCTTTGCCGCCGCTGCGCTCTGAGAGGCGGCTTCAGCGTTGCGTGCCGCTTCTTCCACCATTTCCTCAAAACGACGCAATGCCTCCGGCATGACATCATCTTCCGTCATGGCACCGAGAAAATCATTCAGCGTCCCCGGCTTAGAATCTTCATACACGGTGATGGTCCCGGCATGTGAAGGCGAAAAACCTTCAACCAGCAGGATAACGCTGTACTGGCCATACTCAACATCCATACTGTAACGCCCGGCTTCATCCGGATTTTCTGAGGCCAGCGTGTTCACTACCACCGTGGTGCTGTTACGTTTTGCTTTCAGCTGGATTGAGCAGTTCTGTACCGGTTTTCCTGTGCCGTCTTTCAGTACACCTGAAATCTTTACTGCCATATTCCCCCCACAAAAAAGCCCACCTGAACCGGCGGGCTGTCATAACACTGTGTTACCTGGCTAATCAGAATTTATAACCGACACCCACGATGAAACCGTCAGTGCGCCAGTCACCACTGCCAGAACCTTCATAAGCAATATCAATGGCCACGGATTCGGTCGGGTTAAACTGCACGCCAGCCCCCCACGCCAGAGACGTGTTGCTGTGGCGACCGTCATCACTTCCGGTCAGCACATCGTGCGTTTTCCCCTTGTTGTCAGTTACGCGGAGATAATCCCCGGAAAAAGTCGACACACGGCTGTAAGCCACACCCACCATCGCATACGCGCTGAACCATTCATTCACGCGTACAGACGGCCCCGCCATCACGCTGAACCAGCGGTTACGCACGGAATCTTCATGCCAGCTGGTATCGCTGTAACGGGTCAGCTGGCGATTCTTGTCTCCTGCATAGCTGAATGACGTCACCAGCCCCAGCGTATCCGTAAACTCATAACGGTATTTCACGTTAATCCCGTTCAGATCATCACTGCCGGGAACGTTGGTCCGGGCATGAAGATACCCCGCGCTCAGCGTGGACTGATGTTCAGATGCCCATGCAGGCGCACCGGATACGGCCAGACAAATGGCTGCGGACAAAATGGCGGCATAAAGTTTACGCATAATTACCTCTCGCTTTTCTGCAATAAAAAAGGCACCATTTCTGGTGCCCTTATATGGGTTATAACAATTTCAACGAATACTGATGCCGGAAGCGGCTTTTTTGGTCACAATCACCGTACAGTCGGTGATATTACCTGCCCACTGATTGCCTTTATGGAAAACCTTAAACTCCAGAGTGACGCTTCCCCTGCCACTCGGCATATCAATAACCGCACTGTAGCTACCGGGAATGGCCCCTTTAGTTTCTCTGGATGCGATTAATACACCGTTTTTGCGAACTTCAAAACCATAACCCGTGTATCTTGTACCTCCCGGGTTATTACCACTTCCCGGATCGCTATACGCTATTCCGTTAAAGATAATGGGCGGAATAATGATTTGACGGTCAAAGTTATGATCATCGCTGATGGTGACTGTAACCGTCCCGTTTGGTGTTTCCGTGTTACCCCACGTACCAGCCTGTTTCGGGAATGATTTGGATACAGCTTTAACGAAGTCACCTCTGACCTGAGTCGCCTCCAGCATGCCCTTAATCGTACAGTTTTCATTTACCGTGACATTGTTGAGCGTCCCGGCGTTCGCATTCACTCTGCCACTGATATCCGCATTTTTAGCGGTCAGCTTTCCGTCTGATGTCAGGGAAAATGCCGGTGGATTTCCACCACTGGTAATGGTCGGGGCCGTCAGGCGCTTCAGGAACACGTCGTTCATAAATATCTGATTGCCCTGCGCCACAAACATCGGCGTTTCATTCCCGTTTGCCGGGTCAATAAACGCGATACGGTTAGCGGCAACCAGAAACTGGCTCAGCTTGCCTTCTTCCGTGTCCTCCATGCTGAGGCCAATACCCGCGACATAATGTTTGCCGTCTTTGGTCTGCTCAATTTTGACGCCCCACATGGCATTCCACTTATCGTTAGCGTCCTGCCACTCTTTCGAAAACTCCTCCAGTCTGCTGGCGTTATCCTCCGTCAGCTCGACTTTTTCCAGCAGCTCCTTGCCGAGATGGGATTCGGTTATCTGGCCTTTGAAAAAATCCAGGTAACCTTCCGCATCATCGCTCGCCTGACCGACAGCCTCCACGAATGCCGATTTGCCAACGGTGTTCACACTGCGGATATAAAAGTAATAATCATGGCCCGGTTTGATATTGATACTGGCGGCTATCCAGTACAGCGCCGTACCAAGATAGCGGGCTGTGGTTTCAACCTGCCTGATATCGGTAATCCGCTTTTCCGAGAACCAGAACTCAAACTGTACCGTCGGGTCATAAACGGCAAGATGCGGCGTGGCGGTTATCTGAAAATAGCCCGGCGTCAGCTCAATCCTCGACGGTGCTGCCGGTGCGGCAATCCGGAACGATACCGACGCCGGATCGCCCTGCTGCCCCCACGCATTTACCGCCCGGACTGTCAGTCTGTAGTTCCCCAGCGCCAGTTGCGTGAAGCGGTATGTGGTTTCCGTCGTCCGGGCCGTGCTGACCAGCCGCTCACTGCCGTCATCCGCTGTTACGGTCAGACGGAGCAGGAAGCTCACGCCCTTCACCACCTTCGGCGTGTCCCAGCGCGCCAGCACCTGATATTCCCCGCTGTCTGCGGTGACTTCGGCGGTCAGGTGCTGCACCGCTGGCGGCGTGACACCATTCACCGTGCCGCTCTGGTCGCCGTCAAAGTGCGCCCCGTTATCCACGATGGCTTCTTTTTCCGGTACATGCTGCACGGCAGTGATGGCATACGTGCCGTCATCGTTCTCACGGATACTCACACAGCGGAACAGGCGCTGACGCAACGTCGGCAACTTCAGCCCCCACACACTGTATTCTGCAACGCCGTCAGGAACCCGGTTCACTTTCACCTTAAGTCCGTCGGTGACGGACTGAACCTCCACGCTGACCGGATTACCACTTCCGTCAACCAGGCTTATCAGCGTGGTACCGGAGGATGGCAGCGTGATTTCACGGTCGAGCGTCAGCGTCCGGGTCTGGCTGTTCACCGCCAGCACGCGACCACCGGTGCTGATACCGGCATAGTCATCATCGCAGATTTCAATGACATCGCCCGGTACATGGCGAAGCCCTTCAGCACCCACGCTGAAATCCACGGTCTGCGTCTCCAGCAGTTCAGTTTTAATCAGCCACAGCCCGGCGCGGTGTGCCTGCCCCCGGCTGGTACAGCCAAAGGCATCCATCTTCGTGACATTACGACCGTAACGGACAATGGCCTGCGTATCTTCAACAAGCTCTGTCGCCGTCTCCCAGCCGTTGTTCGGGTCAATCCAGTTCACCTCAACGGCATTATGGCGGTCCTTCAGGGCGCTGAAGCTGTAGCGGAACGGCGCGCCATCATCCGGCATCACCACATTACTGCGGTTATAGGTCCACACCTTATCTGATGGTCGGTCCTGCACGAACGTCAGCGTCTGCCCGTTCCATACCGGCATACAGCGCATCGCCGAGCAGAAATCACTGAGCACATCCCACGCCTTACGCTGCGTGGTCAGCCAGGCATTACAGGTGATGCGCGGCTCCGTGCCGCCAAAACCGTCCGGCACTGACTGGTCGCAGTACTGGCCGATGACATACAGCGCCCATTTATCCACATCCGCCGCACCAAGACGTTTCCCCATGCCGTAGCGCGGGTGGGTCAGCATATCCCACAGACACCAGGCCGGGTTGTTGCTGTATGCCGGCTTAAACGTTCCGTCCCAGATACCGCTGTATTGCCGCGTCTGCGGGTTATAGTTCGACGGCACCTGCAGAATGCGCCCGCGAAGATGATAATTACGGCTCACCTGCTGGCTGCCGAACTGCTCCGAGTCCACCTGCACGCCGACCAGTGCCGTGTTCGGGTAGCACTGTTTCACATCGATGATTTCGGTGTATGACGACCAGAGCGTTTTGTTCTGCAGCTGGTCTGTGGTGCTGTCCGGCGTCATCCTGCGCATCCGGATATTAAACGGGCGCGGCGGCAGGTTACCCACCACCACCGAGGCCAGATACTGCGAGGTGGTTTTGCCCTTAATGGTGATGTCTTTTTCCGTCACCCAGCCACCGTTACGTTGTATCTGAACCAGCAGACGGACTTCCGACGGATTCCTGTCACCCTTTGAGGTGGTTTCCACCAGTGCCTGTACACCGAAGGTAAAGCGCAGACGGTCGATGTTTGCAGACGTAATGGTGCGGGTGATCGGCGTGTCATATTTCACTTCCGTACCCAGCACCGTCTCGGAGCCGGAGGATTCAAACCCCTCCGGCGGTGTCTGCTCCTGCTCACCGGCACGGAACACCACCGTGACACCGGAGATGTTGGTATTCCCCTCAGTGTCCAGCACCGGCGTACTGTTCAGCAGCACGCTTTTTAATCCATCCACCGGACCTTCAACCGGCCCTTCGCTGATGGCATCGATCACACTCAGCAACTGCGTGGACTTCAGGTTGTCCTTCGCTTCGCGCGGGGTATGCCCCTTACTGCTTCCTTTACCCATTCCTCACGCTCCATAAATGACAAAACCGCCCGCAGGCGGTTTCACATAAAACATTTTGCATCAGCGACCAATCACCACAACCTGACCACCGTCCCCTTCGTCTGCCGTGCTGATCTCCTGAGAAACCACGCGTGACCCCACGCGCATTTCCCCGTACAGAACAGGCAGAACATTGCCCTGGGCAACCATGTTATCCAGTGAGGAGAAATAGGTGTTCTGCTTACCGTTATCCGTTGTCTGTGTACGGGGAGTTCTGGCTTTCGGTGCCAGCATCTGCGCCACACCACCGAGCACCATACTGGCACCGAGAGAAAACAGGATGCCGGTCATACCACCGGCCCCAATGGCTGCCCCCCATGCTGCAAGGGTGGCTCCGGCGGTAAAGAATGATCCGGCAATGGCGGCAGCCCCCAGGACAATCTGGAATACGCCACCTGACTTGGCCCCGGCGACTCTGGGAACAATATGAATCACAGCGCCATCAGGCAGAGTCTCATGTAACTGCGCCGTTAACCCGGACGTGCTGACGTCCCGCCCGGCAATCCGTACCTGATACCAGCCGTCGCTCAGTTTCTGACGAAACGCCGGGAGCTGTGTGGCCAGTGCCCGGATGGCTTCAGCCCCCGTTTTCACACGAAGGTCGATGCGGCGACCAAATCGTTGTAAATCCCCGTAAAGGCAGATGCGCGCCATGCCCGGTGACGCCAGAGGGAGTGTGTGCGTCGCTGCCATTTGTCGGTGTACCTCTCTCGTTTGCTCAGTTGTTCAGGAATATGGTGCAGCAGCTCGCCGTCGCCGCAGTAAATTGCGGCGTGATTCGGCACCGATGAACCAAAACAGCACAGCAGCACATCGCCCGGCTGTGCCGCTGACAACGGCACCTGATACAGCCCCGTCGCCTCCAGATTATCCAGATAGAGATTCTGGCCGTTACGCCACCAGTCATCCTCACGATGAAAGTCCGGCATCTCAATCCCCGCCAGATGATAAGCATCCCGGAACAGTGTGTAACAGTCCGTCACACCGTGCTCAAAGCGCCGCCCGGTGAGATGCGGCACACAGCGGAACTTATGAATCGTCCCCCGGCAGACCAGCCACCACGGCAAATCACTCTGCACCTGCAGCCGCCGGTCGGCCTCACTCAGCCAGGGCAGGCCACCGGGGTGGCTGTGGACCAGCGCCACAATCTCACCCTGCATTTCTGCCTGCAGCCAGTCTTCCGGCGACATACGGAAATACGCCTCCGGCTCACCGGAGATATTCACGCAGGGGAAATATCTTTCCCCCTCCGGCGTGCTTACCACGAAGCCGCACGACTCCGCTGGCGCACATCGCCGGGCGTGCGCCAGAATCGCTGATTCTGTCTGTGTCATGGGATTTACTGCGAAAGTTTGTTAATGGAAAGGAAGCCGCCAAAGTTGCCGACGTTATTGCGGAACTTACAACCGCTCAGGCATTTGCTGCATTTATCCTTCGTGATATCGGACGTTGGCTGGTCATATTCATCCGCGACAGCCGGACCGCTATAACCGCACTCGTCACCGCGATAGGTCCAGGTGCAGGTGTTGGCCAGCATGATACGTCCCGGAAAAACAGCGCCATCCGTTTCCGTCGGCGTGGACAGTACAAAGGAGGCACTCACCGCGCTCAGTTCGCTGCACTGCTCAATGCGCCAGCGGCTGATCACCTCCTGCTCCGGATCGGCGTAACTGTTTCCGTTGACGAAGTTCACCGCATCCAGAAAACGGGCGTAAACCTTACGCCGGACCACCGTTCCGCCGACCAGACTCTGCATATCTTCCGCCATCCCGGTGACCATACCGTACAGGTTAGAAACCGTCAGCGTGGGGCGCGTACTGGTGCCTTTGCCATTCAGTTCAAAACCGCTCCCCTGAATGGGATACGGCTGATACTGTCGCCCCTGCCAGGTGACCGGCTCACCTTTTTCGTTCTGCTCATTACAGAAAAAATAACGTTCTCCACCGACCTCTGTCAGGTCGATTTCCCAGAGCACCACGCTGGCCGACTGCTCCGCACGGGTGCATTCATTCAGTGTTTCCTGCCGGATATCCTGCATCAGTTCACCACCTGTTCAAACTCTGCGCTGAACTCAACACGCAGCATACTGACCCGCGACGACCATTTTGCGCAGGTCACCTTTATCTGCCGCCACTCATAAGGCGGCGTCCACAGAAAGGATTTCCAGCCCCCGTGCTCTTCCAGAAACGACTCCAGTACCGTGGCCTCCTCACGGGGGACAGAAAGCGTCACGCTGTACGTTTTCAGGTTGGCATTCAGCCCGGCAGGCGCTCGCTGAGAATAGCCATCACCAAAGCGCACCTTTCTTACAGAAGGGACCGAAGCCACATCCATACCTGGTTTCACTTTCCAGCGGAAGGTCTTCATCGTCCACCTCCGGAGAACAGGCCACCATCACGCATCTGTGTCTGAATTTCATCACGGGCACCCTTGCGGGCCATGTCATACACCGCCTTCAGAGCAGCCGGACCTATCTGCCCGTTCGTGCCGTCGTTGTTAATCACCACATGGTTATTCTGCTCAAACGTCCCGGACGCCTGCGACCGGCTGTCTGCCATGCTGCCCGGTGTACCGACATAACCGCCGGTGGCATAGCCGCGCATCAGCCGGTAAAGATTCCCCACGCCAATCCGGCTGGTTGCCTCCTTCGTGAAGACAAACTCACCACGGTGAACAATCCCCGCTGGCTCATATTTGCCGCCGGTTCCCGTAAATCCTCCGGTTGCAAAATGGAATTTCGCCGCAGCGGCCTGAATGGCTGTACCGCCTGACGCGGATGCGCCGCCACCAACAGCCCCGCCAATGGCGCTGCCGATACTCCCGACAATCCCCACCATTGCCTGCTTAAGCAGAATTTCTGTCATCATGGACAGCACGGAACGGGTGAAGCTGCGCCAGTTCTGCTCACTGCCGGTCAGCATCGCCGCCATATTCTGTGCAATACCATCAAAGGTCTGCGTGGCTGCACTTTTTACCTGCGACATACTGTCCGTGGCGCTCTCTTCCCACTCACTCCAGCCGGACTTCAGGCCTGCCATCCAGTTCCCGCGAAGCTGGTCTTCAGCCGCCCAGGTCTTTTTCTGCTCTGACATGACGTTATTCAGCGCCAG
>OBXN01000174.1_pt1 | contig 30638 bp, 27 predicted proteins | sample 1476601 | NCBI WGS metagenome assembly OBXN01 (sample SAMEA2580158, study PRJEB22360) | human gut metagenome | biome: human gut; feature: human-associated habitat; material: faeces | place: Denmark | collected 2008/2010
CTAAACCCGAAAAATCATCGTGACTAAACCCGCAACAACTAATTGAACACAAACAGCTTATCCGCATGCGCGGGTCGTCGGGCCATTCGACCTTCAGTCGCCCCTCGATCCTTTCCGGCGTCCACCCCTTCCTGAGCGCGTCCATCACCCATGCGAGCAACGGGGAGTAGGACATGCGCAGGGGCCTGCGCGATCTGCGGGCGCGGGTCTCGGCCTTCCTCTGCGCGGTCATGGCCAAATAGAACGGACGGCACGTCCACGGCCCCGTCTTCAAGCGTTTCGGCCGGTACGGCCGGTACGAGTCGTTCTCATTGGACGCGAACCACAATCCGCGTTTCGGTTCTCGGCTGACCGTGGCCTTGTCGCGGCCGATCCTCAGCGCGATCTGACGCACGCCGAGCCCGTCCCTGTTGCGCAATTCGTCGATTCGGATCCGTTCCTCTGCCGACAGGTGGGAATAAGCTTTCATATCGAGCGCAGCACTTTCTCTTCGGTTGTGGACTTGAACACTTCCAACCATAGACAGGTGTTGCGCTTCTATTTAGAACTCAGGTCTCCTGAATTCGATGCTATTATGTGTTAAATGCAAGAAAAAAGATTATTCCTCTGCTGACTGCTCTTTTAGTGCCGACTTTGTTGCTTCCTGCGAATGCATATGCGTATGGAAGCGACAATGTGGAGATGCAAGAGATCCAGCAGACGCTTCATCAGTATTCACAAGAACTATTAGCCGAATATCATTCGCCGCGTACGAGGTCCAAACTGAATATCCCACTTACCGCTGAGGAACAAGCCAAAGAGGGTCTTATCAGCAAGAATGTTGAAGTCGTACCGACAATTAGAAGCATTCAATCATCAGATGACGGAGAGTATCTGATTGATACAGATATGACCGTGAACGTGAGTCTGGACGCAGACTCGGATACTGTTATTTATGTTAATGGTAAGCGCACGGACCCTCTTGACCAGAGTTGGACTTCTACGCATATCATGGAGTTTGCCCATGTGGGAAGGCAGCGAGGGTATTCAATTATTAGCGACAAAGTGATTGATGAACAAGATCCACCGGAATATGCCGACGCATCGGATAAATTGCCGACCGAAGACAAAACACCTGCTTCTTTGGATGAAAATGGCGCATTGGAAAGTGAAGCACTCAACGAGGCTCAGACATATGCCTTCGGGGACAACTCCGTCGGAGTAAATTATATTAAGGCTATGAATTATGCCAATAAATGGACGAGTCCTGGATATGAGCATAAAATGAATTCCGCGTATCCGTCTTTTGGCTCTAACTGTGCAAACTTTGTCTCGCAGGCTCTTCATGAAGGTGGAATGACTCTGACCAGACTGTGGAATTACTCTACTGTATTGCCGGACAAGCTGACGACACGTGCTTGGATGAATGCGGATAGCAATTATTCGTACATGAAACATTATTCGCATAGCTATGACAGTTTGGATAATGTCTGGAAAGCATGGCAAGGCAGCATATTGTATGTAGATTGGACCTCAAATAATGAAATCGATCACGCTATGTTCGTCGTGGGTGTTGTCGTAAAGGACGGCAAAGCCAATCCGGTCATAGATCAGAAGACAGAGAATCGTTATCAAATCACGTTGACGGAGTCGCTGCAGCATGCCCATGAACAAGGAAAAAATAATATGACCTGGTATGGGCTTCAATATCGTTATGACTGAGAAAATGAGCCTGAATGGCATGAAGAGTAACAGATGGGTTCAGGCTATATCAGTCATTGCCTTGATATATGTCTGCATGACAGGCATACTGATGTTCCAGGTATCTGCTGCATATTCTCAGTGGGAAGCAGATCAAGTTGTCTGGAATTTAGCGACTTTGGTCTCAGCGGAGACCGAAAAGGCAAATTCACGAGAATTCGGATTGACTGAATTTGAAAGACCTGAACTTCCGGAATATACCGAACCGTCTCATAAATACAGTTTTTTCCGTGGGAATTACTAAAGGAGAAGAACGATATCATAGCGAGCGATAAGCTCATGAAGCAACAGGCTGAATCTCATCTTGAATACGCGAACAGCGTTCTTAATAAATACAATCACCGCAATATATGAGATAGGTGCTATCCCATATATTCCGTGGGATAGCACCTATCTTCTTGTTCTTTAGAATCGCTTTAATCTGGTCAGGTCTGTCAGCCCGGCCGTGACTGCCAACGGCAGATTGGTCGAGTTCAACCGCATACTCCCTGATACGTTCGGCGTCGTCGAGATTGACCGGCCCGAAAGCTCGACGAATACCGCCGCACCATCTCCTGATCATTCCTGCAGGTGACATTATCATAGCCGGTCGGGGAATGAGGGGATTGCCGATTGCCCGGGCACATCCCAGGTGGGATTGTCTTGCGTAACTGGCTGGGATAAACCTTCCGATGATGGTGCGGGTTGTTGGTTCGATGATTGAGGATCCGAGCCCGGCTGTGTGGAATCATCCGAACAGTCTGTATCGGATACATCTTCATCTTCATCCTCTACAGTCGTCATGGAATCCCGAACGATTTGCATGACCTCGTTGAGATCTTGAATGGTTCCGTTATAGGCATCAAGATTCTGACGGTCGTGCATCATGAGTCGTGCATGGGCGATCTGCTCGTTGAGCCGTACGCGGGTGTTGCCGTCTCTGACCTTGTTCTCGGATTCTTTGTAGAGCCTATCGGCGTCTTCAATGGTTTGGCTCGGTATGTTCTGTGCGTTGTCGATCTGTTGTTGTTTCTGTGACGCCTTGATCGTGCCAACTGTGTCATGCAGGTTCCTGATCTGGGCTCTGAGCTGGTTATTCTCTCTCTCCCTATTTCTGCACGATTGCGATCGAGACGGTCGGCCGTCAGACTCGGATCGCGATTCTCCGTTGAGGCCGATGGCTGATATTGCATGATTTTGCTGAGCAGTCCCAAAGACTTGGGATCCTGCACGTCTTTATCCTGGAGCTTCGCATATGGTTCCGCCTGTTTCAACGCTTTGTTCCATGCAATCCGCACTATGCCGGTTTGTTTGATTGCTTGATTGCATGACGTGAGCGCCTCCTGATGGTCATAGTTCTTCTTCGCCATGACAAGGCCTGCGGCTGATCCCGTTACGATGGCCAGAATGAGCATGATGCCGGCGATGCGGATAAAAGGGATATGCCAATGAACGGCTACCTCATCCGCGTCGTCGGCAGATAATTCCGCCAAGGACGCATCATCCTCGGCATGTTCTCCGATCCCCATCGGTGTGTCTATCGTTGATCCCGTCTGCTTGTCAGACTCGGAGACGGGAGTGTCATTGTTCCGCGCATCACGAGGCGGCTCATCGTCGATGATGGGTGTGATGGGCAGCAGCCGATGTTTGGGTTTCCTGTCTACCAACGGTTCCGGTGGCGTCCCAGCGGTTTCAGGGTCTGCAATGGCATGCGCAGGCTGTGCGACAGGTATCCGGTTGCCGTCTTGATCCTCCTCGCCACGTAATCGACGCCGCAGTGTCCCTGGGTGATGCGAGCCCTTGTTCGATGTTCTCCTCCGGGCAGATGCGGCCGGAAGGAAGGGTGACGGGGACGGTGGGCACTTCGTCCGTCGGGTTGCAGCGAGCGAGTCCTCGTTTCATGCCCCATTGGTAGAAGACCTTGACGCAGCTGCGCACTCCGCGTCTGCCTTCGGTTCCCATGCCGGCAAGATAAAATATGAGGTCGTCTTCGGTCACGTCCGTGATGCTCTTGTTCACGATTTTGGAGAAACGGACGATTTGATACCATCGGGTTCTCAAGGTCTCTTCCGTACGGCTGAAGCTCTTCGGAAAACCAGGTGCATCGAGAAGAATTGTCGAGACACGCCGATTTGAAGGACAAGCAAAGCAGGTGTATTCTCTACTCCTGTTGCAAAAAGCCCTACGGCTGCAAGCCAGAATCGTATATCGGACGGTCACTGGTTCAAGCCCAGTCGCAGGAGCTCACCTGAACGGGTAACTCCGGACGGGATGAAAATTGAATATTCCTGCGTAGCTCAGTTGGCAGAGCATCCGACTGTTAATCGGACGGTCACTGGTTCAAGCCCAGTCGCAGGAGCTCACCTGAACGGGTAACTCCGGACGGGATGAAAATTGAATATTCCTGCGTAGCTCAGTTGGCAGAGCATCCGACTGTTAATCGGACGGTCACTGGTTCAAGCCCAGTCGCAGGAGCCATCGAAAGCCTCGGTTCTCCGAGGCTTTTTTATTTTCATTGCATTGGTGACCAGACACGACACCCCATCATCAACCGGGAAATCCATGGCGAAGACCTCACCACTACTCACATCAGGCAGACAGGTCACTGTCAATTCACCGATGAGAGGCGCGGTATTTCCCAGTATCAGTTTGGGAATACCGCGCAAATCCTACATCGAGACCTTGGTCAGGGGCATGGCGGAGTCGATCGGGAAGTCGGGGGCGCTGGGGGCCACGCCGGCTTCGACCAGGTTCACGCCGAGCATGGCGACCATGGCACCGTTGTCGGTGCAGAGCTTGATTTGCGGGATACGGACGTCGACGCCGTAGTTCTCGCCGAATTCGAGCAGTTTGGCGCGCAGCTGCGAGTTGGCGGAGAAGCCGCCGCCCACGATCAGCGTGTTGGAATCGTACTGCCGGCAGCCGCGCATGGCCTTACGGGCTAGCACGGTGGCCACGGAGTCGGCCAGGGATGCGCACACGTCGTCCACCGGAATCTCATGGCCGGCGGCCTGCTCGCTTTCCACCCAACGGGCCACGGCGGTCTTGACACCGGAGAAACTGAAATCATACGGGTGCGCGGCACCGGCCTTGCCTTGGGTCAGACCCATCGGCACCTTGATGGCATGCGGGTCGCCGTTGCGTCCATGGCGGTCGATGTGCGGGCCGCCCGGATACGGGAAGCCGAGCAGACGGGCGACTTTGTCGAAGCACTCCCCCGCCGCGTCATCCAGCGTGGTGCCCACCACATCGATCTTGCGCGGCATGTCCTCCACATGCAGCAGCGAGGTGTGGCCGCCGGAGACAATCAGAGCCAGCGTGTCCTTGGGGAACGGGCCGAACTGCAGCTGAGTGACGGCGATGTGCCCGATCACATGGTTGATGCCGTAAATCGGCTTGTTCGCAGCCCAGGCCAGCGCCTTGGCGCCGGACACGCCCACGGCCAGGCAACCGGCCAGTCCAGGACCGGCGGACACGGCGATGGCGTCCACATCCGCCAACGTCATGTTCGCGTCGGCGAGCGCCTTGGACACGCATGGCACGAAGGCCTCAGCGTGCGCACGGGAGGCGATTTCGGGGATCACGCCGCCGTATCGCGCGTGTTCCTCCATGGATGAGGCCACGACGTTGGAGAGCAGTTCGCGGCCGCGTACGATGGCAGCCGCGGTTTCGTCGCAGGTGGATTCAATGCCCAGTACAACCGGTTCGCTCATCGTGCTTCTCCGTTCTTCTCCGTTTGTTTGCCAGTGATGTCTTCAGTGTCCGCCGATGCCGTCTGCGGGGCGGCAAAGCCCACGACCCTAGGTTTCAGGTCCAAGCTCATGGTGTATGCGTCGATGCCTTCAGGCTGGTAGTAGCGTTTGCGCAATCCAATGCGTTCGAATCCGAACCGGTGATACAGGGCCAGCGCAGGGTCGTTATCCACACGCACTTCGAGCAGCATGCGCGAGGCGCCCTGACGCTTCGCCTCGTCGACCAGTGCCTGAAGCAACGCAGCGGCGATGCCTTGCCGCTGGTATGCCTTGCCCACGCCGATGGTCATGAGCTCGGCGTCCTCGCCGTCATACCAGAAGCCGGCGTAGCCGCGGACAACCGCCTGTTCCACCTCTCCCAGCACATCCAGCAGATACGTGCGGGCCGGTGCGTCCAGTTCCTCTCGCACCATGTTCGCATTCCATGCGCCGAGGCCGAACAGTTCGCCTTCCAACTGTGCGATGGAGCAAACCGCAAGATCACGACTTACGGCAGTGATGTCAACAATCATCGGGCCACAACCCACTTCACGCCTTATCGGCACCGGCATGGCCGAGCACGTGCTTCAGCGGATTCGGCACTTCGGCGTCCGGACGGCGCAGGTACAACGGTTCGACCGGCGTATCGGGATTACGGTTGGCAACCAGTTCCGCATCAGTGGCAAAGATAGCGAGACCTTGCTCCCCTCGGTCCAATACGGATTCATCGGTGATGTCGCCAAGCTGCTCGATTGCACCCAGCGCATCCGCATATTTGCGGGCCCCATGACCCACAACATCCACGACCACATCCACATTGCTGTCTTCTGGCATAAGTCCGTCGCGGTACGTATGAACGGCATCATTCACGCGCTGCGCGATGGATTCAGGGTAATCGATATCCATGTCAATCAGAGCCGTCGCCACGGTTTCGCCATCGGGATCGCCAACGAGCGGGTCCGAGTACAACGCAAAATAGAGTTGCTTGCGGCGTGCGTCGTTTACGGCAAGAGTGAGCACATGGCATTTATGAGTATCGCCGAGAGTGCCGGCTTTGCCACGGCGAATAAGATTCCATTGCACCTGAGGCTCAAGAACATTATGGCCGATAAGCGTCGCTCCCGTTGCGAAAGCCAGTGCCTTGGCCGTAACGATACCGGCACGCAGACCAGTAAAGGGGGCTGGACCGGTACCCACAATGACTGTTGCAATGTGAGATGCTGGGAACCCGGCCTCCTCGACCGCGCGCGCAATATTGACCTGCAGTTTCTCCACATGGGTGCGCGAATCGGTCTCTACAATGGGCTCGCGCCCCACAATGCCGACCGTCGAGCCGAATGAGGTGTCAATCACCAACGTGCAACCCATGAATCCTCCTAGTCGTAAAGCCTCTAGAGAGTGTACATCGAGGAGTCTATAGGCGCATGGCTTACTGCAGATCGAACGCGGCCCATCGCTTGCCGACTGGGACGAATGCGACGGTACGAGTGCCGTTGCTGGTGAGTTCGCCGTCTGATCCAGCGGATGCGGCATCGGAGGAATCGAGAGGTCGATCGATATGGATTTCAAGTCGTTCTGGCGCCAAGGCGGTGGCCATTTGTTCGCCCCACTCCATAAGCACCACCGTGTTCTCGCCGGGGTCTTCAAGTTCTTCGTCCAATCCCAGCGATTCCAGCTCGTCCAACAAACGCCCGATGGCGTCCTGCCCCGGCGCATAGGCTGAGCCGCCCAGACGGTAGGCATCCACATGCACCAGATGAGACGGAGTGCCGTCGGCGAAATGCCCGTCGAGTTCGCGGGCAATGGTGAATGTAGGAGACACGATGGGTTCGGTAATGCCCAGCCCCGCCCCGAAGCCCTGGGCGAATGTGGTTTTGCCGGCACCAAGTGGGCCCGAGAGCAGCAATACATCGCCGCCGTGTACCATTCCGGCCACACGACGGCCGAGCTCCTGCATGGCCTCGCTGGTGGGAGCCGCAATAGTGTGTTCGCTCATAAATACCCCTTTATCGACTTTTACCGACCTTTATGACTGATGTCTTCAACGCAGCGTTCCAGCGCATATACCGGGTCGCCACCGTTTGTTTTGCTTTGCTCATCCGCCCAGGCGAGCATACGGATGCAATGCGCGAGTCCTGCCGAAGTCCAGCCGCCAAGTTGGCGCATCGCATTCTTCAGCACCCACGGATTGGTTTTCGCTTCGGCCTGGGAAATCGTGCCGGCCCGTACCGCCGAGGCTTTGGCAATGGTACGGAGCTTCATGGCCAACGCGCCGATCAGCGCGATGGGATCGGTTCCTTGTTCCACAGCTGCACGCATCATGACGATGGCTTCTGCGGTTTTGCCTTCCACGGCCTTGTCTGCCACGGCAAAACCGGTGACCTGCGGATTGGCGGTCAAATACTGGTTGACACGGTCGAGGCCCATCGGATTATCGTCAAAGTCGAAACACAGTTGCTCGCACATGGCGGCGAGTTCGCCGGTTTTGCCGCCGAGTACGGATACCAGCTGCTGTGCGGCCATCGGTTCGACTCTACGACCACGTTTCTCGAATTCTCCGAGCACGAAATTGAGCTGTGCATCCGGTTTCTTCAAATCCGGCACATCCTCTTTGCGAGCGCCGGCTTTCACCAGTTGGTCGATGATTTTGCGCCCTTTGACGCCGCCCTCGTGCTGGCAGATCACCACGCTGGAGCCGTTCGGATCCTTGGCGGCCTGCTTGGTGTACGCCACCAGAGCTTCGGCGAGCTTGTCGTCGGCATTCTGCAGGTTGACGAGTTTGACCACGGCAACGTCGGAAAGCAACGATGGGCTGACGGCTTCATCGAAGGCATACTGGTCGGCCGATGTGGCGTCGAGTTCGATGAGGTCGGCGTCGGGCCGCGCCTTCAACGCCTGCGCGCACAGTGCCTTGGTGCGCGCGTCGTTCAAATACGAGTCGCCTCCGGGCACCACGGTTACCGGTGCATTCGCTGCTGTTTTCGCCATGCCACCATCTCGCCACACAGGTTGGACAATGACCTGCCGGCATCACGATTTTGCCGCTGCCGTCAAGATAGTGGTATTCGGCTGGGATTGCGATGGTTGCTGCACCGAATACCGCATTGGCTATTCGGCTTGCCGCCGCGTAAAGAAGCGTCTCGTCTCCTCACACCAGAGACTGAGGCGGACGCGCCAAGCGGAACCGAAGCGCACGCCAGACATTCCAGCCTCATAACGACGGACATGCTGGAGGCAACGGCTGACGAACACCAGTAGCATGCCGATACCGATTTCCGCCGCCACAATCAGCACGGCACCCGTAACGCCGTCTTTCCATGGGATGACGGCCATCGTGCTGCCGCCCAGCCACAACGCCACCCGTTCCATCACCAGCGTGCCCCATGACGATATCCACGCGAATACGCCGGCCAGCCATGGCGTGCACCATGCGCAGGCCAGTGCCATCAATCCCGCCATCGTGGCCAATCCCACGAACGGTGACACCAGCAGGTTCGCCGGCACGGACAGCAACGGCAATTCCGGTTCCATCAACACCTGAATCGGCAGGGTGAACAATTGCGCGGCCACGGTCATCGCCATCATTTCGGCGATGCTGTGCGGCATCGCTCGCTCAAAGGCACCGGCCAGCCGCCCCGCAAACAGCACGATACCCAGTACGGCGGCCGAAGACAAGGCGAATCCGTAGCTGGCCGACATATCCGGGTTCACCGCCAATACACCGATTATCGTCCAGCATAGGGCGCTCAACGCTTGCGTACGCCGTCCCATCGCATACGCCAACGCACCTATCAATCCCATGATGAACGCGCGGGTGACCGAATCACTGGGGAACATCGCCAATGCCAGCAGCGCATATACTCCAGAGACCAGCAACGCCGTCAGCCGCCGATCAAGCAGCATCCACATGCATAACCGACGCACCAGTCCTGCCACCAGTACGAAGTGACCGCCGGATACGGCCATGAGGTGCATGATGCCGGACCGGCGGAACTGATTTTCCAACGTTTGCGCATACGTGCTGTTGACCGGCATCGGACCGGCATCGCCGCCGATATAATCCTGGCCAAGCACACCCATCGTCAATCCCGGCACCAACACACGCCCCTGATCGGACAATTGTTCGGTCACGGTGAAAAACGCCTCCTGCACCTGCGCAATCGCGGCGAGATGCCACGGCGGAGCCCGCACCTGCGCTACCGGCTGTTTTCCTTCCAAGAGCAGCCATAGCGGTATGCGTCCATATCGCGCTTGCTGCAATACGCCCGTCAACAGATAGACCGCGCCTCGACGCAACTGCCCACAATACGATTCATCGGCGTATACGCGCACGGCGACCGTGGAACGTACGTCCGCGCCATCCACAGTGATGCCGCTCAGCCGTATGTCCGTCTGACAATCGTATGTGCGTTGGTCCGAAGCGATCACGGGCGTCGTCACCGTGGCCATGACTTCGTGGTATGAACTGGATTGGCGAGCTTGTGCGGAGGCAGGATCATGCCAGGCAATGGTGTCCGACGCGATTGCCGCCATACTGCCGATGCACGCCACCGCAACGCATACGGTCAATGTTCCCGTCCACCTGATCCGCAGGCGGAAAGACACCACGATCATCGCCGCCACGGCAGCACATGACGCCACTGTTATAGGCAATATTCGTGTGACAGGCCATTCCATGCCGATTATGGTGGCGTCAATGCCAGCTCCGGCATCGGCCTTTGCCTGACCGGTGCCGAGTCCATCAGACATCCTCCATGCGAATAATGCGTGCGCTCCCAGACTCGCCGCCCACATCACTATGGCGATCGGCAGCATCCTCCAATCGCGGCTCCCCTGCTCGCGCAGTATCCGATCCCTGCTCATCCGACCGTCACCTGCCCTCGCATGGTCTCCAACGTCTTGGAGCCGATGCCTTTGACATCCAGCAGCTGATCGACTGATACATACCCGCCAATCGCCGTGCGATGATCAATGATCCGCTGAGCGGTAACCGGCCCAATACCTTTGATGGATTGCAATTCCTCAGCGGTGGCCGTGTTGAGGTTGATGAGACCATGCGTGGAAGCGCCGGCATCGCTGCCGTCCGTCTGCATGTGCGGAGATTGCGTGGTATCCGATTCGGGGTTCGCTGTGGCATCGGAATGCTCCGACTGCTGCGGATCCGTGCGTTTCTCGTCCGTGGTGTTCTGCGATGGCATCGTCTGATCTCCAGCGGAGCCGCCCGTGGTCTGCATGGCGGTCGGTTGAGACAGCATGGCCATATTCATCGACTGCTGGACCAGCAATGCCAAGCTGATGCCAAGGGCGACGATCAGCAGCAATATCACGGCCAAGGCATGCCCAATGGTGAACGACAATCGCGGCTGATCCCGGGTGAGTCTGGCTGATTCGCCGACGGCATCGGCGGAACGTACGCCAATCAGATCCGATAACGCACGTTTGTCACGGGTCGCCTGCCGCAGGCCGCTCTGCGCCCTTTGGGGCGGGTGGCCGGCCGGACGAATCCATGCATGGCCGGGAGGCGGCGGAGGCGTCGTGGGCCGTTCCACTCGCGGTTGGGGCATGGCTTCGCTCTGCCTGCTGAATGCGCGCAAACGGTTGGCGGCATGGTCTGCGCGATGGTTATGAGAAACGCCCATGCATCCACGCTGATGGATTCATGGGCGTTTGTCCAGCTGAAACGGGGTATGTGGTTCTAGCTTATGAAGTTATCCACAATTGAGGTGGGGCGGTTGACGCTCCCCTCAGTCTCGCCACGCGAGCGGCTCCCCTCAAAGAGGGGAGCCTAACCCGCAACAAGTCACTCCGCGGGAACGATGGAGACGATCTTCGGGGCCTTGACGATCACCTTGCGCGGCTCCTTGCCGCCGAGACGGTCGGCGACGGCGGCCAGCGCCTGCCGTTCGAGGTCGGCCGGGTCGATGTCGACCGGCACTTCGAGCTTGGCGCGCACCTTGCCCTTGATCTGCACCACGGCGGTCACGGTATCGTGGCCCACGTAACGCTCGTCGGCCACCGGCCACGGCTCGGCGGACAGGGACTCGGGGTGGCCCAGCTTGCTCCACATCTCCTCGCAGATGTGCGGGGCGATCGGGGCGAGCATCAGGACCAACGGCTCCACGGCGGCACGCGGCACGGCCTTCAGACCGGTCAGATGGTTGTTGAGCACGATGAGCTTGGCGATGGCGGTGTTCGGACGCATGCCCTCCATCTCCGCGGTCACTTCGGCAATCGTGTTGTTGAGCAGCTTCAGGGTCTTCTCATCGGGCGCGTCCTCGGTCACATGGGCCTCGCCGGTGGTCTCGTCCACCACGTTGCGCCACAGACGCTGCAGGAAGCGCATGCCACCGACCACGTTGCGGGTGTTCCACGGGCGGGATTCGTCCAGCGGACCCATGCTCATCTCGTACAGGCGGAAGGTGTCGGCACCATAGTTCTCGTACATGTAGTCCGGGGTCACGATGTTCTTGAGGGACTTGCCCATCTTGCCGAACTCACGGTTGGCATGTTCGCCGTTCCAGGTGAACGTCGGCTCGCCGGAGGCGTCGGCCGGCCCTTCCACGACCTCGTCCGCCGGCACGTACTGGCCGCGGTCGTCGGTATAGGCGTAAGCCTGGATCATGCCCTGGTTGAACAGCTTGTGGAACGGCTCGGCCGAATCCACATAGCCCAGGTCGAAGAGCACCTTGTGCCAGAAACGGGAGTAGAGCAGGTGGAGCACGGCGTGTTCGACTCCGCCGATATACAGGTCCACGCCGCCTTCGTCACCCGAGTACCTGTTGTGGTTCGGACCCATCCAGTAGTCGAACTCGTCCTTCTGCACCATGTGGTCGGCGTCGGTCGGGTCGATGTACCGCATGTAGTACCAGCAGGATCCGGCCCAGTTCGGCATGGTGTTGGTGTCGCGGTAGTAGGTCTTCTTGCCGTCGCCCAAGTCAAGCTCGACCTTGACCCAGTCCTCGTTGCGGCTCAGCGGCGCCTCTGGATTGGATTCGGCGTCCATCGGGTCGAAGGTGCGCGGCTCGTAGTCCGGCACATCGGGCAGGCTGATCGGCAGGGCGGAATCCGGCAGCAGGTGCGGGGTGCCGTCCTCGCCGTACACGATCGGGAAGGGTTCGCCCCAGTAACGCTGGCGGGAGAACAGCCAGTCGCGCAGACGGTAGCTCACGGTGCCCTTGCCCACGCCGGCGGATTCGAGCCAGGCGTTGACCTTGGCGATGGCGTCGTCCACGCGCAGACCGTCGAGCGACAGCGCATCGCCCTTGGCGTACGTGGATTCGACGTGGGAGTTGATCACGATGCCGTCATGGGAAACGAACGGCGCCTTGCCCTCGTAGTTGGCCAAGTCGTCGCCGGAATCCGGCAGAGGCTTGACGGTGTAGATGACCGGCAGACCGAACTTCACGGCAAAGTCGTAATCGCGCTGGTCGCCACCAGGCACGGCCATAATGGCACCGGTGCCGTAGTCCATCAGCACGTAGTCGGCAGTGAACAGCGGGAGCTTCGCGCCGGTGATCGGGTTGGTGGCGTACAGGCCGGTGAACAGACCTGTCTTCTCACCGCCCTCGTCCACGCGGTCCTTGGCGGTCTTGGCTTCGGCGGCGAGCCTGTAGGCCTTCACCGCCTCGACCGGGTTGACATAGCCGCCCTTCCAGTCTTCGGGTACATCGGCCGGCCATTCGGCGGGCACGTTCTCCAGCAGGTGATGTTCCGGGGAAACAACGGCGAACGTGGTGCCGAACAGCGTGTCGGGACGGGTGGTGTAGATTTCCATGTCCTTGTCACCGTCGGCAGTGGCCACGGTGAAGTGCACGGAGGCACCATGGGATTCACCGATCCAGTTGCGCTGCATGAGCTTGACCTTCTCAGGCCAGTTGATGCCGTCAAGGTCGGCGATGAGGCGGTGGCCGTACTTGGTGATGCGCATGGACCACTGGCGTAGCTCACGCTGGAAGACCGGGAAGTTGCCACGCTCGGACTTGCCTTCGGCGGTGACCTCCTCGTTGGCCAGCACGGTGCCCAGACCCGGGCACCAGTTGACCGGGGACTTGGAGATGTAGGCCAGGCGGAAGTCGTTCAAGATATCCTGCTGCTCGGCGGCAGTGAGGTCGGACCACTGCTTGCCATCGGACTCGTGGCCCGGAATGGCCTTTTCGCCGGATTCGAACTTGGCCACGAGCTCGGCGATGGGGCGCGCGGATCCCTTGGAGCCGGACGGGTTGGTGGCCTCCTCGTCGTACCAGGAATCGTAGATGCGCGAGAAGATCCACTGGGTCCAACGCACGTAGCCGGGGTCGATGGTGGCGAACGTACGACGGCTGTCGAAGCTCAGGCCCATGCGGTGCAGCTGGCGGCTCATGTTGGCGATGTTCGCCTCGGTGGTCACGCGAGGATGCTGACCGGTCTGGACCGCGTACTGTTCCGCGGGCAGGCCGAAGGCGTCATAGCCCATGGCGTGCAGGACGTTCTCGCCCTTCATGCGGTGGTAGCGGCTCGTCACGTCGGAGGCCAGGTAGCCCAGCGGGTGGCCGACATGCAAGCCCTTGCCGGACGGGTAGGGGAACATGTCCATGGCGAAGTAGGCGGTGCGGCCTTCGGCGTTACGGCCCTTGCCGTCCTTCAAATCGCCGTTGACGTTGGCGGCCCAGAAGGTGCCTTGCTCGTCCCAAATCTTCTGCCACTTGTTTTCGATGTCCTGCGCCAGTGCGGCGTTGTAGCGGAAGTTGGGCTCTTCGGTTTGCGTGCTCTTCTCGTTGTCACTCATAAATCAGCAAGGTAGCCTCGCAACTGGACACGTCGTCAATCGTTATTCAGCATCCGAGACGATGGCTTTGGGGTCACCGTTCAGCGAAACCGTGAGCTTTGTTTGGCTTGTGAACGTATCCTTGGCGGCCGTCCAGCTGCCATCCTCAACCATGTCTTCCAATGCTTCCGCGATTTTCTGCGCCAATTGGCTGATGCCTTGACTCACGGCGATGCCATAACTGACCTCGCCCTTGTCCGCAATCACGTCCATATACTGGGGCCCGTTGGCCGCTTGAAGACCGGAAAGCACCGCCATATCGGAGGCTATGGCATCCGCCGACCCTACTTGCACGGCCGTGACGCACTGCGCATAACTGCTACGCTCCTGAATCCGAGCCTGCGGGTGGTTGCCGCGGAAGATGCCGACTGTCTCGTCACCTTTCACTGCGCACACCGTGCCGTCGCCTACGTCGCCCACCGAACCTGCGTCATTGGTGAATCGGCCACGCTCATCCGACCTGACCAGCAAACCGACGCTGGTCGTGAGGTATGGTCCGGCAAAATCAACGATCGCGCTGGATCCATCGGTGATAGGCCAAGAGGCGACGACCATGTCGACCTGTCCATTGTCCAGCATGGAGCGCCGGTTTTCGGGGCGAACCTGCTTGAAGACGATCTGCTTGTTCGCATAGCCGAGTTTGGCGGCCACGTATTTGGCGATGGTGATGTCGAAGCCCTGGTATGTGCCGTCATGCCATGCTCCCACCGATGGTTCATCGGCTGCGACCCCAATGGCGATGGTGGGCCCCTCCGGCGCTCCGGAGACGGTGGTGACTTGAATTTGGCCGCAACCGGCCAGACCAGATAATGGCAATATCATGCCAAAGGCCGCGGCGAATCCTGCCATCAGCCGGGAGCGAAATCCGCGCCGCATCGGGCGGCGAGCGCGGAGCATGCTACGGCTGGCGAACGATGACCAATGGTGCATAACCGTCAAACGCCTTACTTGAACATGCGCGAACGGGTGAGGAACCAGGCGACCACGGCGGAAAGCACCATGGAGATCACGATGATGAGCAGGAAGCCCCACGGCTTGTCAGTGAACGGCATACCCATCATGCCGCCATCGAAGTTCATGCCGTACATCGAGAAGATCAGGGTCGGGATGGACAGTGTAATGGAGATGATGGTGAAGATGCGCATCACGTTGTTCAGGTTGTTGGACACGATCGAGGCGAAGGCGTCGGTCATGTTCGCAAGAACGCCGCTGTAGATGTTGGCCATCTCGATAGCCTGCTTGTTTTCGGTGATGACGTCGTCGAGCAGGTCCTCGTCGTCCGGGTATTGCTTGATGCGTTGCAGGGTGGTGAGCTTCTCCATCACGATTTCGTTCGATTTCAGCGATGTGGTGAAATACACCAAAGTCTTGCTCAGCTCCATGAGCATCACGATCTCGCGGTTCTGCATGGAGTGGCGCAGCTTCAGTTCAAGCTTGTCGCTTTCGCGGTCGATGATGCGCAGGTAACGCAGGTACATCGTGGCGTTGCGGTACAGGATCTGCAGGATGAAGCGCGAACGCATGAAGGTGTTGAAGCCTCGGATCGTGCCTTCCATGAATGGGTGGAGCACGGGCGTGTCCTGCATGCAGACGGTGATGATGAGGTTTTCGGTGACGATGATCGACAACGGGATGGTCTCGTACCAGTCGCGTCCGCCGCGCTCCTCCACGGTGGGGATGTCGACGATGATCATCGTGTAGTCGTCCTCGACGTCCACGCGAGAACGTTCCTCGTCATCCAGGGGCGCGCGCAGGTCGGCCAGGTCGATGCCGGTCTGCGAGGCGACGGTGGCGAGCTCCACATCAGTGGGTTCGCTCAAACATAACCAGGAGCCGTTTTCCGGTTTCTCGATCTGCTCCACCTGGCCATTGATTGAGCTGAAGATTCTCAGCATGTCGCCTCACCCGCCTTCCGCGCTTTCCTACTGTTCTATCGCTGTACGGTTCCAAACCGCAATCAGTCTAGACCCACCGTTCGAATTTGCGAGCGGGGTTTCGCATAGCGACCGTCACCAGACGATTGGCTGCCAACTTGGCATGTGCGGTCCGCGCAGATCGGTCGGCCCGTTCTCCCAGTCGGCGCTGTCGGCGATGGCGGGAGCCTTGTTGTATTCCTCCAACTCCCACAGGGGCTGTGCGGCGGGGATGCCGTTGACGCTGTGGCGCACTTTGAGCCGGCACCAACAGGCGTTGCGCATGCCGCCGAGTGCGTTCATGCCGTCCGGGTCGAGTTCGAGCAGGTTGGAGATGGTGGCGGTAATCCATGAGCCATGGGTGACGAGCATCAGCGTGGTGGGCATGCTGTCTGAATAGGCGGAGTCGATGACCAGTGCGCGCACGGCATCGGCACCTCGCTGGCCCACGGCGGCACGGCTTTCCACACCATGCTTGGTTTCGCCCCCAGTGTGCTGTTTCCAAGAGGCGTAGTCGTCGGCTGCCACGGCTTTGATTTCGGCGCGGGTCATGCCTTCCCACTCGCCGAAGCTGCGTTCACGCAGTCGTTGGTCACAGGTGACCGGCAATCCCAAAATATCGGCGAAGGCGTGTGCGGTCTGTTGGGCACGGAACAGGTCGGAGGTCATCACCACCATGCGCCGGCCGGCGGCGGGAGCCTCCTCGAACTGTCGCGTATCAGTGCGTTCGGCGGCGTCAGGACCGGGCTGGGCGATGGCTTCGGGATGCTCGGCAAGTCGGTTCACCTTGGCCCAGTAATACCGTGAAGCGAGCGCGAATCCGGTCTGGTCGACCTGCCACTGGCCTACGATGTCGAGCGGCACATCGATCTGGCCTTGCAAGCGATGTTCGAGATTGTATTGCGTACGGCCATGACGCAGCATCATCACTTCATCGATCATCGGTTTTCGCCACCTCGTTCTCTTGCGGTTTGCCATACTCATCTCAGCACAACCCCTAGAATGGCGGCATGGAGATTTCTGAGTCGACCTGGGCGTTCATCGCCAAACACCGCCGTGAAGATGTGCGTGATGTGGCCTTGCACGCCAAACATGATGACGACGTGGATGTGCCGTTCGCGCTGGAGCAGATTGCCGGCTGGCAGCGCGCTTCGCTCAAGCTACCTGACTGGGCGTCCCATGATGGGCTGATTTTCCCGCCGCAAGTCCCAATGGAACAATGTTCCAGCCAGTTCACGGCTCAATACAAAGCCCGGTTAGCACAGCGATTGTTGGCCAAGGAAGCAGTCGACGACGATTCCCCGACATCCCTAGTCGATCTGACCGGCGGTTTCGGCGTCGACTTTTCTTACATGTCCCGAGTGTTCAATCGTGCCATATATGTGGAACAACAATCCACTTTATGTGATATCGCTCGCCATAATTTCCCAATACTCGGCCTTGGCCACGCCGAAATCATCAATGTTGATTCAACAGCAGTGCTTGATACGCTTGGCCGAGCCTCCATGATCTTCCTCGATCCGGCCCGCCGTGACGATCATGGCGCGCGTACCTACGCGATTGCCGATTGCACGCCGGATGTGCTGACCCTGAAGGATACGCTGCTGGACAAGGCACCGACGGTCATGGTCAAGCTCTCCCCCATGCTCGACTGGCATAAGACCATTACGGATTTCGCCGGCGCGGTGCACGAGGTGCATATCGTCTCCACCGGTAATGAATGCAAGGAATTGTTGCTGGTGTTGGGGCGCGGCCGTTGCGCCTCACCGCTCGTGGTATGCGTCAATGACGGGCAGGTGCTGTCGTACAAGGCCGGCGATAACAGCGACAATCAAACCCCTATCAGCGATTCTGCCTTAGTTGCATGCAATACCTGTAATACCGAGGATCTCCCGGCTGAGGAAAGCGCGAACGGCTTCGATTCCTCGCCTTGGAAGTACCTTTACGAACCCAACGCCTCAATCATGAAGGCCGGGTGCTTTGATGTTCTCGAACAGCGCTTCGCCGTGCATCACATCAGCCCGAATAGCCACCTGTTCGTGGCGGCCGAACCTATTTCCGATTTTCCAGGCAGATCATTCGTCATCGAATCCATCGCCACCATGAACAAGAGAGAACTGAAGCAGCTATTGGCCGGTCTCACGCACGCCAACATCTCCGTACGCAATTTCCCCCTAACCGTGGCCCAGCTACGCAAAAAACTCAAACTCAAGGACGGCGGCAACACCTACCTCTTCGCCACCACCGACGCCCAAGGCCGTCACCTAGTACTGCGCACTAAAAAGCGAAAAAGTGGCTCCCTCTGACGAGGAAGCCACCAATACGTCAGCTAATCAGTCCTTGGCGATGGTCTTGCCGGCGGTCGGGCCGGAGGCAAGGTTCTGGATTTCGGTGACTTCGAGAACCGGAATCACGGCCGGCTTCTTGGTGCCCTTTTCCTCGGCGACCTTGACCTGCTCGTTGTAGATGTCGTCGTCAACGTGCAGCACCACGTTGCCGCGGAAGCGGTAGCCCTGCTTCTTCTCGAGGTTGGCGAAGGCGATGACCAGCGGAGAGCCGTTCTTGAGGTTCTCGTAGTGCTGGCCGGCGGTGCGCTCATGGTAGGCGATGTGCGTGTCGTCCAGAACGAACAGAGACATCTTCGGGCCGAGGTCCAGTTCGCCGTCCTTGGAGACGGTGGTGATCCAGCCGAGGTTGTTCTCGATGAATTCCTTGATCTGCGGTGTGATGACTGCCATGTCGAATCCTTTCAAGATTGTTGCGGAACCATGTCTGTTCCTTTCTAGAATACCGGTTTCGCGCGCGACCGGCCCGGGCGCTCACTGTGAGTATCCTCACCTTCACATGGTTTTCATCGCGCTTCCGCCCGCCGGCGGCAATACGGGACGATACGCGCCCGACACCCGCCGACCGGTCGGTTTTGGCCGGTAGTCCCCGTAATCTGTGAGCCAAGAGAGCCACAAGTTTTTCCAACCGTCCAGAGGTGCACCATGGGTTTGGTCGATCGTTGCAACAAGTTGCGCAGCCACTGGTCACGCAGCTTTCCCCCGAATCTCGCCAGACTCATGCTGCTGTGCTGCGCCGCGTTGTGGGGAGGCAGCTATCTGCTCGCCAAAATCGCCATGGAGGCGATTTCGCCCCAATGGCTGATGGGGCTGCGCATGACCGGTGCCTGCCTGTGCATGCTGGCGTTGTTCCATAGGCATATCGTGCCGTATCTGACGCCGAAGATCATCGTGCCGGCACTGGTGGCGGGCCTGACCTATTGGGGTACGATGGTCACCCAGACCGTCGGGTTGCGGACCATCGAACCCGGGCGCAGCGCGTTTCTGACGGCGGCCTATTGCGTCCTCACCCCGTTCGCCACATGGATCGTCTCGAGGATTCGGCCGAAGGCCATCAACCTGGTCGCCGGCGTGATCTGTCTGGCCGGCGTCGGCTTCGTCTCGTTGAAGCCGGGCGGTTCGTTGTCGCTGGGCGCCGGCGACTGGCTGACCATCGCCACCGCGGTCATCTTCTCGTTCAACCTGACTTTCCTGGGCATCTATACCAAACGGTTCGACCCGATCGCCGTCACCTTCGTGCAGTTCGGCGTCGCCGGCGTATTGTTCATCGCAGGAGCGACGTTCACCGAACCCGCGCCGAACGCCGGTTGGCTGGCGCCCTCGGTGGTGGCCAGCGTGCTCTACCTGTTCCTCGGCGCCACGATGAGCGCCCAGATCATGCAGAACATCGGTCTGGCCCACGTGCCCGCCTCGCAGGCCTCGATCATCATGTGCACGGAGAGTCTGTTCGCCATCACGTTTTCCGCTTTGTTCTGGGGCGAGAGGATCATGTGGAGCTCACTGGTGGGTTTCGCTTTGATTTTCGCCGCCGTACTGATGTCGGTGATCAGACCGACCGGGCAGTCGCTGCATCGTAATTGACGATGTCCCGCGGCCTGCGGCGACGCGAAACGCACGTGTGTGCGCCGCAGGGCGTGTCCGACCTGCACGAAGACCGATTTTGAAGGTCTCGTGTAGGCCTCGCCCCGCTTCCATCGAGTCTCAGGCAACCTGTCAGCCCGACACCCTACGGTCGTGCATTGTGAAGAAGTTTTTTGAAGGAATCTCCCTCTCATCCATCGTGGCGGGCACCCTTGCCGCCGTCACCTCGTTCCTGCTCGCATCGAAGATCGGCATCGGCGGTTCGGTGATCGGAGCGGCGGCCAGTTACGTCGTCTCCGCCGTGGCCACCAAGATCTACCAGAACGTGCTCACCGCCTCCGGCGAAAAACTCCAATCGGCCTCGTCCTCCGGCAACGGGATCACGAAGGACGCCGAGAACGGCGATGCCGATGGCGGCACCCCCCGAACGGCCGGCAGCCGGACCGACGTTCGAGACGAGCCCGATACGGCGACGGGCGTGACCGCCGATGATGCTTCCTCCACACACAGACCGCGTGAAATCGTGTTCAGCCGGGCGAACGGCAGGACGTACTCGGTCGATGAGCTGCGCAAGTCCCGCTTCCGCGCTTCGAAGCACACCGCCATGATCGTCACCTTGGTGTCCGGCCTGCTCGCCGTGGCGGTGACGGCCGGCGTCGTGATGCTGGCCACGCAGGGACGCGGCACGGACAATCTCGTATCCCCCACCACGACCACGCCCGCGCGCAACGACACCGGCACGCGAACGGGCACCCCCGATCAGAACAACGCTCTGCCCCAGACGGGCACCGGCGATGATTCGAAGGGAACCAGCAAGGATTCGAAAACCGACGCCCCCTCCACCGACCTCGACGCCAACGGCACCTCGGGTTCGAACGGCGCCGGCACCTCGGATTCGAAAACCGACGGCACCGCCAACGGTTCGAACGGCACCGGCACCTCAAAGAATCCGACCACCGAGGACCCGACCAGCCAAGGCACCGGCGGCAGCCAGACCGGTTCGACCGGCGCCGGCACCGGCTCGACGCAAAAAGATCCATCGGGATCGACTTCAACCAGTACCGGCACCAGCGGCACCAGCGGATCGCCGGCCACCGGCCCAGACGCCGGAGCCGGCAGCACGGGCAAATAGCGCATGCGGAAAGCCCGGCGACCGCGACGTCAGTCGACGGCTAAGTTGAATCCGGGACCACCATGCCGAATATCGCTTGGAGATATGATAAGGGAATGACGCATGAGTCGTTCCCTTATCGTGGTAGTCGTATCGTGACCCTGGCGCCTTTGGTTTCTGCGGAATTACTGAGGAGCAGTTCTCCTCTATGCTGTTTTATGATGACGTCAACGATATATAGGCCCATCCCATAATGCAGTTCGGAGCCTCTGCTCTGGTCTGCCATATAGAAACGCTCTTTCGCGTGCTTCAATGCCTCTTGCGGAAAACCACAGCCACAGTCCGTAATGCAGACATTCAAGTGATCACCCTGGCCATCCGCATCCATATATAGCGGAGAGTCTACGGGCGAGTGCTCTACGGCATTTGAAACCACATTCATCAATGCCCGCTCCAACAATACTCCATCCCCAGTTATATGTTTCGGAAGAGCGTGCTGCGTCTGCTGAATCACAATACCTTTATCTTTGCAGATGATTTCAGCTTGAGATATGACATGTCTCCAGAACTCCGGGAAGCATATGTCTTCCATCTGCAATTGATATCCGCAGGATGCTCGGGATATATCAATCATCATCTTTATGTACCGTCTCATCTGCTCAGAGCTTCTCATCGCATACGACAGATAGAGCTTTTGTTCTTCGTCAAGCGTCGTTTCATCCAACAGGTCGATGTTCCCCTGCATAACAGTCAATGGAGTCTTCAGATCATGGGCCAAGGATGCGATCTGCTCTCTCTGCGCTTGTTCACTTCGCCACTGCTGTTCCAATGACTCTTTCAAACTGTTTCGCATACTATCAAAAGATGAAACCACGTTTTCAAATTCAAGTATTCGAGAATGCCTGATAGCGAAATCTAAGTTGTGATTTTCAATCTCTTTAGTGGCTTCTAATATAGGCGTCAATTCTTTTCTCAGCTCTCTGGCGAAATGAACCGTCAAGTAGACGCATAAGCCTAAGCTGTTAGCGATGATCAAAGCGATCAGCAGTATCTCCGGAGACGGTAGGTACTTGTTGCACTGTGCATTGAGATACTGAGAACCTATGACGTACTGCAGAACAATGTACCCATCATCTCGAGTGATGAAGATGAACTGTGTTCTACCGCCTGCATCTATGAGACCCGTCTCGGCAAACGCCAGAGCCTTCTCTTTCCCTTCTTCGTTCATATTCGTATCTATGGATCCATAGTTTCTATCCAACCGAAGGTATTTAATCCCAATGGGCAGATACACGTCTGATACATCTGGCGTTGCGGTGAGTATCGGCACCAGATTTTTCGCTTGCCGTTCGGCATTATCCGCAAACGTTACAAGCCCCATGCTGGAGGCGAACATCATGCAGGCAAAGGGGATGACTACGGACATACACAGTCCGCAAAGCAGACATACAAGAAATCTATAAAAAGTTCTTGTAAGCGTCGTCTTCATCTTTGTTCCCATTTATAGCCTATCCCCCAGACCGTTACGATTGGTTGAACACCGGCCTCCTCGAACTTCGACCTTATGTTTTTTATATGCGTCGAAATTGTAGAACCATCGCCATACCCATAGAAGGGAAAAACGGCTTCGTATATTTGTTTCTTTGAAAAAACTTGCCCTCTGTTGCCGGCAAGATATTCGCAGATCAGATATTCGCTTTTCGTCAAAGGTACAGGTATATTATCCACCAGCAGTTCTTTTGCGGATAGATCAATCTTTATCCGATCAAACGTAAGCGACACATGTCGTTCTCTCTGTTCACGGCGTAGATGCGCATGTACTCTCGCACGTAATTCCGCAATACGAAATGGTTTTGTCAGATAGTCATCCGCTCCTAGTCCAAGACCGGATGTAATGTCTCTCTCCATTGTCTTAGCGGTCAGAAAGAGAATGGGACAGTCCACCAACGAACGTATCTTGCCGCAGTAGGTGAATCCGTCCATATCAGGCATCATGATGTCCAATATAATCAGATCATACCCGTTCAGCCCTTCAAGGGGCACCTGAGCGGCGGACGTATGGATCGTCACTGTATGTCCATCTTTTTCCAGTCCGTTCTTCACAAGTTCCAAGATGGGTCGATCATCATCAATCATCAGGATTGTCGCCATGATACACCTGCTTGCCTCTTCTATTCCATAATTCATATATGCAATAAAAACGGTCATTGGCGCTTTGCAACATAGAAGACGTCATTTATCCGCACCGCAACGGCTTCAGTCCTCTCTCTACTGTTGATTTCATAAACGTCCTTGTACATCCATTGTTCCCGATGCCGTCCGACGGTTTCCCCATACCAGTCAATTTCCCTCAATTCCTCCTTTGACAAAGGAATCTTCGTCTCTGCATCAAATACGACATTTTTAGCAAGAAGATCAATGCGACTTCCTAGTTCACCATCTGACACAGTATCAGAAGTTACTTGATAGACTACGCCATCACAAAGAATCTGGGTCGCATCTCGGGGATTGACCGAGAATCCGCAACTCGTGGATTGTCGCATGTCCTTAAAATCAAACACCCTATCCACGTCTCTGACATCTTCGTCTATGACAGCTTTGTGATACTCGCCATTTATATCCACAATCAGATAGTCGCCGGCATCAGGAGCTGCATACACATTTACGAATGGAAGAACATGGGACTTACCAGGGGCTTTATCCACCAGATCCGATATCTTCGCCAGAGTCTGCAAGGTACCATTCTTGAGATCCTCTTGGAGTATTACCTTTCCCGTCTCGTCTACGGCAACAAGTTGTCGGACATACCCGACCCACGTCCCGAGACCGTTGTTGGAGACCGTATCCTCTAGAATGGTGTAGTCATTTCCCATACAGGAGAACTTCGTCACGTTATCCTTGTTCAAATAACATTGCTCTCCGGGATATTCGCTGTTCCCCTCTTGCAAAGAACAGCCCGTAAGAGATAGACATGCGATACCAGCACAAAGCATCGGCAGCATTTTACTCATATCCCTTTGTCCCTTCCCATCTGTGGAACCACATCAGGCTTACGATGAATAGCACCATTGAAGAGACAAGCATGATCATGAATCCTAGTTGGAGTTCGTATAATCCAGAATAAAACTGTTCCTCATTAACATATCTCAAGACACAATAATCCATAAACCGCACTCCCCAGCCCCACGGAAGGAACTTCCAGATACAGTCTCCAAGTCCCGTAGCCAGCAATGCCGATAATAGGCTTCCTGTAATACCTATACCCATAACTACACTTTTACCTAGAGTGAAACCAGCAAGTATGGAAATAAGATACAGTGGTATTGCAGACAATATCAACATGGTAAGTGGTCGTATATAGAACGAGAATGGAACGATTGAATAAAGCGAAGCAAATGAGAAGACACAAAGCGCCGTTGCGGAAGCTGCCAGAATGATAAGATATGCCAATTTTCCGATATATACTGACATGCGCGAAGGAACCACGCCAAGGATTGATTGAAAATGACCTGCTTCATTTTCAAGTTCGACCGTCATACCTACGACGATAGAGATAACAAGTGGAAAAGCAATTGCCACAACTTCTAAAAAAGTCGTCACAGCTGTCATCCATCCCCAACCTGATATACGAAAATATCCAGCAAAGACACAGGCCCCGATCACAGGGAAGAGAACATGGATCAGAAGTAATGGCGTATGCCTGCTTTTAAGCCATTCCGCTTGAAGACATCTGATAATACCCGACATCAAAGAACCTCCTGCTTGATAAAGGATCTTGCCGTTGACTTCGCAAGGCCATATAGTAGAAACACCGACAGGCACAGTACCGCGATGACCAACAGTAAGGGAGTCGACAGGGCACTTCCTTCTACTGATGCTCCATTCGGCAATATTCCCAATGCGAGAACCATAAGGCGATCAACCCAACTATAAGGGAACAGGAACCAAAGGCCTGTGTCCGCCCCCAATATCCCCAGCGTCAGGCTCATTCCGACATTCAATATGAGAGTGGCGAATACACCCACCTTCTTGGTCAGCCATAAGCATAGCGGTATATTCCATGTACTTGCCAGAATGATGCAGAGCGTTCCGAACAATGCCTGCATCGGTCTGATCGTCATGGGTATGCCGAAGATGCGTTGAATAATGAAACCACCTGCAATATTGCACAACATCAGAATTGCATTGGCGAGTGCCGCATAAAGTATGCAGGTGATTATCTTTGCATACCATACCCGCTCTAGGTCGACAGGTAACGACAATATGGCCCTAAACTGTAATTTGCCGCTATCTCTCTGGATTATCAAGATTGATAATAGCGTCACGCAGCCGGGGTACAAGAACACATACCACCAGTTATATGAATTCTGCTGATACCATATAGGAGCAAGCACATTAAGACATACCGTTAGCATAGGGGCTATCCATGCTATTTTCCTAACGAAAGTACCTTTATGTTTCAGGTATTCAGAGGCTATATAATTGATCATACTATCGTTCTTCCTGTGATTTCCTTACAACCTCGACAAATAGTTCTTCCAAGTTCTGATCCTTATTCATTGGTCCTTCATATCCCAAAACACCATTTGAGATGATACCAATATCGTCAGCAATAAGCTGAACTTCCGATAGAATATGACTGGATAGAATAACAGTAATCCCTTTAGATGAGAAGGAACGGATAAGAGAACGTAGTTCTTGTATGCCGATAGGGTCTAATCCGTTTGTCGGCTCATCCAGGATCAACAATTCGGGACTATTCAACAGAGCGATGGCTATTCCCAAACGTTGTTTCATACCCATTGAGAATTGTCCGGCTCTTTTCCGTCCCGCATCTTGCAGATCCACTATTCTTAGAACTTCACCTATCCGGGTTTTAGGAATATCCAGCAACTTCACACGGACTTCCAAATTCTCCGTTGCGGAAAGATTCTCATACAGTGGAGGAGTTTCAATCAAAGCTCCGATCTGTTCCAGATCTCTTCTGCTCCACTCATGTCCATCAAACAGAATCTTGCCACTGGTAGGACGGAGCATGCCCGTGATCATTTTCAGAGTGGTGGATTTACCGGCGCCATTTGGGCCAAGCAGCCCGTATATCGAACCTCTCCGAACGGTTATAGATACGTTATTCACAGCCCTTTGCTTCTTGAAATCCTTACATAGGTTATTCGTCTGTAGAATTGCTTCCATGTTTGCCAATACCCTTTCCTTGTTTTCAAGGTAGAGAATAAACAGCAAAATTGAAGACTTTTTGAAGATTTCAAGATACCGTGCACCCATCCATCCGCAGCGTTCAACTTGCGATATACGCAAACCGTGGCCACGGGTCAGGGAAGGGCCCGTCCACCGGGTCATCACGAACGTTTCGTTCCATCGAGAACCGGTCAATGGAACGAAACGTTCGTGATCATCCGGCCGACTGCGTGGCGGCGGGAGAAGATGGGGACGGGCGCGTACGGCGAATGCGCCCCAAAGCCAGACCAAGGCAGATGAATGCAACGCCGAACAACGCCACCAGACCAATCGACGACGCCCATGCCACGTAATCCACTCTGGTCACGGCATCAAGCCCGAACGCATTGTCGATGGACGTGCACAACCACCATCCGGGCAGCAGTTTGCCGACCATGTTCTTCGGCCCAAGCAACATCACGGTCAAAGTCTCATGGGGCACCGATACCAATATTATCGGCTCTGAGAACGTCACAGAAATCAAGACATAACTGCACGATGACGAATCATTGAACTCGGACAACTTCACCATCATTTGGTATGGCAACATCTCGACCGTCACCGCCCATGGCGAAAAACAGTCAGGCCAAAGCTACACGTTCGACTGGAAAGAGCCACCCCGAACACCACTTCTCTCAGGTCCCCACAACCGGACAGGCCACACCAAGACATACGCATGGGAATCGTGCGTCCGACACCCGGCCTCAAGCCCATGAGACACCTAAGAGCATGACTACCATTGGTATGTTCCGAAATTGGACGCAAAGCAGGTATTGGTCGTAACTACATGGTAAAGTCGGCCGTGAAAATTGGCGGAGATACGCATACCAGCGGCCTCAAATCAAACTACGCTTACAAAGACGCAAGGAGAGTTTGGTGGGCGGATGAAACATCTTATTATGATTATTATCCATATTGAGCAAAGTAGTTCGAGTATTTAGGGCGGGGCTATTTGTCCCGCCCTAGTTTATAGATCCCTTCAAAGAAGAGGCGTATGCTATGAAAAAGCTTTTAAAGATTTTTATTTTCCTTGAAGTCATACTCTTTGCCTATATTTTTAATACTTCCATTTACAACATTTATGAAAAGAATAACATTGCTGCCAAGAATCTAAAAGGGTACGTCTTAGAGGAAACATCGCCAGAAGTTCTCGATAGGTTTTATACGTTATTTACAAAAGAGTATTCTCATAATAAATTAGAACTTATCAACAATACGCTCACTTCCACAGATAAATCTGTTTATGATCTGTATTGCTTTCCGTTAAATTCTTTTACACAAAAACAGCCTATATCTTCTTCTATCTTATTTCAATATCATGAATTGCAGAAGGAAGATTTTTTAGATAGTGTTGGTGTATTCTATACAGATTTACCAACCGATGCAATCAAAGAGATAGCATCTCGACTGTCCGTCGCGATAAACAACTTTGAAAGCGACTCCATTCCGTACAGTATGGTATTGGAATTGAATCTTGTGAATTTCATAATTTTATTTATTGTAATTCAAATCATATACTGTATTTATACCTCCTATAGTTTGAAAAAAATAGGTATTAAAAAAAGCATGGGCTTTTCTACTATACATATTTTAAAGGAACAAATTACGAATATAATAAAATATTATTCTGTAGTATGCCTAGTATTACTGTTGTTGTTAAATACCTATTACGCATTAACAAACAGGTATGCTTCTTCTTATTTAATAACAATCATGCTATTCTTTATTGGAGTTTTAGCTATAAATATACTTTGTGTTTTAATGACAAGTACTCTAATTAAGTTTGTCTCCTTAGAGGCAATGATAAAAAATAAAACTTTAAATAGCGGCACAAATGTTGTAGTTCAGGCTGTAAAATAGCTTTTTCAGTAATAATCGCCATTACCATTATTTCATTACTAAATCAAGGAAACTCATTTAGACAAAGCCAACAAGCTGTTTTAGACTATAAGTATCTGGATGGATATTATACCGCCAATGGTTTTAATTCCTCGAAGTATGACTATGCGTTAGCAAACACAAACATATTAGAAAACTATTCCAAGCAAGCATCGGAGATGTACAATCATAACCATTCACTACTGTGTGATTTTAAGACAGACGATGGTTCGCAGGCATCACGCCCCTATTATGAACAACAGCTTGCTATCGCAAACAGGAACTATCTGAATGATTTTTCAAATATTAAGCTCAACGGAAAACCATTGGAAGAAGATAAATTCAATGAACCAACCGTATTGGTTCCGCATAAATACAAGAATGATGAACAATCTATTAAAGAATATATCAAGCAAGAATATTTCCGATTGATGAATTACAATCAATTCTATGGAATACCAGGAGAAGAAAGAACTATCGACAAGTTTAATATTGTTTATATCGACGATGCTTCTACGATAAAAGCTAATACAGAAAACGGTTTTTCTGATATAGCCGATCCTATTATCATTGTTGATACAGGCGATTTTGCTGGACTCTACTATCTGGATTCCTTAAATACAAGGTGTCTATTTTTCCAGATGGAATCAAGAGAAGACTTTTCTTCCTTATTGTCAGAATATGGTTTAGAGCAATTAGTTACAGCTGGAACATTACTCACACCTTATTTAATGCAGCTTGAGAATGTGACATTCGTTCTTAAAGCACTCACCATGTTCATGATTGTATTTATAGTGTCTTTACTGTTTATTTTGTATATTTCAAATTATGTGGACATCTTTGTAAATCGAAAGAAATATGCGGCAAAAGAGATTTTGGGATTCTCTCATTCTAGAACACTAAAGAATCGTTATATTCTTTGGGGAATTGGACTCATTATATCAGTCATATTGACTGCTATAAATCATTATTTTGCTTTCATTTTCGTGATCATATTTATTGACTACATATTTTGCGAATTGCTTTATAGAACTTATATCTCAAACACTTTATATGAGATTGAAAAGGGAGCATAATTATGTCATTGATTACATTGAAGAACATCAAGAAACAATATGGAAAAGATCAGGTTCTATTTGAAAATCTGTCTTTGGAAATAGAAAAAGGCGAATTTGTGGGGCTTGTGGGAAAAAGCGGTGCGGGTAAAACGACACTTCTAAATATAATAGGATTGATTACTGATATATCTGCGGGAACAATCACTATTGACGGTCATCAAAATGTGTCCATAAACAGTAAAAGTGCTATGATCTTGAGAAGATACACAATAGGTTATCTGTTTCAGAATTATGGACTTATAGAAGATGAAAGCGTGTTATGGAATTTAAAATTGGCTCTTGAATATAAGAAAATAAAAAAGAAAGAAAAACTCAAACTAATCGATAAGTATCTAAAGCAATTTGAGCTAACTGATATGCTTGACAAGAAAGTATACCAGTTAAGCGGCGGAGAGCAACAGCGAATTGCAATTATCAAGTTGATTTTGCAAGGAAGTCGGATCATATTAGCCGATGAGCCAACTTCCGGACTTGATAAAGAGAATGAATCGATAGTGATGAAGCTTCTGAAAGAATTAAATGAAAATGGCATTACCATAATCATGGTCACACACAACATGAATTTGCTCGATTGTTTTTCCAGAGTTATAAATGTAGAAAACTTCAGATAGTTTGCCTAAAGGGAGATACACGGTCTTACATGCGTGCAATCTCCCTTTGCATCTCGTCATATCAAGACCCATATTCAATCACGATACATTCATGGTGAACCACTTATCATCCAAGCAATGAACAGTCTTTAGATACTGTATTTATGTAGATAATCAGATTCCCTGTATCGGGTTTTGCTTACAGTAGATTTTCCCAACACTCCTGTCCCTTGAAAACTACAAACATTCACCGCCAGTCGCCTGCGCTTCCATCCATCTTTGATTCCTCATGAAGAACGGCATGGACCCATTCCAAATGCTGATCGGTGGATCATCGAGGTGCGTTCCCAGCATAAGAGGCCCCCGCCGCCTTGCGGTCACACGTTGCCTTGCCGGCCTGGACTGCTCCGCGACTCCGATTCAATAGATGCGTCCCACGGCCTTGCCCGTGGCGCCCATCACCCTGCGCAAGCCGAGCGCCCGGCGCAACCAGACGCCGCTCACCAAGGACAAGATAGATCGACTCGTGCCATTGCCCCCCCCCGAATACTACCGGCCCGGCGGGTTCTAGTGATCGTTGCAACACCTGACCTACCGCAAGGAGGGTCAGGTGA
>OBXN01000184.1_pt1 | contig 28430 bp, 27 predicted proteins | sample 1476601 | NCBI WGS metagenome assembly OBXN01 (sample SAMEA2580158, study PRJEB22360) | human gut metagenome | biome: human gut; feature: human-associated habitat; material: faeces | place: Denmark | collected 2008/2010
CTAAACCCGAAAAAAATACATGACTAAACACGAAACACCGACTTGACGAAATACAAGCGTGGAGGCGAAGGTCATGTGGGGCATGGGATGGCGGCAGTTGGCCGCCTCGGCGCTCATGCTCGTTCTGGGAGGCGGCGAGGTCGCCGTGTTCTTCCTGATGCTGGACCAGCCCGACCTGGGCTCGTACTTGTTGTTCGTGGTGTGTCTGCCGCCGGCGTTGTGGGGCTGGTGGCGTCCCAAGGGCCTGAAGCCGGAACGCTATCTGGGCTGCATGCTCCGCCAGCGCTTCGGCAGGAACATCCACACACTGGAGAATCTGGAGCCGGCCAAGTGGCCGGCGAAACCGTCATTGAGGGAACGCGCCCTCCGCAGGGGCGCGGGAAGGAGCAAGCATGGCCGTTGAGAGCAAGGAACGCGAGTATGGCAAGCGTATGAAGAGAAAAGGCGGCGGGTCCGCCAAGGTCGCACGGTCGAGCAGGGAGTTGGTCGCCTATGATTCGATGCTGCCCGGTGGCGTCGCCTATCTGGGGCAGGACCGTTGGAGCGTGACGCTGCGCATCAGCGACATCAGCTATCAGATCGCCTCGCAGGACGTGCAGATGGATGTGGTGGAGCGTTGGGGCCGGTTCCTCAACTCGGTGGGCGAGGGCATGGGCATCCAGGTCACGGTGATGACCCGGACATTGGACCCGGAATCGGCAGGCCAAGGGCTGGCGATGGGCGTCAAGGGCGATGGCCTGGATGCGTTGCGAGAGGATTTCGACCGTCATGTGCGCCGCAAGCTGTCGGGCCAGTCGAGCGGCACCGTGTGCGACAAGTACCTGACGCTGACCCTTGCGGAGCAGGACGGCCAGCGGGCCGTGGCCACGCTCAACCGAGCGGCCTTGCGGGCCATCGCGCAATTGCGTTCCGTGGGCGGCTGCCGAGGCTCCAAACTCAACCGCGCGGAACGGCTCAAGGTGCTGCACCGGGTGCTGCGCCCCGGCGTGCGTTTCACATTCGACGAGGATGCGTTCTCCCGGTCGCGCGGCCTGTGCACGAAGGACTGCGTGGCCCCGTATGCCATCGACACGGGCGACCGGCGTCGGGTCAAGCTGTGCTCGGGCACGCGCGAGACGTGGCATCAATGCCTGATGATGCGCGATTTCCCCGAGTGGCTTTCCGACCAGCTGGTCGCCTCCCTGACGGACATCAAGGCAGACATCATCGTGAGCGTGCATCTGCGGCCCCATGCGAAGGCCGAGGGGTTGCGGCTGGTGAACCGCAAGATCGCGGAGATGGACATGCAGGCCATCGACGAGAGACGCAGGAACCGCCGCCAGCATCTGCCCGAGGACCTACTGCCGCACGATCTGGAGGAAAGCATGGGGCAGGCCAGCGAATTGCGCCGTGACCTGGAGCATAACGGCGACCGGCTCATGGACACGCTCATGGTCATCGACGTAGCCGCCGACACTCCCGAACGGTTGGCGCAGGTCGTGCGCGAGGTGGAGGCCACGGTGGACGGCCAGTCATGCGTGGCCGAATCCCTGACCTACATGCAGGTCGAGGGATTGAACGCGGCGCTGCCCCTGGGAAATCCCCTGCCGCCGATGAGACGGACCCTGACCACGTCCAGCGCCTCGATACTCGTTCCTTTCACCAGTCAGGAGCTGTGCCAGCCGGGCGGCGTGTTCCACGGCGTCAACGCCAGGAGCGGCAACCCGCTGGTCATCGACCGCACCCTGGGCATGAACGGCAACGGGTTCATCCTGGGAACCACGGGAAGCGGCAAGAGCCAGGCCGCCAAGAGCGAGATCACGCAGACGTTCCTGCTGCGCGAGCAGGACGATCTGATCGTCATCGACCCCGAGCATGAGTTCACGCCCCTGTGCGACAGGCTCGGCGGCCAGCACATCGAGATCGGCGAACGCTCCTCCAATCACATCAACGCGCTCGACATCGAGTACGCGGACGATTCCGAGGGCGATCCCATCCGGGGCAAAAGCGCGAGCGTGCTGAACATGGTCGAGGCTCTGATCGGCGGCGCGGACGGCATCGACAAGGCCCAGCGCAGCCTGATCGACCGCGCGGTCACGCAACTCTACCGCGAGCACCATGAGAAGCCCGACCGGCCCGCACCGACCCTGGTCGATCTGACGGAACGCTTGAACAGGCTGGAAGAACCGGAGGCCGTGGATGCGGCACGCGCGTTGGAGATCTACGCCACCGGCAGCCTGGATGCCTTCGCGCATCCCACGAACGTGGACACCTCGAACCGGCTGCTGGTCTACGATGTGTCGGGTCTGGGCGCGGAATTGAAGACCTTCGGTCTGATGGTCGTGCTCGATCAGGTGTGGAACCGCGTCGTGCGCAACCGCGCCCGGGGACGGCGCACATGGCTGTGGGTCGATGAGTTCCACCTGCTGTTCTCCAACCCATATGCGGCAGAGACATTCCTGCGCATCTACAAGAGGGCGCGCAAATGGGGCCTGTCGCCCACCGGCATCACCCAGAACATCGAGGAACTGTTGGCCAATCCGGCCGCCCGGCTCATGCTCGCCAACAGCGACTTCCTGCTGTTGATGAACCAGAACCCCACCGACGCCGACGCCCTGTGCGATCTGCTGAAACTCTCGGACGAGCAGCGCGGCTTCTTCACCGGTGTCCAGCCCGGCCAGGGCATGGCCAAGTCCGGCACCGCGTTCATCCCCTTCGACGGACGACTCGACACCGGCAGCCTGCTCTACCAGCTGTACACCACCAAATTCGAGGACCAGCATCCATGAACAAGCCCCAGCCCATCGGACGGGCAAGCCAAACCGCGCAGCCCTCCGGCCCAGCGCCCCGAAAGCTGCGGGCCGGCCGACCCATCGGGCTTAAGGGCGAGGACGTCCCGCCGTTCTCCGGCAATGCCGCTCCTGCCCCGAAGATCGACGGGCAGCCGTCCAAGCCGGCGTTGGCCAGACCAAGCCGGTCCGATGGGCCAAGCCGGATAGCGCTGCGCCATCTGGCGAGGACAACGGACGAGACCTCCGCTTTGCTGCAAGCACAGGTCTCAAGTGATGATGCGGACACGATCGATGGCGAAGCCCTCGGCCGTTCTCCCGCTTCCGCTGTTTCCCGAGTCATGTCGCCGCGAGGCAAGAGCCGTCGGCTCGGCAAAGTCCATGCGGCGCGTCGTGGCAACATGCGTGGAGGCCGTTCCATCCTGACTCAAAGCGCACTCCGGAAACGCACGGGCCCTGTTCTAGCCAGAGACGGCCGAGCACGGCGAACAGTCCGTTCCGGCGCCGGTTCCTCGATGCGAGCGACGCAATGGGTCGTTCGGACTATGGCCCGTTCCATGATGGCGACCAAGGCGGCGGTCATGGCCACGGCGTCGGCGGCCGCCGGTCTGCCGGTGCTGGGCGGCGGCGCGATCGTCATGCTCATGATCAGTCTGTTGATGTGGCTTATCCCGACCGTGGCCGTGGGCGGACAATCCACCTGCCAGGCCAGCGTCGTCGAGGTGCCCGAACAGGCCAATCCCTGGGTCGAACGGGCCGCCCAATCCAGTGGATTGGGCGCTGATTTCATCGCCGCGCTCATGCGCCGCGAGTCCGGGTTCAATCCCGAGGCGTATGCCGACGACAGCAACGGAGGCACCTGGGGCCTGTTGCAGCTCAACCGCAGCGTGTGGCGTGGCGTGCATCCCGAAGGCGCGGACCAGACCCCGCCCCAAGGCATCACCGATCCAAACATCCACGCCCAATACGGCGGCATATATCTCAAGAACCGGCTCGAAGGCGTCAGACAGCTCAAGGCCAGCCACCCCGACGCGCAATTCGCCCGGCTATCCGATCTGGAGGCCTTGGTCATCGCGCACAACGCGGGCGAAGGCAACCTAATGAAATATCCCGACATCCCGAACGTCACCAAGGAATATCTGGACGAAGTGCGGCCCGCCATCAACGCCGGCGGCTCATGCTCGGCCACGGCCGGAGCCACCATCGGCGCCCTCAGCCCGCCCTTGGTCGTCGATGGCACCAGCATCGACATCGACGCCAGCGGCGTGCCCGTGGCCTCGATCAACTCATACAGCGTGGGCCAATGCACCTGGTGGGCCGCCGCCCGACGGCAACAGATCGGCAAACCGGTGGACCCCTACATGGGCCACGGCTACATGTGGGCGGCCAGCGCCGAGCGACACGGGTACCCCATCGGCGGCACCATCCAACTGGGCGACGTGATGAGTTTCGAGCGAGGAGTGCTGGGCGCCAGCGGCGAATACGGGCACGTCGCCATCGTCGAGGAAATCCACGAGGACGGCTCCATCCTCATCAGCGAATCCGGCGGCGGCCAACGCCGCGCCTGGACACGCCTGCTGACACGCGAGCAAGCTGAGAACCCCGGCATCACCTACATCCACTAGCCGCAGCCCTCACCGAGAAAGGAGCGGAAAGCATGCCACGCATCAACCCACGGCTCGATCCCCACGAGCTCGCCGACCTCATGGCCGACCCCGAGCACTGGGACCTACTCGACCAAGTTCCCCGGCATCCGGCCGCATGGCCGGATCTCGCCACATGGGCCAAACTCACGCTCAACGACCCCTCGACAGCCGGAGCACCACCCGAACCGCCGACAGGCACACCCCGCAAACGAAGACTCCGCGTCATCCAGCCAATCCTATGGGAGGAAAAGAAGCCCGAAGCGGGCGAATCGAATAAGTCGGGCAATTCCACCGCCTCTGATTCCTCGGCAATCGCGGAATCCGAAACCCCTGACCAGAGTGCAGCATCTTCTTCCGTCTCCGACATGTCGGAGGCAGAAGAAGTATTCACCGGCGACTCGACGGCGGACGAAACCGAGGAGCCACCCATCAGGGTGCGTCGGCGAATCCAATGGCCACGCATTCTGGCAGTGACCGCCATCATCATCCTGATTGGCATCCTGGCGTCAGCGACTATCATCGCAGGGCAACGCCATGCCCATGCGCAGGCCCTCGCATCATGCAATCAAGCAATCCAACAAGCAAACAAGCTATACGACCAATGGAACGCAGCCCTGGACGACGCCAAGCCACTGCTGGCATTGGGCGACACCGACGCGACCGATACCGAGGCACTGGTCTCCCTACGCAAGATGGCCGAACATCACGCGACGAACGAAATTCCTCACTGCGCAGCGGACCTCTCCACGGTACATCTCGAAGAGAACGCCCACACTGCGGACGCGCGCAACAAGCAAACGAAGACAGCCCTCGACGAACTCTCGAAGGCGGCCACCGCCGTCGAACAATCGCAACAGGAACGTAGACTCACCGATGCCGAGACGAAGCTCTCCGACGCCATCACCCAAGCCGAAGACCTCTACCAGCACACCGAAGCCAACACCGACACTAACGTTAGCGAGACACGCGTATCGCTCGGATCCCAACTCGACACCGCCCGCAACACCCTGCACACCACCACCGACATCACTACCCTGAACAAAGCAGCAGACGACCTCAATGCCCTCACCCAGCGTCTCTCCGACGCCATCAAACAAGCAGAAGAAACGCCATCCGCGCCAGCCGAACCGTCCGGGACATCCAAATCACAGTCCGCGCCCATCCAGCGGCAGCCATCAACCAACACCACTCACCCAACGCCAGCCGCTCCCGTCATCCCTCGGCCCGCACCTCAACCGTCTCCCTCGGCTCCATCATGGGATGTGCCCGGTGTCGATGCGTCCTCAACTTTTCATGACACTTTATGAGGGAAGATGACGTTGATGTCATCTGAAACTTACACGGACACCTAAAAATAGGGTGTTTTTTGACGTTTTTCATCAATTGATGTAAGTTTTGGCACGCCAAAACTTACATCAATCAAAATCCACGGCTTTTCTGATGACGGATAGTGGTACTGGAGCTGTGTTTTCGATAAGGTCAATATCGAGCGTTTGTATGAGTGCCCTCGCGCGTTCTCCTTCATGGTAGGCGCAGGCGGGATCGGATCGCCGGAACAGTTGCTTGATTTTGACTTTACCCTTGCGCCCCTTGGGCATCGGAGTATTGTTGTCCAACCCGAGGAATGCAAGCACACCTTGAAAATCGCACAGCATGACATCTTCAATGTCGGCTTGGGCAGCCAAATCTGCGATGGATTCGGCATCGCTTTCGATTGACTGCCGCAATCTCAGCCAGTCTCCTTCATGGAATTTGGTGATGTCCGAATTGTAGGCGTCCGTGTCATAGCACAGAAACACTGACCAGCCGATATTGCTGTATTCCTTCACGCACGCACGGTGAAACCATGTTGCCGAATTGGTCATTTGGCTCACGGAGCCAACGTTGTTAATGAGAACCAGAATCGACCTGTTCTCCGCGCAAATGGTGTACTTGTTCTCCTGCGATTTTTCGTCTTTGGTGATTGTCATGCCTCGCTCAGAGCACAGTTTCTTCAGGTATTCCTCGTAGAAAACCCGCTCAGTGGCGCCTTCAACGATAAACGCGATGCCTTTCTCATATGAGTAATCGTTCATATCAATCCTCAAGAAGAGTGCCAAGAGCGCGCAGTCCATCGTCATCGGACGACATCAGCTCGAACAGATATTCGCCGAAGCCAAGCCCCCTGTTGTATGCAGAATCGAGGACATCCTTAGTTTTGGACTTCTCCACTCGTTTGAACGTCGCTACTCCGTCCTTACTAGGAACGCCAAGGTAGATTTTCTCTGGCTTGAGATACTGAATCAGGAACGGGGAGTGACTTGTCAACAGCAACGAGGTACTGCCGATGTTCTCGTTAAGAACCTCAAGAAGCTCACGCATCATGCGTGGGTGGATGCTGGTCTCGATTTCCTCGATACCGATGCAGCCAGCAGAGTTCGCGCCGGCGATGATGGTATTGGCAACAAGCCATATGATGCGCTTTGTGCCTGTGGACATATGTGAGATGTCGACAGGTTGGTTAAGATTAGCGCTTTTAACCATAAGACGATACAAATCATCTCGAATGTGGAACGGTATGTTCTCTTCCGGGATGTCATCTTTCTTCAACGCTTGGCTCAGACGCTCGTGGTCTTCGGGCCGTAGTTCGTAGGAATTCACCGAGATGTGCTCGAACTCGGGGAACAGCGTATATATAGCGGATTGGAAAATATCATAATGCTCGGGATCGCTTTGTTTGAGCCTATACAGCGCTCTTGGCAAATCCACATCATTGAACATGGCGGTTGAATCATCCATCGTTTCGCCGAACTCCAACGGCGTCGAGTGGAATCGATTCTCCGTCTCAAGCGAATCGCAAATTGCATAGGTGATATCGAAGATGGATCGGATGGCAGGATTGATTTCTATGTCTTCCACGGCAGTGAGGACATCAATGGCGAGTTGCGAGTCATCCAAAGAGATGGAGCGGAACGACCGGGTATCGTGTCCCTTCTTGTATTGTCCTCGATTTCGTCGTAGGTAGTTAGTCCATGTTCCAGAGCGCTTTGCATTGATTTCCAAAGTCTCGCCGGTGATTTTGCACCCGGAGCCGTCATCTTTGGGCCAAGAGAACGAAAAGCCATAGCGCACAAAACGATATTCCCCAAGCGAGGGGTCGTCGAATTCAATGGAAAAACGGAAGTCATCGTTGGACAGGGAAGGCGATAGCGGAATGCAGTTCGTTGACCGCATCAAGTTGTTTCTGCGCTTGTTGCCAGACTCAATAAACTGGAAAGCAAAACGAATCGCATCCAGAAGATTCGACTTACCATAATTATTCGGTGAGACGAGAGCGGTAATTCCACCTAACTCTATGGTCGTGTACGCGAGGTTACGGAAACCTCCTACGCTGACGCTCAGCAGTTCCATCAGCCCTCCTTGCATTCAGACATTCTGATATCCAATACTACCCGGAAGGCCGGAGGCGAAGCCCCGGATTCAATTTGTAAGCGCAACGCTTGTGTTCGGGCTGGCTGCCTTCGATTGTAGCCTGGCGATCTCCTCGTCCCATACCTCGTTGGGCGTTTTGTAGCCGAGGAGCTTCATGGGGGTGTCGTTGATCTCCCCGACGATCGCGTCGAGCTCGTCCTGCGTGAGATCCTCGAAACTGGTTCCCTTGGGCAGGTAGCGGCGGATCCTGCCGTTCCTGTTCTCGTTGCTGCCACGCTGCCAGGAACTGTACGGGTCGGCGAAGTACGTGAGCATGCCCAGCGCCTCGTCCACCAGCATGTGCAGGGACGCCTCCGTGCCGTTGTCCCACGTGCGGTCGACGCGCGCGGCCGGCGGCATGTCCTTGAAGATCTCGTACTCGGCCCTGGCCGTGGCGGACGCGCTCTTGTCGTCGACGAGCCGGGCGAACAGCCTGCGGCTCCTGCGCTCCACCTGCGTGTTCACGCAGCGCCTCGACGGCGCGGCGCCGACCACCGTGTCCGACTCGAAATGGCCGAACCCCTTCCTGGATCCGACCGCCTCGGGCCGGTCCGCGATGGGCACGCGCATCGGGATGCGCGGCCCCTTCGCCTTCCTGCCCTTTCTCCTCGTCCGGCGTTTCCTGCCGCGCGCCAGGTACTGGCGCAGGTCCAGCGCCCGCTGCGGCTTGGCGTAGATCCACTGGTAGAGGCACTCGTGGCTGATCCGCATCGACGGGTCGCCGGCGCACTGGGCCTTCAACCGTCCCTCGATCAGTTCCGGGCTCCACCCCCTGCGCAGCGCGTCAAGCACCCAGGCGCGCAACGGGCCCGAATCCATGCGACGCGGCTTGCGGGATCCGCGCCGGCGCAGGTCCGCCTTCCTCTGCGCGGCCGGCGCCGAATAGAACGGACCCGAGGTCCACGGCCCGGTCTTCAGCCGTTTCGGCCGGTAGGGCCGGGACGACCCGTTCTCGTTGGACGCGAACCACAGGCCGCGCCTCAGCTCGCGGCTCACCGTGGACTTGTCCCGGCCGATCTCCTCCGCGGTCCGCCGGACGCCCGGATGCCGCTCGCAATGCAGCTTCTCGATCAGGATCCTCTCCTCGGACGACAGGTGCGAATATCGTTGACCCATGAGTGCAACACCTTCTTAAGTTAGAAACTGAACACTTCCAACCCTAGACAAGGTGTTGCACTTCTATCTAGAACCCGGGTAGTGACTCTCGCCATATCTTGGTCGTCGATACCCGCAGTTGTTCCTGTTCATATTGGTTTTGACGGAAAGATAGACCGATGGGGATCTAAGTGGGAGCTGATAATTGTCGCTGTCATAATAGCTGTTCTATTTATATCTATTGTGACAGCACTTCGACTTAGCTTCCTTGGCAACAATAGAGAAACTGTACATGTCAGTAAAAAAGGGTGGAGCAAAGGAGTATTCTCCGCATCTTTGTCTTTTATCCTTATGGAAATCATTGTCGATGTGTTATTAATAATTTTTTTCGGAACAGTTCATGCAAATCCAGTCAGCATGAATCGAATTATTTCCTCCGGAGCCGGAGTCATATTAATTATCTTTGGCAATATCGCGCCCCTTCTATCAATACCTAGTTGGTTTGGCCTGCACTTCCCCAAACTGCGGTCTCAAGCAAAAGTGGAATCGTTCATTTCACAATCAGCAGGGTTTTCTGCACTCTTTTTCGGTATTATCTGCGTTGTTCTGTCATTCATTGTTCCTCTCCAATACTGCGGAATCATAGCTTTTCTCTGCTATGTATTGTCATTCATCCTGATAATGATATTGTGGCTTGTTGCATTACGAACCATGCACGATGACTGAGTTTCGCCTCACCGTATCTGCACATGAACATGATTCTGAACCAACGAATGTCGGCGAGGTTAGGATAACCGATTTGTCGTTCCTACTGACGGTCTTACTTGAGAATCAGAAGCATGGGGCCTCTGCATGCCTTGGGGGTGTCGCGATATCCCATGCTAATGTCTGGAATGTAGTACAAGTCCACCGCACGCTCTCGTTCCTCGGGACCGGACATACGATAATCCTTTCGTCCAGTCTCCAAGAAAACGTCCGCAGCCTGCTACCCGTCAACCTTCGAAGAAACAACATACTGACAGCAAGGAGGAATCAGTGTTGAAGAAAAATGACAACTTAGTACCGCGCCAACACAGAAACGAGAATCGCTCTATATGGAATAGCAATGTATGGCTTTTGCTAGGTCTCGGACTCGGAGCATTCATCGGGCTTCTGACCTACACGCAACATTGGTTGTAACCAATTACGAAAGGATCACTCAATGAATCGCGAACTTTTTGGAGCTTCTTTTACGGTGATATGAACTGATTTTTGTTCCGTATTTCCTCTAACTTGATGGGGGATGATGGAACCATGGCAGGGGGCACGAGATACACGACCGAGTTCAGGGCGAAGGCCGTGAGGCTGCCGTCGGAGTCAAGGGCGTCGTATTCGTCGGGCGAACGAGATACTGACGACGGCGTCGGCTTCCTTCGCGGCGAGGCCCGACCCGACACGGCCCTGATGGCCACGTACATCGACGAACACGCCGCGTACTCCACTCGTCCACCCCAAGAGCACATGAAACAAGACCATCTACGATCGCATACGAGCACTCGCTTCCCAAAGAACACGCCACCCGTCGATATCAACATGTACCTTCTTCAGCCTGCCACCCAATGTCTACGAGGACAACCACTCGCTCCCCCTACAATAGTTAGTTGACGACATCCCACATTGTACAGTTGAGATGCCAACTATATACATATACATCTCCACGATTACTCGGCACCAGCCGACGATATGCCGACGGTATTGTCTCGCCATCTAACTGCGAAGCACATCCCACCTTTTGTTCTATGAATACGTAGCACACCGCGTGCTTCGACTTCGCTGTCAACCGCCAGACATAGTAACCACCGTAGAACGGCTCAATGTATACCATACACTCGTATTTTATCAGAGTTAACGAAATACGAGCTGGTTTATGCACAGCCTCATGCTCCAGCCCATCATCCCGATCAAGTGAATAGTAGGCTTTATGGCGGTATGTACGCAGCCGGTAGTCAGCCTCCTTGCGGTCAAATTCTTTGAACATTTCAGCAACTTCGTCCGATACTTCCATAAAGCAATCCGACGTATAAAACGGATAAAAGTCCCACAGATTGATAATAGCCATATTGACCTCCGTTTCGGTTGGTGGTTGACGAGCGACCGAAACGAAGGCGGCGGGGAGCGGCACCGGGGGAATGACTTCGGGACAACATGACCCGAAGCTACCCCATAAGAACGCAGAAGCGCCCGGGCGGCACAAGGCCACTCGGACGCATGAAATGACATAATAGTTAAGGTTCCAACAAATTCCGCATACATAACCGGAATAACCCGGAGGCGGAGCTATGCTTTTTTAACTGGTGCAGGCTATGCGGACTACAAAAAAATAAAACTGGCATGGCGGCATCCTCCTATTGCTGCCATGCCAATTTGCAAGGGGTAGGGTCTTCGTGAACCTTCGGACAAAAAGAAGCGGCGGCTCTAAAAAGCCGCCGCAGGGTGAACAAGCGTTTCAGAGTGCTGCTGTACGACGGCTTTTTCTTTTGCCGTCGTCCGGCAGATCAAAATATGAAACTATAATTCATTGATGGTTTCAGTAATCGACATATTGCGAATTCGCTTTGCCGGAGTATATACAGCTGCGATTGCCGCGATCGAGACGAACAGAAGAATGACGCCCAAAGAGGTAGTTGGTAACTGCCATACAGCAGATGGAAAATGCTCCGCAATAAGGAAATCATGCAGCGATTTGCTAAGCGGCAAGCCAATAGCACAACCAGCAACACACCCCAGAACAGCATAAGTGAATGCTTCACAAGCAATCATTTTTGCCATCTGCCGTTCATCCATTCCCACTGCCCGCATAGCCCCGTACTGCTTCATTCTGGCAGACACACTCATGGAAATGCTATTGACAATGTTCATTACTGTTACCAGTGCAATTATTGCCAGAAATGCATAAACACAGAAAACAAAAGCCATATAAGTTCCCGTAGTGCGTTCGTCGCGTTTATCTCGGAAGCTATATGTTTGATCTACGGAATTCTGGATTGCCTGAACATTCTCGTCCGTAACATCTCCCGTTGTCTGTATCTGCACAAGAGAATAACCTTCCTCTCCTGTCAAACGGACAAATGTCTCATCAGAGGTAATCAATGTGAGCTTCCCATTTGTCAATCCATTCTCACTGAATGGGTCGTTCTTTAACAGTCCGGCTATGGTAAGGGTTTTATCCCCAATCTGAACAGTGTCACCGATTTTCCATGTGCTGCCCTGATCGGATGTTGCCAAAACAAAATTGCTGTCCCCAGAAACTTTGGACAGGTCACTTCCCCTTTTCAAAGCACTGTCTTCTTTCAGACATTGTAAATCAAAATCGTCATAAGAAATCAGATCGACCGTGCCAGAGAAGTTGGCGTCGTCGTTTAGTTTGGCAGAAACATCAGACACATTACGCCGCCCGTAAACTTCCTTCACTCCATCCATTCCGCGGATGAATGTAAGCAGTTCCCGAGGGATCGTATTACCACCAGCACTTGCAATATCTATATCTGATGTGGCAGCCGACTGAGGAATCAGGCAATCCACAAAATTGACCATAACAGAGAAGCTCAAAAACAGGATGATGCTAAGTGCAAAAGAACCTGTCATCAGGAATAAATTCTTCTTCCCGGAGATTGCATGCCTGACACCAAGAAAGAATTCAATCTTTCCGAAGCCTGCATACGGCGAATGACACATTGTCTTTTCGTGACCTGCATTTCCAGACACCGCCGTGATGGGAGATACCTTAGCAGCATGTTTTGCCGGAGCATTTGCGGCAATCAGTACAGTAATCAGTCCCACAAAGATACCGCCAGCAATGCCAAAGATACTAATGCCAAAGAGGGGAATATCAGAAAATTCTTCTTTGACTACAAAACGCAGTACCGCGCAGAGTCCCCATGTAGCAACAACCCCTGAAACAAGACCGATAGGGATAGCTGTCTTGCACCAGTTCAATGCCTCCAAGCGGACAAAGCGGATGATCTGCTGCTTACTCATACCAATGCAGCGCATCATTCCGAAAAATTGGATTCTCTGTGCAACGCTGCTGTTCATACTACTGGAAATCATCAGAACGCCCGCAATCAAAATCAGCAGGAACAGAACAACCGCGACAGAAAGAAGGGTTTGCCCCATGGAACTGCCGAGCAAGTCGCCAATAGAGAAACTTCCATGCTTACCAACCAATCGGGCCTGTTCCATCCGGAAACCCATTTCTGCCATACTGAATACTGCTGTTACCATAAACACAGCAAACACAATGCAAAGCAGCGTCATACGATTTTGACGGCGGTGAACTTTAGCGGAGATGGGAATGAGACTAAGATAGCTTTTCATTCACGACACCCCCCGAAATCCGTCAGTACACCATCGGATACCCTTAAAACACGGTCTGCGGTCTGGGCGATGCTTCTGCTATGTGTAATCATAACAATGGTCTGCTCATATTTTCTGGATGCTTCTTTCAGCAGCGCAATGACTTCGCTTGTGTTCTGCGTATCCAGATTGCCGGTCGGCTCGTCTGCCAAGATCAGAGAGGGACGTGTAATCAAGGCGCGTCCAATAGCGACACGCTGCTGCTGGCCGCCAGAAAGTTGGCTGGGAAGATGGTTCCTCCGTGCGGTCAGGTTCAGTACCGCCAGCAATTCTTCCAGATACTTCTTATTGGGTTCTTGGTAATCCAGCAGCACCGGGAAAATGATATTCTGTTCTACCGTCAGCTCCGGGATCAGGTTGAAGCTCTGAAAAATGAAGCCAATATTTCTACGACGAAATACCGTCAAGTTGCGGTCTTTCATAGAGAAAATGTCTTTGCCGTCAATAAACACCTTGCCGGAAGTCGGAGTATCCAATGCGCCGATCATGTTCAGCAACGTGCTCTTGCCGGAACCAGATTCACCAACTATGGCAACAAATTCACCTTTCGGAACAGAAAAGGTTGCACCTTTTAAAGCATGGACAGTGGCCTCGCCGTTTCCGTAGGTTTTTGATAGGTTTTGCACCTCTAATAAGTTCATTGTTCTAATACCTCTTTCTATTTTGGCATAGAAAAAGTACCATACGAATCCTACTGCAAGATGACACTCACCCTACAATTTTGTAGGAATCAGAAAATTGATCGTGAACGTCGTTCCTACGCCCAATTCGCTGTCTACTTCTATTGTTCCGCTGTGGGCTTCAATAATCGCTTCTGCAAGCGGAAGCCCCAAGCCAACACCCTGTGTGTCTTTTGAAAAACGGCTGCGGTAAAACCGCTTGAAGATATGGGGAAGATCTTCCGGGTGGATACCACTTCCATCATCTTTTACTACAACCTGCACCATTGATGTAAACTCACGCCACGAAACTTGAATGGTACTTCCTGCTTTCGTATGATCCAGAGCATTTTTTATGATGTTGCCGATTGCCTCCATAAACCAATGCGCGTCACAGATCAGCATGACAGTATCTTGTCCAGCAAAATTCAAATTTATTTCCCGCTGCTGCGCCTGAAATGCAAATCGCCTTTGGATTTGCGCCATCATATCATCAACATAGTGTTCGCTTTTTCTCAGAACAATCGTCCCGGCATCCAACTTCGTAATCGTGAGAAGATTTTGGACAAGGACTTCTATTCGGTCAAGTTCTTGTTCAGAAAGATCAGTAAATTCCTTAATCGCCGGAGAACTAGCAGTTTCTTCTTGCAGAAGTCCATTGTATATATTCAGAGCCGCAAGAGGCATCTTTAATTGGTGGGATATGTTCGATATGGTGTCTTTCAAGAAAATCTTTGCGTTTCCCTCATTCTCTGCATGAGCATTTAAGATCGCGACCAAAGCATTTACTTCATGGAACAACCGATATAATTCGCCCTCGTCATTACAGTCGATCCGTGCATCGTGATTGCCGGAAATATATCTCCGTATCTGTGTCACGGCGTTTTCCATGATCTGCTCCTGCTTTCTAAAATAGAAATACAAAGAGATAAAGATCAAAGCTCCCATACAAATTGCAGACACCAATACATACAGTGCTGCAAACTTCCATTGCAGACTGACCGCAGCAACGGAGAATGACGAGAAACCAACGACAATCAACAGGATACAGATGAAAAGCTGTTTGATTTTTCGGTTTGCCAGTATTCGCATAGCACACCTCATTCCGTCTTATTCCATTTGTAACCAAAACGCCGAACAGTGACGATCTTCTGTGGATTGCCGGGATCATTCTCAATTTTTATGCGTAATCTTCGGATATATACCGTCAGGGTGCTGTTGTCAATATAGTCTTCCTCACAATCCCAAAGCCTGCTCAAAATTTGCTCCGATGACAGGACAATGTTTGGGTTCTCCATAAACAGACACAGCAATTTATATTCACTGGCCGTCAAGTCGATCAGAACATCATCTTTGTAAACTTCATGCTCTAGTAGTTGTATTCTTATTCCATTTGAACTCAATTCTGTATCAGTCTGATTGAAGTTCTCACTTCTGCGAAGCAGAGCATTGACCCTTGACAGAAATACCGCCAATTTGAAAGGCTTTGTAATATAATCGTCGCCTCCTATGTCAAGGCCCATAATGATATCCGTCTCTTCATCTGCTGCGGTCAGAAAGATAATCGGCACCTTTGAATTCTGACGAATCTTCTTACATAAATCACAGCCGGAACCATCTGGCAGAGATACATCCAATATAACTAAATCATATTTCCCATTCATCCACAGATTTTCCGCTTCTGAACTTGTCCGGGCAATATCAATCTCATATCCCTGTTTCTTAATTGCAAAGGATAATCCATTGATCAAGCTCAAATCATCTTCGACATAGAAGATTCGTTTCATGTATTATCACCACCCATAGATTTATCTGCTTTACATCGTTTATCCAACGGTTTTTCTGCATCTTTGGGAACCAGCCAGACGCCGGCCATCTTCACAGCGCCGGGAATACGGCCACCGGCGCAATAGTAGTTTACCCGTCGAGGCGTTACACCCCATTTCTCACTTGCCTCTTTCAAAGTCATATAATTCATAGCGCACCTCCATCTGTTCTACTGTAGTTCTTTTGCTCGAACAATATAAATCACCTGCAAACCGTACAATGTGCGTGAATCCTCCCACTGGAAAAACATCGTGATGCGCGCCAAGTCAGAGGGAAAATATCCTTCGATATTTCCGATCAGTTGGTAACAGGCAATCCGGCCTACTTGGGCTGCCTGATCTGCCACCTTATCCGCCATGACCGATACGTCATCGCATTCCTGCTCGGCAATCACATTGACGCGTTCGAGACAATGCTGAAGTGATGCCTGATGTGGACTGTGAGCATGAACAGCTGAGCCCAATCATTACTGTCAAACCGGTCAAGTTCAGGCTCGATGTCACACTGTCTTTGACCCTGCGATGCAGTACTCGCCTTGGATACAAATCTGCAGTCCTGCCATGCTACGTCCTGAAATATCCATAGATAGCCACCTCCCGAATCCTCCAGGTTTAGGAGATGTCGTCACCTCGTTTGATTTCAAGCGCCGATGAGCGAGAATACGAAGCGTGAATTCAAAATGTGGTCAGGCCACAACGTTTGATGTGCTGTTGCCACTGGTCAGGTCCGGGCAGCGTAATCAATCCCTTTAACGTCAATGCCGGCAACGCCAGCACTGCAATCGAAGCAGTGAGAATGAACGAAGTCGCCGTGTAACCGAGCCGTTCACTACCGAGTCCGGCCAGTGCGCTGACCACAGGGCCGACGGCCATACCAATGACGCCCATGCCGGCAGCGACCTTCCCCAGATTCTCCTTGTTAATCAGCAGCGTCTGGAAGCCGCCGACCACAGCGTTGCCTGCCGGGAAGACAAGTAAGGACGCGAACAGAAACGCCATACGCACAACAGTTTGACTGGCAAACGCCGCGCCCAGCGACCCCACGGCCATGAGCAGGTAGAAGGCCACCACCACGATGCCGCCTGGTACACGCTGCACGACGAGGGAGGCAATCACAGATCCGACCAGCACCCCGACCGACACCGCCGAGCTCATGAGCGCCGCCGACAGCACACCTTTGGTATCATGGCTAATGTCCAGCACAGTGATAAGCAGAAAGGCGTTGAAACAGGCGAAGGTCGTGGCGCTGGAGAGCATAAGCCATCGCTGGAACCTGTCTGTGAGCAGCCATTTCAGAGTTAAGGCACAGATGACTTATCCTTCATAATGACATACGAGAAGAGGTCAAGATGAATATTCGACGTATGCAGCGGGCGATTGTCATCTTGCTGATACCTCTTGCACTTGTAGGTTGCTCCTCGACTGAGAACAAGCAGTATGGAGGGCAACCTGCAAGTGCGTTAAGTAATCGGACCGCGCAAACGGTGCGGGTCGAGACCGGCGACATCGTTCCCACGCGTTCTTTGAAAACGCAGGTCGGCGCTGGCGTTGATTTCGCCGTGCTGGCGAGCAAGGTCGGCGTCTTCGTCCCGTCGGTGGAATCCGGCCAGCGGGTCGAGCAAGGGACTGTGCTGGGAAGTGTCGAAGACCGGCAATTGGTTTCCCCCGTGGGCGCGACCGTCGTGAGCGTGATCGCTGCGCGAACGACCGTCCCCGCCAACTATCCGGTCGTGACCCTGCGTTTCGACGGCTTCGGCCTGACCGGGGATCTATCCAATCTCGTGGCAACCGTCGGCAACGCTCCTTTCGCCGGGAAATTCCAGGTCACGGATGGCGTCGGCCCGACGGACTGCTCGGGCGTCGTGCCATTGGCCTCGGACGCATCCTCCGGAGCGGAGGGACAGTCCTCCACGATTTCGATCTCCGATTCCTACGCCTGCCTCATTCCCACCGATTCCTTGGTGAGGGCGGGACAGTCGGCGATACTGGTCGTGACGGCACAGGCACGCAACGACGTCGCGTCGCTGCCGGTCACCGCCGTGGCCGGCAGACTGCAGAAGGGACAGGTCCGCCGTCCCGATGGCACGGTTGTCGACGTTGGCCTGGGCGCCACGGACGGCGCCCGCATCGAAATCACCTCGGGACTGAAGGCGGGAGACGCCGTGTCGGCCACTCCTCCCGATCTGGATCCGCAATCCAAGTAGGGCGGCACCGCATGTCTGAATCAACGAAGCCGCTCGTGGCCCTGCAGGGAGTGTCGGCCGTCGTGACCCTGGGCAACAAGGACAGGCTCACGACGGTGAACGACGTCTCCTTGGAGCTGTTCGCCGGCATGACATACTCGATAGTGGGCAAGTCGGGAGCCGGCAAGACCAGCCTGATAAGCATCATCGGGATGCTGAACACGCAGTTCAGCGGCCGTTACCTGTACAAAGGCCAAGACGTCGGCGCGTTGTCCGACAGGCGGCTCTCGTTCATGAGGGCCGGGCACATCGGCTTCGTGTTCCAGAACTATTCGTTGATCGGTCATCTATCGGCGCTCGAAAACGTCGAGCTGGCATTGTGGTACGGCCAGCATGCCCGCCGTCCCCGCGCCACGGGCGCTTCCGCCTCGGCCCGCAGGCGCAGGTGCCTTGCCGCGCTCGCTTCGGTCGGTCTCAGGGACAAGGCGAGGGAACTGCCGAAAAGACTCTCGGGCGGCGAACAGCAACGGGTTGCGATCGCCCGCGCCCTGGTCAACCAGCCCGAGCTTCTCATCTGCGACGAGCCGACCGGAGCACTCGACACCAAGACCAGCGGCGAGGTGCTTTCGGTGCTGCGGGACGCAGTGCGCGAGCATGCCACGACCTTGCTGCTCGTCACCCATGACGATGATCTCGCCGCCACCTGCGACATCACGTACACCATGTCCGGAGGCGAGCTCCATGCTCCGTCAATTGATTAAGGATCTACGGCTCGCCCCTTTGCGATCCGTACTCACCGGTCTGTCGATGCTCATAGGGATCGTGGCGGTCATACTCGCCGTCCTCGCGGGAACCATCGGCAAGGACTACCTGGTGGCGATCAACGAACAACTCTACGGGCGCACCCCGCTGGTCACCGTTTCCATGAACAGCCCGAGACTGAGCGACGCGGATGATTTCTCGCGCCTCGCCGACGCAATCGCGGTTAAGAACCATGAGACGGCGATCGTCCTCAACCTCGATACCGACATCACGTTCTCTCCCGGAACGCAGTCAAACGGAGGCATCAAGGGAGACGTCGTGGCGACCACTCCCGGATATTCGAGCATCTACAACCTTCCGATGAAATCCGGACGCTGGTACGCCGGCGGCGAACGATCGACCGCATCGATCGTCGTCAATCTCGCCGCGGAGCAGAACCTTCCCAAGGACTCCACCGCATACGCGAAGACAAACCAAACCACGATCGCGACCCCGTTCACCGTGACCGGCGTCGTCAACGACGGACGCACGGATCCGACCATCTATGTCAACGCCCAAGCGCTGACCCAATACATGAGGATCGTTTCGCGAAGCGCTACCATCCTCTGGCTGGATTTCCCGCAACTCGGCAAGCAACGGGTCAGGACCGTTGTCGAGGACATCCTGTTCGACTCCATAGGAGGCTCCGTGTCCGGCGTTCAGACAATCGACAACGCGCAAAGCTACGAATCGGTGATCGCGGTCATGCAAATCGCGTTCGGCGTCTGCGCCATCCTGCTGCTCTTCGTCTCGGCCATCGGCATCGTCAACATCGGCCTGGCGTCATTGGAATCCAGAACACGCGAGCTCCTCGTCAGACGCGCGCTCGGCGCCACGCGGGCATCCCTCATAGGCCTGGTGATCGGAAGCCAGCTCATCATCGGTCTTTCGGTGTCGCTATTGGCCGTCGCCATATCGGCATGCGCGGTAGGCGCGCTCCCGGCGTTCCTGCCGTCATACTCGCCTCTGCAACCCCCTGCGTTCCCCGTCGCCGCCGCCATCGCAGCCGTCTCGGCGGCGCTGGCGACCTCGATCATCGGGAGCCTCGTCCCCGCCATACGCGCGGCCAGGCTCCAACCGGCACTGGCATTGCGGTAGCCCAAACACCACACACATCACCAACAAGGAGATGCAACCAAGATGAAATCCACCCTCATAGACGCAGGCAAGAAAGCGCTGGCGACGGCATGCGCCGGCATCCTCGCCCTGAGCCTCGCCAGCTGCTCCAACGGCGACGTCTCGAACGCGGGCGACTCCAGGAAAATCGTCGGCTACGACGAGATCAACAAGGAATACAAAGAATCCGTCGGCAAACTCTCCTGGCCCCAGGACTACACCCCGCCTGAATCCATGCCGTCGGATTCCGGCACGTCCTTCCAACAAGGATGGGGAGACACCCAGGCATCCAATCTCTTCCAGTGCGCGTGGGAGAAGGAATGGCTCAACACCTATTCCTCTCAACCGGAACGCAGCGAAGAAGCGCTCAAGGAACTGGAGAAAGTCCCCGAGATGGGATTCATGAGCCCTGACCGAGCCGATGACGCGACCCGACGATTCTTCAAAGACAACATCGACAAAGCCAAACTCGGCGACCCCTCCGGCATCCAACAAGACGTCACCGCAAACTGTCCAGCATCCTAAGACCCTAAAATAACTAAGAATTATATTCGTGATGTGTCGTATTAGATAGCGCCCGCTGTCTTTTGTGAGGCTTCTGCTGTTTTCGTGGGTTAGATTGCGGGTTGCGGCAGTCGTATGTCGAGTCCGCCGCATCGGAGCATGACCAGGGCGATGAGGTTGGTGACGTGGTGGAAGCCGTAGGCCATGCGGATGGTGACCTTGATCCTGTTGTCGGACGCCTCGAGCCTGGCGTTGGAGTATCCCAGCCGGATCGTGCGCAGGATGTCGGGGCGGCGCCGTCTGATCTTCTTGGCGAGTTCGACGATCTCGGGTATGCGCGAATGGGACGCCAGGAACACCCAGCGGTTCAGTTCCGTCGTGGCTTGGCCGATCGGGTGCTTGAGCAGGGTGCGCAGGAGTTCCCTGAGCCGCCATGCGCGGTAGAGCTGCCCCTTGGGGTCCGTGTCCCGCAGGCTTTCGAACGCCTCCTCCTGTCTGTCGGTCAGGTCGCCGGGGTTCTTCAGGACGGCGTATCTGACGCCGCGCATGCGCTTCGCGGCATCCTCGCCCCCATCGTGCCTCGCCTGGTTCCACAGGCGTTTCCCGACCTTGTCGAGCGCGTCGCTCATCCAGGAGACGATGTGGAACCCGTCCAATACGCGTTCGGCGTTCGGGCGGTGCTCGGCGACGCACGAGTCGATCCAGCGGGCCCCGTCGCCGGTGACGGCCTTGATGGAGGCGCGCTGTTCGGGCGTCAACGCCTTGAAGAACAGGCTGAACACGTCCTTGCCGTATCCGTCGTGCGCCCAGATGACCCGATGCCGCTCGTGGTCGACGACGACGGTCAGGTACGTGTGGCCCTTCCTGTAGCCGGTCTCGTCCACGCCGATCGCCGTCAGGCCGTCGAACGGCGAGGGCATCACCGTTCCGAGCCGTTCGGCGACCCTATGGGCGATGTCTCCCGCGGTCCTCCACGCGATATGCGGGAAACCGCCGACCGTCTTCTGGTTGGCGACCGTCATCAGCCACGCGCACTCCGCCTCGAAGTCGCGCGTGAACCTCGAGCCGGGCTCCGCCCACGGCACCCGGGCGACCACGACGCCGCACTTCGGGCAGTCCACGCGCGGCATGGCGGCGACCAGTTCGACCCGCCAGCAGCCGAAGTCCTGGTGTCTCCAGCGGCGCGCGCCGCCGCCCCGGTCGTACCCGGAGCACTTGCGCCCGCACCTCGAGCACCGGAGCATGTCCCTGCGCGGGCGCACGCGGACCTCGAGCACGGGCTCGGGACGCAGCGGCGAGTCGACGATGCACGCGTCCTCGACCACCGTGTTTTTGACGTTGAGAAGTTGGTTGAATATCCTGTTCATCAGGCGTTTTGCGGTTGTTTGTTTATCTTGGTCGAAAACATCCTGCCCGGAAAGCGCTCTTCTCTTACTCCCTCAACAACTCAACGGAGAAACCCCACCCACGAAAACAGCAATAGCGCCTGGATTGAAGGAACGGATACCAATAATCTCGAAGAAGATAAGAATATAGCTTCCGCTATTCTTAAGGAACTACTAACAGCGGATCAGACACCTTGGCCTGCTTCCGCACCCACTAATCCGAATGATCCCAATTGGGATTTTTGGTATGGAGGTGTTGACTGCTTTATCAATTTCAGTACCCCACATCATGTTAAACGCCGTAGCCGTAACCTGGGAAGTGCTTTCACGCTGGTAATTCAATCGCGATCTACTTTTGACCATATTGGGAAGAACCCGATGCAGATACGTCATCGTATCCGTGAACGTATTGCACAATATGATACAATCCCGATGTCCCCGGCCTTAGGAGAACACGGTAACGCTCCGGAATTGCCACAGTCCTTCCTAGGCGACGATAATATCGAGGCGTCCATGCTGCTGACCGAACAGGATATCCTCAGGCGGATCAAATGATGAAATCTTTAAATACTCGAGACAAAATACTGCTCGCAACGGGCATGGTTATGGTCGGCTCGTTGGGTATCCAGACCTCGTCGTCCTTGTCGGCGTCGTTGTTCGATGCGTTGGGGCCGATTCCGGTCAGTTCGATGCGTATGCTCATCGCCGCGATCGTCATGCTCGTGCTCATCCGTCCGAAACTCACGGGCAGGTCGAAAGGCGAATGGCTGGGCATCGTGGTCTACGGACTGGCGATGGCGGCGATGAACATCTGCCTGTACTCGGCCATCGACCGCATCCCGATGGGCGTGGCCGTCACCCTGGAATTCCTCGGCCCATGCGTGGTCGCCCTGGCCGGATCTCGTCACTGGCGCGAGGGACTGTGCGCGGTGGTCGCGCTGGCGGGTGTGGGATTGATCTCGTTCACACCGGGAGGCTACTTCAACCCAGCGGGCTACCTGTTCGCGCTGGGCTCGGCCTTCTGTTTCGGTCTGTACACTCTGTTCGCGGACAAGGTCGGCAAGGCGGGCACCGGGCTGGACGGACTCGCCCTGTCGGTCACGGTCGCCGCGCTCGCCACGCTGCCGATATCCGTCGGCCATGCCACGCACGCCACTGCCGTCCAGTGGGGCGTCATCGCCGCTTCGGCCGTGCTGGGCGTGGCGATTCCCTACACGATGGATACGCTGTCCGGACGCATCACGTCGGCGCGCGTGGTCGGCACGCTGTTCTCCATCGACCCAGCCATGAGCGTGATCATCGCCGCCCTGATTCTGCGCCAGACCATTACGCCGATGGCCGTACTCGGCGTCATCGTCGTCTCCATCGCCGGCGCCCTGCTCGTATGGACAGCCGATAAAGCGTAAGACGGGCACAAGTGGCCGGCAAGAACAAATGCTTCCTGTCAGCCACTCTATTCCATCATTGAACACTAAATCCTTGGTCAGCGGCATAATTTCTTAGGGCTATTCGCTGTTTGTGGTGGGTGGTGGTCAGGTGGTGGTGACGGCTTTGAGGTCGAGTCTGCCGCAGGTCAGGTAGATCATGGTGGCGAAGTGGTCCATGTCGCGGAAGCCTCTCGCCCGTCGTCTGACGTTCCGGATGACGCCGTCGGCGCCCTCGAGCACGGCGTTGGCGTACGGGTGCCCGAAGTAGGCGACGATCCCAGCGAAGTGGCGTCGGATCATGCGGGCGAGGTCCTTCATGGGTTTGAGCCTCGAGTGCATCATCCACGAGCACAGGCGATGCAGGCGCACCCACGCCTCGGACGGGGTGCGGCCGTCCGTGCAGATGTCCTGCAGGACCTCGCGCATCCGGCACGCGCGGCCGGTCTTCAACCGTTGCCCCGTCAGGTTGCGCTTGGTCTCCACCTGCAGTTCGGCCAGGCTTTCCCCGTTCCTGAGCCACAGGCACTTGGTCCGTTTGAACAGCGGGTCGGAGCGGCCTTCCGTCTTCCCGGCCTTGTCGACGGCCTCGTCGGCGTGCCTGGCCACGTGGAACCTGTCGACGATCCGCCGCGCATGGGGCAGATGCTCACGGACGCCCTTCCGGAAGCCCAGGCTCATGTCGCAGGCGACCAGACGCACATATACCGGGACCCCGTTGTGGTCCATGAAACCACGCGCGAACCGTTCGACCGTGGCCGGGTCCCTGCCCGGCGTCACGTTGATGACATCGTGCTCCACGAGATCGGCGACCACGGTGATGCAATTGCGGCCCCTGCGGCCGGTCCCGTCGATGCCGACGGCCTCCACACCCATGTAGTCCTCCAGCCTCCTCGCCTCGTCGACGTAACGGGCGACGGACCGCCACAAACGGGTGTCGGTCTCGTCCAATTGCCCGGCGAGCGTGCCGGCGGGCAGGTGGCGGGCCGTCTCCACGGCCCACGCCTCGAACAGGAGCGTGAACCCGCCGCCCGGCCTGGCCCACGGGGCGGGCACCGTCCCCACCCCGTGCTCGGGACACGTGACGCGGGGCATGGCGGCGTGGATGAACGCCTTGCACCGGAAGAAGTCCAGGTGCCGCCACACACGCTCCCGCCTGTCATGCACCGGGCAGACGTCTTCCCGGCGGCCTGTCTCGGGACAATGGAAGCGGGCGCCGGGCTCGAAGCCGATCATGATGCGCAGCTCCTGCCGGCCGCCGTCGGCGTCACGGAAGTCCACGGACCCCACCTTCCAAGGTGACTGCAACCGAAGCGCGGCGGTGAACAGGTGAGAGGTATCCATGCCTCCAACCTACCCGACCGGCATCACCCCGCACCCAAACCACCCACCACAAACAGCGAAAGGCCATAGTTCTGTATACAACATACGGAAAGAACCTAGATTCACGGGGAAGCTTCTGCATTAAAGGCATCCACCCATCATCATAAAATAAAAGAGACATCTTTATAATGTCTCTTTTGTCAACAAAGGTGTTAACGGAGGAAAAATGAAAACTATAGCTAAACGAGTTGCTGCATCACTTTGCACCATTATTATGTCATTTAATTTTGCTTCTTTTGCCTACGCTTCGCCAGCAACGGAAGCGAGAACACAGTGCAATGTTGAATGCGAATTAGCGAAAACTACAATAAGTCAAGCAAAAGATATTCATGATGTCGAGGTAAGGTCAAAATTAGTCACAAACACGAAAGCCCTATTGAAATCAGCGCATATAAAGACACATTATCAAGATGTCAAACTCAACTGGAGCGAACCTTCATTGCTAGAGTTCGACACCGATAACGGAACTTTTCGTTCAATAACTCTTCAAATCCAGGATCCTCGTTACTCTATATTGAGTAATATTACCGCCGTCTTTGACTCTAGCTGGAACATCAGCAACTACGCAGAGCAGTTGCTTTCAAAAACCGATAATAATAAGTTTTTAATGCAGGTTTACATGAACGGCGATTTGGTTAATCAGCAAGTCAGCGACTTCGATTTCATCTCCAATGAAGACATTCAAAAAAAGTTAGTTGAGTACGCCAGTCTTCCGCAAACTCAGGGATGGGGAGAGGCAGCCACTTGTCTGACTGCTGTTTTAGGGGTCGATGTGGCTGTTGCCTGGATTATTCTTGGTACCTGCACGACTGCATGTGCTGCACAACCTATTGCCGCACCTGTTTGCGCTGCCTGCATTGGAGCAGTTGCTGCGATGGGAGCCGCCAACGTCGGTGGTGTTATAGCCTGTTTCGGTCTTCTCTGAGGAGTCACCATGGATAAGCAGAATTTCAAAAAGATAATGAAGATTGTTATTGTTTCCGTTATAGGATGTTTCTTCGTTCTCTTCATACCGTGGCTAATGAATACACTAGTGAATTTGTATTAAGTATCTGTCTTTTATTCAATCCAACACTTCTGGGAGGCAATGGTCGAAAAGGATATATCATTCGTATATATGCGAACTGTTAATTCGACACAATTGGCATTGTGTGATATCTATTAAACAGTTTAAATATACTCTAATATGGATAATTGAAGCTTCTGTGTACTTAATTTTAGATTCTGAGTACAGCGGCTTGCGGTAAACTTGAGACAAGTTTACCGCAAGCCGCTGTCACAAAACGAAATCTATAATCTATACAAGATACCCTAAAAAGAGCACACTAGTTTGCTGCTTTGATGAAGTCTTCGGCGAGTTGGTTGACGATCTGGTTGCGATGCTGGGCGACGATGCGCCGGTAGTGCTTGATGGCGACCTTCTCGCTGACGTGGCCGAGCTTGTCCATGAGATCTCCTTAGGGCGCCGTCCTTGAGCACGAGCAGGGTCGTTTCATGCTTTTCCTCTGATATATCAGACATTGGGTATGTAGCACTGTTCGCATTCCGAGAGAGCATACGATTGAAGATTGGCAATACCAGAAATGACGGAAGCTGTGGTGGTTTTGTCATCTTCAGATGACAAAACCACCAATGATAGAGCCCTGGAATGTGCACTATATGCTTTAATTAAATTGGGACAAGGTTCCCTAAGACAATAATCAAAGGAGATTATCATGAAATACTTTAGGCGCATACTGAGCAGTATTATTGCAATCTTTTTGTGTATGTCAGCCTTCACGGGCACCGCAACGGCCGCCGAGGATAATTCACCTCCTATCGATGTAACGACATGTCAAACCAATCCTATTGAATTGACCAACGAACAACAAGATACTTTGAATAAAATTGTATCTGTTGGACCGTATTTTAAATATGTAAACAATCAGTTAACTATTACCTTGAATGAGAGCGAACTTAAGAATGCATACGGTTTTTCGGAATCTCAATATACATTCTTGCAAGATGCCGTTCTAGGAGTCACTCATGCCGATAACACTTCACCTGCGAGAGCCCCCGCTTCTCCATCCGGAGCAATAGCGAAATGCGATGGATGGTATATTTCCTACTCGGATCTCACTATAGGCATTGCTACCGCAGTAACTGTCGCGGCCGGCATAGGACCCGAGGCGCTGGCAGCGGCCTTGACTGCGTTGGGCACCATGGTCGGAGGACCCGCTGGAACAATTGCCGGCATACTTGTTTCCGCTGTAGGAGCCGCATATCTTGCGAATCTCGCTCTGCAAATCACCCGTGCCGTAGCCACCGGAAAGGGAATCTGCCTAACGATAGCCATTCCGCCCGGAGTCAGTGTCCAGTAGAAAGGACATCGTGAGATGTTTTCGCAAAAAATGCTGATGGCACCCGAAGCACTGTTTACAGGTGCATGTATATGCTGGTTCGGCAATTTCGCAGTCTCAGACACCCCCGACCCTACAGGAAGATCACTCCTCCTATGGTTGAATGGTGCAATTATAGTCGGTGCGTTTATTTGGGTGGTAATACAGTCTCTTAAAATCAACGACAAGCATCACTATCGTTGGATTAGATCCACAATATATTGTGCTCTTATCCTTCTCGCGCTGATCATCTGCAATACCAACTGGACTCGATTTATGGCGCTAGTTGCACTTGTTTTATATAGTATTGCAAGTGTGCATAAATTACAAGATAAGGAGATAATACAGGGAGATAAATAAGAGAATCTTATAAAAAGACCAGCAATAGATACTGTTATCGAATTAAATTGAATATGATTAGAATTTGCGGTTGACCTTCCAAAAGAAGACCAAACGCAAATTCAAAACAAAAGTAGTTATGAAGACTTCGAATTTAGTGAGGTAATTTTAATATTCGCGATATGCCCATCACATCGTCGGCATCCATATATTTGTTAATGAATTTCGATTATTAATAGTATTTTAAACAGTATCACTGTTGTCTCATTTATGCTCTTCATATACGACAGCCGCTTTGATGAAATCTTCGGCGAGTTGGTTGACGATCTGGTTGCGGTGCTGGGCGACGATGCGCTGGTAGTGCTTGATGGCGACCTTCTCGCCGACGCGGCCGAGCTCGTCGGGGATAGGCACGGTGCGCCGGCTGGAGTCGGTCTTGGTCCTGGCGATGCGCGTCGAGCCGCGATCCGAATATCCTCTGTTGACGGAGTGGCGCACGGTCAGGAGCTTGCCTTTGAAGCCCGGCATGAAGTGCGCGATGTCGAGATAGAGGTTCCGGCGCGTGCCGCCGGCTATCCTCTCGCCGTTCGGCAGCCGGTATTCCTCCGCCCACCGGGTCACGTAATCCTCGAACGAGATAAGGCTCGTGCGCTTCCTGCGACGGCGTTCGGACGGGTGAACCCATTCCTGGATGTTCTTGCGGTCCAGTTCGAGCAGGTGCCGTTCCCCCTCAAGCCACTGGTGCGCTTCGTGCTCCATGTCCGGCTTGAACTGCCGCTGGACCTTCTTGCCCGGGCGTTTCGGGTCCGGGTACCGCACCTGCCAGGCGATGAGATTGCCTGCAGCGTCATAACGCGGCGTCACGGTGCCGAACCTGCTCCGCCGCTCCGACGACGGTCCCGTACTGTCCTTCTTCGTCCTTGCGGATACGATGATGCTCCTTACTGAATCCATAATCGACGACATGCATGGGCGCTTCGGAAATGCGAGGTTTGTCCCGAAGCCTTTTAGAACCTTTTAGATTCCCGATGTCTATTTAGAAGTGCAACACCCTTGTTGGTCCTGTAATTCTAACAGT
>OBXN01000185.1_pt1 | contig 28077 bp, 30 predicted proteins | sample 1476601 | NCBI WGS metagenome assembly OBXN01 (sample SAMEA2580158, study PRJEB22360) | human gut metagenome | biome: human gut; feature: human-associated habitat; material: faeces | place: Denmark | collected 2008/2010
GGAGAAGTTCCTTTCTCCCCGCCGGCCGCCGGGCCGGGCTTCCTGCCGGTGTCAGCGGCATTGTCGGCATTGTCGGCGGAATCGCCGGTCTCGCCCTCTTCGGGTTCGGCCTTCGACTTCTTGATCTTCTCCGACACGCTAGCAATCGAATCAGACACGCTGGTTTTCATCTGTTCCGAGGCCTGTTTGACCTGTTCGGACGCCTGCTTGACCGATTCGGAGGATTTCTTGACGGTCTCCAGCGTGCTGTCGATGATCTTGGCAGTGGCGGGCAACGGCTTGTTGGATGGCTTGGGCGCGTACAGATCCTCTTCGATGACGGTGGCGTAGCGCTGCAACACCTTGGGACGCACCACTTTCATGCTCGGGGTGAGCGTGCCGTGATCCTGACTGAATTCCTCATCCAGCACCGCGAATTTGCGCACGGACTCAGCGCGGGAGACATTGGCGTTGGCCTGGTCGATGTACTGCTGGATAAAGGCGCGCACCGCGTCGTTGCCGCTGGCCTCGGCGAGTGTCATGTCGGCATTGAGGCCCTGACCTTCCAGCCAGGAATGCAGCATTTCGGGGTCGAGCTCGATAAGTGCGGATACGAACGGCTTGCCGTCGCCGACTACTACTGCATGAGCCACGATCGGGCAGGTGTCGATGACATCCTCCATCGGGGCGGGGCTGATGTTCTTGCCGCCGGCGGTGATGATGATGTCCTTCTTGCGTCCGGTGATGAAGGTGAAGCCGCGGTCGTCGATACGACCCAGATCGCCGGTTTTGATCCAGCCGTCGGCAGTCATCGTCTGTGCGGTGAGTTCGGGCTGCTTGTAGTAGCCAAGGAACACGTTCGGGCCGGTCAGCTCAATTTCATCGTCTTCGCCAAGACGCACGCCCATGCCAGGCCCAGGCTTGCCGACCGAACCGACCTCGTTGTCGTCCTCCCAATTGACGAGCATCGGAGCGGCGGTTTCGGTCATGCCATAACCCTGGATGAAGGTGATGTCATCCATGCCGTTGAAGAAGTGGGCCAAATCCACGTTGAGCGGCGCACCACCGCAGGCCAGCCATTTGAGGTTCGGTCCGAGAGCGGAACGAATGGATTTGCCCACCGTGGCCATGTAGAACGAGTGGCGCATGCGGTCGAGGAACGAGTGACCGCGCCCGGACTGTTCGTCCTTGCTCCACTTGACGAAGTGCTTGACCGACTGGGCGAAGATATGCCCCTGGATGCCGGCACCAGCCTTCTGCGAGGCCGCGTTATACACCTTCTCGAACACACGCGGCACGCCGAGCAGGTATGTGGGCCTGAAGCTGCGGATATCGGCGAGCAGTCGCTTGGCGTCGGGAATGTATCCGACCACGCCGCAGCCACCGATGCACACGTACTGGATGTAGCGGGCGAAGCAGTGCGCCAGTGGCAGGAACAGCAGCAGACGGTTGTCGTCGTACAGCATGCCACGCAGAATCTTGTAGCCGTTAAGCACGATGTGCGTGTAATTGCGGTTGGAGAGCATCGCACCCTTGGGCTTGCCGGTGGAACCGGAGGTGTAGACCACGGTAAGCAGATCATCGGCTTTGATACGAGCGATAGCCGCATCCAACGTCTCATCGGATACGCCATGCCCGAAGTCAGCGACAGCGTCAAGGCCATCGGCCTTGAAATTGAACACGTATTTCATGCCCGGATGATTGATACGGATCTGCTCAAGCGTCTGTGCGCGCTGGAAGTCGCCGGCAAAGGCGATGGCGGGATCGACTTCCTCGACGATGCCCGCGGTCTGACGGGCGGAATCGGTCTCATAGACGGGCACAACCACAGCGCCGATTGCCGCGCAAGCGAAATCAGCCACACCCCACTCATAGCAGGTAGGCGAGTAAATCAGCACCATGGTGCCGGCTTTGACGCCAAGTCCCAACAGGCCCTTGGCCACCTCGCGTACGCGGGACAGCATTTCAGTAGCTGTGGCGCTGCGCCATTGGTGGGTGTTGTCATCCTGCCATTCCGCGATGACGTCATCCGGCGTGCGAGCTGCTCGTTTGGCCAGCAGCGAGTAGACGGTGTCGTCATCGGTGGTGACATATCTGGGTTCTTCTACATGTTCACGCATGATCACTACTATAGGCGAACCAGCCTATGACACGGCAGAACCGTCTTCCGCTACCAGCGTAGGAATCGGTGTGCGGGCGGGGCCGTCTGGTCAGCCCAGATCGGCATAGATGCACATCCATCGGGAACCGATGTACTTCAGTTTGAGGTTGACTCGCAGATTTTCCTGGCCGATGGTCATGAATACCGCCATTTCCAGCGTGTCCTTGCCGGTGATCATGCCGTCGATCAATGTGGGGACAGTGGGCAGATAGCAGAATTTCGCTTTGAGCTCCGGATGAGTGACCATGTGGGTGCCGAGCAGGTATTGCATGGTTTGCAGCCGGTCCAGACATGGTTTTGTCATGGCTCTGTTGAGATGTGCGACGCTGAGTTTGCCACGTATCGCGTCCGCCGATGTGCAGGCGATGCGGCATGCAGCCATGGCCATGGAATGACATTCCTTCGCATTCAGCCCGCCTATGAATGTGGGTTGGATGTGATACCGCACCGGGCGATCCGACAGCTCCACAACGATGAATCCGTCATAACTCGGCAACGGCCCGTACTGATATGTGCCCTGGAAAAATCCCGAATACTCCATGATGACCCCTTCAAGCCCCCTTGCAACTCACCATCATCGGCGAGCGTCTGTACTACAACATCACGAAAGGCGCGCCAAGTCAAACGACTTGAGCGCGCCTTCGGGCAAGTTAAGCCTCCTGCATGGAGGGCAAACCCCCATCTTCAGGGGGTAATCGGGATTATCGTGCGGAATACGGGTTGACCACCATGCCGCAACGCTGGAAGTTCTTCACGTCGACGTAGCCGGTGGAGGCCATCGCGCGCTTGAGGGCGCCGATGAAGTTGGTCTTGCCGTCCGCCTGGTGGCTCGGTCCGAACAGCACCTGTTCGAGCGGGCCGACCGTGCCGACCGTGGTGCGGTAGCCGTGCGGCAGCGTCTGGTGGCGGGCTTCGGAACCCCAGTGGGTGCCCTTGCCGGGGGCCTCGGTGGCGCGGGCCAGCGGCGCGCCGAGCATGACCGCGTCGGCGCCGAGGGCCAGGGCCTTGACGAAGCTGCCGGAGTCGCCCATGCCGCCGTCGGCGATGACCTGCACGTAGCGGCCGCCGGATTCGTCCATGTAGTCGCGGCGGGCCTCGGCCACGTCGGCGATGGCGGTGGCCATCGGGGCCTGCACGCCGATGGTCTGGCGAGTGGCGGAGACCGCGCCGCCGCCGAAGCCGACGAGCACGCCGGCCGCGCCGGTGCGCATCAGGTGCAGGGCAGCGGTGTAGTTGGATGCGCCGCCGACGATGACGGGCACGTCAAGGTCGTAGATGAACTTCTTGAGGTTCAGCGGTTCCTGGCCGGAAGAGACGTGCTCGGCGGAGACCACAGTGCCGCGGATCACGAACAGGTCCACGCCCGCGTCCACCACGGTGGAGTAGAACTGCTGGGTGCGCTGCGGGGAGAGCGCGCCGGCCACGGTGACGCCGGCGGCGCGAATCTCGTGCAGACGTTGCGTGATGAGCTCCGGCTTGACCGGCTCGGCATAGATCTGCTGGATACGCTCGGTGGCCTGATCGGCCGGCAGCCCGGCGATCTCGTCCAACAGCGGGGTCGGGTCCTCGTAACGGGTCCACAGACCTTCCAAATCGAGCACGCCGAGCGCGCCCATCTTACCCATGGCGATGGCGGTGGCCGGGCTGGTCACCGAATCCATGGGGGCGCCGATCACCGGCACATCGAACTCATAGGCGTCGATCTGCCAAGAGGTGGAGACGTCCTCGGGGTCGCGGGTGCGACGGGAGGGGACGATCGCCACATCGTCGAGTGCGTAGCCGAGACGGCCCTTTTTGCCCAAACCGATTTCAATTTCCTGAGACATGGTTGTAAGCCTATTGCCCGGGTGGGACGCCAACAAGGCCGTTTCCCACGGACCGGACGATTGCTTCAAGTCGTTACAAACATGCGCTATGACTAAATCATCTTCACACCATCTATCAGGAGGAAGCATGGCCAAAATCAAGGTCGAAGGCACTGTCGTCGAACTCGACGGCGACGAAATGACCCGCGTGATCTGGAAGGACATCAAGGATCGTCTGATCCTGCCGTACCTCGACGTGAACCTCGACTACTACGATCTGGGCATCGAGCACCGCGACGAGACCGATGACCAGGTGACCATCGACGCCGCCCACGCCATCCAGAAGCACCATGTCGGCGTCAAGTGCGCCACCATCACCCCCGATGAGGCCCGAGTCAAGGAATTCGGTCTCAAGAAGATGTGGAAGTCCCCCAACGGCACCATCCGCAACATCCTGGGCGGCACGATCTTCCGTGAGCCGATTGTGATGAGCAACGTGCCTCGTCTGGTGCCCGGCTGGACCAAGCCGATCGTCGTGGCCCGTCACGCATTCGGCGACCAGTACAAGGCCACCGATTTCAAGGTTCCGGGAGCCGGCCAGCTGACCGTCACCTTCACTCCGGACGATGGCTCCGAGCCGATTCAGCACGTGGTCTACAACTACGGCGAAGACGGAGGCGTGGCCCAGGTGCAGTACAACGTCAACGATTCGATCCGCGGTTTCGCTCGCGCCTGCTTCAACTACGGCCTGATGCGTCATTACCCGGTGTACTTGTCCACCAAGAACACGATTTTGAAGGCCTACGACGGCCAGTTCAAGGACATCTTTGCCGAGGTGTTCGAGACCGAATACAAGGACAAGTACGCCGAGGCCGGCCTGACTTACGAGCACCGCCTGATCGACGACATGGTGGCCAGCTCCCTGAAGTGGCACGGCGGTTACATCTGGGCCTGCAAGAACTACGATGGCGATGTGCAGTCCGACTCCGTGGCCCAGGGCTTTGGTTCGCTGGGCCTCATGACCTCCGTGCTCATGACCCCGGACGGCCAGACCGTCGAGGCCGAAGCGGCGCACGGCACCGTGACCCGTCACTACCGCCGCTGGCAGAAGGGCGAGAAGACCTCCACCAACCCGATCGCCTCCATCTTCGCGTGGACCGGCGGCCTTAAGCACCGCGCCGATCTGGACGGCACGCCCGAAGTCTGTCACTTCGCCAAGACGCTGGAGAAGGTCATCGTCGACACCGTTGAAGGCGGTCAGATGACCAAGGATCTGGCCATGCTCATCGGCCCGGACGAGCCGTGGCTCGACACCGACGGCTTCATGAACGCGCTGGACGAGAACCTGGCCAAGGCTCTGGCCGAGTAAATCATCGAACACATCGTACGGACCTACATGGGTCATGTCATGTCGCCAACTGTCATGATTGTCGTGCTTCATCTGGAATGTTCCTCAGCACGATAATCATGACAGTTGTTCGATGCACGCACGTAATACCCCTAATTTAATACCCCTAATTGTTCCCGGATATGTGGCGATTTGTCCACTGGTCCGGGACTTTTTCGTATACGGCCTACTAGAATCGTGATTCAGTTTGTTTTCACGCCCGCTTGAGGAGGTTTCGCCGCTTATGGTGTTCGCACGCCGCTCAACCACCCTGCTCGCCGCCATTATCACATCCTGCGCGATGGTGCTGTCACTGACCGCGTGCACCTCAGACAATAAGACCGTTGTAGATGGTCAAACCACGGTGACGTCCAATTCTTCCGGCGGCGTGGCCGTGTTCACGCCTTCGGACGGCATTACGCTGAACCAGCAGACGCCACTGAACAAGTGGGCGAAGCTGGTGCCTGACCTGACCAAGGCTCTGGTCGACGCCGGTTTCAAGAAAGGCGATATCGATCATACGACGTCCGACTCGTTGGACAAGCAAAGCCGCGCCATCCAAGACTTTGTGGTCGATCATCTTTCGAATAACACCACGGGCGATTCCGGCATTGCCATCGCGCCCGACAACATGACATTGCTCGTGGCTCCAGTAGTCGAGGCCGACGCTTCCACTCGCCAATACGGCGATTACGTCAGCCAGAACCTGAGCACCAACGATGCCACGGATGAGGGAGCTACTTCTGACGGTGATTCTTCCGAAGACAGCTCTTCCAAAGATGACTCGTCCAACACTGAGAGCGACGGCACTGCATCGGACGAGCAGGCGCAGGCCGTGGACCGGCTGGTCTCATCGCTCAAGCTGGCCAAGGAATCCGGCATGCATGTGGTATTGCTCGGCAACAGCATCGAGGGATATAAGCCGGACGCCTTCGTCAAGTTCTCGGACGCCCAGACCATCGGCAAGCTACAGGCGGAAAAGATGGTGTCCAAACTCAAGTTGGATAAGGCCAGTAAAGACAACCCCAAATACATTGAGGTGCTGCTGCCATACACCGCCGTGGACGAAAAAGGCAACGCCAACGATTCCACGTTCGCCCAAGAGGCGTTCCGTGGTATCTGGCAGGTACTGGGCTCCTACTATCAGAAGGGCGTTGTGGAAAGCCCTTCAGGCACCTTGGACGGCAAATCCACGGAAAACGATTGGCAAGCCGTGGCCTACGATGCCGCCAAGGAAGGCTCCACTGCGAAAGTGCTTGACAAGCGTCTGGCAAAAACCGACGGGCAGTCCACACTCACCCGTATTGACGGCATCATCACGATGAACGACTATATCGCCTCCGAGGTCGTCAAGGAATTGGACGATCTGGGATACACCGGCTCTGCCGCCGATATCAATCCGCAGATCACCATCTCGGGCATTGTCGGCAATATCACCGGCAAGAAGGATCTCAGCCGCGACGCCGTGCCGGACCCGATCAAATCCCCTGAAAACGACAACGCAAACGACTCATCCAGTTCCGATGACGATGCGGATAAGGACACCTCCGCTTCCGACAAGGACCGTGACTCGCAATGGCCTCTGGTGACCGGATACGGCGCGTACGTCTCGAACATCCCATCCATCGTCAATGGCAAGCAATGGATGACCGGCATGGAAGACAGACAGACCATCGCCACGGATATCGCTCAGGCCTGCGCCAGGCTCAACAAGAACGAAGCGCTGAATTCCATGCCTTCAATCAGGAACTCCGAGGTAGGCGGCGTGAAGAAGATCCCGACCATCAACGAACCGTTGCTGGCTGTCAGCGCCAGCAATCTCAAGTCCGCGCTGATCGCCCCCGGATATATCTCCTTGGCCGATGCCGGTCTGTGATTCATACTCGTCACGCCGCTAGCCGCCTGCGATGCCTCTTCCGTACGGCCCTGTTCCGGCCGACAAACATTGCTGAATCATGACGGCTTCAGTACGATTTTTCGACTCCCCGCATATTGCTGTGGGTCAAGATAGTCGGCTGTTCCTCGCTTGAGGCCCCAATGCAGGCAACGGTCTTCGCAATGGTCCGAGTTGCCCTCAACGATGCCTACGGGCTGTCTGCGGGAGATCGTATCCCCCACCGAGAGCTCGGTAACAGCCGGTTCGAATGTTGACGTGACACCTCCACGATGCCGTACACTCACCACATCTTTGCCAGCTACTTTGCCAGCAAAACTCACGGTCCCTGCCTGTGGTGACAGAATCACGGTACCTTGCTCCGCAACAAGATCCACGCCACGATGACCTGGTGCCCACGGGTTGATCGGCCGCTCGAACTGTTGTTCGACCTGTGGATCGTCGACCGGCCAGTCGAACCGGGATTCGCACTGATTGCCATTGCGCCACGCCAAATCAGACATATCGGTGAAATCCTCCACCGTGTATGCCGCATCTCCGGTCACCGCAGTATCCGCATGCGCAACATGCTGAGGCGTGGATGCCAGTCCCACTCCCAAGGCAAGCAGCAGGCCGATAACGGCGGCCAACGCGATTATGGCATCCATACGCCGTTGCCGTTCCTGAGCCCGCTGACGCGCCTGCTGACGCCGCCTGCTGGCACGTCGGGCTTCGTCGCGACGCCAATCAAACAACAATGGTGCATTCATGAGATTCCTCCCCATAGTGTGAGTGTGATGTGATTCCGGCTTCTTTGCCGGTGATACCCACCTTGAGGGGTCCGAAACAGGATGTCCAGCCAGAACGACCTATGTGGTTCCAGCTTCCGAAGTTATCCACAATGAGATTTCGCGTGACAGTATCGCCGCATCGTCATGTTGTATGAGTGGGTATTCGATGAGTCCGATTCCGCGGAATTCGGCGCGACATGCCATACACGCATGTAATTTGCTTTTTCGTGGCAGGCATGTAAGATGTATGACTTGTGCGCGAGAGAAATCTCAAACACAGCAGACATTCCTGCGTAGCTCAGTTGGCAGAGCATCCGACTGTTAATCGGACGGTCGCTGGTTCAAGCCCAGCCGCAGGAGCTCACCTGAACGGGTAACTCTGGACGGGATGAAAATTGAATATTCCTGCGTAGCTCAGTTGGCAGAGCATCCGACTGTTAATCGGACGGTCACTGGTTCAAGCCCAGTCGCAGGAGCTCACCTGAAGCCATCGGCGTGTTGCCGGTGGCTTTTCTGTTCCCGATTGATTGAAGTTGCAACATCAGGGAATATCCACATGAGAAAATTAAGCCCGGGCCACTTCACGATTCAGAAACCCTACATTATTCTACGGAATCTGTCACTTCTGCAGATTCGGCATTCCGGCCTTATACCAGAGCACCGCGATACCAACACGTTCTTTGACATCGAGCTTGGCAAGAGACCTACTAACCGCCTTTTTGACTGCCTCCAGTTGCATTCCGAGACGCTGAGCAATTTCAGCGTTAGTCATTCCTTCGCTGACCAGTGCTGAGACTTCGAATTCGCGAGGTCCCAATGAATCGAATTTACTTCTGATGGCCAGAGTGTCAGCATTGATGCTGACGTTGGGAACCCCTCGGCGAATCACTTCCTTTGTAATCCGTGGTGTGAGTATGGCGTCTCCATCGTACACCGAGTGAATGGCCCGACACAGGTCCTTAGTCTTAACGTCCTTAAGCAAGAATCCCGAAGCTCCGGCGCTCAATCCCCCAAACGCATAGCTATCCTGATCGTATGTGGTTAGAATCAGGATACGTATTGAAGGATATAACTGTTTGATTCTTGCCGTGGCATCGAGCCCATCCATAACAGGCATGCGAACATCCATAAGAATGACGTCAGGGAGGCTCTGCCCATGTAATTGCAGTGCCGCAAGAATATCAAGGGCATCCTGTCCATTCCCCGCCTGCAACGTCATGCGAAGCGCAGGATCTTTCATGACCATGAGCGAAAAACCCATTCTGGTCGGCTGCTGATCGTCCACGATCATTACGTTAATCATCGTTTCCCTCCTGCACAGGAATATATGGACATTTTTGCTGTGGAATAATGGCTGAAACAGTCCACCCCTGCCCTGATGATGAGCCATAGTGAAGGTGCCCGCCGACCCGCGTAACTTCAGTCACTAGGCCAGCAAGCCCGAAACCGGTCCCCTTAGCGCGGTTATCTTTGTTCAGCGTTGGCTTACCATCATCACGCACTGTTATATGGAGTTCCCCATTATCCAGATGATCCCATGAAACCACAATTCGCGTTATATTTTTCCCATGGCGCATTGTGTTTGTGACAGCCTCACGACTCACTCGGAAGCATAAATCAGCTTGGGCTAGATCGTCTGGACGCCTTCCTGTCTCGGTCAGAATGGCGGCGATTCCAATATCACGAGCATGTTGAAGAATCGGGTTTATATCATTCCAGCTGCACAGTTCCACCGTTCCTGTTTTTGTTTTCCGTAACGTCACCGGAGATGAAAGTTTCCGTACCGCCTCGCGTGTATCACCTAGACTTTGCCGAGCTAAGTTATTGATACTCTTTATAGCGCCTTCCACCGGCTCCTGTGTCAATCCCTCCAAGCCTTCAGTAAGTGCAATGATAGCGGTGAGACTATGGCCCACGCTGTCATGCAGTTCGGCTGCGACGTCCGCCCGCCGACGTTCTTCATCGCGTTCCTGTTCCAATTCCAGGCTTCGTTGCTGTTGAGCTTCCACCAAGGCCGCTCCCTTCCGCCGCTGACTGATGTTGCGCGACCAAAGAGCTAAAATAGCGGTCATCGACGCAAGGAGGGACTCGGGCAGAAGTATATCAGTCTGCAAGGCGGGGAAGGTCGCAATCCAGAGGCCGCAAACGATTGACAATCCCGACAAAACCATTCCCGCAATGGCACGTTCAGCGGTCGCGGCCAAGGCTGTAGACGTGTAGACGGCAAACAAGAGAGGCAACATCAGATATGGCTCCGCTTGAAGCAAGCAAGCGCATAGATACAATCCGCATATGGCACACAAAATAGCGAACGGCATTCTGATACGGAACAACAGCGCCACAACAGATAAGGCACATAGGATGGCGAGTACGGGGATTCCCCATTGATGCTCCAACAGTTTCATGGCTGCCGAATCGCCCCCGCCATGGGTGAATACGATTCTGGTGAGCATCATCACGTCGTAGCATAGGCACAGTATCGGCGCGACCATGCGCGCGACCGGGCTGGACCGCCAGAACGCGGCCACGTGGCCGATCAGGCCGGTAACCGCGTGGCGCTTGTCGTTTCCGGTTTTTGCGGTCATGCGATTCTCCTTCCCTGGGTGCTGCCCCATCCGTGTTGAAGCGTATCGCATGTGGCCTGTGCTGTATGGCGTGTATGCGGTTAGATGAACTTCCAAAGAAGTTTTCCGTTGTCAGTCGGATTCCTACTGGTTGATGAACATGAGGAAGATGAGCATGCCGCCGGCGGCAGTCAGGCCTGCGGATAGGAGTATCGCGATTGTACTGACGATTCTGTGTCCTCCCGCCTGTTCGGGATAGGTGACGATCGCGATGACGAGCGAAGCGATGAGGCATACGAAGTCGATGATGACGAGGATGTTCCTGACCCAGCCCGTCGTGTAGAGGTGGATGCCGAGCAGCTGGGGCACGAGCGTGCACAGAAGGGGAAGGACGGCCAATGCGAGGCTGGCGCAGCCGCCCCATGTCCGCCCGCCGTCCGGCGGTGCCGGCGTATATGCCGGTTGCTGGTTTGGGTATTGGGATGTGTTTGCCATGGTCATTGCTCCTTGGATGTGAGGTTCACGGTGCCGGTGAATTGGTCGCCGGTGACGTAGATGTAGAAGCTGGTGCCTGTGACGTTGTAGGTCTGGTCGATTTTGCCGTTCGTGGCGGGCACGGGTCGTTTCGTGTCGCTGCCGTTGGTCACGAGGATTCTGCCGGTGCCGGATGTGCCTGTGATGGTGCCGTTCAGGTGGATGCTGGCCTTCTTGCCGGTGCCGCCGAATACGGCCTCCTCGCCGGTGAACTTGCTGTAGTCGGCCTTGTAGCCGCCCGTGTAGGAGTCGCCGTCTTGGGTGCGTATGCCTTGGAGGTTCCTGTCTCCGGCCACGCCGATGCCGGTCGAGCAGCCGGTGAGGATGATCGCGGCGAGGGCGGCGATCAGCACGGCGATGACGCGGCGCGGCAGGCGTATGGACTGTTCGCTGTTGTGTGGCGCGTTGTGTTGTTCGTCGTGTCGTTCGTTGTGTTGGCTGGTGGTGTGCATGATGAAGCCTTTCCATGGTGTTGGGTGGCGGGCTCCCGCAGGTGAGGGGAGCCCGTGGACGGTTGCTCAGACGGCTTGTTTGGCGAGCCGGTGGAAGATCAGGGCGCTGATGGCGGTCCAGATGGCGGCGGCGGTCGTGGAGGCGAGCATGGATGCCGGGCTGGCGATGTTCGCGAGGTCGCGGGCGGCGGAGGCGCTGGTGATCAGGGCGAGCGGATACGGCCCGGCGATGGCCGGGGCGGCCAGGCTCAGCGCGCAGCCGCCGATGGTCAGGACCATCATCACGCTCATCGTGCCCGCGAACGATTCGGCCTTCGCGCTCACGGCCTGCGTGAGCGTCATGATCGCCCATACCGACAGGGTCAGCGGGATACCGCGCAGCAGGAACGGGCCGAGCTGCGCGAGGTCGAATCCGGCGGCGAAGCGTCCGACGAGGATGAACTCTGCCTCGAACACGAAGACGGTCAGCGCCGAAGCCGCGAGCCCGTGCAGCATCTTGCCGGCGATCGCCGCGTTCACGGTGCCGGCGGCGTTCAGCCGCTGCCAGTTGCGGCCTCGATGCTCGTTGGCTTCGACCTGCGCGGCGAACGCGGCCACAAGCACCGGCATGAACACCATGCTCGGCAGGAGGATCGCCTGACCCCAGATCGCGGCCCAGGTCACGCCCTGCCTGGCGAACTCCGCCTGGTAGCCGGTGTACTGGCTCCACCCGTTGAACATGCCGATCGCGTCGAACAAGACGGTCACGATCCAGTACCACAGGTTGCCGGCCTTGCGCGTCTCCCAGCGGAACGCCGCCCACACGGACGGCCTGCGGCGTCCCGCCGCATGCGCGCGGGGCATCGCGGCATGGCTCGGGCCGGCAGCTGGATTGGCGGCCGGGTTGATTGCCGGATTGGTTGCCGGGTTCACTGCGTTTGCGTGTGTCATCGTCTTGACTCCTTCACCTTGACCACGACCATGCTGACCAGCGTCCAGCCGAGGAACGCCATGGCCGCGGAGGCCACGGCCATCCACGGGCGCGCGGCGAGCAGCATCGTGGCGTTGCCGCCCGCATCCACGGATCTGACGAACGGGCTCGCGGCCGAACTCAGGCCGGCCGGGAACAGCCAGCCAAGCGCGGGTCTGTTCATCGCACCCAGGCCGGAGCCCAGCACGCCGGCGATGACGCCCAGACCCAGGCCGATGGCCTGCTTGTCGATCATCATCGAGAACATCAGCTGGACCGCGCTCGTGGCCGTCGCGGACAGGAAGCCGGTCAGGGCCGGCACCCACACCAGCGCGGCGAACGAGCCGGCCACCGTGAAGCCAAGGGCCTTCGCCGCGATCGGCACCCACAGCAACGGGATCAGGAAGCAAAGCCCCACGCCGGTGCCGGCGACGATGAGCTTGCCCACGAACCGGGCCGCGTCCGACTGGCCGAACGACAGCCATGTGAGGTTCATGCGCTCCGAGGTCTCCAGCACGGCGATGCGGCTGGTCAACAGGGCCGCCAGAATCGGGGCCAGCAGGCTCACGACCTGATAGACCTCGCCATCGGCCAACGCGGCCGACCTCAACGCCGGGACGGGACTGCCGGCGCGTTTCATGAACGCCATGCCCGCCCACGCCGAAACCAGCAGCATCATGCCCAGCAGCATCCACCAGAACGACGAGCCCCGCACCTTCAACAACTCCAGACGCGCCAGCGTGAACGGGCTGCCGGTCTTCGCGCGGGGGCGCGGCGGACGGCGGCCCGTCGCCGCGAACACTGCCGCGCCGCTCATCGTGCGCCTCCGTCCGCCGCCGCGAACGCCGCCCGACCCGCAGCCTGCCGGATCGGCAACGGACGACGCGGGGATGCGTGCGCGGATGCGCGTGCGGCGTCGGAATCCATGGCATTTTGCGCCTGATGAGGCGTGGGCTCGCGGCTCTGCGGGCTTTCGATCAGTTCGAGGAACGCCTGCTCCAGCGTCTTGCGCTCGGAGGCGACGCGATAGACCGCGACGCCCTGGCCGACGAGCTGCGTGATCAGGGTGCCGATCCGCTGGTCCGGCAGTTCCGGCAGGCGCAGCACGCCGCCATCCCTGCCCGGCAGCCACCGGTAGTCGATCCGGTCCGAGCCCAGCATCGCCGCCGCGAGCTTCGGGTCGGAGACACGCAAATCGATGTGCCCCTCCTCGCGCAGACTGTCGAGCGAACCCTGATACAACAGGCGGCCGGCCGCGATGACGCCCACGACCGGCGCCATCTTCTCGATCTCGGAAAGGATATGCGAGCTGATGATCACCGTGATGCCCCGTTCGCGGCTCAGACCCATGATCATTTCGCGCACCTCGACCACGGCCTCCGCGTCCAGCCCGTTCGTCGGCTCGTCCAGCAACAGGAGCTCCGGCTGCGAGATCAACGCCATCGCGATGCCCAGCCGCTGCTTCATCCCCAGCGAGTAGTCCCTCGCCTTCTTGCCCTCATGGCCGGCCAGACCGACCTGCCGCAAAATCGCGGGCGCGGCCGAACCCGGCAGATTCAGGTAATCGGCCACCATACGGCAATTATCCAGACCGCTCAACACCGGGTAGAAGCTCGGCCCCTCGATCATCGAACCGACCCGGCCCGCCTGCAACCTGTGCCGGCCACCCACCTTCTCACCCAACATCCACATATCGCCGCTCGTGGCCGAGGCCAACCCAAGCAACAGCTTCATCGTCGTGGACTTGCCCGCACCATTCGGCCCCAGCAAACCATACACGCCATGCGCCGGCACGTTCAGATTCAACCCGTTCACCGCGAGAAAATCCCCATACCGCTTCACCAGCCCGCGCGTCAGCACCGCACTCGACGCCGGATCAGCCGGCTGCGCTGTATATTGTATTGTCATTATCGTCCTCCAAAATCCGTCACCATACCGTGGCATTTACAATCAAAACTCGTTACGCGCGATACCTCAATGAATGAGAGCGGATGTGTACTCTCGGGAGGACATTCCTTCTGAGTTTGCACCGACATGCGACGGAGGTAGGGATTCGAGGCTGCTGTCAAATTTTTCCTACGTGCGCTGGTATAGGGCTTTCGTTCATGTCCGTGGCCGTTATCCACAGGCCGTCCTACGTAAGCCCGTAGCGTTCGCGCAGCATGTCGAACGCGTGCAGGCCCTCGCGCATCGCTGCCCGGTATTCGTCGTCGTCCGCCGCGCTGTTGAGGTTGGCGGCGATGGCGAACGCTTCGGATACGAGGCGTTCCATGTCGTGCGTGGACAGATTCTCCGGGTGTCTTTCGCGTCCGCCGTCGAGGAAGGGCGGGCGGTTCTCCATCGCGGCGCGCCATTCCCGGACGGCGAGGCTGCGGCTCCTGGCATCGTCCGCCCAGCCGTCGCGCAGTCGTTTCAATCGCATGTCGCCGCCGAGCTCGAAGGCGTTGAACCGTTCCGTCCACCCGTCCGCGCTGCGCCACGTGATCCGGTAGCCGACCACCTGGCCGGGGTCGGTGAACGAGTCTTTGGCGGTTCCCCTGCGCAGCCTGGGGTCGATGGAGAAGCCTTCCCTGCGCACGCGGCGTATGAACTCGTCCTCGCTGCGCGACGCCTTGACGCACGTGGTCATTGCCGTTGGCGGACAGTCCGTGACGAACCGCGAGCCACGTGACGCCCTGATCGCCGTCGCCGTCGATGATGTTCATGCGCATCAGATAATCGCGGATGACCGACTCCCATTCCTGATCGGTCAGTATGCCCTGGCCGGCCTTGATGGCAAGCGAGCAGTGCCACACGCGCTTCCTGCCATGCTCTCGTTCGGGATTGTCCTTGCCTCGCATGTCGGGCGGGAACGGATCGCCCTTGCGTCCCCTGACGCGGTAGCGTCGGTCGAACCTGCGGCCTATCTCCGCATACGACGCCGCCGGCTTGCCATCCATGTCAAACGAGGGAAACATGTCGCCGCTCGCGCACACGAGATGCTGGTCGGTGTGTTCATTGCGCCGTCCCTTGCCGAACAGGTAGCGCACCAGGCCGGCCGGGTCCGAACCCCTGACGATATTCGGTATCATACGATGATTCTCCGCCCGCACGCCCGGCACGGCGGCGCATGGCGTCTATGAGAGATATGCGTCCCGGGTTCTAGATAGAAGTGCAACGCCTGTCTATGGTTGGAAGTGTTCAAGTCCTAACTCAAGAAGGTGTTGCTCATGAGGAAAGTGTATTCCCACCTGTCGGCCGAGGAACGCGTCCGGATCGACGAGTTGAGGAACCGTGACGGGCTCGGTGTCCGCCAGATCGTCCTGAGGATCGGCCGCGACAAGTCCACCGTCATCCGCGAGCCGGGACGCGGCCTGTGGTTCACGTCCAGCGAGAACGAGTCCCATCGCCCCTACCGGCCGAAACGGCTGAAGGCGGGCGCGTGGACGTCGAGGCCGTTCTACTCGGCGATGACCGCGCAGCGCAAGGCCGAGCGGCGCGCCCGCCAGCCGCGCAAGCCCCTGCGCATGGCGCATTCACCGCTGCTCGCGTGGGTCATGGACGCGCTGCGCAAGGGATGGACGCCCGAACTCATCGAGGGACGGCTGAAGGTCGAATGGCCGGCCGACCCGCATATGAGGATCGGCCGCGAATGCCTCCACCGGTGGATCTACGCCAAGCCGCGCAGGGCATTGGACCTCAGGCAGTACCTGCCTCGGGGCAAGCGGCATCGCACGCGCGCCAAGGGCAGGAGGTCGAAGGGGCCGCGCATCCCGATGCGCGTGCCGATCGCCGAACGTCCCGAACGCGTGGGCCCGCGCCGCGAGTTCGGCCATTATGAGTCCGACACGGCCGTCGGCTCGGCACCGTCGAAGCGGTGCGGCGACACGCAGGTCGAACGCAAGAGCCGCCGCCTGTTCGCCCGCTTCATCGAGGACAAGAGCGCGCCGGCGACCGCGCGTGCCGAATACGACATCTACAGCCGCATCCCCGCGCCGGCGAGGATCGACCGCACCTGGGACAACGGCACCGAATCCTCCTGCCACCTGCTCGTGGACGAGGCGTTGGGCATGCTCGCCTATTTCGCGGACCCGTACTCCTCATACCGGAGGGGCGGCAACGAGAACCGCAACGGGCGCATCCGCCGCTACCTGTCCGAGAGGACCGGCTTCGACGGCCTGACGGACGAGGATCTGCAGGCCATCGTCGATGAGATCAACGACACCCCCATGAAGGTCCTGGGCTGGGAAACGCCCAACGAGGTTTGGTACCGCGAGCCCGGCAAGGTAATATCGAGGACAAGCCACCCAAAGACGAGCTCTGTTGATGATATACTCTTTTACTAGACAGCGATTTTCTACTTGCCTACCAAATAGTGGGTATACCGCCTACCAAGGCAATGAAGCATCGGAGGTATCAATGGCTCGTCTTATGAAATCGGCACGTGGAATACTTGCCCTAGTAGTCTCGTTCTCCTTAGCACTAGTTTTGGGACTCGTGCCGATGACATCAGCAAATGCGGCAGAGATCGCAATCAGCGGAATGCCAAAAGAGTCCATACCTGCGGCATTCGGAGGAGAGCTTCACGGCGAAAATACCTCGACCGTCGAAGTGGATGGTAAAGGTACGTTGACCGCAACAATCAACTACGACACAGGAGTCGTTACGGTCAAGGATTTCAATGGTGCTGTTCGCACTGAATCCCTAGCTGCGGTAGTCGCCAATGCAGCAAATGAGCTTGAGAAAATTCCTGCGGAACAAACGTCAGGAACTTATGAACAGGGCACAGTTGAGGATTACGCCGCATGATGTATGCCCGTATCTTGTCACCGCCATAGGATTTGGTCATGACGCAGCATGGCAAGCCGCATTGAGCCTTGTCGGGGTGAATCCTGCCATCGCTGTGTTGGTGGGTCTTGGTTTTGCGTTCTTCTGGGCGTGGGTTTCAAGTCACTGCTGAACAGGTTTTTATTCATGCGAAGGTAAATCATGAAGTTAGTTAATTTCCTGCCTTTCCTAGGGGGACTCGTCGCCTACTTGTTGGTGTGGTGTAAATGGTGGCATCCACATGACAAGGACCACAAATAACCTCAAACCTCATACATCGTTGGAGAACTGGCGTGTGCAGTCTTGATGAGACCTCACACGCCAGTTCTCTTATGCGTCGGTGCGTTGTCAGCGCCTGTATTAGCTGTGTCTGATGCGTCAGGCGTCTACGAGGTGCGAGAGCCGTTCGGTCATCGCGGCTCTGGTCCATGCGCTTACGCTCATGTGGTTGCGCTTGGCATCCGCCTCGATGAGATGCCCCATGGTATCGCTCAGACGGATGGTGCGCGGGCGCAGAGGCTCGGTGTCGGCCTCCCACGCGCGCCCCTCGAACGGGGTGACCTCGGCGCCGGGGAAACCGTTCTCGGCCTCCTCGGCCCACCTGTCGACCAGCTCGTCGGTGATTTCGGTGCCGTTCTCGGCTATGTACCTGCGACCAGTCATCGGTTCCTCCTTATCTCGTCGCGGAATCCCTTGGTCAGATTGTTCGAATGAATGATCAGCGGCGTATGGTCGTCCAACCTCACGAACACGAGCTCCATGCCCCCGCTCTCAGGCGTCCTTTGCCGGCACGGCCACTTCGATAGAATTATCGGAAGCGGATAAGGAGCTTTGATGGAACCGGTGAGGAACGATACGACGACGGATAGGCGCACGGCCGTGGAACTGGCGAAGCGGCTGCTGGTCGATTCGATCTGGCGCACCGCCAAGATCGAGGTTGATGGCGTCACCTTCCCCGACACGCAGGAGATCTTCGACGGGCGCGCGCCCGAGGGTATGAGCGTGGACGATATAGTCACGGTGAACAACATCAAGCGCGCGTGGGGATTCCTGCTCGAGAACATCGACTATCCAGTCGATTGGCAGTACATCCGCGAATACAACCGCATCATCGGCGAAGGCCTCGTGCGCGACGCCGGCCGCTTGCGTGAATACGGCGTGAGGGTCGGCGGCGACGAATGATGCCGAGAACGGGATGGGCATCGTGCCCGGTGGTCCCCTCGATGGCCTCGATGGAGGTTCCGGCTTACTGAGGTGACGTGTGCGAACGGGAGAACGCCGCCGACGTGCTCTCCGACTTGCAGGCATGGGTGGGCGAACCGTTCGACGCCGCAGGCCGACGCTACGATGGCGGCAAGGAATCCGTGGACCGTTCTGGAAGGATCTGAAAACCGATCAGGGCATGTCGGTGGGACCCCGATACGTGGAACTCGCGTTCGGATGCCCTCCCATCGAATGGGATATCGATATGAGGGTAAGGGACTTCGCCGACCGCATGGGCGACGAATATACGAGCCTGTACGAGAAGGGCGAGATAATCACTGGATTATCTGTAAAGGCTAGAGTAATCAAGTGTTAAGGAGGCCTGCAATGTCGAATCTGGACTATAAACCGCCTGAGCCGACAAAGGCGCAACTGGAGTACGCGCGTTACCTCAGCCGTTTCCAAACGCCGCGTGGACGCCGGACTCTTTTCGCCCGCACCGAATCGGATATCGCGGCCGCTTTCCGGGAAGAGGCGGCGAACCGTTCCTGGAGCGCCGGAGATCTCGCCTCCCGGGCCGGCATCGATCCTCGGTTCGCCGATGATTTGCTCCAGCGGGGCGAAGCCCCGATTGAAGCGGTGTTCCCCGCAGCTGATGTGTTGGGAATAGACATAGCCGCGTTGCCGCTTTCCAGTCTCGGGAGTGCCCGGTGAGGGAGCTGCACGCCTGGATGGGTGATTCTCCTGTTGGTGTGTTTCTGGAGGATTCCGAGGGGAATGTTCCCCTCGAATACGCCAAGGGTGTGGATATGCCCATAAGCCTTTCCCTTCCTCTTGACGGGAAAGCTGCCTATGCGCATCGGCGGCGTCACCGGTGCCAGGGATGTGACGCCCCGTCATTGGGAGAAGCTGGCATCGGAAAACAACCTCGATCCCGAGCGGGTCGTCGGCCAGGCCAGGAGAATGGCCGGTCTGGTCCTCTCCAACATCGAGGAGGCGTATTCGGATGTGGAGCCTCGTATCCGTGACCGGATCCTCATGCTGGTGGATAGTGCGAACACGAAAATCGATCCAACCTATGATTCCGCATCCATGACTGATGATCCGACGGGCATGTTGTCCGGCCTGATGCCTCCCGCCGACGAGGGCAGACGCCTCTGATATCGGTGCCGATATGCGCCGACATGCTTCTTTGCGCATGTCGGCGCATACCTTTTTTGTCTATCCTATTCTTGCGGTGCTGAGTGAGTACGTGGCGACGCCGTTTGTGCCGACGATTTGGTTCGTGGGCATGGTCAATCTCATGTCGGTGCGTGTGGTGGATTCCACGGCGTTGCGCATCTCGTCCTGCACGAGTCCGATGTAACGCATGGTGGTGGCGATGTTGACGTGTCCGAGCATACGGCTGACGAGCACGATGTTGCAGCCCCACCCTCAACCAAGTCATCCTCGACGGCGACGACATCCGGCTCGAAACCCTCGACCAAGGCAAACGGATCGTCTACCTCGAACTGCCCGACACCAGCGCCACATTCTCCTTCATCGCCAGCGTCTTCTGCCAATGCCTCTTCGAAACACTCGTACGCAAAGCCGACACCAAACCCGACGGCGTGCTCGACCACGACGGGCACTGCATGCTCGACGAATTCGCCAACATCGGCAAAATCCCCAACTTCGTAAGGCTCATCGCAACCATACGAAGCCGGCGCATCAGCTGCGGCATCATCCTCCAGACCGTCAGCCAAGGCAAAAGCCTCTACAAGGACGATTGGGAGACCATCGCGGGCAACTGCGACAGCCAGCTCTTCCTCGGCGGCATCGAACCCAGCGCCACCGAATACATCAGCGACCGACTCGGCGACCAAACCATCGACGTCATCGAAACCAACGAGACCAAAGGCCTCAACGGCAGCTGGACACGCAGCACACGCAAGAACGCCCGCAAACTCCTCACCCCCGACGAACTCGGACGCATCCCCACTGACCAGTGCATCTATCTACTCAGAAGCATACCGCCATTCGAATCAGGAAAATATGTCAATAATACATAAAAACAACGTATTCATATAATATATCCGATATTAACTATATGAAGGACTCTTCGGAATCATTTCTAAAAGGAATGAAAACAAACCGTTCAGTAATCGTGGTAGTGAACCTGTGCATAAAACATTTTTCGGTAAAACTCCGATTGTTCAAGTAACTCTGTGTGGCTTCCAATCGCATGAACAGTGCCATCCTTAATAACAATGATTTTATCCGAATGTGCAATGGTTGTGAACCTGTGAGCGACAATTACTGTAGTCATGTTCCGACTCAATTGAGACATTGCATCAAAAATTGAATTCTCGGATATTGCATCAACCGACGCAGTTGGTTCATCAAGAATTAGAAGTGAGGGTGACTTATATAATGCGCGCGCCATGGCAAGCCGTTGCCATTGTCCGATGGACAACTGTTGCCCATTTTCAAACCGCCTTCCAAGCATAGTATCTAGTCCATAGGGAAGTAGATTAGCTAAATATTTTAATCCTACCATGGATAAGGTTTTTAGAATTCTATCCACATCACGGTCGTCACTTGAAGAGGTAAAAAGGGCATTATCCGCTAATGACCTATCATATTTGACAAAGTCTTGGAAGAGCGCAGAAAAATGCTGATAAAGTGTATCACGAGAATACTCGGAAATGTCTCTTCCGTCGAGAAAAATGGCTCCAGAAGTAGGTTCATAAAACCTAAGTAGAAGTTTGATGATGGTGGTTTTCCCTGCGCCATTAAGACCAACCAAAGCAGTTGTTTTACCTGCCTCAAGTTTGAAAGAAATGTTATTCAACACCTTATATGATGTACCTGGATAAGTAAAAGAAACATTGCGGAATTCAATTGAAGCGGGGTCCGAACCTTTATAGGGAATATCTCCTGATTTCGGGGTTTTAGGATTTAACTTCAAAAATGCAACCCAATTTGATATATATAAAAGATGTTGATGTAGCCCCATGAAGCCAACAAGCGCGGCGAGCATAAGAGGGCCTATAGAAGTAGAAGCACTTATGTATCCAGCAAGCGCTCCAACGTTTCCGGATTCAAGAGTAGAACGAGCGCCCAAAACAATTGCAACAATAATTGCAATAATGGAAATAAATCCAAGCGATCCGGCTATTGTGAAATTATATTTCGCAATTTTTAAATCTTGAAACTGAAATTCCTTTTGTAAAACAGAGTACCTTTCACGAAGAATATCCGCATATTTGAATAGTATTATTTCCTTGCGTGCGCTATCGGACATTAATAGTGATCTATAGTATGATACAACTCGTCGATCGGATGCCCTATTATAATCTATAGTGCACGCCATTGTCTGTATTTTGAGAGTAGCAATTGCGGACGGTACCGGTGCAACTATTAACATGATTGCAACAAACGGATTCCATGACCAGATTACTAGAGTGATACTGAATATAGATATTCCGGATTGAATAGTGGATCGTATAGAATCAAATAGGCCAAAAATATGTAATCCCGTTGAATTATCAGCTCGTTGAATTAGATCATATGTTTCTTCTGTTTCGAACTGTTGTACCTCTAAATTGCATAGTTTATCAACTATATCAAAATCTACATCCTTCGAAAGATCAATTGTTATCGAATCACTTAAATACTTAATTAAATTATCAAAAAGATAAGCAGATATAATTGTTCCACCAAGATAGAAAGAGGAGTTAAGTACATATTGAAATGAATAGGAATTAGCCGCGGCATCAATCAAAAGACCAATCAGAAATACCTGAATACCTGGAATTAGACCACGCACCAGTGATAGACTGATAATAATCAACATCCTTAGTTTACCGATATTAAAAAGTTTACATACCGATATTTGTAAGGACTCAAGCAACGATCCCTGTTTCTTGTCACATACTATAGGTGATGCAATCATATATATCAACCTTGCAAAGAGTAAACTCGGTATTCCACGAAAATATCTGAGATATATGACGTTCGTGTTATCTCATTCAAGAAATAAAACTATGTTATGATATCCACCATTGAGTTAACGGCTGACTTTTGTCGTCACATTCAATCACTGTAAAATCTCTGCCATAACATTTATTATTGATAGCGGAGAGTGTGTATGAGTAGACAAAGCTAATATCCTCATTCTGATAAGATTCAAAGACTTCATTGCATGAGACCGTATTCTCACCCAGAGAATACATATTGATCGTATCCGCCATATATTGAATCCATAGGGATCTGGGGGTAATCTCAACCCGAGATAGGATGGTAAGAATAAACTTCATCTGATACTTCATCTGAAGTTGCTCGGCTAGACAGTAAATATCTGGCCCAACCTCGCTACCACCTGAAAGTCCAAGAGTTACAATCTTGCCATTTTTCGACAAATGAGGAATACCATAATTCATTATTTGTCGAAAAATGCTTAATCCATCTGTGCCGCCATCTCCAACAACGGATAATTAAGATTAAATGGAATTGGAAGAAGCGGCGGATTCGCGCAGATAAAATCAAATCTTAAATTTTTCAAATCCGTTTCGGATTCAATAATCGATTTGTTTATTACATTAAAGAGGTTATCTAGCTTATTCAATCTAGCATTGCATAAGGAGAGCTCCGATGCAAGAGGATTAACCTCCACAGCGGTTACGTGTGCGCCATGCGATGCAGATAGCAATCCTTGAATTCCTGGACCGGCACAGTAGTCGAGAACATTATTCCTAGAAGGGGCGGTCCCCAAACGACAGGCCAATGCGTAAGAATCCGTGCCATAATATAGAGTTTGTCTTCCATGAGGCAATTCCGAAAAATATAATAATCCATCGACCAACCGTAAATAAAGATTATTTAACGAAACGGCATTTCCCCTCAATGCGATGAGCCCAGATTCTCTAATTTTTAATATAGACTCAACAAGAGCTTCAGGCAATTTTTCCATACAAACGGTTTTTCCAAAAAGAAGCAGATCGCAAATGGACTTTAAAGGCTCTTGTAACTCCTCGTAAATAGAGCTGATTGTACCAATTACATCAGCCGCGGGAGGGACAGCCGACAACAAATCTAGATATCCACTATTAGATAATGCCAAGCGTAAGAAATATCCATCGTCAATATCAATAGATTCGCTATTAAAAAATAGTCTAGTATTCATCCAAAACTCCTAGTTAAGAATTGGGGTAGATATATCAATAGATACTAGTTGACTTATTACGTCAAATTCAATTTGATCCATTGACCGGAATAATTTATTGGTCAGAGAATTATCTCGGAACAGAAACTCACATATCTGGCACGACGATATATTTCTTCCTCTGATATGTTCACATGCATCTCCCGTTGCAATAGTGTATAAATATGCTGGGCCTAAGACATCAAGTGCACAGATAATTATTTGCTGTTCATATGAAGGTTTTTCGTCGGAAAAATAGCTTTCGTTGTTGTATATATTTTTAATGGAAAGAATCGACGTCCGTTCACAATTGATGCCACAACATGCGCCGATTGTTCCATCTGCCATTAGTGTCAAGGGTTTATATATGTTTGGATATCTTCCGATAAATGGATGCTCCACTCTTCTAGTTTTTCGAAACCAGCCATCTTTTAAATGGCGTCCTCTCCCCAAAGGTGCTATGCCAGTATTTGAAATTGCGTATACTGTTCCGTCCTGATTTGGCTCAGGGATTTGTTTGTTTCCCATTGCGTCGTATATATAAGGAATTTTTTCCCCTAAAAATGTCTCTAAAAACTGAGGTGTTACCCTGCTCTCGGGACCACTACATACACCCAAAATAACCGCACTAAATCCTCGTCCTTTTGCGCATTTCCAGATCCTCCTAACGCAATCTAAGGAAACCTCTTTAGCATGAAAATCATCGGTAGATATGTTGAGTTCATTGAGACCGGACTCCAATAAATAGAGGATCATATCCTCTGTAGCACAGTTGTTAATCGCCCACGAGCCGTTTGTCACCAAACGTGTTCCTAGACCAATGCTTGAACAGTAGGATATGATGCTAAACAAATCCTCGCCTAAAAGGGTTGACTCGCCCCCTGTAAATACAACAGTATTTAACTTTGATTTTGCCCTTAATGAATCAATGAAGCGCTTCATTAAAAGATATGACAGTTTTTCTTTTCGCGAAGGGACAGACATCATCAGACAATGTTCACATTTAATATTACACTGGTCGGTTGTAGCGATAGCTGTCTCTCTAATATTCGAAAGCATTTCCATATAATGATCTTCAATTATCGAATTCCAGCTCATTGAACTTACTTCCTTTCCTTGATTAACTCGCCATTTTCTATTAAAGCTATATTGCCCTCCATTTCAATATCTATTTTTATCCTCTGTCCATGAAACGAGTATTCGATGTTCTTTCTTTTCCCGGAATTTTCAATAAGGTATACTAGTAATACTTTTTCACGATGTGTAGTTAAATTATGATTTTGAAAATACTTGTGTAATTCGGATTTTAGATACTTATCGGAATATGTCAGATTGATGTCCCTTTTGTGTTCACTTTGTATTTGCGGATTTCCTTCGCCACTGACATTTACGTTCTTGGCAGTATTTGCATTTGCGTTCATTCCCGCGTTTGCGTTTGTGCCCACATTCGCATTGCTCATTGCGTTTGCATTCGCTACAGCATTTGCGTTAAACCACACATTAAAATTTGCAATTGCATTGAAGTTAACGCCCCAGTAAGGCGTCCTCTCAGGTTCTTCACCTTCGGAAGTCGGAACCGTGTTGGTTATCATTGAGATAATCGACTCTAATATTGCCATTCGGGCGTTTGCCGGTGATTCTCCGATGAACTCTCCAAGTTCGAAATGTCTACCATTGACAGTCTTTAGATATATGCTTATTTTTTTCCGATTTTAAAAATTCGTTAGGATGATTCATGAAAGCCTGTTTTTTATCAGGGTTTTCAATCAACTCAGACCATAAATTGTTAATATTTTCGGTCATCTCTTCATTTACCTTACTCATTGCTTCTCTTCCTTCATAAGAAAATAACTTTTTGCATCGTTGTTTGCGCAGAATCCTATTGCTATAACAAATAGCAATAACAATACTGTAATAAATAACATTGCTAGCCAATAGATATTATTGAGATTGTTTATGCTTTTTGACAAAAATGCGCCGATTATGACTATCGCAGCCATCAATGAAACGATTATGCCGCTAATTAGAAAAACAAATGAATATTTTTTGTGTACATAATTCCATACCTCTTCAGACGACATTGTCCATCGAGTTTTTATCCCTACTTGATAATTTAATTCTAAATTTCCTTTTCTTGATTCATTATATAGCGTATATAAGTAATAACTTGATATTAAAAGTATCAATGCTAATATAATTAACATTCTCACTCTTTTCATTTATTTTTTTTTAATTGCTATTTGCAAGGCAAAGTAATTTGATTTTAAATCAAAATAATGAGTTTTTAATACGTTTCTGTGTTTTTTGATGCTCCTATTCATCGTCAAGCGGTTGGGAGTGTCGTGTCGTCGGGGTGGTGATGGAGTGGATCCATTGGGTGGCGCGTTGCTCGAGTTCGGGCAGGTCGCGGGTTCCGCGTTCGATTTCACTGATCCTGCTGGAGGGCACGGCCAGCGCCTCGCCGATCTGCTGTTGCGTGATCCCGTGGCTCGTGCGCAGGCGTCGTAGGAGCGCGCCGCGTTCCTGCGGCGTCTGCCGTCCCGCGCCGCCGTTGCGGATGGCGATGAGGGCCTTGTACGCCTCGCGGGCGATATGGCGTTTGAGACAGCGGATGATCTCGAGCTTGCTTTTCCCCTCTCGTGTTTTCTTCGCCACGTAGTCGCGGGTCGGCTGGTGGTATCCGAGCCTGACGATGGCGATGCGGTGCAGTGCCATGTTGCCCTGCCGGTTGCCGCCCCGGTTGAGCCGGTGACGGTTGGTCTTGCCGCTGGACGCGGGGATGGGACACGCGCCGCAGAGTTTGGCGAACGCGGCCTCGTCGCGGATGCGTTCGGGGTTGTCCCCGGCGACGATGGCGATCGTGGCCGCGGTGATGGTGCCGGCGCGGTAGATGTCGAGCAGGGGACGCGCGTTGGTGTCGAGGATGCTCCGCATGCGTTCCTCGAGCGGGTCCGCCTGCTCCTTGAGCGCCCTCCATGCCTTGGCGGCGCCTTTGAGCGCGGTGAGCACGCTGTGGGCGACGAGGCCGCCGGACGGGCGGCATGAGGCCAGACGGTTCATGCGCGTCTCGGTGCGCAGTCCCCTGTATTTCTCCCTGATCGGTTCGGGCGCGGCGGCCGGCAGACCGCCGGTGGAGTTGGCCGGCGTGGTCATCGCCGTGACCGGCTGGGATCGTTCCGCGTTCAGGTGGCGCAGCGCCTCGACCCACCCGTCCGAGCTTTTCGGCAGGCTCGTTCCGTCGCCGGCCAGCACGCTGCGCGCGGCGGCGATCGCGTCGATGGGATCGGATTTGCCGTCCTTGCGGCGCACGCCGCGTTTCGGCCTGAGCACCTCGTACACGGGGAAACCGGCGGCCTGGAGCCGCCGGGCCAGCGCCGCGCCGAACGAGTTCGTGCCCTCCACGCCGATCCCGGCGCAGCGGGCCGGGTCGCCGAGCATGGCGATCAGATGCCCGTACCCGTCCGGGTCGGCTCCGAAGGTGTTCGTGGAAAGGACCCTGCCGTTCATGTCGAGCAGGGCGAGGGTGTGGATGCCGGTGTGCGTGTCCACCCCGGCGATGATCGTGGTCGGCTGCTCCATCGTCGTCTCCCTGTCGTCGCCGTTGACTTCCCGGGGCGTTCCGGCCCCCCGGATTCAATTTGTAAGTGCAACACCCGTCTTTGGGTGGCTTGTCTTCGACATTACCTTGCCGAGCTCTCGATACCAAACCTCGTTGGGCGTTTCCCAGTCCAGGACCTTCATGGGGGTGTCGTTGATCTCATCGACGATGGCCTGCAGATCCTCGTCCGTGAGGTCGTCGAAGCTGGTTCTCTTGGGCAGGTAGCGGCGGATGCGCCCGTTGCGGTTCTCGTTCGTGCCGCGCTGGTATGAGGAGTAGGGGTCCGCATAGAGTAGGTGAGCATGCCGAGGGCCTCGTCCACGAGCACGTGGCAGGAGGATTCCGTGCCGTTGTCCCATGTCCGGTCGATGCGCGCGGGCGCGGGGATGTCCTTGTAGATGTCGTATTCGGCGCGCGCGGTCGCCAGCGCGCCCTTGTCGGGGATGAGGCGGGCGAACAGGCGGCGGCTCTTGCGTTCGACCTGCGTGTCGATGCACCGCTTGGACGGGGACGCGCCGACCACGGTGTCGGATTCGAAGTGGCCGAACTCATGGCGCGAGTCCACCTTCTTCGGCCGGTCCGTGATCGGCACGCGCATCGGAATGCGCGGCCCCTTCGACCTCCTGCCCTTCGAACGCGTGCGGTGCCGCTTGCCGCGAGGCAGGTACTGCCTGAGGTCCAGCGCCCTCTGCGGTTTCGCGTAGATCCACCGGTAGAGGCACTCGTGGCTTATCCTGTATTTCGTCAAGTCGGTGTTTCGTGTTTAGTCATGTATTTTTTTCGGGTTTAG